>Ga0180438_10000922_pt1 | contig 53701 bp, 69 predicted proteins | sample SS_ome_12_FD_132455 | JGI IMG/M metagenome (GOLD analysis project Ga0180438, IMG submission 132455) | Hypersaline lake sediment archaeal communities from the Salton Sea, California, USA - SS_3_D_2 metaG | ecosystem: Environmental > Aquatic > Non-marine Saline and Alkaline > Hypersaline >...
GCTCCACGCAGGTCAGCTCCACGCAGGTCAGCAGAGCGAAGGTCAGCTACACGCAGGTCAGCTTCATACAGGTCAGCTTCACGCAGGTCAGCTACACGCAGGTCAGCTTCATGCAGGTCAGCAGAGCGAAGGTTAGCAGAGCGAAAGTTAGCAGAGCTAAGGTCAGCTCCACGCAGGTCAGCTCCACGCAGGTCAGCAGAGCGAAGGTCAGCTCCATGCAGGTCAGCTTCACGCAGGTCAGCAGAGCGAAGGTCAGCAGAGCGAAGGTCAGCAGAGCTAAGGTCAGCAGATCGAAGGTCAGCAGAGCGAAAGTTAGCAGAGCGAAGGTCAGCTCCACGCAGGTCAGCTCTCTCCCCGCCTTCACATCTTAGCCAGTTCAAATGATTTTCCAATATTTCGTTTAATTCTTTGCTTACCATCATTCTTCTCCTTTAAATAAATTATCTATCCTTATAATAGATCTAGTTTTTGGTTGTATATCTTCGCCACACAAAGAAATAAAAGCCCCGTTAGAAAAATCGTCGTATTGAACAATATCCCCCTCATATATCAGCGTCCCGTTCTTATCCTTTAGACCAGTGCAGCGGAAGATTTGCCACTCGTAGGTGACGTCAACAAATATCTGCCCCATAGAAGGTGTGAACTGATGATTTATTACTTTTCCTTCTTGAGATAGGTATATAAGCCCATCTTTTTCTCTGTCCCCCCACCGCTTCTCAGCAATGTTCCATAACTTAAATTTGTTTGAATCTGACATTTTAAATCCTCCTATCCATAACTTATTACAAATTCTTCTGGCGGTATGCTCTCCAAAGGAGTATATTTTAACTTACCACCGCTTTCAAATAATTCGTTCAAATCCGGGTCTGTTCCCCTCTCTAAATATCCCTTGCAAGAATCACACCAAATTCTCGGTTGCCCGTTCCCTATCCATTTCATTTTAATATATCTTTCCTTATCACAGCCCGGACATTTTACATGCACCCTTCTTTGTTTCCTTTTTCTTCTTAACGCTTCTGCACTTCTGCACCCACAACTTCTGCTCCTGCCGTCCCTTAAATATTTTCCGTCTATAATTTTCTCTTTCCCGCACTTGCATTTACAAAGATAATATCTACCCTTATTTTTAGGGTTAGGTCTCGGAACTTGCTTTATTACTGTCCAATACCCTATCTTTGTTCCGGGTTCTATTTCATGTTTTTGATAAGGAGGCATACTTTGTTTTTACCATTCCTTTAAATTAGGATTTTCTGTTAATGCAACTGCAATTGCCATTGCACTCCATATATCTTTTTTTACACCGTAAAACTTTCCGCCTTTTTTAAATTCGTGTTCTCCATACCTCATACGCAAACTCGCCCTTATCATTGCATCTTTTTTTGCATTAAAATGCCCTTTAATTGTAGGTCTGCCGTAAAGTTTAAACTCTGTAACATCATAATGATTTGCATCCCAGAACGCTTTTAACTCTCCAACAAACATTATTGTCTCAATCGTAGACCTTCCCATCTGGAATCCATAATTCTGTATCATTTCAACAGCTATCAAATCTGCCATTTTACATTGAACAAAACTAATATATTTTTTTACAAATGGATTGTTGTCCATCAACCCGCAGGATAACACGGTTTGTTTTTCTGTATTCCATAGAATATAAGCACTCTGAGTTGTTCCGGGATCGATTGCTAAGATTTTCATTCCATCCCCTTTTCTACCCTCAAACAATCCGCTTCGGATATTTCTGCGTTGATTAATGGAATACCCAATACTTCCCGATATATTTTGTTGACTTCTTTAAGGTGATTAATCTGCATGTCCTGCATTGCTTCAATCCACATCCTTAAATTCCCTTGTTCTTCTGGTGTCATATTACAACTCCTTTATCCTTTTATTCCAAAATCTCGTAGCGGGGATAATACTTTCTCTCCTGTCAATATACTTGCCTGTATATTCAAACCTGTCCCCAAAGAATATCCCTTCGTTTCCTTCGTATTTCTTTAGCATCTGTTCAATATCCTTTAATTCTTTTTCGTATTCTTTCTTCTCTTTTTTAAGTTGCAAGTATCGTGCCACCATATCTATTTCTTCTTCATCAGATATTCTTTTATACCCTTCGTGCATTATTACCCTGTCGGGATTACAAAAGTTTATAAAAGGGCAACTATCACATTCTGAATATTCACATGCCGAATCAGGGGGAAGCTCTTCTTTGGCAACATATTCGTTTAACATCCGATATTTCGTTTCAAGATCGTTCCATCTTTCAGGTTCATAGAAATATTCAACTTCACATATATCCCATTTACTTCTATCCTTTATGAAGAAAACACTCTTTTCCTGTTCTGTTGCCTCCATGTATATTGTTTTTTGGTTCAGGTATCCATTAAACCACCTATTAGAAGGATTAAGGAAATAATCTATTCCTTCAGCTTTTACTTTGTCGAATGTCCACTTCTCGCAGGTTTTAATTTCGAATAAGATGGGTTTGCCATTATCTTTAATTAAGAATCCCTCTATATGTCCTGTAAGTTGTAGATCCTTAATTTCTACAAACTCCTGTAACCGCTCTAAGTCCCATGTAGGGTTAGATTGCATCCATGCCCTTATATTCTTTTCCTGTTGCTTCCCCTCTCGCATCCTTGCCTTTGCGTCATAAGAAAACGGGGCTTTTCCTTCCGGGCTCATACGTTCATAATACAGCCTGCGTATGCACTTATAACCGGATTGGCTTGCACGATTGGTTTTTGAGGGGCTGTATGTTTCGTTCATTAAATCTTCTTGCCATTGCTTTTGTATGTAGGTCATTGCTCTCCTGCCTTCCTATTTTCTAAACTCTATCAATCTTGCAGAAGTTGCTTCCGCCTTGTAGGTTTCCAGAATTTTGTCAAGGGTGTCATCTTCCGAACCCGATTGCAACGCTTCGTTATACGATTTGTGTACAGACCGTAGCATACGAATATTGTTTTTCATATTCCGATGCACTGCACTTTTTGTCTTGTTAGAATATTTATGAGCCATCGTTATCCTCCTAAAGTTAGTTATTATTTTTAATCCATTCACATTGCCAAAGCATATGCAATTCTCATAACACCTACATGGTGTATTTTTTTCGAACAACAATTACGGTCGTCATTCCACCATGCGCAGTTTTCTTTGTCGCATAGAATCTGATCCTCACAAGTGGTAAGATAATTACCAACCCTATCCGTACAGTTAGGGTTTGATAGAATTGCTGCTTTGTATTTTGGACATATTATTGTATTCTCGTCCATAGTGTTCTCCGTTCTCCTTATCCGAAAGTTATACTTTCAATTTTCTTAATATCCACACCTGCTTTTTCAAGTTCTTCCGCTGTTGGTTCCACTGGATATAGCTTCCTTAAACCTTCTTTAAACATCCTTGTTTTTGCATGAGAAATAATCTTTCCTTCCTGCTGTTCAGATTGTTTTTTCGCATAAAAGGGTTCTTTTGAAGATACCCTTCCCGTTGGATATGCTTTAACGTAAGGATCGTTGGGTTTCCACATTACACAGGAAACCTCTGCAACAAAGCATCCGGTGTCCACGTCCGTATAAGTGTTTACGTGCGGTTGAGTGTAGCACACACCCAATCTTGACAACAATTGATTTACCCCCGGTGCGGCAATAGAATAATTCTTCCCGAATTTATTCCAGCAGTTATAAGACTTGTTGACCTTTAGGATTATTCCTTTTTCAAATTCGACAATTTCTGCAAGATCGGTAAGTCTCTGCATGTATTCTTTCTTTGACATGCGCTCAAGCGCCTGATGGTTTGTCTGAATAATAGCAGTCCCAGAGGATCTAACAGGTAGGTTGCTATCTATTACATCATCTTCGTAAACGACAGGTTCATCCGGGATTGGAGGTTGTTCTGCGTCAACGATGTCCCGCTTTTGCCCTTGCTCACCAGCAGTTTCACCTTTTTCTTCCGTTTCAGCATTTGTTGAAACTTCCTCTTTTTCTGAAACAGGTATGCTTTTCTGATTTTCGCCCTTGTTTTGTAAGTCTTTTAATTTAGTCATTTTTCGCTTCTCCTTCTTTTAACTTTTGGTTTATTGTTTTGTGTATTTCTTTTAAGTATTTAAGTGCAAGTTCGGGATAACCCCTCTCAATAGAATCTATTACCCCACCAATTCTTATTTCTACACCCTCAAGAACCGCCTGATAAAATCCGGTTAATCCGGCATACTTTTCTATTATTTGTCCTGTATCCATAATTTATTCCTCCTTCATGCAGTCTGCACAATTCTCGTGTGCCAGACCATCATTGTACGATATATATAAATGATCGTCCTCTATTGATTCACCGCATATTTCACAATATGCAATGTGTTCGCCTGTCTGTTGAGTTATCATGGCAACCCATATCTATTAATATGTTCAAGAATATCGATCAACCTGCCGAGCTGTTTGTAAACCAGAAATGTTGTAAAATCTCCACATATTTCTCTATTGAGATGGCTTCTCAATAAAGTAGTCAGGTCGTTATCTTCTTCGGTATCGTTAGGATGTAGCGCCTTGAATAATTGCCTTTGATGTTCTATATATTCGTTTAATAAATCTTTATTCATACTTTCTCTCCTCTCGCATATCTAATATGCAAAGAATGTGCCAAGATTAAAACCCATCCTTTCTCGATCTATGTTCTAAATATTCTGCAAAATAGGAATTATTAATCTTTTCTCCGTTGTAGCAATCATGTATAAACACCCCTTCTAAATATCTCTCTATAGCCCTTGATAAAGATGTATTGTTGTGTTTCTTTTTACACATTGCCGATTTAACTAAAATAGCATTTCTTTCCTTATTATTCACAACTTTTTCCTCCTTAAAAAATTTATTTTCCATGTTTGGCACGCTTCTTGCTTAAAATTCCTGATATTGCGAAAATAGGGTACACTTTTTGTTTTCTATTATATACACTTTGTAAACTATTGATTTTATTGATTTATTTAACATCTAAAATTGTTCCTTATGGGTGCAGTTTCGAGTTGGGTACAGTTTTTCGTAAATTTTTAACCCATTCTTCTTTGCAGTGATTAGCATGTTGTTTGCAATACAAACCGTCTTTGCCATATCCACGCTTTCGCTTGCATTGCAATGTCATAAATCCTCTGTCATACCATACTTCTGCAATACATCTTTCGGGATCTTCTCTTACTAATTGTTTCCCCCTCGAATCATTAAACCCATACAATTGTGGCTTTCTAAATAAACTATCTTTCGTCATTTTCTTCTCCTACAACATCATTCATTATTATAGTGTTCGCCCTATTCATATCCTTTCTCAATTTTTTTGTTTGATTCCGCCATTCTTTAAAGATCGCTTCTCTTAAATTCATAATATCGTAATGATACTCCAAAGAACCTTTTGTGCACATTCCCGAAAATCCCCTACCTTGCGGAAACACCCATTCGTTTCTATCTGGCTGGTCTCCATAATCAGTCCTATATTGAATTATTGGTATGCCTTGCAATTTTACATCCTCAAGTTTCGAGTTCTTTAACTTTCTTTCAATTTCCTTCATCAATATTTCAGATTTCTTCGTCATTTCTTTTCCTCATCCAATTTAATTATCCCGAATACTGCATAATTTAATATGTCAAGATACTCGTTCCTAATACTATCAGATATTTCCTGCCTGTTAGACATTTCAATCTGCACAACCCTATGTATCTTCACAAGCATTTGATCGGTAATAGTAGTCTGTCTCATCTGCCTCCAGCTATCACCATAATCGTGATTCTTCTTCTTCATCAACTTTCTCGCCTCGTCTATTACCTTCTCATATTGATAAGACGTGCTTAAATCTAATAATTCATTCTGCATACAATCTCCTTTGTTGTATTCCTAACTTACAACCGATCCAGTTCCTCCTGTAATTCAGTTACAGCATTCCTTAGTGTAAGATTGTCATCCCTTAAAGACTCTAATATTTCCAAAGAATTATTGATCCACTTTTTCTCGCTGTCACACAAAACATCATCATAAGTAGCAAGAATATCTGCAAGAGTTTCCTTAACATAATCAATATCAGGGCATGTCGGATTTGGTAGTTTCATTTTGATTGAGTGTAAACTGGAGTAATAACTACTGGGACAACAACATAAGCACTTGCATGTTTTTTTCGATATAAATCTGCCAGTTTTTTAGTTGTTAATATACCGACACACAAAGCATTGCCTGGATTAACAACTCCCCATTTAACATCATATCGTCTAAAATTTTTTGCCATGTCAAACATTTTTTTTTCAACATGCTTGTCTGGATGTGATTTTGGATTGAAATGGAAACAATCTCTAATATCTTCTTTTTTCACAAATATTCCTTTCTTCTTGTTAATTCCATGCAAATACCTATTGCAAAGAACGTGCCATGATTAAAACCAATTAGAAACAATCCATTCAATCACGTTGGTGGTTACGGCATTTCCGAGACATTTGTATCTTTGGGTATCGGATATATTAATTTTATTTCCGTTTTCGTCAATGCCGTATTTTGTCCAGTTATCAGGAAATCCCTGAAGTCTCTCACATTCTGTCGGGGTAAGTCGCCTTATCCTTCTTTCGTGCATTTCTGAGCCGTAGATTCTGTTAAAGCTGTGGGTGGGGTTGTTAATCTGGTTTATTTCAACCAATTCATTTTCATCCAATTGATTAGATTTATTTACGGAAGGAAGTTTCTTTTTTCCACCATGGTTATATCCATGGGTTCCGGAAAGCACAACAACATTGTTATTAGTAGTCTCTCTGAGACATGGAGAATTTTCTTCATAGATACCATCTCTTTTATCGTGGAGTACCATAGTTCTTTGCTGGTGGTTATCCATGCCTTCATAATAATTAGAGTCTATGGCATTTGCAATAAGAGTAGTGCCATGATCTATGTTTAATTGTCCTGATTGGTTTTTTGTTGAGATGGTTCCGCAAACAATATCTTCCCCATATCCCCCCTCTTTATTCCCTCGATCGCTTTCTCCGATATGTAATATTTCTCGTCCACATCCTTCTCCAAAACATCCCGCAATGAACACTCTCTCCCTATTCTGCGGGACTCCGAAGTTTTTACTATTGAGAACCTGCCATTGCACCAGATACCCGATGTCGGCAAGAACCCCAAGTATTGTCTGGAAAGTTTTACCATCTTCGTGACTAAGTAAACCTTTAACATTTTCGAGTAGAAAATATCGGGGTCTTTTGTCCCTGAGAATCCGAGCGATTTCAAAAAAGAGTGTTCCCCTTGTGTCAGAGAATCCCCTGCGTTTTCCAGCAACCGAGAAAGCCTGACAAGGGAATCCTCCACACAGAAAGTCGAAGTCTGGTAATTCATCGGTATTAATAGCTGTTGCGTCTCCATATTTTCTGTGTTCGGGGTAGTGGTATTGGTAGATTGCTGTTGCGTATTTGTCGATTTCTGAGTATCCGACACATTGCCATTCCGGTTTTGCTTTTTCAATCCCATTTTCAAAACCTCCTATTCCTGAAAATATGCTAAAGTATTTCATTTTATTCATAACCAATGTCTAATTGCAAAACTTGTGCCAAAACAAACAAAAAGCGAAAGCCCGGTCGGAAAACGGAGAAGCCCCAGAGGGGCAAACCGGAAGCTGTATACTATTTTCTCTCGGCGTGAAATTACGCTTTAGCGATAATAATATTAAATGGTTTGAAAATTTAATAGATCTCTCCTTAATACATATTATATATATTAATTTCATATTTGTCAAGTACCAATATAAAAATTTTTTATATATTACCATTTTACTTATATATCCTATTATTATATATAAGAAAGTTTCATAACTACTTTTTCATAAACAGGGCTATAATTGTTTATTTTTAACAACTTACGAGCCGTTGGGACGTTTTGCCCCAATCGAAATAATTGTTTAATTTCAACGACTTACGTTATGAAAGTTATAATTCATAAATAGTGTCGGTTAGTTTTAATCATATAGTTCTAAGGAGTGCGAACGGGAAATTTTTGGATGTCATGTATTTGTATGGCAATTGTTACAAGAATATCATCTCGAATCGCAGGGATTTTTTAAAGCAAGCTACAAAACATGGTTTTACGAACAAAATTATGCTAAGTATGGAAGATAAAAACATGTTGGAATAATTTTTTTCATAAAATCATTTACACGTTACTGTCGCAACAATTCTTTTTATGAAAACAGCTTTATGTGAATGATATGTGTCATTAAATAATTTCGTTTTATAATTCGTACATAGAAAAGACCCCGAAACAAGGAACAATGAAAGATTGTGGGATTTAGTTCCGGGGTCTTATATTTTCTTATCCTTAACATTGTTCCTATAAATAATATAGGAATTTACGGGGCTAACGTCAAGGGTTTTATTCATAGTCTTCTATAGTATACCTTTTTATTTTTTATCCTTTTTTATTTCTTTGAAAATATCGGTAAATTTTTCTATAGTGCGAATATGCAACGTTGGGTAGTGGTAGCCAAAAGGATGATATTCGTGATAATGTTTAAATGTGGCTATCCATACCGTTCCTGCGGGAACATCTAACAAATCAGACAGTTGGTAAAAGGCTCGATATCCATTTTCAATAAATGGGTAGTATTGTTTAATTTCGTTAATCATTTTACGTTCCTTCATCTTCCTTCCCCTCCTGGACACCAATCTGGTATTGGGATATGGGTTAAACTGTCTGGCAACAATACAGCATCCTTGCTCGTTGCCACCAATATAGCTTGAAATGCTTCTTTGCAATAATATTGTTCCGGGCATGTTCTTATTAAATCACAACCTATTGGATCTTCAAATCCTTCCTCGTATTCCAAAAACTCACAATCTTCACAACCGGAAGGAAGTGTTTTAGGCTTGTAGTAAAGAGGGCACGTATATGTTTGATGCCTTACAAATTCCCAATCATAATCGAACCATTGTCCGCACTCGCAAAGTATCTTTCTTTCCATTTTTATTCCCCCTTCCTATAACAAATTGTGACAGCTTTTTTATCTCGATTAACTTCGACAATTATTCCCATTACTATTTTCATAACGCAGCCCGCACAATATATGTGCTTTTCCTTGTGCTTGTGGATAAGCTTGCCCTCTGCGTTATATATCGAACCTGCAATGCCCCTGAATTTGTTAGGGTCGGTGGAACGGTATTTCCCACACTCGTCACATTCGTATGTTATGGAATTGGCTTTCATTTCTTTAACTCCTTTATTTTTCGTTAAACACATAAAAATACTTACCTGCAAGATTTATGCCTTTCCCTTCGGCTTCGAGGGTAATGCAGTATTCTTTTATCGTATTCGCGGGGACAGTTTTGCCCGTATTTGGTCTCCAGTTCTGGTTTATATCTGATTTAGTAAACAAAGGGTCTCCGCTATCTTTTGTTTTTCTCACAAGCCAGTCATACAGCCTGTTTTTCATCTTGTCGTCTTTGGTTAGCCCCCTATAATGATATGCTCTTCTTATATGGGGCTTAAAATAATATTCTACAATTTTAATTGCCCTTTCCATGTTAGAACCAAGAAGAAACCTGTTTACCTTTTTATCCCTCGCTTCACACATTGTATGGAACAAAAGGGCTATCCTGCATACATATCCGGGGAGTTTCCCCCAGTGAACTTTTAAATCTTCAGACAACGCATCTGAATCTACCTGATCTTTGTGCATCCCGTTTACCCATTCAGCAAACAGCTTCTTAGCATTTGAATTCCTATCCAGCATTATATACCCGTCACAATTATAGTTCTTTTCATACTTTTCTATGCATGTATTGTACATCCAGTTAAAACATCCCCCAACTTTGTCATATAAATCTTGATCAACATATGTGTCAAAATCAAATACAGGGCTTTTGTGATCTGGGTATACAAAAAGGAATCTTGCACACATGCCGTCCCCTATAAACCCGGAACTGCTGTCGTATAGTTTTTTAAGATATTCTGGGAGCAGGTTGCCGAGAAGGGAAAAGAACGGTCTTTTGAGAGTATAAGACGATCCCATTTTTCTCTGGACTTTTAACAGGGCAGAACTCCATACAGAGAGCCAGAATTTGCTGTCGGTTCCCCCTCTTGTCTTGTATGCGTCAAGGGCGTTTATCCAGAAGGATAATTCATCGTATATACATATTAGCCCATCAGGGTTGTCTCTCATTAATTCAGATGCTTTTTCCCTTGTTGCATCACCGACTATCAGGGTTTTGAGAACAGGCTTTTTCTCCCCTTTTGCCTGATTTAATTTTTCGAGGTCTTCGTAATTAGCCATTTCCCTTTGAAACCTATCCCATTCTTTTGCTTCTATGTCGTTAAGGAAGTCTGTACATAATTTCATGGAAGGGGTTTTCTTCGTGGAAGGAGAACCAACTATTGCCGCCCATATACATGCAGTTTCAATATACTTTGGCTTAACTATCAACTCCTGTTTTAATCCCACGACTCCACTCCAAGCGACCAGCATTGCCATCGCAGGGTAGTCTACGGGGCAGTCAAGGGAGTCGGCAACCTTTTGTATGTATTCATTAAACGGTTTTGGTATTAGGTCTAACGGGAACTTGGGCGCTTTAGGAAGCCCTGTTGTATGCCTAGGTATTAAGTTTAGCGGTTTAAATTCCTTTGCATACTTGAATGTTTTTTGTAGTTTAACGTCCGGGTCAAATATAATTTTATAAATAGGGCATCCTTGACAGGGATCTGTTTTAGATAATTCTATGCTATTAACTGCCTGTTCTTCGTACCATTTTCTGAGGTTTCTGCAATACGGTATTTCTTCATCTTCGGCTTTTTCTGAATTATCGAGTAAAAAATCAACAAAGCCTTCTTGGAAAAAAGGCTTTAATCTACTTGCGCATTTGCATCGTTCGAATATTATGTCACTCAATCCATAGCTCCCTTCCTTTTATATGTTTTAACTTCATTTAAACTCTATCCTTGTCTGCCTTTGGGCTTCTTTGATTCGTGGTCTACAAATTTCTTCAATATACTTTTCAGAAATATCAATACCTATATAATTCCTATTTAAAAGTGTTGCCATTTTACAAGTTGTCCCAGAACCACACATTGGATCTAAAATTAAATCTCCTTCGTTGCTCCAGGAAAGAATATGGTCACGAGCAAGTTGTTCTGGGAAAATTGCAGGATGTTCAACCCCAGCATTATAATTGTTATATTTCCATGTATTAAACCTAATGCCGTATAATTCAGAACCATATTTTCTATACCCCTTAATAGAGTTATCTTTATTCCTATGCCCCATTTTCCTTTTTTTAACCGGGAGAATCCCTGATAAATTTTTTCTATCTTTGAGTAAATTAAAACATTTAATGTCTTTTTTGCTAAAAACAAACATATACTCAAAATTTTGCCAATAAGATTTATTACTACCAGTTGATCCTTGCCCATCCTTTAAACATATCATCGTGTCGTGCAAATTAAATCCTACATATTTAAAATATAATGCTTGTTTAAAAGATGTCCCTGTCTCGCTTCCATTTATTGTTTGATCTCCGACTACCCAAACAACTACACCTCCATCTTTTGTAATTCTAAATAATTCTTTTGCTAAACTTTTAAAATCAAATCTCATAATCCCTCAAATCATCGTAAGGCGAACTTGTAACTGTCAAATCAACGCAATTGTCAGGAGCATTTTTTAATACATCTAAATGATCCCCGCAAATCACAGTATTGATATGATATGTTCGTCAACCCACTTATTACTCATCATCTTTTTCATCTTCTTCTATATCTTTTTCTAATTTCTTTTGCATAACTTTCTGGTCGGACAAAAGCATATTATTATATTTTGATTGGTAATCTATAAGTTCGGATTTGTATTTATCCAACTGCTTTTGATACCTGTCGATTTCGCAGTCTATCAATTCCTGAACATTTTTGCCCGGAAACACGTTCTTTTTAAGTTCAGATATTTTGTTCTCTAACTTCTCTATCTGCTTCGGGTAACTCCACTTGACTTTACGTTCAAGAGCATCTTCGGGGACTTCAGGTATTCCATATTCCTTTCTTGCCATTACGAACCTATTTTCATCTTCTCGTTAAAATTAGGAACTTCGATAGTGTTGATCAACTTCCATACATAAAAAACTTCCTTTTTACAGTTAGGGCAAATCATTAAGGTTTTCATTTCTCCGTTTTCAATTTTAACAACTTGATCTTCCTGTTTAAAAGTATATTTGTGGTTGCAGTCCGTCATACTTATTCTCCTATATCAATAAATAATTTACATGTATTGTCCTCAAATAAAAAAGTATTAACAAAATGCCTATCCCAAAATTTTTCCATACTTTTCAATCCCCCACTTTCTTCAATTTTATAATATCTAGCATAGAAAAAATCCAAAATAGGACAAGTATATTCGTTGGATAAAACAGACAGATCTCTATCGTAACTTGTTTCATGAATGTAATGAATACATTTTTCACAATATTTCTTTTTATGAAAATCGAACCAATCTTTATCTATCATATTTATTCTCCCTTTTATATAATTGTTCAAACTTTGAACAGTTAGTTTGTTTAATTTCTACTCACATGAAATCGCAATGACCCCTAACAAAAATAAAAAAAAGAAAATTATAATTAGTAAATACATTCTTTTCTCCTTTTTGGAAGGAAGCCCCTGCCTTTTAGTTTATTTAAGGATTTTTGGTTGGATTGTAAGACTTTTGGTTCGGCAGGGGCAGTACGAGTTTTGTACAAATAGTTGTTGTACCTGAAGTTTATATTGTGGGTCTTAGGAAGGCTGTACTGTAATGTTAAATATTGCATGTTAATCCGCTTTTATTCCTAATTCGGCTAAAAATTCTTTATCGAAGTCGTTATAATCTTCTTCGTAAACATCCTCATAAAACAACCCGTCTTTAGTCCATCCGGTTTCACAATAAACAAATTTGTTTCCCTGTTCTTCCATATATCTTTTATAACACTCTAAAATGAAGATAAGATCGATGATTTCATCTTCGTTCATAATCTTCTCCTAAAACGGTATGTTCTCATCTCTTGGCTCCCCAGAACCGTCATCAGCATCCCTTTTCTTTTTCATGTAAAAAGGGATAATGTTATTGGCAATTATCTGAGTTTCAGTTCTTTTATTTCCATCTTTATCTGTCCATGCATTATAAGACAAAGAACCCTCGACAATCAAGGCTGTTCCCTGACAAATATTCGATTCGATGTATTCAGCAGTTTTCTTAAACCCAACAACCTTTATCCACCCGGTATTTTCTGGATATATCTTATATGCCATGCTGAATGTTGCCACCTTGCTCTTTCCTTCGTATGTGGTGGGGTCTTGCCCAACATATCCTTTTAAATATACTTTGTTCATCTGCTTTCCTTTCAAAATTTATACATGCAAGTTTTATTCCTTTTCATTCCTTTTTAAACTTAAACATATCTTTAGGTTTTTTTGTTGCGATATAATATCCGATAAGTTCGTTTATATCTTCATATATAATTCTAATCCCCAATTCTTCAGCCCTTTTAATTTCAGCTAATGTCCCCTTACTATTCTCCCATCCGGGCAATACAAAGACAACATCGGAAACTTCAAGCCATGCCATTGAATACCTGTAGTAATCTTCTACCGTTAGGGATTTATCAAAGAATTGAAATTGATAGTCTAAAAAGGGGCAAAAGGGATTCATGCCAGCCTTCATTATTTGAGCAGATACCTTTATCCCATCGTGTATGTTACCCAATACATCTATTACATTATCTGCCGAATACTTTCCTGCAACGTAGACTCTCATTTATTCTTCTCCCATATAAATAATTGTAAAGGTTTTGAATAGTATCCTATCCTCTATTTCAACAATTTCTCCCATTCTCGCATTTTCAACTAAATAACTCCATGCAAAAAATATATTCTTAAACCATTTAGTTCGATGATCTTCCCTCTTCACAAACGTTATCCCGTAAGGTGTATTCCTCAATCATTTCGCCCCCCTTTGTATTCTTGATAACTCTTAAAAGATTTAGATAATGATCTTCACACAGAAACCATATTTCACCAATAAATAAATATGCCTGTGCATATTTTGAGCATCCATTAATTTCACATTTAGGTTTCATTGTTATATTTTTCCACTACTCTATTTATTCCTTTTATTAGCAAGTCATCTTCGATATGAAAAGGATCTTCTCTGTTTAATTCAAAACTTGCATTGCAAATTAGCTGAGATAGTCTCCAATCTGGGACTTTAGACCAAGCAATTTCTATTTTTTTTAGCACAATTGGTATTCGATTCGGGTCTCTCATGATCCTTATCTCCTTTTAGTTAGCCTTAAATATAGATATTTGTGTTTCATTCCCTATATCCCAAAATGTAGTTTGTATTCAGAAGTGATGTATTTCTTCTTGGGGTGAACAAAAAACGAATATTGAAAAGGAACGGACGTGCTTCCATACTTTCTCAATACATACATATCATCCGATACAAAACTTCCGTTTACTAAAAAGAATTTTCTACCCAACTGTATAGATGCAATCTGGTGGAAATGACCAATGCAATAGTAATTAAAATTAATCTCAGATTTAGCCAATTCCCCGATTCTTCTCGATACCCCGTAATAAGGAAGCCCCATCCAGCATCTTACAACTTCTCCGTGTTCAAGGAAAAATTTCTTCCCGTAAATGTCTACTATTTGATAAAAATCGTCAGTTGAATGGAAATTTATCCTATCCTCATTAACAAACTGTTGTTCCCAAAACTTGTATATTACAGAATCCCAATTTGCATCAGAAATAGAATCCTTTTGAGTTTCCCCGTGATTGCCTGAAACGAGATATAAGTCTACCTTGTCGAACATCTGTAACATATTATGGAAAAACGAAGGGAAGGAATTTTCAGGATCGACGGCAACTTGTATCTGTTGCCATACAGTTCCTTCAAGTTCGTGAAGATCAACAAACCTTCCAACTATTTCGTTATGAACAATATCGCCCAAAACAAATATAACAAGCCTGTCAATTGGATGATCTGCCCTTTGCACCTTTGCAATAGTAAATATGCTTTCCTGAAGCATTTTTAATCTATCTCTAAACACTTTAAAGTTAAAGGATTTGGTAAGATGCCCCAACTGTGAATCAGAAAGCATTAACCCCATTGTTTCAGGAGTTCCCTTACCTGTTGGTATTATGAATTTGTCAACCTTTAGTTCCGGGAACGATTTTACTTCAGATATGATCGTGGATTTGAACAATTCTATTGCATCTTCGGTTGTCATTACTTTTTTCTTTTTTTGTAGATTTATTTCTTTAATATCATCGTGTTCAGAATTTATCCAGTCCCAACCGTCCTGTTCGGTTTCAAACCATTTCTGATGCCGATTCCCCTGATCATCGAAAAACCATGCTCTCCACTTGCTTTTTCTTAACCTGTTTTTGCTATATATTACAGATGCCATTTATCTTTCCTTTTTATTGTTATCCCCATAGCCCGCTTATATTTCTGGATATGTGCATTTTAGCATAGCAATTAAATATCCGATTGCACCACCGATTACACAACCCAATAAAATTAAACCAATGTAGATCATTCCTTCTCCTTTTTACATTTTATTTTTTCTAACTAAATACACAATGCAAATTTCACGCCATACTACCTATATTGAGTTTTTCTGTGAACCTTCCACCCATTGCCCGAATGGTTTCCACCGTAAGGTCGTCAAAGAGGGCATCCTTTTTTGCCATATCGAGATTTATATAACCCCAGCATAACCTTATATTCTCTCTCGTTATCTGTTTTTTTTAACTTCTCTTTTGTCTTCATATACATAATATATGGATATTGCAAGATTTATGCCAAAGCAAATTATTTTACTTTAGTAATATCGTCGTCAGGGTGATTGCGCATATGGGCAGTTCTCATCTCTCTTATGCAATCCCTCATAGAATAGATAACAGTTTCTATCCTTCTAAAATCGTCTCTTAATGTATCAAGAGATTTCTTTATAATACTGATTTCGGTGTCGTGATACCCGATCTTCTTCCCGATTTTTTCGTAATATTCTAAAGAGTGAGGATTCCCCGGATTGTTTTTCCTCCCACCTAAAATCTTCTTGATATCTATAAGACCACTTCTATCCAAAATTATAAATATAAGAATTATAAGTGCAAGAAAATTATTGTCGGCTTTTTTTATCAGCCAGTCGTTTAAATTTATATCGTTAGTATTTTTGTTCCCGGCGTTACTATTATTCCCACTATTACTACTCACCTGCCGAACAGTTTTTTGTTCTTCCACTGCAAGCACCTGAGTATACACCAGTAAGACTGCCAGAGCAACGACCACAGCTATACAAACCGCTTTCATCACATTCGTTTTCATAATTACCCCCTTTCTCTGGATACAAACCTAACCCTTCTTTCACATACCCAATGTTGTCAAAAATAAAATAACACATAACTTTTTTTTAAACGCAGAATCCCCCCCATCTATCTTTCATTAAATATAAATTTAAAAGATACCTGTAGTCATCCATATTAATATTAGGACACGTCTTTTTTCTGTTAAATTCATAATGCCCTGCAACTTGATTATCTGTAAGGATCTTTCCTTCAATGAAATAATCTATTTCGTTACTAGTAGTTAATTGCTTTATCAATTTAAAAGATGCCATTATTTGATTAAATGTGAACTTCTTGTTCCCTATTAAACATATCCCGTAATGAGATTCATTATAACCCTTGCAATGAGCACCTATATAATTCCTATCCCTACCTATTTGTATAAGCCCATCAAAGTCTTTATTGTATTTGCTTCGTGGGTTTAAAAATCCGTTGCAAATCACAAAATTATATCCAATGTCGTCAAACCCCCTCTTTAAATGCCAGTCTTTTATCAATTCAGAATCCCCAAATTCACTCATACTGCAATGTAAGACTATCCCGATCAGATCCTTGCCTCTTTCTTTCACATTCTATCCCTTCCTATTCAACCGAAGCGGTTGGTAGTATATTAATCTTATATTCGTTTGTTGTTTTTTTCACTGTTCCCTCGGCATTTGTTTTGTCAATAAAAAGATAATACGTTCCGGCTGTCTGCTGTAAGTTGGCTTTGCTCAAATTTATATACGCCTGCCCTAATGTTGAACCAGATTGGGTATAATTGGTAAAGGGAAGGTTTAATGTATAATTAGCAGACACATAATCTATTTCCTTTTTGCATAAACGGAAATTAAGAGTAAACCCTGTAAGAGATTTTTCATCGTGATCCTCATCCCAGTTTGTAATCAAAAAAGACTCGCTGTTGCCGTAATACAATTCTATGGTTTCCATTGACTTTGGAGGAGGCTGGATTATAAATATGTATTGGTTTGTAGTGTTAGGGGAAGTGCCAGCCGCATTCACTTTGTCTATAAAAAGATGATATATGTCTGGTTTTTGGGTTAAATTTGAAATACTTAAATCAAGGGTCGCCACTCCTGTCGTAGAGGAATTAGTGAAGGCTAAATCCAAGAGGTATGTTCCTGCAACATAATTAGCTACGGAAGTACACAGCCTGAATCTTAAAGTAAAACCTGTTAGAGACTTTGCAGTCCTGTCGCTGTCGTAATTTGTTATATATATCGATCTGCTGTCTCCATAATAAACCCTTTTAGTCTTGATCGTTTTAGCTTCAGATTGTAAAGTAAAACTTACAATAAGCATTGCGGTCAAGATAATTAACGCAATTTTATTTTTCATATTATATTCCTTTCTAGTAATCAAACGATTCAAGATAAATATAATCCTCGTCATGAGAATGTATTTCTATATCGTCTGGATCAAAACTTTCCATATATATATAATCCTCGTCATAAGATTTTAACTTTTTATAACTCGAAGGTGCTGTTTGGGTGATAGTAATTGTTGGTGTTGCTGTTTTTGTAGCAGTTACGGTTAATGTCGCAGTAGCAGTTGCAGTTTTGGAAAGAGTTGCGGTTGTTGTCTGCGTTGCGGTCAGGGTTTGGGTTAGTGTGGCTGTTATAGTTTGAGTTAGCGTTGGTGTTTGCGTTAAAGTGGGTGTGGCATAAGGTGCATAGCAGATCTCAACGTAAGGTCTGAGAGTTGCATCCAGATTGTCTCCGCTTATCATTTCAATGACACAAGTATCTGCTTCGTTATATAAGAACATATTGACATCCAGATATCCGGGCAAGGCTGCCGATTCTAACAAGGCTATCCCGGTTGCATTTAGGTCAATGCATTTCCAATCATTAGATTTCCACCATGTAGCTTCTCCAATCAAATCCCCAAGATCATCAATACCTCCTGCATTATTTGTCCAGTCATTGACACCGTCATATTTATTGTAAGTATCACCTGCATTTGTCCAGTCCTGCTGTAAGGAATATAATTTCATCGTAACGCCATCACCGACTTGGTAATTACTGACATATATCCATAATTTAGCATAAGAAATAACAATGTTATCGTATATATCTTCAAGGTCTAATCGCAAGTGAGTATATTGAATCGGAGGGTTGACCGAAGAAACATAAAGGTTTGTATCTGTTCCATAATTAGTGTCTGCATGAATATCATCGACAAACGTATCTTCCCAATGCCCCGAAGAATCACAATTTGAATTTAGCCCCACACGGTAATATTCAGAAGGTCCGGGGCAAGTTTCAGTGGGTGTCGCTGTTACCGTCATGGTTTGTGTTGCCGTTAATGTCGGAGTTGGCGTTAGAGTTACTGTTACTGTTATAGTAGGTGTTTTTGTCAAAGTTAAAGTCGGCGTAGCGGTTTGCGTAGCTGTCTCGGTTGCTGTTATGGTATCAGTAGGTGAAATTGTCGGAGTTAGAGTATCGGTTGCAGTCAATGTAGGTGTCGGAGTTGCTGGTGTTTCGGTTGCTGTTGGAGTTAAAGTCAATGTCGGAGTTGCAACTAAATCATATACAATCTGAAGATATGGTCTTGCAGCCTGATTTGAATATTCTGAGGACAATCCATCCACTTTATAGTTATTGTCCTCCGAACCAGGAACATCTACCAAGAACACCACATCACCAGAAGCAAGTTTGCTTTCAAGGTATGTTAATCCACCAGCACTAAAGGTTAGATACCCCCACCCAGCACTCCATGTTGCTGCTGCCCTCTCGGCTATTTCGTCACCAATATCGTCTCTACCACCATTCGTATTTGTCCAGTTGCTTGAACCGTCATATTTATTCCATGTGCAACCGGCTTCTGTCCAGCTATCTGCATAATTATCCAGTTTATAAGCAGCAACCTTGTAACTTTGTGGTTCGTTAGATTGGTTGAAAATATAGAATTTTGCACTTGTTATATCGGCGTTATCCGGGAGGGTAGTAATATCAACTCTAACGACAAAGGTATAGTGATAATCGGCATGGTTATAGGCTATCAGGTTTCCTGCACTACCATAATTAGTAGTGTTGCTATATTCATACATCTGTGTGTCTTCCCAGTCTCCGGTATAAGTATCAGCGTCCCTGAGCCCGAAAGTTACTGTTGTCGAGGCTTCCGCTTTATGGATAGCAGTATCACAAACCGTCATAAAAATAAATACAAGAAGTAGTCCTAAAAACAATAGGATAGTTGTTCCTATTGCTCTCCAGAGTCCACAATCATCGTTTTTCATTATTTTGCCTCTCGGTTCATTCTGTTTCTTCGCATGAACTGATTACCTTCCTGATAGTTAATGGTTTTTTAATAAGCAAATTCCTGTTCCTTATCGCCTGCAAAGCCTGTTTTTCAAGTTCTACATTTATTTTTCTTTTTATTTTATGGAAATCTTCAGGCTTCGTTTTCGAAGGGTCATATTGAAGGTCAATGGCAATACTAACTCCGTCTCCCCTTTTCCATTTCAAACCTAACATTAATTTTAGTTTATCCCACATTTTATTACCCTATTACCTTATTGCATTATTCTACTTTTAAATTTTTAGGCGGTTTGGGACTTCCAAACATACACCAATAAGTCACGGTTTCACTCGCAAGATTCAGAACATTTACTGCGGACACATCAAATCTATGCTCTCCGTTCGGCAAATTACTTACATCGAAATGTAATCTTGCTTTTCCATCGTCCCTTACTTCAGGTTCAGACTGAAATGTCTGGTTCTGATTTATAGTTACAATATAATATTTAATTGTCTGACTTGGAATATCCTGTAAAGCCCAATCGCAGACGAGAAAAGGCTCCGCTTCAAGTATTGCATTCCAGCAAAACAATACCACCAATAACGATAAAATTATTAAAAACAATCTCATTTCTCTCCATCCTTTCTAAATCCAATTTTTTGAAATATTGTTTCAAACCTATGTTGATAAGTATGTTCTTCTAAAGTTTTTTGCCTTGCATTTTGAGCAAGTTCCATACAGTAGTCCGGGTGCCTGATCAAATGCTTCGCCTTTAAGACAAGATCGTCCAAGTTGTCATATACTACGATTTCCTTTCCGTCTACATAGCAATCTTCGATCATGTCGCTATTCCCAGTCAATAAGCATCCCCCTCCTGTGCAGGCTATTTCAAAATCCCTTGCCTTTGCTTGCAATTTACCGCTTTGACCGCTAACTTCGGATATGTTTAAACAGATATAAGATTGACTGAATATATCTATCATGTCGTTAAAGCTAATCCTATCGGTGAAACCCCTACCAAAAGCACGAACATCTATCCCGGCATCTTTTAGCTTTTGTATATATTCCCCCCTGATTCCATGAGATTGACCCACAAACGATATTTTATATATCTTAGGTAAGTATCGTGCGGTGAAATATTGTGGATTTCCCGCATAAGTTGAGGGTATAACTTTATCTTTTGCCCCATAAGCAGAATACCAATTAGCAGCATCGGGGGAAGTTGTGATTATATAATCGAGGTAAGGAATCCAGAAACGGGAAAAATCGTTAAATCTCCAGACATCATCAAAAAACCAGTTAATTACAAGGTATCCGTTTTCCCTTAATGTTCCGAGAGTGCTGTAATCTATCTCGTCCTTATGCAACAGGCAGAATACAAGATCCGGGTCAAAGTCCATGCAATTCATAATTATATGTTTCTGTAATTTGTCATGCCCAAGACCTTCTAACTGGCTTACATAATTATAATACAAAACATCATGCCCCATATCAATAAGCGAATTGGCAAAGTGTTTCTTTTCTTCAAAATTTATCGTTCCGTGAGTCAAGTAAAAGATTTTCATCTCTTCTCCTTATACAAATTTCCAATACCAATCATCGTTTTTGTAAGATATAAAATTCTCATAATATTTAGACAAAGTGCATTTTCCACAATCTCGCTTCGGGTTTATACTGTCCATAATTTCGAAATGCTTTTCACTGCCCCAGAACTCTCTTATTTCATCTATGCCGCACAACCTCAAACCCTTTTGTCCCTTTCTATCTATACACAACCACCAGCCGGAAGGCAGGCATATTCCAAGTAATGGAGCAAGTTCACATTTATCAAATTTTAAACTGACAAGATTGTTGTCGAAACAGGCAAAGAAAGGAATGAACTCAAAATTATCGTCTGATAGTTCGTGGCATTTCTTAATCTGTTCGTTAATCAACTTCAAGTCCAATTTCTCTTCTTCGTTTTTGTAAGCCAGAAAATCTACGGGTCTAAGATGGAAACTATCACATCTAAGATCTTTTGCAATTTTACAAGCGTCATATATCTCATGTTGATTCTCAGGATGAATTAAAAACTTGAAGGTTATTCCAACCTTACAATTTTTCTTATCCATCTCTTTATAATATACAAGATTATAAATATTTTTCAAGGTTTTTGTAAATCCGTCTACTTTTTTTAGCTTTAAAAATGTTCCTCTTGTTGACGCATCGACAGATATGCCAACCCATCGCATGTGATCGGCAATCGTTTCAACTAATTTTGTTGTCCACGAATATCCGTTTGTGATCATTGCAGATTCGAGTCCTAATTTTGTGCAATGCTTTACAAACAGATCGATTTCAGGATGAAGGCTTGGCTCTCCCCCTCCAGCGAAGCAGATTCCCAAAGTTCCCCAATTCGCCAAATCATCTAACAATTTAATCATTACATCTTTCGATATCTTCTTCCCATCCAATACACGCTTGGCATTACACCACTGGCATTTCAATGTACAGGAATTTATAGGGTCGATATTTACTTCAACTGGGGCAATCAACTTTCTGTCGATTATCCCCTGCATGTTATCCCTGTATAGTAAGCACTTGTTTTTATCAAACGATCTTGTCTGTTTCATTTACAATACCACCATTACCACAAATGTTATGGCGAAACAAAAAATGCATAAAATAGAAAGCACTAATAAATTACCCCTTTTAGTTTCTGGCAATTCTGGACTCCAATCACTACACATAATCAATCTCCTATTCTATTAAAAATATCTTTCATCCTGTGTTCCCACGTATGTTCTCTTGTTGCACGATTATAAGAATTTAATGCAATATCATATCTTTCATCTTCTCCTTTTGTTAAATAATAATCTATCTTCTCTGCGAAATCGTCCATCCCATCCCAATATGCCATCTCATTATCATTGAAATAATTCTTTAATTCAGGAAGATATTCTGCGAGTAAAAATGCTTTGCACATCGGCACTTCGAAATTTTTTGCCTTTATTGGTTTTAATATCCCCTGTGGAGGATTTGCGAAATGTATGTTTATTTTTGCAGAATTTATCGCATAAAGATAATCGTTAAATGAAATCCTGCCAGAATCAAACTCATTCCCAAGTGTAACGAATTTATATTTATTGCCAATTCTTTTTTTTAATTCTTCCGTCATTATTTTTCTGGTTCCCACGTTTTGCCCGGTAAAAACTACATCAATTGTTTTGGGTAGATTTATCGGCATAAAATAATCGGGATTCGCTGCCCATTGAGAATATATTACATTATAAAATTTATCTTTTTTATACCATTGTAATGCAACTCCAGCCGTTGTTATTGCATAGTCAATATGAGGAAGCCAAAATCTTGTCCCCAAAGGTCTATCCCAATGATAACGCCAGTGATCGTCTGAAAACCAGCAGGCAACCTTTACTCCCCTTTTTCTTAAAATATCGAATGTTTCATACCTGATTTCTTCTTTTAGAATTATTGCAAATACTGTGTCGATATTGCAATACTCCACAATTCTTAAAATATCGTCTTGCAATTTCTGATTATCAGGGCTATCAATAAAAGAATTGTAATTGTAATAAACAACCTTATGTCCAAGATTCATTATAGAATCCTTGACTTGATGTTGCTGCTCAAAGTTTGGTTTGCCGTGTGTTAAATATAATATGTTCATATCTTTAAATCTCTTACGGAAAATTTTTGCACATCGAATCCTTTATGAAAACCTTTTCTATTATTTCGTTATATGTTCCGAACGTGCATCTTGGACACTCGTTTATGTTTATTGAATTAATCATTTTTTTATGCTTATCTGATCCCCAAAATTTTAGTATTTCTTCGTGTTTGCACATTACAAATTCCTTTTTACCTCTCATGTCAAAACATAGATGACAGTTACCGTCTGCACCAAATGTAGCAAGCAAAGGTGTTGCTCTGCATTTACTGAAATTAAGTTTCCTTTTGAAATTTTTCCCGAATTTATGCCTTATTCCGAATACCTTGAAATTTCCATCTTCAAGTTCCATCGCTTTTGAAATTTGTTCATCAAATAAAGATATGTGTTTAGTAAAATCCAATGTTTCACATTTATTGTTTGATTCTATATTATCTACACATGCAGGTCGAAGATGAAAATGCTGACATCCAATTTCTTTGGCAAGTTTAACAGCATCGTATATTTCGGAAACATTCTCCGGGAACAGCAGATATTTAAAGGCAATATCACACATCCTGCCTTTTAACTTGCTATTTATTTTACACATATTTTCTATGTTTTTTATAACTTTGCCGAAAATATCTTTATTTTTTATACCCTTTATTTTAATAAATGTATCGCCATTGCTTGCGTCAACGGATATTCCGCACCATCGAGAGCAATGTAATATTGCATCTATCTGTTTTTCTGTTATTACAGAGCCGTTTGTTATTACTCCTGATTCTATTGAATGATAATTTAAATCCCAGATAAATGTTGCAAGATGTGGATTTAATGTTGGTTCGCCGCCACCCGAAACGCATGTTGATTTTACACCAAAATCCGAATATATGCACACAAGGTTATTTAATTGTTTTTCAGATAAAGTGTGTTCCTCTTCCGATCTATATTTTTGTGCATTGCAATGCGGGCAATTAAAATTGCATTTGTTTGTAGGGTCTGTATCTACTGTAACGGGCGGAAGAATTTTACCCTTTGCAAGCGCTTCCAACTGTTCCCTCCAAACAAGCACCTTCATTGAATTAAAAGGATTTAACTGATCAGACCATTCGGTAAATTCAGTATGATTTTTTTTTGCTGACACTATATTTCCATCTCTTTCAAGTCTCCGATAGTTTTTAAAATGATTGGTTTGCCCTTAATTGCAACGAAAATCTCTTTTATCCCGATTGCTTTGCGTTCAAAACTAATGTTAAACCCAATTCTGTTCAATAATTTATAGATTGAAGGTTTGTCTAACAAAAAACTTTCTTCGTTCCCAATCGATCCTCTGTTATTTAGTTCACCATGAGTTCTACCATCTTTTGTTACTTTGCTTTCTCCAGTTCTTTCTTTAAAATAAAACCCGGAATATTTTTCACCTTTATGTTGTACCTCTATATTTTTGGACGGATCGTGGTTATAATTTGTATGAATAAGCATTAGCTTTTTACACATTTTTGACAATCCTTCCATCCAATCAATTTGTTCGGGGAAACTCAAGTGGTAAAGTATCCCGGCATTTATAATCACATCAAATTCTCCATATTTTTCTAAAGTGCAATTTCTTACATCATCACAATGAATATGCAAATTGTTTAAATTAAGAACTTTTTTCACAAATCTCTGCTTTTCACAATGTTCTTCTCTACCTTCAACGGATACAACTTCAGCCCCATGCAATGCAGGTTCAATAGAATGTAATCCTTCTAATGAACCTAAATCGAGAACCCTTAACTTGTCGAACGGCTTGTTTGTTATGTCCTGCATTGCCTGCATAAATATTCTTAAATGCACACCGTTACTACCTGCCCCGTTTTTACTGTTCAGGTAATCTAAACTTACATTATGTCTCGTGTATATTCCGTCACCCAGATATGTATTTGCAGATTGCCATATACCTAAACTTTTCATCTCTTTTATTACTTGTTCTTTATCCATCTATCTTCTCCTATTCATTTTATTGCGATAAAAGTTTCCCTCTGAATACCAGTTGGTGCTTCAGGGAACATCAATTTATATACCGAACCAAATCCTACGGCAGATAACATTTTTGCTAATTCTTTTTCTTTGAACCAAAAACTTTCGTCATTACTAATTGCAGAAGTTAATCTTTTTTCAATCTGAGTTGGGGACAGTCCCTTTATTGGCTCATCGTAAATCATTCCACTATAATTAATGCCCTTATAATTAAATGTAGCTGGGAGCATATCTTTATATTTGGATGGCAAAACATCACAGCAATTCGTGTCTATTATTAATAGTCTATTGCAACATTTATATACTTCTTCCAACAAGTTACATATAGAATTAAAGTCAAGGTGATATAATATGCCCGGCAATAAAATAACATCAAAATGTCCGTATTTGTCAATATTAAAATTTTTCACATCATCATGGTAGAATATTAAATTGTCGGATTTGTTACACATTGCCTTTTCAATATTTATTTTCCTCCCCTCTATCCCAACAACAATGGCTCCAAGTAACGCAAGTTGATATGAATAAAATCCTTCAAAACATCCAAGATCTGCAATCCTCAATTTCTTGATTGATATGCCAACAATGTCTCGTATTATTTGTATAAAAATATTTAACAATTCATTTTTTCTTATTTTTCTTATTTCCATCCTGTTCATTTAATTGCCGCCAATGTCAATCGTGGATCTTTTTTTAACTTAGGGGGATGCTTAATTTCCAAAATTGTTTTAAACCCAAACTCTATTAGCATGTCATAAACACTCTTTTCGTTAAAAAGCACTGAATTATGATCTAACCCCATCCAACATTCTTTATTTTTTATAGGCAAAGCTTCTTCCTTCCACTTATCCTCCCTTATCCTTGTTCCATAATATTTATTATTTTTGTATTCTATCTGGTAATCATTCTTGTCAGTTGTAGTAGTTGATAAATAAAGAAACTTAGAACAAGCATTTGACGCTTCTTCCAAGATTCTTACCCCATAGTCTAAATCCAAATGATATAATAACCCTGCAACCAAAACTACATCAAATTTTTCATGTTTTATTTCTGGTGGCAATCCTTGTCTCAAATCATATTGGATAAATTTAAGATTATCCATAACAAGCAGATTCCTTAACTTGTTTGCCTTTATAATATTCTTATTGTTGGCGTCAACCCCTACTGCATATTCGGCTCCGTTCTGAATTAAAGCGAAAGAGTAATACCCCGTAAGACACCCCAGATCTATTACCCTAAGACCTTTCAATGAATTGTTAAACATTGACATCGTAACCTGAACCACCTGCTCAACCTTTGTATAAGACCCATTCTCTTTTAACCAACTACCATCTTCTAACATTATGTTTTGTCCAACCCAGTCCCCATATTTCTCGTAAACGAGAGACATTTCACATCGTATCTTGTCGGGATTCATTTTCATCCTTTTTCTTTTCGTTATTTATATTTTCAATATTAGTAGTTATTCTCTTTATGTCAAATATCGTTTTAAATCCTTTTTCAAAAATATTTTTTTCTAAGTTTGGGAAAGGTTTTATTAGACAATTAAAAAGATATTCACTATTTTTAACAAAACTTGGGAAATTAATTGCAACAACAGGTATGCTCCTGTGTTCCTTTAAATAGTCAGCTATTTGATAATATCGTTGCATAGTTACCATAAGCTGACGATCAGGGTCTCCCTTTGTTTCTATGTCTAATCCGCCCCTCCAGTAACCTTCATCCCATCTTTTTATCCTGCTTTTTGCAACTTCTTCAAAATCTCTACGAAGCCATATGTAATAATCAATATCCCATTGATCCAACCATTTAATGTCTTTTGCTGTATGCTCATGATCTTTGATTATATATGCATTCAAGTTTCCTTCGAGAAAAAAAGACCTGAATAATTCCTCGTTTTTGTAAGAATTTTTCCCGTAACCCGTCTCTAATCCTAAATATGACAACAAACACATCAATATTGTCGAACCTGTTCTTCCTGTCCCACCAACTATTATCTTATGTTTCATAAATCACCTTATGTCCTGTTAAATGAAATTTTCTATCTGGGTACATATCCCTTATCATTTTTTTTATTTCTTTAGTGCATATATCATAATTAGTAGCCGAAACCCCATTTTCGTTGTGATACAATAATCCCCCCACAACATCGACTTTTGAAAAATTAGTAATTTTAGACATTCTCAGCCAGTATTCCCAATCTTGGGCAACTACAAAACTTTCATTATAAATACCTATATCTTTCCCCAACTTTTTTCTATATATTACAAATTGCCCAATATAATTATGTCCCTCTAATTTTTCTTTTGAATACTCATCTACATGCACCGTATGCATACCATTTCTGGTGTAATCAAAATTAGAATAAACTACTCCTATATCGGGATTACAATCAAGAAACTCAACCATTTTATTGGCACTTTCAGGATACCAGTAATCATCCTGACCTATCCAAGAAATATATTCACCTCTGGATAAAGAAATGCCTTTGTTGAGCGCAGTTGCATGACCAACATTTTTAGACAATTCTATATATTCTATAGGTAAATCACAAATTAGCGAATACTCATCCTCTGGCGAAGCATCGTTTACTACAATAGTTTCGGAATTGTTAGCTGACAAACATGATTCAACAGCCTTTCTCAATTTGCCATGACTATTGTATGCCGGTATTATAAAACTAATTTTTTTCAAATTGTTTCCTTTCTTAAATTAGAAGGGTTAAACTCTATGCCTGCATAATTGCAATACATCTTATATCTTGCAAGCATCATAAAATATTTTCGTTTACTAAGCAAACCATCATATTTCTTGCTATGTCTCCACTTATATAATATTTGGGGGATATTGCTAATTTTACATTTGGTCATAAACCTAAAAAATAAATCGTAGTCCTGACATCTTTCAAATATCTCATCATACATACCCGCTTCTTTTAACAACGATGTCCTGAACATTATAGAACCATGACAGAATTTATTTCTATTAAAAAAATCTTTTCGGATATCTATATCTTTAGTTGGCGATTTCACATCCATTTTAAATTTACCGTTTTCATTTATTATCCTATACCATGTCCCAATTAAACCAAAGCCATCGTTATCTTCTAAAAAATCAATTTGCCTTACAAATCTATCGGGTAGAGAAATATCGTCTGCATCCTGTCTGGCTATATATTTAATGTTGGGATTATCGTTCAAAACCTGTCTTATCAAAAAATTCAAAGATTTAGGAAGTCCATAATTCCCTTCCCTTGTAAATATTTTTATTTTTTCGTTACTTCTATATTCGTTGCAAACTTCATAACTATTATCCGTAGCACCATCAATTAAAATGTAAAATAAATAATTATCGTAAATTTGGTTTAATATGGATTGTATGGCATCGTTGACATATTCACCTGCATTATATACCGACATTATTACAGCAAGATTCATTTTTTATTCCTTACAAACAAATTGGGATGCGAGTCTTTAAAATATTTGCGAATTTTGTCGTCATGCCCTTTAGTATATATAATATTATATTCATCTTTAAATTCATAATCGTTATTTTTAGCAAGTTCGTTATATATTTTTGATCCCGGCAACCCGATATATACATTCCTTGATACCTGCCCCTTGGGGATATATTTATCTATAAAATTTTCGGTTTCAATACGATCTTGCTCTGTTTCATACGGAGTACCGAAAAGAAAAGAGGCATGCATGTTCATACCTATTCCCTTGCAATATTTTGCAATCTTTATGTTATCCTCCATTTTAAATCCCGGTTTTAATAAAGGCAATAACCTTTCAGAACCAGTTTCAAACCCAATAAACAAACCTTTGCATCCAGCCCCTTGCATTTTATCAAGCAATTCAGGTGATAGATCTCTTACAGATGTTTCGCAATACCAATCTATGTCAATATTATTTTGCTTCAAAAGATTACAAAAATTATAAATTCTTTCATTATTGAAACAAAAATTATTTTCCCTGAAGTAAATAGAACCAACACCTTTTTCTGCTTTTAAATATTCTATGTCTTTAATTATTCTTTCGGCACTTTGAAATCTATACTTATTGCCAGATATAGGACCAGAAGAACAAAAAGAACAATTATATGGACAACCACGAGAAGTATTCATGTTGAAAAAAGGCAATTTGGATTTGACATGCGACTTATATTTTCTGTCACCAATCAAGTCATATGCAGGCATTGGCAATCCATCTAGTTCTTTTATATATTTTGTCTTTATAACATGATCTTTTATTTTACCACTTATAAGATCTAAAATAACATTTTCAGCTTCACCTATAATAATATGATCTATTTCATCTGGATAATCTTCGGTTACAGACCAATGCGGACCACCAGATATTATTTTCACATTATGTTTTTGGCTTTTTAGTTTGCGAACCTGATTCATAACATCTTTAATGCATATTGTGCAGGCATATATACCTACTATGTCAATATCATTACTTTCTAAATATTCAGAATCATAACTATCGGCAGGACCATAGTAGGGGTCTTTAAAAAAAATATTATGCCCCTCTTCCCTTAAAATAGAAGCTATGTACCCTAAGCCGATAGGAAATAATTTTTCCGATATACTAAAATAAATATCGTTTTGAATTGGTGCAGATGCAGTAGTTAATAAAATATTCTTGCAATTTTTCTTTGAATATTTTTTGATAATTTTTTCCCCTATCATTTTTCTAGTGCCATCTAATTCAGTAGAATACGTCATGGATTTTTGGGAAATATTTACATCTACCACGATCTTGTCAATAAAATTCCACGCATCAACTCCATATTCGTCTAAAACTCTAAAATTCATTTCCATGTCACCCAGACATGGCAATGTGTCATCAAAATACCCGATGTCGTCAAAAATTTCTTTCCTAAACATTCTATTACAAGTAGTCCAATTCCTACCTGTTTCCAAAGGCGATTCCCCTCTTTTTACCATATTGGCAAGAGTATAATTCTCCTCTGGTATTATGTCGCCACATCTATAATTAAAATTTCTATTGGCTTTCCCATATACAGCCTTTATACCATTATTTGTAAATCCAGAAATTAAAAGTTCTAATGCATTTGGTCTAAAAAGATCATCATCATCTAATTCTGTTACAAAATCTCCAGTTGCCAATTTTAATCCTGTATTTAAGGAAGCAAAAAGACCTAAATTATTGGAATGCCTAACGTAAATATAATTTTCAAGTTCAGAATCTTTTATTATATTGCGGACATCATCGCCTCCATCATTTACAACAATAACCTCATAGTTTTCATATGTTTGTTTCTTTATTGATTCCAATGCACTTAATAATGGCTTCTCCCTATTGTACGTTGGGACTATAATAGATATTTTTTGCAAAGACGGCACAACTGTTTTGAAAACTCTTAAAACATCCTTAGATGTTATTGACTTTACACATATATCATTGCCACGTGGGCATTTGAGCTTTCTATTCATAGGACGATCTATAGACCAAATTCTACAGCCTAGACAATTTAAATTTTCATTGCGAATTGCTTTTAATCTTTCTGGATATAGCAAAACAAGTTCCGGGGGAACGCTACCTAGTATTACAGCACCCGGTTTATAATATGCATTGGCAATATGCATTGGGGCACTGTCTATGCCGAAAAAACCAGAACAATTCTTTATAATTCCTGCCGATTCCTCCCATGATAAACCACAGTAACTATCAGCTATGTCTTGGGTCAAATTCCTACTCTTACCAATTTCTATAATTCTATACCCCATTTTCTTTATTTCCAACAAAGATTCTTTAGCAACATCTATTGGCATATTTCTTCCATCCCAAGGATTGGGACCCAAATGTACAACTATATATTTAAAATTAAAATATTTTTCTACCCATTCTGCTATTTTGTCGGTAAGAAAAAATTCTGGTCTTTTGTCTTTTAAATGTATTCCTGATTGTGCCATGTAAGAATCTACAATATGACCAATTGATTCCGATTTATGATACATGCATTCGTATGTCATGTCTAAGTCTATAACGCAATCGTATTTACTCTCATTTATTTTACTAGAAGTCCCTAAAATATTATCTATCTTTGGGTTATTAACTAATAATCCAGGAGCGTTTGTCACAATAGTTATTTCTGCGTAAACATTTTCTCTCTTTATCTGTTTTATCAATGGAGTTATTAAAAATACATCGCCAGAAGAAGATGTTCTTTTTATTAAATATGATTTTTTAAAACTTTTATTTTTTATATAATTAGAGAATTTATCTACCAATATCTTTTCATTTTTTAAATTATATCCCCTTACATCCTCCCTAACGAGCCGGGAAGTTGGACACGATTTGTCATGTATCATATTAAAAGGAGTATGCTTTATCTTAAACCCTCGCATCCTTGCACATAAACACAAATCGGAATCCTCTGCATACGCAAATTCTAATTCAGGAGAAAATAAACCAAATTCTTCGGCATATTCTTTTTCTATTGCAAGACAACTGCCCTCAATGTAATCATAATTATCGGAATCAACACTATACCCCTTGCCATTATCTAAAAGACGACATTTAGTTGGTCCGCAAATTTTAACATCATGATCGGAAAACCCGGATAATATTTTATCCAACCAGTAATCAGACACCGTAATGTCATTATTTAACATAAGAAAATAACGACCATTGGCTTTTTTAAATGCATATTTTTGCCCGCCGATAAATCCAATGTTTTTCTTGTGCTTTATTATTATTGTTTTTATGTCGTTCTCTTCCTTAAAAGATTGAATATATTCGTATGTATCATCTTGGCTATTATTATCAGTTAATATTAATTCATACCTTATATCGCCTTTAGAGTTTAAAATACTATTCAAACACTTTTTCGTTTGATCAATCCTATTGCAACACAATATTGATATGGAAAATATAATATCTCTTTCGTCTATCTTGGATATTTTCTGATATTCATCCTGCTCATCTAAATCACCAACATTATCTTGCAATATTTCAATTTCATCTGAAGATATCGGTGTGTCATCGTAATGCATATTTATTATTTCAGGTCTTTCAATATTCGCAATTTTCGAAACCCCAAACTGATCCAATGCAAATGATGGAACGTCTTTTTCTTCAACACGTTCCCAGCCTTGAGTCAAAAGTGCTTTTACCGAAGCCCGTTTTTTTACAATACAATACCCTTCAAAACATTTAATTACTCCCTCATAATGAGTAGTGGTTGTATTCCTAAAATAACCTTTTTTATTCATCCAGTACATTTCCACTCTCCTATATAATATTTCCCTTTTTTATACCCGTTCATTGCAACCCGTATTGCCCTTACCCTCAAATCAGAACTCCCCCTGAATCTTTCTATTATTTTATTCTTTAATTCGTTTGGTCTTGCATGATGTTTAAAACATTTCAATGGTCTGCTCCAGTATTGTGTTTTCAAGCTGACTCTCGCCCAGTCAATATCGTCACATCCCCATTTCACCCCGGTTTCTGGTTCGTAACACCTGAACCCACCAAACTCTTTCACAACAGGGTGACGGGCAAATATAACCCTGTACGCCCTGTGATGACAATGGTCTATTGTTATCTTCTCGTTTTCCCCAACTGTCATGCTGTCCATTTTAGGCATCTTCTCAAACTCTTTTAACACGTCTTCATCCCATCCCGGCAACGCTTCAATGTTCCCGTCTGCCTTCACAAATATATCTTCAGGATTAGAATCCGGCATCTCTTTTAACCAGAAAATATTTCTTGCTGTAGCAGGCGATAAATGTTCGCTTGATACTTTAAATTCGTGTATCATACCTTTTTCTTTTAATGCAGAAAGTTTAACTTCCATGTCAGGATCAGGGCTATGGTTGTCTACATAAAACACCTGAACATTATCCGGGTTCTTTGCGTTTTGCTTCCAACTAACAGCACATTGTTCCCATACATCAGGTCTGTTCCATTCAACAATAAATATTTTAAACATTTTATTCTCCTTATCCCTTCGCTAAATTTTTTGTAAGCCTGTATAAATCATTTAGATCATCAAAAGATATGTTCTTTGACATATAATTCACAAGAAATGTCGCACCTGCCAACCCAGAAAAATGATCTGTAACTTTTACAGTGTCCAATAATTTCAAAGAAGGCAAATATGCAGAATTTATTTCCATCTCTGCCTGCACAGTATTGTATCTTCTTATAATATTATTGGCGATTGTAGTTGCCACATCATCTTCCTGAATATAAGGGTTTTCTATCTTTACTGTCTTGCCATAAGTCAGTGTGCCGGAAGTTGCACTTGCCTGAACAAAATCTTCTCCCGTAACCACCGCTTCTTTCACAAGCCGATCCCTTCTCTGCCCTGTATACTTTACCGTTACTGCATTATCATTCTCCGTCAATGTGACTCCGGTAGTTGCAGAATGTGATGTTATATTACCCCATGTTTTAAAATAAATGTCCCCCTGATTGTTAGTATATACAACTCCATCACAAGCCTGTGCAAGTTTGAAAAGAACATCCCCGATGGATTGCTCTTGGATTGTAACATTGGAAAAATATTGTTCGTAATCCTCTAAAAATATATCTTCACCCGGTATATTTGCTTCAGTAAACAACAGATCATGCATTATGTCCTTCACTCTCCATTGCCCCTGATAAATCTTGGGATCTGGAGTATTGTCTACCGGCATCCCCAACTTTGTGTCGATTGCTTCTCTTAATAAACTCCTGCAATAAATCTGAGCAGTTTCATCATTTGATATTTCTACCCTGTCAATATAATAGCGTCCGCTTAAATAATACTCACTCCTACTACTAAGCTGAAATCCAGTAAATATTCTTATTTCATCACTCAAATAATTCCTGTTATAAAATATTGAACTGGTATCAAGTTCAGAAAAATACCTATCTTCATTGTTTACAATTAAAGTAACATCTCCGGCTACTATATTGCCAAGATCGTCTGGCTTAACAGGAACTTCAGAATTTAAATCGCTAATAGATGTTATGTAATCTGTAATATTGATCTTCTCGTCTTCCCTTGCACCCGAAGCCGGAACTAATTGCACTCTGTATATTGGAGTGGAATTTGTCGAGTTCTGAGCGGTCATAAAAGCTGTCGATGGAACCTGACCGGGATCTGTATATTCGACAGTAAAATTGTTTACTATAGGGCTTCTGCCTGTAGCATGTGTGTTGGCTAAAATTATTGCCCATCTTACGCTATAAAAATAATCAGTAGTTGTTCCCGGCATCGCAACATATGTTTCAGGCATCGTTTGAGTTCCGGCAGATGAAGTTGACCAAACAGAATGCCAAACGGGTTTTTTCTCCCAACTGGCTGCAATCGTAACCGTATTATTGGAATATAAATAAAAACTACCAGATAAAGTTATGCCAACAGAAAGATTCCCGGTTTCAAATACATCGCCGATTATCGTTCCTGGCCCACCTCTTGGAGGTATCCTGCCTTCACCAGAATACAGCATGTTGTAACTGTCAATCGCCTTAAATAAATGTGGAGCCTGAATGTTATTCTCGTCCCATTCCCCGGAAGAACCAACATCTATTTGATAATCCCCAGCATTTAATTTGTTAAAATCTTCTGTGTATAACTGACATTCTGCACAATCAGTTGTCTTATTTGTCATATTAAGAGCATATCCCAGATAGCCACCTTCAATTACCGTTGCTCCTCCACGAAGATATAAAGTATTGCCCTTCCCTGAATTGTCTGTTATTAAATTTCCTGCACCCTCAAAATTGCTGGCAAAATCCCAGAAACCTAAACTTTGGTGCATGTCGGCCATTGCCCCATCATCCGATAAGTCGAACTTATACCAGGGTGGCATAGGAAAGCTTGCATCCCCATTATTTATGAATTGCCTGTATGTAGGAACCATACCGCCAACTTCTCCCTGAGGATTGATGAAAAGGATATCTAATCCAATATCGCAATGCCCTATATAACCCACTGTATATCCAGCTTTTTTGTTTTGATCCTGCAATGCTAAATTATAACCGTTCCCTAACATTGGTGGCATTGATAGGCTTGGGTCTAAAATTTTAGGACCTTCGCTACTTACGGATGTATACCCTTTCTTCCAGATAACATCCGGCAGACCATAACCCTGACCATCCTGATTGCTCGTATTATAAGTAAAACTAAACATATGATTTATGTCAACAGATGGAAGATGCACGGACATATAGCCAGAGGGGTATGTTGATGTATCGAGATAATCTCTAACCAAATCCCTCCATTGCTGTGACGATTTGAGATGTCCCTGAGCAAGCATTACTCCATGATATGAAGCACCGGGGAATTGTTGAACATTTGAAAATCCCCACGGTCCAATAGGATTTAATAGATCGCAATCATAAGTATCATCTCCGTTGTCTGTTACGTTTACAATTCTATTTAATTGAACCTGAGCTCCACTCATGTATTCTGTTGCACCTACGGCAGGTCTACCCCAGAATAAAATATCCTGACCGCTACCTTCATAATCAGTAACTCCGTCAACCCAAGAATATTGCCTTGTCAAAGTTACAGATGTATCCCCTTCTACAACTCCGTTTGTCATCATCCATGGACTTCTCGCAAAATAATCGGCACCACCCCAACCATTTTCAAAACCGTTGCCCCCACCAATTCTCGGCATCATGGAGACCCGGTAACATTCAAGTTGATCCCCTGTAAATTGAGCAACAATATAATTCCAGTGATCATGCATCAGAAAATGTCCAAAACCCATATTCATACTTTGCTCAGGTGTAGGCTCTGCCGTATACCATTGACCATCGACATAAGCATGTGCCTGCACCATATTTTCATGCGTTACTTCAACCCAGAAATTACCCATATCAAATAATACGGCACCATCAACGGGAGGGTATCCCAGACTTGACATTGGATAAACAAGTAATGAAACATGGAATCTTTTATATGGATTGCTGAAACTAGATTCCTGAACAGCACTGCCTATTGTCCTTTTAGTACCATCGTCCCCTGTATAATGAATCATACTCTTAGGAAGCCACATATTCAAATCTGGATAATAACAACCATTACTATCAAATGTCGATCCGGGTTCGATAAACGGATTCCCGTCAAACTTGGTGAAAGTAGTAAAATTAGTGCTTTGAGCAAATCCTATTTTCGCATATTCTCCCGTGCTTTCACCAACATATGCCATATAAACCGCATTGCCACGATATTTTACCGACGGTTGTTTTACAGCAAGGGAATCCCATGCCCCTGCCGCACCAACATCAAGGACAATTCTTCTGTCTGCCCTTGTTCTCCATTTCACCCAATTGCTTGTATCCTGATTATCATCTATCGTATACGCCCCACCGATTTTTGTAACTCTGTAAGAATTGTTTGCAACCCTTGCCATCTTATCAGCATCATAATCATATGCATAAGTGGACGCACTATCTTCCCCATATCCAACATATTGCAAGCATATGTCATTCCCGCTTACGCCCGATACAGTGCATACTTCGTAATGATCCTGATCAAAAATTATTGCAAGATCATTGTCAATAAACTTAGTGCCGTCTGATACTGTTATTGAAACAGAAGATTGCCCCTGACTTGAAACCGAAGAAGAAATACTAACCCTCGGTCGCTCCCTTGCAGTATAATACATAGCCATGACACCCGGAGCAGACCTCTCATCCCCCTGAATTATTGCAGGATCGGACACTATTTCATCCCATACAGCAGGCATGAAAGGTCTAACATTATCTATATAAAGAGTATCGGTTCCGCTTGGTGTACTGTCAGGTTGCACGTCAAATATTACCGACCTAATATATTTTCGACCCGCAAAAGAACTAAAATCAAAAGATGTGCTTCCTGTCGCCGCACCTCGTAAAACATTCTCAAAAGTATGAGTAGTAGATGTTCCATCTGCGGCAAGCAATTTTACAGTTATATCGCCCTGAGTATTTGTCCCGCTTCCCTTATAGTTAAATTGAAAATAATTATAATTACTACCGTTAGTATCATCGGAAGTTACTTCGAAATTCATAGGTACTGGCATTAACCCCCATAATTCCCCTGCATCAGTATACTCGCATTTCAAGCACGTTACGCCTGTCATTGCAGTTGTAGTATCAAGGGAAATAGTCAGATCTGAATCTTCGGAATCCCATACCATGTGCAATTCATCGCTATCTGCATACCCGTTGAATGTTTCAGTTTCGTTCCCATGCCTTATAATCGGATTTAATTTTTTCGGATTTTGGTTCCCTAAAAATTGACTCCAATTATAATAATCCTGTTCCTCTTTTGATAAAGCAAGACCTATTTGAGAACTATACTTTTCCCTGTTTCCGGAAAAGAACAATCCGGGCTTATTCCATTCTTCCTTTTCATCCTTTTCGTATGTGTCAACGCCGTCTAATATTCTTCCGCTCTCAATACCATCGCCTGCCCAATCCCAGGGATATTCCGTCTGCAATCCAAATAAAGGATTATCAGTATCCCTTGTCCATTTCGTATTTGTATTGATAACATAAAGTTTATCATCCCTGCTTACTGGTAACGCAAGTTTTTCTATGTATATTCTTGTATATTCATCACTTAAAGTATTATTAACTCCTTCAAGGGATCTGCCCTCTGTGCAGTCATTGGAATTTAATATTTTATATATCATTACCTGATTATCTTTACTTTTAGAATGTATGGCAACATAATCACCCTGAACAATATTAGTGTTTTTTACAACATCAACATATCTGAGAGTTGAGACAAGTAATCCATCAGACATATTATAACTATTATCAACAGTTTCAGTTAAATTTAAAGATTGGTCGTGGACTATGTTGTCAATCAACCCAACTTCCTGATGGTTGGAATCTTCTATAAGAACATAATCCCCATCGGCAAATCCATTTGTATAGGTAACAGATATTCCACTATCAGTGTCAGCAACCAGATCCCCGCATGGAGCCTCTATTGCCGCAGGGTCAACCGTTCCGCTCGTTACGGTGGAACCGGGAGCATACAAAAGACCTAGTCTTTTATGCTTCCACCTATCCCCGCTTATCTCTACCTGTCCTGCATAAATATCCCCGTCTGGACCAATATCTATATTTTCAACATGAATTTCATCCCCAAGCCAATCTTGCAGGGTATTATATGTAAGTGTTGTCATCTATTAAGAATCCCCAAGTGTAAATGTTGAAGGTATTTCGGAAAGTAAAGACGTTCCTACAAGTTCTATGTTTCCATAGTAACCTATAGGCGTAAATCCGGCTACGAACGTAAAATTAAAATCATTAGTCCATTGCACCATAAAAGATGCACCTGACGCACTAACAGGCGCAGGGTTTATTATAAATTCCTGATGTGTATTATATACAGTCCTGAGATTATCATATTGATCATTTCTAATATAACTACTTTCGTTGAAGGTAAGATTAAAATGGATGATATAGCCACGATGATAATATTTTGTAAGCCCGCTACCGAGTTTTGTTTCGTTTTGAACATGCTCGTACCAGTGAGCTATTTTAGGGTTGTATTCGAATTGGTATTCAGTATAGGGCGAATCGTCGTATAAGAATTTTATGTTGTCTTGATCAAAAACTGCCATTATTTATCTTCACACCCTTCCATATCCATCGTCCTGCATTGCAGGTTTTATTTTTTGCCTGTAAAGTTTTCTCCAATACGCAGGATCATCAAAATTCCCAGCACCAACATACAGGTTTACAGTGTTCCCGCCACCGCCAGTTCCCAACATTCTTGAAGGCATCATGTTCATGCCGGAAAACAATCTTTCTGCCATTGTGCCGAAGAAATCCTTTATGTAGTCTCTCGGCAACACAACTTCGTTCGGATGAAGTATTGCAGGGATTGGTTTGGTTCCATGGGTTATCATCCCTTCTGCCGCCTGTGGTATTTTAGGTAAACTGCCCGGACCTTTCTGGACATATCCTCCTTCTGCAAACATCCCACCTCCAGCGACGGCGCTTGCGAGACCCCTGATAACTCCGAGACCAGATAATGACGTGATTGCGGCAGATATCATATCAGCAAGAGCCCTCTTAAATGCTTTTTTCATGTTTTCCCACATTTCACTCATAGATTCAGAAAAACTTTGTCCTTCTTCAAACATACGGTAAAAAGCATCTGATAATTCCCGCTCAAAAGTATTTATAACGTCAACAATTGCTTGCGCAATACCCCTAAAAACACCCATTATCATTTCGCCGATTATCCCCGACTTTCCTCCGAGACTTTCCATCCCCTGACTCATTGCACTGGTTGCCTGCCCCCAAGCTGATTCCATTCCTGCCGCAGTCTGATCCCATAAATTGCCAGTTTTATTCGCAAGGTCAAGATTTGTCATGGAAAATTGTTCCGCTTTGCCTTCCAACGCACCTTCGGGCAAATAATCGCTAAGGTATTCTTCCCCGGTTCCCCCGCTTTCTCCAACATTTAATGCGGGCAAGTTTACAGTCCCCATCGTGGAAAGCAATATATATCTTCTATATAATTCCCAAAGATTTTTGTTTAAATAATCTACCTGTTTGATTTGTTCTTTAATCTGTTGTATGTAATAATCTACAACCCACGTCGATTGACCATACTGTTCTCGTACAATCTCAACTCCAGCCGCTAACCGTTCGAACTCTTCCTTTTGTTCCCTTGTTAATTCCTTGCCCGTTTTTAAATGTTCAGATAATGCCTGTAAAGAATGGATGTAACTCGATAGTAAATTAAAACCATCTTCTACAGATCTTGTGTATTTCTCCTGTTCTTCGGTTCCATCAGATGTATAATCATTAACTTTTGTTTGAGTATTTATAAAAAAATCCGTAAAATCCTTGTATGTTTGATATTTATTATGCAATGTTTTTACAAATGTTTCCCCTTCTTCTTTCGTTATTTTCTCAGCAAGGACAGCTTTTCTAATTTCAGTGTCCCAAAAATCTAAGAATTTATCACTGTCAACATTTTCTGCTTTTTTTAATAGTTCAGTTCTTTTTTTAATATCTTGATTGAACCAATCCCACCAGCTTGTAGATTCATCCATAAATTCTTTTACGTAAGAAGTTATATCTTTTTTTGCTTGAACCATTGCGTGTTCATGCAGGTTAGTCATGTTCCTAAAAACTGCTTCAAACCATTTATTCAATATTGGAGTAAGATGTTTCATTATATAAATGCCTACACCCTGAAAATATTTTTTTAGTTTCTCAATCTGCTTACCGACTTCAACGACACTATCTACAAAATCTTTTTCAAAATATGCCCCCATATCTTTAGCATCTTTATTAAATTTTCTTATCCCAGCAGACCCATTTTCTATGATAGGAATGAATTCACGTCCTGTTCTTTCAAATACTGCAATCGCAACACCAGCCTTTGTGCTTGCACTTGTTAATTTGGAAAATCTATCGGCAATTAAATTTAACTGATCTTCAGGTTTTAAATCTTTTAAGTCTTTAAACGATAAGCCCAATTGACGATAAGCCCATGCTACACGCCCCTTTCCACCACCTTCCTGCCCTAGCAGGGATATAGATTTACCCATATATGCCAATGCTCTCTGTAATTGTTCCGTAGTAATAAGATAAGTCTTCGCAGCGAGGTCTAATCCCGAAAGTGCTTCCGTAGAAAATCCGGTAATTTTGGATAGCTGATCCATCTGGCGAGCGGCATCAATAATACCAAGAGTTAAATCTTTCATAAAATCTATCGTTTTAAATATAACAAAGTATGTTGCAAACCTCGTTGCCCAATGTTTTGTATACCTAAGAAATGCTTGCATTTCGGTTCTTCTTCTACCAAAATGAGCTTTTTCACTTTTCTCAGCCTGATTCTGCATTCTTTTTTCAGCTTGATATCTTTCAAGGACAAGCTTTTTTCTCATTTTAGCAAGATTTTCTTCACCCTTAAATCTATTTTTTGTAGATTTTATTCTTGCCATATCCGATTCTCTTTGAGCTTTAAGTTTCTGTCCTTGCATAAATTCTTCGATTCTTGCAGATTCCCTTTCTTGCTTTATTTTTTCTCGATATCTTCCATAGTCGCTCTTACTTAAATCATCATTCAATTGTTCGATCCGTTTTACTCTACCGTCTGCACTCTTTATGGTTTCCTTATCTGTATCCTGTTGAAGATCGAGATTGTCTTTCATCATCTTTTCTTTAGTTTTCCCGCCAGTTATTTCTGCCGTTTCTATCTCACCTAAATATTTCTTTTGCATATCAACGTCACGCTGAGCCCAATATTCTCTACTTTCATATTCCCGCTCTGCCATCTGAGTTGTCTTTTTTAAATGTTCAGTATTTAATGCATCGTATTTTTGCATAACTCTACCAAGATCTGTCATACCAGTAACCATGCCCCTTTGCCCAGCACCTTCCATCGCAGTGCCAGCACCTTTTCTCCTTACTTGATCCATCTTTTCGATGTATCGTTGAATCTTATTCATTTCACCTTCGATTACACGACTGGCATGTTTAAAATCCTTTTCAACTCCTTGCAAACTAACAGATTGACTTTTTTCAAACTTCTTTAATGCATCTTCAGCTTTTTTAAGATGATCTACATAGTGTTTTTGTATCTCAATATATAACTCGTATAAAAAATCTTTATCAGCATTTACCATTTATCGTTTCACCCCCTTTAATTCTCTTTTTAAATTATCTTTTAAAATTTTCATCACATCTATGTCCTGCGCAGTCCATACAAGCACGGGTCTTGGTAGCATCTTGCTTGTTCCCTTAATTACCCACTCAACATGTTCATCCCATCCCTGCAACCATCCGACAGCACCTTTTATACCTTCCGTTATATACTCGGTTTTCTTGCCCAATTCGTCAGACATCATATGCTCCACTTCATGCACTCCCCATTCTGGTTCATGCCCGTGAAACTGTATCCCAGCATGTCTACTCGCAAAAGGATGGTCAAAATATGCTCCCAAAACATAATAATGCTGTTCTGGAGATCCTCCGTGCATCGTAAAAGATATATTTTGTTTAACGGCAGAATAATATTCCTGTATTGTCCAATCCATAGCCCTTTTACATGCAGACCGAACTTCCTTTGTTTTGTCTTCCATCTGCTTCTTAAAATTTACGTGATATCCCTGTCTTTTTGCCAATCGCTACACCTTCTCCGCATATCCCCTTGATTGTAATTTGTTCATCGCCCTATCCAATGCTTCGTAATCTGCTTTCGTTTGAGGTTTTTTCAATACTACCCCCTTCTTTTCTCCTTTTGGGTCTTTTATCTTTTCGATCATCTTCTGATTTATCCTTGAATTATTGTAAACAAAGTTTCTAACTTGATCTCCTGTATGTTCCCACAAAAGCTCTCGATAAGTCCATCCGGTCTCCGTAATAATCCCAGCAATCATTTCTCCTATGGTTTCAATTTTGATGCCATCTGACTCAGCTTTGACTGTTTTAGAATTGATCTTATCGAAGAGAATTCGAAAAAATCGAACATCACATCGCATGACAGGCTTAACCCAAACTTTTCATTTTTTATCTGTTCTACACTAAAGCCTGTGTAGCAAGCCATCATTTCAAATAACTTGTCATGCCTTTCAGTATCGGTATCTTTCCTTAGCCTTTCAATAACATAGCCAACGCTAAGCTCAGGATCACCTTCCTCTCTATACGCTTCTTTAAGTTCTTCCATCAGCATGTTGATTTTTAATTCATCCCCATAAAATATAGGCTTTAGCTTGATCTTCTCTCCGTTCGCATCTGTAATAACATCCTGATCCCCAAGAATCTCCTTGAATTCTGCAATTGCAACTTTTGCATCGTTTAGATTTTTAATCTCGTTCATGTTCCCTATATCCTTTTCTCCTTGTTTGTTGTTAAATTATAAAAACAAGGGCGGGACATGCCCGCCCCGTTAAATTTAAGACGCATTTAGGCGTCTGTATCTGTACAACTGGCTTCCTGCACTCAATGTAGTGCCAAGCCAATCTGAAGTTCCGTTCCACAAATCAAACGAGTAGTCAAATTTGTTGTAATCAGAAGGATTGAACGGATATGTCAATGCTCCGTTCCCTGAACATTTCCAAATATCGAGACTGATCGTAGCTCCTGTTGGCGTTCTGTGAAAAACTTCTAGTTGTAAATTAGCAACAGAAATCGTTCCCCCGAAATCATATCGTTCACTGCTTCCTGTAATAGCTGTAGTTCCTGCACCAAGGGCACGATACATATTCTCTATGTTCCACTCCCACCCCTTTACATTCAAAGTTCCTACCTCTTCAATACAATGTTTTATCGTAGTCCTCTGTGGTGTCCCCTGTTTACAACTCAATAAAGTTCGGGTGACCTCAAGCGTAACTTCATCTATAGTCCCAAAATCAGTTCCATTGTTATATGGTGTAACACCAGCGGCAGTAGGGGTCGTATAACTTTGACCATACAATATACATTGACCTAAAGTTATACTGTCAGTTGTTTGACTAGGTATGTTATAATTAGTCGCCATTTAATATCACCCCCTATTTTAAGTTCTCCTCAATGCAAATACTTCGAACGTGCAATAACAATTATATGTTATCGGTTCGCTGTCGGGGTCTATTGTATGCCTCGGAGTATCTGGCATCCCCCCCGTTACTATATGGTAATTTGTATTTCTAAAATTTTTGATCGCCAATGCACTCTTCATCGCAGAATATATTTGAGCAGCTTCCTTTAATGTTTCTGCATGAGTTCTTATTTCAAACATGAATCTGGATTCTGTGCTCAATGCTCCACCAACCCGTACGGGCATTACAATATAAAATGTTATGCAGGGAAATTCAACACTTCTTATTTCGGCAATCCTCTGCGGATAAACCCTGTCTTTCACGTATCCTTTGACAGTACTGTCTGACTCTAACTCGTTAATAAATATTTGAAATAATTTATGCAACATATTCTAATCCGGCACTATATCCTTTCTGCCCGGCATACCTACAATCTCGACATCTTCTGCATATGGCATAATATGATCAAGCATTCTCTTGCTTGCACTATAAACAGGATGAGCAGGATTTGTATTGGCTATAGCATGTTCAAGGCACGTTCTTGCCTTTCTTATATATAAAGATGCAAGTTGGTTGTGAGATTGAGTCAACTTCGGAGAATGTATCATTGCCTGCTTGAAATGATATTCTGAATCATCCTCCCTGCCTTCGTTCAATCTGTGTAATGCGAGTGAGAAATGAGCCATGCCATCATTAGGATTCCCGGCAAGTATCTTCTCGCATATCCTTGCATATCTTTTTAATTTCTTTTCAACAGCCATCGGGTCTTTTAAATATCCAAAATGATGTATGCCTTCCTGCGGATTGGCAACAAATATTGTTTTGCCATACATTTTTATGTTCGATAAAGAATCGTTCACACTTTCATGTACTTCTCCGCTATATTTCACTTCAGGCAAATTCCTAAACATTCTACTGTTTTCCGATATGAAATTCTTGCCGCTTGGAACATAATTTATCACAGGGATAACATAAGCAAGCACAGGCTCTTCTATCATGCGATAAAATCTAAAAACATCCAATCCCATATTACCGTTACTGAGGCGTTCATCTGGATCTAATTGAAAACACCATTTGGCAGTTGATTTAGATCTTGCAAAATCCCTCGCATCTGCAAAGTTATCCTTCCATACATAATCATACACTTTCGCCCCATAATGTTCTGCAATCCACTTTGTATTGTCTTTGGAACCAGTGTCAACTATGACCATCTCATCAAAAAACATATGGTAGCTGTCAAGGAACACTTCAAGATTTTCTTCTTCATTTCTGGCAATCATTATAAGCCCAAGAGTATTGTCGGGTGTGTATTTTACAAGTTTCACGTTTACATCTATAAGATGAGAATAATCAGATGCTCCGATCATTCTGGTTCTTTTGTCCGTATCCATGTCCTGATACCAGTTATATTTCCTTACCCGATCATCCCTGTCAACATACCCATAATGCCTGATCCTGTAAGGAGTAATTACTACATTTTCTATAGGAACCCATGGCACTGAATTACAATGGAATCCCTGCGGGTGATTGCTGACAATATGCTGGTTAGGCATATTCCTTACCATCCTGACATTCGCCATGTTGCCGAAGATCCCATCTGTTCTCTGCATATCTTCGGAATCCCAATGCGTTATGTATCTGAATATGTATGCATGAGTATCAGGGCGAATCGGGTTCATCAGCTTTTCAGCTACTTCTCTCGTAAACTTTTCTTCAAGTTCTTCGTCCCCGTCGTTGATGATGACCCAGTCTGGATTTCGTGATTTGCACAATTGATAGAGTATCTCTCGATCCCTTGCTTCGTTAAAGGTAGTTTCTGTTTGTCGATGGATTTCGACAACTTTCTTATGTTTCTGCGCAATTTCCACCGTCTTATCCGTAGAGTTATCATCGAAAACAACGATTTCATCTGCAACCTCCTCCATTTTAGTTAGCACCCTATCAAACCAGCGTTCTACGTTTTTTACCCGATAGCCAGCGACAAGTTTCTTGTTTGATTTTTGAGAATTTATCATCTCCCATTTCTTGTGATACGGGAACCTGTTTTTCAGTCCTCTCCTTGCAAAGTCCTGTTTCAATCGAAGGGTCGTCTGCCCTCCAACATGATGAACAAAGGCGTTTCTTGCAATTACACTGGCATGCCCGGCAAGGTCTGCACGAACAATATAATCGTTATCCTCAAACCCTAACGGCATATCCGTGTTGTTCATTCGGTATTTGTTCAAATCGTCGAGTTCCCCGACCGCTTCAAAACATTCCCTCGTCATTATCCAACAAAAACCCGAAAGGAAACCTGCTCTTTGAGCAAGGGATTCCCCCTTAATCCTGCACTCCTGCCTTCTTATCTTATCAAGCAAAACAGAAAATTCATGCAAAGTGTTGATGTTATATCTTGGTTCTTTAATCTGTTGCAATCCTGCCACATGATTCGACATGGGACCAGCAATACCGATCTTGTCCATGCCGAGTATCAATTCGGGGTGTTCTATTGCGTAAATTAACTTTGTGTCCCATCCCTGAGTGAATACAAGGTCGTTGTTCAATACGGCAAGGTAATTACAATCCTTTGAAGCGGCATTTAATCCGAGATTTATTGCCTTGCTGTAAGTTAGAAGCGTATCCGAACGCAATACTTTTACTTCGGGGAATTTCTTCAAACATTCAGTTGTCCCGTCAGTTGAAGCGTTATCGACTACGATTAGCTGGTAGGGCGTTTCAGTATATGCCATTGCGCTTTTAATTGCATTGACAGTATGTTCCCATCCATCAGAAGCCGCAATCACCATTGCCAGTTTGTTCTTAGACATTCTTATTCTCCTCGTCATTTAAATATTTTTCGTCGCCGTCATATCTATATTCATCCGGTATATATAAACCAACTTCATCTGGGTTGTTAGTTTTTTCCCATTTTATAAACTCGATAGAGACTGTTCTTGTAGGCATCCCACATCTTATATCTACGATCCAACAATCAATATCGTTAACCATAAAATCAGAAAAGTCGTAAGTCAAGAGATCGTATATTGGTTTAGGATATACATGGTAATTATACATATGCTTTAAAGCATTTACCCAACAGTTAGAATTATCTTCTTTGTGATATTTTATAACATAGGGTTTTCTTTTTTTTATCAAATTGAGATAATACTGCTTACCCCTATTCTCTATGCTTTTACCTATGTCTATCATTCTTATTCTCCTGCATCTTCGTTTTTGTTAAAATTAAGAATATCATAAATCTCAAATATATGATCTATGAAATGTTCTTCTAACTGATCTTTCACTTCCATCCAGCGTTTATGTCTAATGCAGTCAATAGAAAGATCTTCGTTGTTTTCCTTCTTGGCTACAATTTTTTCGCAAATTCTGCATTTCCATTCTACAATATTATCTGTACATATATAGCTAAAAAAAGAAAACATGGTTTTTGGCACATTGTTCTTGTAATGGAATTTATCTTCATGTTCTTTAATCAGTGTTTTTATTTTTGATTCAACATTGTTCACATCCGACCAACTATAATATGGATATGGATTGCCCTTGATATAAGGAGTTAAAGGTTCATCCGTTCCCGGAGGAACATATGGTTGCGTTGTAATAGTAGGGATTGAGACAGTATTTGAATGTCCAATTATCTCAATACTTTTTACTAATTCGGCTATTGCCACTATAAGATAATGATATTCAGGTTTTCCCTTACCTTTAGTTTCTTCAATACATTCTTGAAGTTTTTCGTTTAAAGATTTATTTAATTTCATTCTTATTCTCCTATATCTCCGTTTTTGTTAAAATCATTTCTTTATGAGTATCCCCATCAAAAGATGTTATGTCTCTAATATTAGAAATAACATAATACTTCGGAACTTTATTTTCTTTTTTTACCAATATATCATCGTTCTTTAAATCCACATTTGTTGCAGAATAAAAATCAGCATAATAATTAGTCCTCTCCCCCGGCAATTTCAACACTTCCATGTTGGTCTTTGTTCTGAAATAACCGTAGATAGTATACTTTGTTACCAGATTTCTGACATCTACGTTCGCTTCATCAAAAGTTTGGATCTTCATATAACCGGATAAACTCGCTGGAGTTACCCCCGATAGAGTCGTAAATAAATTCGTGCTTCTCTTTGATATATCGCTAGTATAAGTTAGTGTTTCTACTGTCGAACCATTCAAATAAATCGTTCCCGATTGAGCACTATTAAGTGTTATTAATATTAAAGATTCTTTTGCAGGATTTGGCTTTATGGAAACTTCATCAATTATTCCGTCATATAAAACATTGGTATACCTCTTTATCTCGACTAACTCGTTAGAAATGTCCTGTATCGTCAATTTTATTCTCCTATTTGAATTGCCGCCTGAAAGGGTGAAGCAACGTATAAATTCCGGGAGGCATCCCGTCAGTTAAATCATACCTTGTGTAATAATCTTCCCCTGCCTTTCTGGTTCTTATATCGTCAACACCGGAATCATAAAAATCACGCCTTACCAGCTTCATAGTTGCAAGTTTTATCGCATCAGGGATAGCCGTTGAAGCATACCCTGCCGTATAGGTAATCTCGAACTCCTTGTCCCCCTCATACCAGTAGTCTTTTATGTAGTTTATAACATCTATATTATCAGTCGGTTTTTTTCTCAACATCCCCTTGTCGTAATACGAGTTATAATCGGTTCCCTCTACAACAGCAGTCCCATGACTCGTTGCCCCTGCTATGCTCGTAACCGGATACTGCTTTAAAAATATCGCAACCTGCTTGTATTTAATGTCATGGTATTCGGTATACGTATCAGATATTATGTCCCTGTGAAGCCATTGCTGAATCGAAGCAGTATATCCCTTTATAAGCGTATCAAGCCAGCCGTCATATTTTTCTTCGTCAACCAGCTTGCAAGCCATCTTTGCTTCATTTAAAGTGATAAACTTTGCCATCGCATAGACTCCTATTAATATTTATTTTTTGGCATTAGGGTTGTGACCCTTAATGTATAATTGTAAATGGCTCGTGGGCATAAAAGCATCCCCGCATCCACATTTACATATTCTCTCTGATAAAACTTTCTTTGGCTTTTTATTGAGATTAGACCTTCCTTTTCTCCCGTAAGTATCCTGCATATATTCCTCTCTCGTAGATGGAAGGGTTTCGCTTTTCCTTTGCTCCCTGCTGTTTTTATCCAGCAAACCCCTCTTTACAAAATGATCCCATACATTCTGAGGAAGATCATCGACTGTAATTACTACCGGGAATCCCCTGATTCTCACAGCCGGAACATATTTGTCGTTCTTTACAACAGCGTAACCCTTGTAGCATTTAACTATTTCGTCATAAAGCCGCACTTTAGTGACACACGTGTTGTTTGTTATGCCCCCAGCCATGTTTTGCGATAATATCGTTGTCATGTACGTTCGTTCCTTTCTTAAAAATCGGGGAGCGAGGAAGGAGAATAAAATCTAATCCCCGCATCCCCTTGGAAAAATTTAGTCGGCATCAGCCCAAATTCCAATAAGTTTAGAAATTTTAAGCGGATTCCTTAAAACGAGAACTTCGTCGCAGAAGATTTCGAACTCGTCATACTGAGAAGTTGTTTTTGCCAGAGGCATCATTGTTACAGGTGTTAATTCACCTCTCCAGAGATGATCCGTATCAACAAAGTAAATTGAACTGGAAGAACCACCAGTATTTGCCTGCTCAGTCGTTCCATTGAAGAACTGAGTTATCGGCATGTTGGTGCTGATATAGATAGGTACTCCATTATATGTAAGTACTTTAAATCCACCAGCAACTTCGGTTACGTTTACAAATCTCTGATTAGCCTGCAATAAAGCGTTCAACTCTCTACGAGTTCGTCTCGCCATTATAATCATATCGGGGTTACCAATATTCTTGTCCATCGCTTCATCCATCAGCGATAAAGTTAAATCATCTCCACCCTGACTTGTCGTACATGCTACCATCTGGTTGTCAGTGCATAGATACTGTATACCTTCAGGGGTGCTGGCTGAACTTACACCAGTCATAAAAGCCTGATCTTCGGTGTCTTTCCAGCTTTCCATTTTGTTCTCAATTTCTTCCATGAGAACGTCTATGTATGAAGCACCAGTTCTTTGAAGTTTCCTCGTTACCCTACCTTTACCAAGGATAGTCCTGTAAGCGAATGAAAACTGTGCATATGAACCAGCATCTTCTGTAGCAGTATCGGTATCAGCAACCCACTCAGCAGGAGTAGATCCGGGAGATGCCCTGTTTAAAAGCCAATTCTGACCGGAACCCTGTTTCGTAGGAAGATTTACCCTGATTGGGTTCTGATAATCTGCAAGTAAAGGGATAACCTTATCGACTACGGGCTGTAAAAGTTTAGTACCCGCACCGGATGAAGTCAAAGCCTTGCGAATAGTCGCCAATCCTTCTGTCCAAATATCACCGTGAGCCATATATATCACCCCCTATGTGTCTTGCTCGGCATAATGTTTCGTATTTGCATTGTCTCAATTTCCATCCTTAATATTTAATATCCGTGATTCAACTTGGCTTTCGAATCCTTCATAGCCGTCTTGAAACTTTCAATCGGATTCAGCTTCCTTTTGTTCATCTCATACTTGAACTCAGGGTTGCTTATTTTGTCGAGAAATTCCGTTAGTTCGTTTTCGTCAGAGTCGACATCACGGCTATTTGCAGGTTCCTCTACTATCGCTTTGCGGTCAGGGATCTCGTTCTTTAATGCCTCGATTTCCCTTTCTTTCTCTGCAAGCAGTGTTTTGAGATTTTCGATTTCAGGATTCTTGTCATCGACAGTATTTTGGGGTTCGTTTTTTTCGTCAACAGGCTCTTCTTTTGCATCAGCCAAAACCTCGTCTTTTACTTCGTCTTTTACCTCGTTCACAACTTCAGACTCTTTCTTCAACTCGTCACCGATAGGATTTCCGGGAGTGTCAAGAGTCATCCTCTCGGAATTTTTCTTTTCGGCAACCTCTGTTTTAGGTTCAGGCTTAACATCGGCATTTGCACTGTCGAGTTGCTCGTTAAGTTCCGCAAGAGTGTCAAGCTGTTCAGGATCAACAACTTTTTTGTTCCTTAAATCAGCTTCCCTTGCCATTGCTTCCACGTCAACTTCGCCTTTTATTTCCGCTGTTTGTTTTGTTTTTTCTTCTTTCGCCATTTCTTCATCACCCCCTCCTTCTGTATGTTCATCTAACTCTAAATCTTCCCCTTCAACTTCTTTTTTCTCTTTAACTTCTTCTTCATCACATTTATCCGGGCTTTTCTTTTTACGCTTAAAAATCATAAATTCTTTCAAATTTGCACCGTCGTCAACGTAAGATACTTCATCTAAAAAAGCCTTTTTAAAAACTCTGGGCTTTTTTTCTTCGCCCTTACTCTTTTTCTTTGCCATCTTCGTCCACCTCCACCAAGCCTACTCCAGATGTGGAATAGCCTCGTATTTCCTTATTTTTTATTTTCTCTAAAACCTGATCGTTTAAAACTTCAGTGTTCATAAACCATGTACCACGCTTGATCTTGCCGCTTTCAATCAAGTTCATAATTTCATCACTAAAAAACATGCTGTCAACTATAGCCCCGAACTGGGTTTTGCCGGGAATCTCGTAATCGAGTTCCATCTTCTTTTCAATTTCGACAGCATTTTCTAATTTCTCAAAATCTACTCCGGCTATTTCCCTGCCGTCTTCCGTCTCATACAATTGTATCGCATCAATGCTCTTTAAAAATTTCTTCAGGTTTGCAACATTACCGTGCATATAAGAAATTATCTGGCTCGTTTTCATGTATTCATGAGCCATATCCTCTACAACGTCATAAGGGAAGAGATCCCCCTGCCCGTCAACTTCGTCCGCCTGAGTTACAACCCCCCCAACTATCCGCTTTTCCATATCAATAACTTCAGGGTCAATGTCCATTTTCTTCTCTATGTATTTTTCTTTATCCATACTCTTTTTTATTCTCTTGCCCGATTTCTTAATCTTGTTGTCTATAAACATTAATGTTCCCCCCCTACGATACAATTTCGTCCACAAGACCATATTTAAGTGCTGTTTCAGCATCCCACCAAATATCGTGTCTCAAAATCTCGTCAAGTTCGTCTTCGGGAACATTAGCATATTCCCTGTAAGCATTCTTTATCTTCTCCATGAACATATCCATGTTCTTTTTCGAATCGGCAAGTTGCGTATATTTACCCATCGAAAAACTCGAAAGTTCATGGATTAAAATAAACCCGTTCTTTTTGATATATCTGATATTACCCACGATACTCATAAGGGTAGCTGCAGAAGCAGCACTGTTGTCTATCAATGTATATATAGGAATCTTCTGGCTTATGTTCTTAATTTCATCCATCGCACTGAATCCTGCCATTAAATCTCCACCGGAACTGTTTATATACAGCCATATTTCTTCTGTCTCATCAATCAGCTTTTCTGAGATATAACGTAAGTCCATTATCAATCGCTGAACAGAATACATGTCAACATTATCATAAAAATATATGCTTTTCTTTTGTTTTTCCTTTTTTTCGGGTTCGTCCTCAGATTTTACGTTATCGGATAGGGATTTCTGAAAATCAACTTCCTTGACCCTCGAACGCTTTCCGTCCCCCCATATTACATTGTCTGCGTTCCGCACTTCGTTAAACACACTGCCACCATGACTTAACACGGAAGTAATTATGTCCCTTATTTTAAACATTAGCTGTCAGCCCCTTTCGTTTTCTCCTTTAATATGTTTTCTACAAAACCACATATGTCCTGATGTATCGGAACAATTGCCCTGTCCGACACTATCCTCCGTAAATTCTTGGATACATAATTCGTTGACCTGCTTTTAAAATTCCTGTTCCTGAAAACAGATATGCTTTTGGCAATTTTCGATTTTATACCGATAAGAAGCAACGAATTAAGGTCTTTGTTTTTGATATTGTTCTCTTTTAGCACATTATTCATCTTGGAATACAACTGATCCCCCATCCTGTCAATCACATTCCTTGTCTTTTCTTTTTCATATATAACCGACTGCACCAAAGCTGGCATTAACCATTTCTCCGATTCGTCAAATACTTCCATCAATTCCTGTTTCAGTTTAGTGTTCAAATTCTGTTCATCGTCAACATCATCATTGTTCACTTCTTCAACATTATCGGGTTCTTCTTTTTCTTCCTTTGGAAAAAATTTCTTGGATTTATTATCAACATTATTGTTACCCTGCTCTAATCCGGTAATATTGTTGTTCAAATATGTAAGCTGGTCTGCCATGTCTTTGACAAGGACAGCACCAAAAGGCAAATTCGGGTGTAATATGTATGGTTCGTCCCCGCCGGGTATTGCATCCTCGTTCAACCTGTATCTGAGTTCGTTTATTGTCAATATCCCCATCGGAACAAGGTTAGCCAACTGTAAAATATGTGAAAGGTCATCTTCCTTCGGCTTGTCAAACTCGATAGAAATGTTCGGGCTGAAATGCGACCAGATTATCTCTATGTCTATGTAATCTTTTAATATTAAACTTATAGGGCGAAGCAGTTTGCTGTTGGATATGCTCTCCTGCACCATTGCCGTTGCCCTGGTGGTATCCTCGATGGAACCCATTTCCAACGGAGTTATACCAAAGCACCTGAATATCATCCTGTGGATCTTGTCAATGAGTTCTGATAATTGCAGTTCTTTCGGGTCTTTAGTAAGTCGTGTCCATTCGACTTTCTCCGTATCATGTATAATTGTAAGTTCGTAATCTTTCTTGCCTCCCGAACCGCCTTCTTCAAAATATTCCCTTGCCCTCTCATATGCCTGCTCTCCTATCTTTCCGAGATTCAATATTCCCGGAGGTATCTGGTCGTATTCCGATATTTTAGCAATCAACTGTGTTGAAAGCATTGCAGCAGCA
>Ga0180438_10000924_pt1 | contig 53655 bp, 79 predicted proteins | sample SS_ome_12_FD_132455 | JGI IMG/M metagenome (GOLD analysis project Ga0180438, IMG submission 132455) | Hypersaline lake sediment archaeal communities from the Salton Sea, California, USA - SS_3_D_2 metaG | ecosystem: Environmental > Aquatic > Non-marine Saline and Alkaline > Hypersaline >...
AGGACAAGAAGGTCGACGAGGCCGTCGATATGTTACAATCCATGCTCACCGCCTACGCCGCCGGAAAGAACGGCAAGACCGACGACGGCGCGAGCAAGGAATCGGACGATGACGCGACGGCCGTGCCGAAAGCGGAGCCGAAGAAGGACGACGAACCCGCCGCCGAACCGAAGAAGGACGGCGAACCCGCGAAAGACCCGGAGAAGGTCGCCGAGGCGATCGCCGAGAAGAAAGTCAAGAAGCTCCGATGCGAGATGAAGCTCGAACGCCGCCTCAACTCGTGCAAGCTTCCCGAACTTTCGAAGAAGCGGATCGCGAAGATGTTCGAGTCGCGGATTTTCGAATCCGCCGAACTCGATCAGGCGATCGCGGACGAGAAAGACTATCTCGCGGCGCTCGACAAGAGCGGCGAGGTCGTCGGTCTCGGGGAATCCGCGAGCGTCACGCTCGACGAGAGCGATCGGCGTCAACGCGCTTTCGACCTCATGATCGGCTACGAGCCGACCGAGGAAGAGAAGAGCGACTACGCCGGGATCACGCCGTTCGAGGGACTCCGGCAAGCATACGAGTCTTTCACCGGCGACAAGCAGGTCCGGGGGAAACTCTCGGAGTCGCGGATTCGCGAAGGCGCGACGACCTCCGACTTCCCCTACACGCTCGGAACTTCGATGTACCGGAAGATGGTACGCGAATACGGGCGTGTCAAGCCGGGGTGGAAACCCTTCGTGTCGATCGAGCGCCTTGACAACTTCAAGACGCAAGAGTTGATTCGGTGGGGCGGGTTGAACGACCTCGCGGCAGTCGCGGAAGCGGCGGCATATACGGAGTTTACGACTCCGTCCGAGGAACGCGCGACCTACAACGCCGCGAAGAAGGGCCGGATTTTCAAGATCACGCGCGAGATGATCTTGAACGACGACCTCCGGCAACTCCGCAAGATTCCCGTCATGATCGCCCGGGCCGCACAACGGACCCTCGATCAGTTCGTTTGGGACCTCGTGACGAACTACACGACGGCGGGAGGGATCAACGGCGGGACCGTCTACACCGGCGGCGCGCTCTACACGAGCGGTCAAGGGAACCTCGGTTCGACCGCGCTCGGGTACGACGCAGTCAACACGGCGATCGACGCGATGATGCAGTTCACCGAGGCGGATTCCTCGGAAGTTCTCGGGATCATGCCGAAGTATCTCGTCCATCCGATCGGTCTCCGGTCGACGGTCATGTCGCTCCTCGAAAGCAAGTGGAAACCCGGGGCGACGAACGAGGAGAACAACACTCTTTACAAGGCACTCGAACCGATCATCGTTCCCGGCTTCCTCCGGGACTCGAACAACTGGTTCGTGATCGCCGATCCCGCGACGTGCGAAACGATCGAGATCGGTTTCGTGAACGGGCGGGAGACTCCGGAAATCCTGCTTCAAGACGGCCCGACGAACGGTGAGGTGTTCACGAACGACATCATCACCTACAAGGTCCGTCACGAGTACGGCGGAGCACAAGCCGACTATCGGGGCTTCTACGGCTCGATCGTCGCCGGTTCGTAAAGAACCGAGATCGTGGAGAGTTGAAATCAAAGGGGAGAGTTTCGCGACTCTCCCCTTTTCTTGAACTCTCGACGGAGTAAACAATGAGCGATGTCTCAACCTTTCGAACGATCGTCAACTCGTTATTGAAGGGCGACGAAGTCCTCGATAACGACGACAAGGATCGAAACATTCAACGAGCCGTCGAAGAATATCAACGACGGCGTCCGCTTCGAAAAACGGTTCAGCTCACGGGAGACGGAACGAGATTCTTCTCGGTCCCTTCGGATTGGAAGGAAGGGTTTTCATTCGTCCCGAAGGAGTTCGTCGAATATCCGCTCGGAGAACAGCCGTCGACCTACATCGATGAGAACTACGTCCGCTTGAAGAATACGCCGTCCGGGATTCAATTCGAGTTTACCGAAGGAACGTATCCCGCGAACGGCGACAATTTCTATTTCACATACTACACGATACATACCGTCGGCGCTTCAAGTTCGACGGTTTACGCGCAGGACGAACGCGCGGTCGCGACGCTCGCGGCGTCGTATTGTTGCGAATCACTCGCCGCGTATTACGGCAAAACAATGGACTCTACAATCGCGGCGGACGCCGTCGCCTACCGTGACAAGGCGGCGCGCTATCTCGAACTTTCCGAAGATTACAAAGAGGATTTCGAAGAAGCGGTCCCGGATACCGGCGACACCGAGATGGGGGATCACGACGTCACGACGTCGATCGGGACTCAAACCATGTTTCACGAACGATACAGGAGATAGACGATGAGACAAACACTTCATTCGACCGTCGACGTCGCGCTTTCGTCGGCGGCAAGAACGGCGAGCGCAACGTCAAACGTTTTCAAGGTCGAAGGGGCCGAAACGTTAATGATGTTCCTCGACATCACCGCGAAGTCGGGGAGTCCGACGCTCGACGTCAAGCTTCAAACGTCGCCGGATCAGGTTCAATGGTTCGACGCCTCGGCGTTCCCGCAACAAACAGATGTTTTCGCCGACTACAACGCGCTCACGTTGAGACAGTACGGAAAGTACGTTCGAGTCGTAGGGACGTTCGGCGGTTCGGGTTCGATCACCTACTCGGTGAAGCTCGAACGAAAGGAGAGATAACATGCCCGATCAAAAAGTAAAAGGACAGCCGGTCGCGATCGTCGACGTCGAAGGCGATCCGGTTGATATAATTGCCGGGAAACTTCAAGTCGGAGCGACGTTCGCCGCCGGATCGACGGTCGGACTTGACAACGTCGGCGGAACTCAAATCAATCCGGCGACGGAGGACACGCTCGCCGCCATGAGCGCGAAACTCCCGGCGACGCTCGGACAGACAACCGCCGCCGCTTCAATCTCGATCGTCGAGGCGTCGGACTCCGGACTCGGGACCGAGGCGACTCTCGCTTCGATCCTCGCGAAAATTATCGCGGCTCCGGCGACCGAGGCGACGCTCGCTTCGGTCCTCGCGGATACGACGGCGATCCTCGCGAAGTTGATCGCCGATCCCGCAACGGAAGCGACACTCGCGGCGCAGTCGGCGAAGTTACCGGCAACGCTCGGACAGAAAGCCGGGGCCGCGTCGCTGTCAATCATTGAGGCGTCGGATTCAGGTCTCGCGCAAGAAAGCGGAGGGAACCTCGACACGATCGCGGCGGACACGACTTCGATTGACGGGAAAGTCCCTTCCGATCCCGCGAAGGAATCCGGGAAGTTATCCGACATTGACGGGAAGCTTCCGGCGACGATCGGACAGAAAGCGAAGGCCGCGTCGCTCGCGGTGACGCTCGCGTCCGACGAGGATGCGATTGAGTCGAAGGCGCAGGACGGAGCCGGTAACGCGCTCACGTCGAATAATTGGATGGGTCGCGGAGAAGCGCAGTCGATCGACGTCAACGTCCGAACCGGACCGAATATGTCGACCGTGATCGTCCTCGTTCAAGCCGGAGACGTCGGCGCTGATTACGTCGCCGGAAGTGTCGGACAGGTCAAGACCATGAAGGAATATCCGACCGGCGCGTCGGGCGGGACGAACGCGAAGTTGACGACATTCAAATATGCGGACGCGGCAGGAGCGACGGTCCCGACTTCGATCGTCGAAACGACGACGACCGTCTAACAGGAGCGAACAATGAATTTGATCGCGATGATAAAAGCATTCGCCGGGAATGTCTACGGACCGGCGTCCGGAACCGATAATCAAATCGTTCGCCTCGACGGGACGAGCGGGAAGAAGATTCAGGGAACGACCGGACTCACCGCCGACGATTCCGGGAATCTCACCGCGAACGCTTTCCTCGGTGACGGATCGGACTTGACGAATATCGGAGAAGGCGCCGAGACAGTCTTGACGCTTCTCGCGAAGGTCAACGAGGCGGCGGGAATCTCGATCGGACAGGCCGTCTATATTTCCGGCGCGACCGGACAATTCCCGCAAGTGTCATTGACGGACAACACGAACTCGGCGAAATACGAATGGGTTGGTCTCGCGGCGGAGACGAAGGCGAACAGTCAAAATATTTTGATCCGCATTCGCGGGATCGTTCAAGGAATGGACACGTCACAAGGCGGATCGTGGTCCGACGGCGACAAGCTCTACTTGACGACGGGCGGAAACTTGACGAACGTCCGTCCGACTTCCGGGACCGTTCAACACGTCGGTCATGTCGCATACGCTCACGCTTCACAAGGGAAGATTCACGTCGCGATTCACAACGAGAATTACATCGCGGCGGCGGCGAGCGAGGACATTGATCTTCGAATGGGAGACGCGGCGGGAGCGACAAAGGTCGCGTTCGAGGACTACGCCGACAACGAGATCGGATCGGTCGACTCAAACGGAAACGCGACGTTCGAGACCGTTCAAGTCAACGGACGAAAAGTCATGCCGAAAACGCTCGACACCGCCGGGATCAACGCGGCGATCGACGCGCTTGGCGCGACCGGCGGCGAACTCTATCTCCCGCCGGGAGACTACGACATCACGGCGGCATCGCCGATTGACTACGATCGAACGAAGGTCAAGGGCGGAGGTTCGGGAACAAGAATCCTTTGTACCGGTCGGCTCGTTTTCGACGCCTCGGCGGGAACACTTTCCGAGGGAGACACCGTCACCGGAAGTATTGGAGCAGGGACGGCGGTCGTCGTCAAGATTGACTACACGAACGGCATCCTTTGGTACAACGAAAGGAGCGGAACCGATTTCGTCGACGACGAAGTTCTTTCGTCCGGAGGAAACACGGTCACGGTCAACGGCTCACCGACGGACGGAACCGGATTTCTCAATATCGGATCAATGAATGACGTTGAAGTTTCCGATCTCATGATCATCGGCGGATCGTCCGATCAATCCGGGACGGCGATCGCAGTCAACGGCGGCGATCGTCCCTCGATTCACGATATAATTTTTAAGGAACCGAACGGATATGTCGTTGATTTTCAGAACTCGGAGAGCTTCAAGTTCAAGAACAACACGCTCAACAAAACGATCGCGAACGCTTCTGTCAACGTGAGATTCAGTTCTGATACGAATTGTTTCGGAGTGATCGAGGGGAACGTCCTTCGACATTCCGGTCTCGGAGACGTGATCGTATTGGATTCCGAATCGCATTATGTTGTCGTCGCGGATAACACGATCGAGGGCGGTCGGTGGCCGATCTGGGCGCAAGGCGATCATGCGGTGATCTCAAATAATAATTGTTATAACTCGAACAATGCGATCACCGTCGAGGGCGATCATTGCGTCGTTGAAGGGAACACGAACGACTCGGACGCGAACGAAGGAATCAAGATCACCGGTTCGCATTGCACCGTCTCCGACAACGTTCTCTTTAATTGCGGGAAATATGCGATCTATGTCACGGGAGCGGGGGCGACGTATTGCGCGATCACGGGAAACACGATCTACGATACCGGCGCGACTTATTCCGACATCCTTGTCTCCGGCGGCGCTCACTTCGCATCGATTGTCGGGAACGTTTGCCACGGTGACGAGGTCGGAACGGCGGGATATTCTGGAATTTCGGTCTCGTCGTCGAATCACGTCTTGATCGACGGGAATATTTGTGACAATCATAACACGACGGGAATCGAGATCGCGAACTCCGCCGACGTCATGCTCGGTCACAATAACGTTGAGTCGGAGTCGACGCCTTACACGCTCACGAGTCCGACCGATCTTCAAGAGACCGTCTTGATCGATGGTCGCACAGCACCGGCGGCGACCGTTGGACTCGTGAAGCTCTTCGTCGATTCCGCCGACGGTGATTTGAAAGTGATCTTCGGAGACGGGACGACGAAAACGATCGTCACCGATGCGTGAGAAATAGAGGGGAGGATGCTCCGACTCGAAGTCACGATCCCGAGGACGAAGCTTCACGACGACGCGAAGGCGGAGAAGGTTTTCAAGGACAACTTGAAGGCCGCGATCACAGAAGCGTCGACGGTGGCATGGGAAGCGATCGTCGTCAAGGCGCCGAGGGTCACAGGACGGCTCGCGACTTCAATCGAGTTGAAGATCATCGAGACCTCGGACGGAACGAACGCGAGGATCGGAACTTCGCTCCTCTATTTCCTTCCGGTCGAACTCGGACAAAAGCCGCATTGGGCGCCGGTCGAGCCGTTTATATTGTGGGCGAAGCGGAAGTTCGGCGCGACCGAGGAGCAAGCGGAGCGGATCGGATACGCGGTTCGAGCGTCGGTCCGGAAGAAAGGGACGAAGGGGAAACACTTCACGAAGAACGCGATCCTCTTCTCGCTCGAACGGATTGAAAAGATTCTTGAAGGCGCCGGAATCAAGGTCGTCGGTGGATTATTGGAGAGTCAATGAGCGTTGCAACGACACGCGCGAAGTTGAAAACGGAACTCGAAGCGGTTTCGGGAATCGGAACCGTTCACGACTACGTCCGATGGTCGACGAATTGGTCGGACTACGTCGCAAAATTCAAGTCGGGAGGGAAGATCAACGCCGCATGGATTGAATATCGAACGGACGTCGGCGATCGCGAGACGATCGCGAACGCAACGGTCCGGAACAGGAGGTTCAAGATATTCATGATCATGTCGCTCGACGATTCGGCGGCAACTCAAAAGACTTTCGACGAGTTGATCGACCGAGTCTTGACGGCAATGAGTCCGGGCGACGAACACTTCGAGTTGACGGTCCAGAAAGCCGAACCCGCCGAACTCGTTGACAACTCAATGCTCATGCACGGCGAGACACTCGTCCACAAGGCGGAGATCGACGTCGTAGTTCAGGATATAATCGACGATGAATAACGGTCACTATATATATTTTAACGGACCCGAGAAGAAGGCGATCGAGAAGATGGTCGGCAAGGAGACCGTTCGATTCGCGCGGTTCGTGCCGACTCCCGTCACCGAGAAGATCGCGAAATTCTTCGCGTCTCATTACAGATTCGCGAAGGTCGATGGCGATCCGATCGAGTTCGCGAAGAAGAACGGAACCTACAAGACCGAGAGAATCGTGATCGAGACGAACACGTCGATGGGCGACACGATCCTTTCGCTTCCCGCGATCAACGAGTTCGCGAAAAAATATTCGTGGTATAAAATAACGATGTGCGGACACCCACGAAACGAGGGACTCGTCCGCGATCTTCCGTTCGTCGACGAATACCTTTCGACTTGGGAATTTCACCCCTACCGACAACGCTATCCGTTCGCGCGATATATCAAGTTGAAGGACTTCGCCGAGGTCTCTCCGCTTCGCGACAAGATTCACCGCTCGGAGATTTACGCTCGCAAGCTCGGCGTCAGGATCACGAAGGCGTCGGTCCCGCGTCTCCGACCGAATCCGAAGCTCGCGGAAGGGTTCGGGATTCCCTTCCGGGAAGGCGCGAAGTTCATTATCGTTCAGGTCCGATCGGTTTCGGCGCTCCGATCGTGGGACATGGGATGGAGAGCGGATCGGCAATTCCCGAAGGCGACGTTCTTGATCCACATGCTCGCGAACAACGGCTACAACGTGATCGTGACGGACGTCGAGCGCCTCGATCAATTCAGAGGCGAGCGGATTTTCAACATCACCGGACGGACGAGGACGCCGGAGGAACTCGCGGCGATCGCGGAGCGGTGCGACGCCTCGGTCACTTGCGGAGATTCCGGATTGATTCATGTCACGGCATCGGTCGGTTGTCCTTCTCTCGGAATCTACGGACCGATCGCCTCGAAGAATCGGCTCGCGTTCTACTCGGCGCCGACGATCGCGCTCACGAAGCCGATCGATTGCTCGCCTTGCGAGGAGCACACCGGAGGTTGTAAACGACCATGCATGAATTTCTCGGTCGAAGAAGTATATAAAAAGGTCGCCGAACTCGTCGACCTGAAAAAAACGGAGGCGAAACAATGTTCAGTTCAAAGGACAAGGAAGCTTTCTTCCTCGGAGACCTCGATCTCTACATCGACGGAGACACGAGTCCCTCGGCCTACACGCGAGCCGAAAAAGGAATCTCGTTCTCGGCGGAGTTCGCGGAGTTCCTCGAAGGAATCCCGCAAGTTCTCGTCCGCAAGGACTTGATCCGGTTCGGTCTCTCGATCTCGTTCGAGGTCATGCAATGGACGGCGAAACTCCTCAACCTCGCGAGAGGCGGAGAACTCGTCACGTCCGGCGCCGACTACGACTTCAACTACTTCGGGACCGACTACCCGGACCCGCCCGTCGTTGAGTTCCGGTTCGTCGGAGAACTGCGATCCGGAAACTCGGTCGAGTTCGTGATCCCGCAAGGGAAGGTGTCAGAGATGGGGGAAATCCCGACCGGCGGGACCGACTACGCCGGGATTCCGATGGTAGTCGAGGCGCAGAAGGACGAGAGCGAATCCGACGAGAGCCGGAACCTCGGTTACTTCAAGATCGCGAAAACTGCGAGCTAACCTCGCAAGCGAGATCAACCATGCTTCGAGTCGAGATTGAGGACACCGACATTCTCAACGAGCGACCGATCGAATTGACGATCGGACCGAGGAAGAAGAAGATCGTTCTTCGATACCTTTCGCCGTCGGAATATTTCGATCGATTCGTTCCCGACTTCACGGCATGGTTGATCTCGTTCGGCGGGTTGATCGGGAACCTCGCGTTCCCGGATTCCGAAAAGGAATGGAAGGACCCGAAAGTCCTCGAAGCGTTCCGCCGGAATCTCCTCGCGCGGTTTCAGTCGAAGAAGCTTCGGACTTCCTATCTCCGGATATTGAAGCGCGCCGGGGTTCTCAAAATGTCGGTCCGATATTTCGAGAAATACGCGACCGTCGTCGACCTCGTGCGAATCTTCGTCATGGTTTATCGCTTCAACGTCGATGGGTATAAAAAAAAAGTCCTGTCGCTTCTTCAAGAGATTCAGGATCGGGGTTCGTCGACTTCTACGCGGAAGTCGTCAAGCGAGGATGGGTTCAGGGTCGGGCAAGTCGAGAAGTTACGTCCGCGCTTCCGCGTATTGACGAACTCACCGTCCCGCTCGTCAAAATCAATCTCCTCTTCCGGCGAGAAAAAGAAGCCGCGTATCGAGCCGAAAAAGAAGCGAAGCGACGAGCCGACGAAGCAAGACGAAAAGCCGAAGCAGGATCAAGAGGTCGAGGTCGTAGGAATTGGAGAAGTCGGATAATATAGATGGCCGCGAATAAAGAACAGATCATTCTCGAATTTATCAGCGACGCAAAAGGCGCCGTTAAAGACGTCCGCGTCCTCAACAAATCCATGAAGGACTTCGACGATCAGGCGAAGAAGGGAACGAAGTCCTCGACCGGTCTATTTCAATCGCTGAAAAAAATCAGGGCCGGATGGCTCGCGGGAGCGGCGGCGCTAACCGGATTGATCGCGGGAATGACGAAGGCCGTTCGCCTCGCGGGAGCGCAAGAACTCGCCGAGAAGAAACTCGCCGCCGCCTTGAAGAACGTCAAGACCGCGACCGAGGGCGGCGCTCAATCTTTGATAAAGCTCGCGGCGGCTCTCCAAAAAACGACGAGCTACGCGGACGACAATATCATCAACGCGCAAGCGATGCTTGCGACGTTCCAACTTAACGAGAAGCAAATCGCCGAACTCACTCCCCGGCTCCTCGACATGGCCGCGTCCGTCTCGCAGTTGACCGGCGCACAAGCGGACCTTCAATCAATCGCGATCGCGCTCGGGAAAGGGATCACCGGACAGACCGGAGTTCTCGCTCGATACGGCGTCGTATTGGCCGAGGATACGAAGGAGACGAAGGACTTCAACCTCATTCTTCGCGACCTCGACAACAACTTCAAGGGGATCGCCGAGGAGAGCGCTCAATCAATACTCGGAACGCTTCGGACGCTCGGGAACGTCGTCGGAGACACGCTCGAAAAGACCGGAAAGTTCGCGTTCGAGGGACTTCGTCCTCTCGCCGAAGGCGCGATCGCGCTATTGACTCCGACGGAGGAATTGATCGACAAGTCCGTCCGGCTCGGTGCGACGCAACTCAACGCGGCGGACAATACGTTCAAGCTCATTGATCGGTACGAGGAACTCGCCACGAATACGAATCGAACGGCGGCGGAGAACGCGGAGTTCGTGAAAGTATCGAAGGCGCTCGCGATGGCAGTTCCGGAAGCGGCGGAAAGCGTCGACGAGCTAACCGGCGCCTATAAGATCAACACGACCGAGGCACGAAAAGCGGCGAGCGCGAACAGGGATTTTGCCGAGGCGACTCTCGAAATCGAAGCGGGAAAACTCACGAGCGAGATCGACGGATTGACGAGAGCGATCGCGAAGAACAAGGATCGACAAGCGGCATTGACGAATCAAGTCCGGGCGCTCAACGATATATCGCAACGCTTGAAGGACGGAACGGTCTCGGCGTCAACGGCTTTTATCGAGATGAACGTCGCCGTCGGAAGAATGACGGGAGAGTTCGCAGGAGCGGCATTCGAGGGTTCGACTCTTCAAAAACAGTTGAAACGGCTCGCGGGAGAGAAGGCGAATCTTCAGGGCCGCGCGACCGCGCTCGCGACCGAAGAGGAGAAACTTAACGCGAAGATCGAGACCTTGATCGGAACCTACGATCGACTCGTTGAGGCCGGAATCGAGGTCGAGGATTCAACGCGACGAATGATCGAACTCAAAAAAGAACAGGCGGAAGAGGCGGCGATCTACGCGGAATGGTTGAGGATTCAATCGGGCGAAGAGGTCGCGATCGACGAAGCGGCGGCGGCTCGGCAGGAAGAGAAGCTTCTCAAAATGTCGGAATACTATGCTTATATCGGACAAGAGGAGTTCGCCGCGCTTCAAACGTCGATCGAGAATCAAGAAGAGTTGCTCGCCTCGACGAATCTCACCGAGGAACAACGGCTCGAAATCATGCGAGCCGGGGAACTCGAACGCGAGACGATCGAGGAAGCGTTCGCGACGAAACAACGAGAGCTTGCGACCGCGTCGTTCGATATGTTCAACAAGACCTTCGACGAACTCACGAAGTCCGAACGGAAATCGGTCCTCGAACGGATCAGCGCCGAAGAGGAATGGGCGAAGGCCGTCGACGGATTCGTCAAGCAGTTCGGAAGTGAGTTCGGAAAAACAATCGGCGCGACGATCGGCGCCTTGATTTCCGGAACCGAGGAAGCGAAGAAGTCGTTCAAAGAGATGGTTGACGACATGGTCAAGCAAATGACGAAGAAGGCGTTCGTCGAAGGTCTCTCAATGATCGCGAACGTTCTTCTCCCCGGGTCGGGTTCGTTCTTCGGAGGGATCGCGCAAGGATTGACGGGCGGGTTCGCCGAGGGCGGCTACACCGGAGACAAGGGAAGGAACGAAGTCGCGGGAGTCGTTCACGGCGGAGAATACGTCATGAAGGCCGACGTCGTCAATGCTCAATCGAAGAAGTTCTTCGACATGATCAACTACGGAAAATTACTTCCGAGTCGCGGTCGGGCCGGTTATCAAGACGGCGGTCTCGTCGCTCCGTCGGTTGGCGGCGGATCGGTCGGCGTGACGGTCAATGTCTCGGGTCTCGACAAGGCACAATGGGACGAGTTGACGCGCGATCAGATTGTCCCGGCGCTTGAAAGGACGTTGAACGATCTCAACCGCTCGATCTTCACGGCGGAGGACATAGCATGATTGCCCCGAAAATGCGCCTCGATTACGATCCGGTCGACGGTCGAACGGAATCGGACTCGAATCACATCGGGAACGGGACGGGTTACGCTCACGGCTACACGGTGAACGACACGAACGCGCGTTTCTGGTCGAAGAGCGGGAGCGATACGAACGCCGGTACACAAGCCGCACCTTTCCGGACCTACTACAAGGCCGTCGTGACGATCAACGCGAGCGCAACTCTTCACTACGCCGTTTGTCTCGACTCCGGAATATATGACGAAGATTTCATCGAACCCTATAACGCGAGCTATCAAAAGTATGCGCTCGCGGCGGACGGTCAATCTCCGACGCTCACAAGGTCGATCGGCGCGCGGACGTCGTTCGTCCCTACCGGAAAATATCTCGTGTCGGGAACGGAATATTTCGTCGACGGCGTGAACGGAAACGATTCATGGGACGGAACGGCGGAGGTTTACGGAGGAGGAACGACCGGACCGAAGAAAACGATTCAAGCCGGAGTCAATCTCCTCACGGTCGCCGGTGACGGACTTCAAATCGCCGAAGGCGAATACGACGAGAACGTCACGCTCTACAACGACGCGCTCGTTCGGTATTACTACGCGAAGGAAGGCGAGATTCCGATCCTCACGAACACCGGCGCCGGGGGAGAAGTAATTCAAACGGCGGCGAACGTTCAAGCGAGGATCGAAGGACTTTATATCAACGGAACGCATACGGTATCGAACAATAACGGAATCGTTTTCAACGGAGGCGTGACGGGCGGAGCTTCAAATATAATATGGGATTGCACGTTTATAAATTGCGCGATCGGGATCGCCGACTACGCGAACAACGGAAACACTCGATTCGATCGGAACTACTTCAAGGATTGCGGAACTGGAATCGCTTTCACTCAAACCGGAGCGGTTGCGAATACGATATATATTCGGAAGAATCGTTTTATCGACATGGTCGTATGGTCGATCGACGCGGTTCTCTCCCCGGCGTCGCGGACTTGCTCGATCGAAATAACGGACAACGTGAGTCAAGGTCTAAATGGTTATCGATTCTGGCTCGACGGAACGACACCGACTCCGCCGGATTGGACGATTCACCGAAACACGTCCTATGCCTACAACGGAACGAATGATCAATGTTATTATTTTCAGATCGTCGGGAGCTATTCGATTTCGGTTCGGAACAATCTCGCGAAGAATGACGAGAGCGGCGGTTCGGCATATTGTTTTTATTCGAACGCCGCGTCGATTCCGCTCGTGAATTGTCTCTCGGATCAGTCGATGGACAACAATGTCACCTATTCGAATTGCGTCGACTCAACCGACCCGGGATTCGTCCGAACATACGGAGAAGAGGTCGACTATCTCCTCGGGATCAGGCCGGACGGCGACGCTTTCTCGCAAGCCGACGACGGATACAGAGATATAGGCGCCGAGTTGAACTTGATCGACATTGCTCACACTTGCGAGATTGACGGTTTCACAATGGACGGACAGGATCAATATTTTTGCGCTCTCCGTCAAGTCTCGGGAGTGATCGGCGGTCCGTTCTTCAAATATAACGAGATCGAGAACTTCGCTTCTCACGCGATGGTCGTCAAGGGCGGATCAACTTTCAATTACCGATATAACTTCCTGCGCCGAAACGGAAACGGAATTTATTTCACCGGAACGGTCGAGCGGAATCGAAACAATATTTTCCATGACAACGTTCACTACGGACGATACAAGGACACGCTCAACGCGACGACCTACGATCAGAAGTGTATTTACTTCCGGAACCGTATCGGAATATATTTCTCGAACAACGTCCTCGGCGCGACGGTTCTCGATTCGATCACGCAGGGAAACCGCGAATACGGAATTTATTCGGCGGGAGGGATAACGAGGATCGCGGACAACTGTTTGCTCGCCGACCCTTACTTCGACATGGACGTCTCGGACGCCGGGAATATATTCACGTCTCCGCTTTTCGTCAATATCGAGGAATACTCCGAGGACTTCCATATTCGCACGAACTACGGCGGCTATCCTTTCAATTCGCCTTGCAAGGACGCCGCGAGCGGCGGAGACGACATCGGCGCGTGGCAAGTCTCGCGGTCCGGGTCGATCAGTTATTCGAGTTTCACGTTCCTCGCGAATCCGTTCCGGATGGTCGAGCGTTGGGAGAAGGTCCGTCCGGTCGAAAGCACGGCTCAAAGTGGAAAGGTCCGGACCTCGGTCCCGGCGTCGAACAAGGTTTTCGAACTTGTATGGACCGACGATTATTATTCGCCGGATGCTCAATCGGAACTATTCGATCGACTCGCGAGCGAGGACAACGACATGCGATTCTGGCCGCGCGGCGCGAGCGGAATCGTTTCCGGAACCGGAACGGTCAACGGGACGAATAAGACTCTCACCGACGCAACGTTGAGCGGGAATATCCGAAAGGACCGCTTCAAGACGTATCAGGTTTTAATCAATTCGGTCTACTACCGAATATCGGCGAACACGACGACCGGCGTTTTCACTTTGGAGGACCCGGACGGTTCACTCCCGACCGGATCGTATGCCTATTCGATCGATCACGTCCTCGTTCGCGTTCGAGCAGGGAATAGATTCCGCGCCGCCGCGCCGTATCTCCGGGACAACATTCCCCGGACCGGTTACAACTTGGAGTTGATCGAGGTCTAACCGTGACGGTTCAAATCCTACTCGGCGGGTTCGATATAACGGACTACTTGAAAAGTGGGTTCACCTATAAAGAATATCGCTCTCTCGATCGCGATCAATTCATCATCAACGATCTCAATCTCCGACTCGAAAATCTCGACGGTCTCTTCTCTCCGGGAAACGGAAATTACTTATTCGAGGGCGGGAATATCCGGGGGAAGTCGCTCGAAGTTCTCGCCGACGGTGTCTCATTTTGGAAAGGCGTCGCGGAAAAGTTCGACGAAGCCGAGGACTCTCAAATCTCGACCTTGAAGGCGAAGAACTCCCTCGCGCTTCTCCGGAATACTCCGATCAATCGAACGGAGACCGGCGTCAATCCGGCGACGCTCGCGCTCGATATTCTACGGACGGAAGTCGGACTCGACGATTCGGAGATCGACATTCCTTCCTTCGAACGATCGGCGACGGTCCTATCACAAGGCGGACTACTCGTCAACGCGACGTGGACGACGGACAAGAGAAAAACGGTATCGAAGGCGCTCGAAGAACTTGCTCGTGTTTCCTGCGCGGACTTCTTCACGACACGCGGGAAACTCGCGTTCCTCGTCTACGAAGAGGGACTCGGCGCCTATTCGGTATTGATCGACAACACGGTCGGCGAAGGATTCAAGAGGACAGGTCAAGAGACTCGGTATATCAAGAACGACTACGTCCTCGACTATTCAGGGTCGACCGGAGAGACGGACTCCGACAATAACAACTCCGGGGAGGAGAGCCGGATCAACTTCGGGACCGATTCAATCTCCTTGAAATACGGTTCGAGCGATCTCCTCACGATCACGACGCAAGCCGGAGGCGTTTTCCTCGGCGATCAATATATCGCGAGACAAGCTTTCCCGAAGGATTGGATTTATTTCTCCCTTCCGATGTCGGTCGAGCCGAATCTCTCACTCAAAACGCCGATCGGCGTCACGTTTCCGAAGTACGGATATTCCGGGAAGGCGTTCGACGTCATGTCAATTCAATATGATTTCGGTCGTCAATATTACACGGTAGGAGCGATCGAGCAATGAGCGATCAAGTCGAACAACTCCGAGATCACTTCAACGAGACCTTCTCCGACTTCCGGAAGGAACAACGGGAACGAGATGGGAAGATTTTCGACAAGATCGACGCGCTCGTCGAACACGATCACGAGCAAGACCTCGCGATTCAAAGGAACGAGAACAAGATCGAGAACGTTGACAAGAAGGCGGATGAAATCGCCGGGGACCTCGACGACACTCGGAAGTATTGGAGCCGGAAGTTTCACTTCCGATGGTCGACGCTCTACAAGGTTCTCGGATGGGTATTCGGGCCGAGTGGGTTGATCGCGCTCGCGTGGTTTATTTGGAGGACGCTCTCGGCGGAAGGACCGTCGAACGGAATCGGATGAACGATAAATTCGACAACTTGATCGAGAAGTTCTCGAAAGCGTATTCGGTGAACCCGACTCTCGTCAAGGCCGTTATCTGGCAGGAGTCGAACGGCGATCCGGACGCGGTCTCCTATTGTGACGCTCGCGGTCTCATGCAAATCATGCCGACGACCGGCGAGGGTCTCGGAGTGAAGAAGGCCGACGATCTCTTCAAGCCCGAAGTGAATATCGAAGCCGGGACTCGCTATCTCGCGCAACTCTTCGATCGCTTCCCGGAGATTCCCGGGATTGCCGAACGTTGGAAGTTCGCGCTCGCTTCCTACAACGGAGGTCGGGGTCACATAAACAAGGCGCTCCGCGCGGCGCGTGAAGCGAAGGTCCGCTTTTGGTATAAGTGGGAGAACGCGAAGAAGTTCCTCGTCAAATGTGACGTCAATCAAATCGTTCACTACGTCGACGGCGTCACAACGAAAATGCTCGAATACTTCTTGAAGCCGAAACCTCCGAAAGTCGGCGGACTCTTCTCGGTGATCCGGGGATTCGCCGGGATCGGCGCGTTGATCCTCGCGGTCGTGTTGAGTTGCGCTCAAAAACCGATGCTTCGAACCGATCAGGTCGAGCTTGTCCCGCCCGGGTCGGAACTTTGGATTCACCGAGATATAACGGGCGACCCGATCGTCGTCAACTCGGATGATTGGATCGCGGTCTCGTTCATTGAGAACGAGGAACGAAAACACCTTGTTTTAAAGGAGTCGGAAGATGTGGAATGAAATCAAACGGAAACTCTCTTCCCGGAAATTCTGGTTCGCGGCGGTCGCGGAACTCTGTATCCTCGGCGCGGCGATCTCCGGGAAAATCACATGGGACGCCGCCGCGCAACTTTCGGTGATCGACGCAGGAGTCTACGGCGTGATCGAAGGCATCGTTGACGCGATCAGGAAAAAAGAGAAGTAAAAAGTTCGTTCTCTTCGTCCTTGCATTCCTTCTCTCAATTCGATCTTGCGGTCCCCGGAATCAAGAGCCGGGGATCGGGGATCGGTTCGCTCAATTACTCCGCGAGGTCCCTTCGAATATCGAGAAGAATGTTCGGGAGAAGTGGATCGTCGAGGGCGGCGAGGCGTTCGAGAAATATTCCCGGGACTTCAAGATCGACCCGGATTTTTTGGAACGGATGATCCGGGAAGAATCGCGCTTGAAGGTCTACGCTTGCAATACGAACACGATGGCGCGAGGTCTCATGCAACTAACGTATATTGCGCTCGTCGAGTTTTGTCTCCACAATCCGGGATATTGGAAAATCCTTTTTTACTACGATTACAAGGGCGAACTCATGCGAGACGAGAACGGTCGACTCCTCGTCAACAAGTATTCGGTTTACTGCCCGAAGATCAATATCCTCGTCGGAGGATGGCTCTTCCGTCACCTTCGGAAGAAATACAAGGGAGACGAGGGCGACGCGCTCGTCGCATATTGCGCGGGAGAAGGAAACCTGAACTCGGTTCGATTCGCCGAATCACGTTATCGCGATCGGATTATACCACCGAAGAAGATGATCGAGGTCGACGCGATGGTGAAAGCGATCATCGCCGCGTTCGCGCTTTTCTTCCTGCTTTCAGTCGTCAACCTTTATCTCGCTTGGAGGATCAATGGACGTCGGAATATTGTCGGACCTACACGAGACGGACGGATCGCGAACGGATAATTTCAAGAACGTCGAGAAGCTATTCGTCGAGACCGGAGAAGAACTCGTCGCGAAGTGCGATCTCGTCGTATTGGACGGAGACCTTCGATGTCCTCGACAATCAGAGGGCCGGAACTTCCGGGAGAAGTTCGCCGCGATCAGGAAAGCTCACAAGAGAACGGAGAACTTCTTCGAACGGCGCCGCGCTCGGCTTCGGATGTTGAAAGGGAATCACGATAATATGTTCCCGATGCCGAGGCGGTTCGAGGTCGTCTATCCGAATTGCGCGCTCGTCGTGACTCACGGTCACGAGTTCGACAAGTGGAACTCGAAATATAAGTTCGTCGGAGAGGCGGCGACGGTCCTCGCGGGATTGATCGAGCGCGTCGGATGGCCGAACGCCGAGACCGTTCTCGGATCATTCGCCGAACGGATCGTCGGATCAGATTCCCGGGCCGAACGATCGATCTATTCGGAGGGAATGAAACGCGACGTCCTTCGATTTCGATCGAGGACGGCTTTCGAAGATCACGTCATTCGAGTGATCGGTCACACTCACGACCTCGGCGTCCGGGAGGAGCCGACGATCGACGCGACGCTCGTTCAATCCGGTCGTTGCTGTCACGGTCGAGTTGACTTCGTGATCGTCAACCTCGACGCGCGGTCGGTCCGGACCGAGTCCCGGAGACCGTGATCCGGGCCGTTTTCAAAACTCGCTAATAGCGGCCCGGAGAGAGGGTCCGATCAGATAAATGGTACAAGGACACCGGAAGGCGTGAAAGTCCTCTCCTACGCACCGTGACGCTTCAAATTCGGGCATCCTACGACACCTTTTCCGCCAATAACCCCTTTCTTCTATATATAACGTGACACGCTGTCAAACCCCTATTTTCGACCCCTGCCAGAATGTCATTTTTTTTCTATTTCGGGGAAAAAGTGCTTGACAAATTGGCATCCCCGGACTATGATGTAATTGTCAATTGAGAGTGAGTTCGAATCAACCTCTTGATTGTACACCGATCTTTGACAACGGGAAGTTCGAAGGACAAAAGGTTTCAGGGCAGGGGCGGGGGACGCGGAAAGTGGTCCCCGGGAAAGCACCGCAAGTCGGCCACCTTGAAACACTCGGGCAACAAGACCGTCGGAACTATCTCAACCCGGAACCCGACAACGAAATCTCCGGGGGCGACACGACGGCAACCTCTCCCCTTTTAATCAGGTATCAAGGCGGAGTCGAAGCGAGAGTTTCGGCTCCGAGTTGATCCTTGACGGATCACAACAAACGAAGGGGAGGTCGAACATGGACGACAAGAAATTCGCAGTTTATCAGGGGATCAGGGATACGGTTATTTCCGCGATGTATCGCGCGGACTACAACCGGAAGGACATCGAGGACGCGCTTCGGATGTTACGTGAGGACATCAACGAAGAGTTCGACGATCCGAAACCGGAACCGAAGAAATTCTCTCCTCACAACAAGTAGTCGAGGTTTCAACAAAGGGTCGGAGCGATCCGGCCCTTGATTGAACCCTTGAAGGGTTCTCAACAACGAAGGGGAGGTTCACATGAAAAAGTATTCGAGCGAGAAACATCTGGAGCAAGTCGAGAAACAGATCGAGCGCGAGGCGAAGGGAATCGTCTACGAGAATTTACAGAAAGCGGTTCACGCTCTCGTCGAACTTCACGACGACGCTTCGAAGTCCTATCACAAGGGCGGCGATTCTCTCGACGACAAGCGCGGATACAACGTTCGGTGTTTGATCTATCTCGACTTGATCCAGAAGATCAAGAAGATCGAAGGTAAATTCGACCCGAATGAGATTATCGAAGAGCCGGAAGTCCGGATCGTTCGAGTCGTCAAATAGTCGAGGTTTCAACAAGAGATCGGACTTCGGTCCGGTCTCTGATTGAACCCTTGCGGTTCAAAAACAAAACATCGAAGGGGAGGTTTACAATGAACAAGATCAAAGTTTCCTACGATTTGGCGAACGTGGTCGATGCGGCGAAGTGGATCAAGGGCGACGTCGAGAAGATCGTCGACGAGGCGACGTTCCGGACGCGGGAACTCGTCGAGATCGGCGACGATCGGGTCGAGGACGTCGTCGAGAGCTTCAAAGAACGAGCGCTCTCGGAAATTACCGACGCAAAGAAACACCTTGAAGCGCTTCACTCATGGATCGAGCGCGTAGGAAATCGCAAGAGCAAGGATCAGGAGAAATAGTCGAGGTTTCAACAAAGGGTCGGAGCGATCCGGCCCTTGATTGAACCCTTGAAGGGTTCTCAATTCAAGAAGGGGAGGTTCACCATGAAGATGTATCAAGTTTATATTCTCAACGCGGACGGGACGACTCAATATACAAACGTATATACAGCGAACAGAAAGTTCGCCGACGATTACGCCGCTTCGATGACAAGTCTCGGATATTGCGCGGTTGTGGAAACAGTCGAGAAATAATCGAGGTTTCAACAAGAGATCGGACTTCGGTCCGGTCTCTGATTGAACCCTTGCGGTTCAACAACAAGGAAAGGGGAGGTTCACCATGAAGCTTGCAAAGTTCGAGGAAAAGGTTTTCGTCGAGATCGTTCGCGGACAGTACAGCGGCGAGACGGGATTCTCCGACGTGATCCCGGAGGACATCTACAAGAATCTCGGATGTTCACCGAAGGCCGTCGGCGGCGCTCTTTCTTCTCTCGATAAAAAGGGACTCGTTTTCGTGGAAGATTTGAGCGGCCAACTCGACAACGGGATTCGAACGATTATCTATCTCACAACTAAAGCGTGGAAGATGGTCGGCGTCACCGACGAGGAGATCGGAAACGGTTATTACGACCGCGAGACGATCGGCAAGTTCATGCGGTCGGCGATCGAGAAAGGGATCGTCGCAGAGTGAGGTTTCAACGAAGGATCGGAACGAAAGTTCCGGTCCTTGATTGAACCTTCACGGTTCAAAATCAAGGAAAGGGGAGGTTGAGAATGAAAACGATCACGACTCACAAGTTCGCAACGACGACGGAGTTCGACATCAACAAGCGGATCGAACTCGGGATTCCGCTCACCCGGAAACAAGTCAAGGCGAAGAAACAACGGAAAGCGAATCCGCCGACCGCTCTCGGCTATCAACGGAAACACGGCGTCGAGTGCGTTCCGGTCTACACTTCCGACGGTCATTGCTTCATCGCTCGGAAGGACGTCGCCGATCGCCTTCGGAGGAACGGCGAGTCAAGTTGACGTTTCAACAACGGCGCCGGACTTCGGTCCGGCTCCGGATTGAACCGTCAAGGTTCAACAATTCAGGAAGGGGAGGTTTCAAAATGGTCAAAAATATAACGGTAGGAACGCGCGGAAACAAGAAGGTCAAGATCACGCTCCGTCGCAAGACTCACATGCGCCACCCGAACGGATGGTCAATCAAGGTCTACGATCCGGAGACGAAGATCACGACGGAAGGTTATACGAACCGTCTCGAACAACACGTCGCTCTCGAAAAGGCGATCGCTCTCGCTCACAAGATCGAGAATCGGAACGAGCTTCTCAACGCTCTCCGGACGATCACCGGCGACGCGGACATTCGCGGCTTTTGCTTCTCGCAAAATGACGCGGCGATCCGCGATCAGATCGCGAAGGGCGAAAAGGTCTCGGACGCCGAACTCGCGCGACACGCTCGGGCGAAGAAGGAATACTACGAGATCGTTCGACCGCTTTTTAAGACGGCGTTCGCGGCGTTCAAACACTTCCGCGACAAACAACTTTGATCGAGGTTTCAAGTCCGAGGTCGAATTTCGGTTCGGCCTCGTGTTGAATCTTCGGAGCAAGGTTCAAAAAATAGAAGGGGAGGTCAACATGGAATACGACGAGATTTTAAGTTTCGCGTCCGAGGCCGATCGGTTACGGTCGAGCGCTTCGGAGATCAGCAGGAAAGCGGGACGGGTCGCCGGAGAGATCAACGAGTTCGTGACTACGCTCGCGCTCAAGAAGGACGATCCGGGTCGGTGTCTCAAGGCGTCGCGAGTAATGTTGAAAAATATCGTCACGCGATCGCTCGAACTATCGGACGAGATCGAGGAACTTCTCGGACGCTTCGAGATCGAAGAAAGCAAAAAGTAAAGTCGACGCTTCAACGTGGGGATCGAAGTTCGCTTCGGTCTCCGATTGAGTCGTCGAGACTCAACAACAAAGAAGGGGAGGTCGTTATGAAAAATAGAATGTTGTATAACGAGGACGGCTCGATTGCGATTCCGTTTTCGAAAGTGAGTTTCTTCGCCGTCGATCAACCTCGCGGGAAGAAGTTCACGATCGAAGCGTATTTCGTCCCGGGACACTCCGACGAGGAACGCTCCTTCACGATCAGCAAACACGAGACCGAGGAAGAAGCGAAGTCCGCGTTGAAGGCGATCCGGGAAGCGGAATCGCGGAACGATCTCGCGCTCGCGGTGAGTATCCTCAAGAACGCTCGCCGCGCAATGCGTTTGACGGAAGCGGAAGATTCTCCCGTCAAGGAACTCCGGCTCGAAGGGTTCGACGCCGCGATCGACGTTCTCTCGAAAGTGTCAAGCGGTTCGTGACGAACGATCACCGCGACGAGACAAGGGCGATCTCGGAGGGACGGTCTCTCGGGGCCGTCCCTCGAAACCCTCAACAAACGGCCTCTCCCGACCTTGTCACGCCGAGAAAAAAAAGCGCAAAAAAAAGAAAAAAGTGCTTGACAATTTGGCATACATGACCCTATAATATAGTTACGTTGAGAGTCAAGCTTGACTCTCGAAATTCAGGAAGGGGAGGACAGAATGGCCTACACGAAGAAGAGCAAGGAGTTTTACGAAAACCGGAAAAAGGAGATCGAAGGGAAGCTCGACAAGGTTCTCCGCGAGTCGTTCACCGACGCCGAGAAGATGCGGAAACTCTCGCTTCACTTCCGGATCACCGGTCTTTACAACTATTCGTTCATCAATTCGATCTTGATCGCTTCGCAGGGCGGGAAGCTCGCGCAGTCGTTCAAGGCGTGGAAGAAACTCGAACGTCACGTCAAGAAGGGCGAGCGCTCGAAGATTTTTATCTTCATTCCCTATTTCAAGAACGTCGACGAGAAGAACGCGATCACCGGCAAGACCGAGACGATCAAGAAGCTCGTCGGGTTCGGGACCGGTCCGGTTTTCGACATCGATCAGACGGACGGAAAGCCGCTCGAATACGATCACAACTCCGAGGACGTGATCGACGTCGACTATACCGAACTAAAAGTCAAGGTCGAGAAAGGATTCGACGTCGAGATCACCGAGAAGTACACGGGAAGCGCTCGCGGATACACCGACGGGAAGCGGATCGCGATCTCCGAGATGTCGAACAATACGGACAAGGTCAAGACGCTCGTCCATGAACTCGCTCACGTCGTCCTCGAACATTGCGGGAAGGGTCGCAAGGCGCGGAACGTGGTCGAGGTCGAAGCGGAAGCGGCGACGCTCTTCGTCGAATCGTTCCTCGGCTACGACGTCGAACTCTCCGAGACCTACATTGCGAATTGGAAGTCGTCGGAGATCGGGCGGGACAGCTACAAGAACGTAATCCGCGCGGCGGACAAGATCATCAAGTCGCTTTTCATCGAGAAAAAAGCGGCGTAGGTTGCGAGGTTTCAACGACGAGGTCGGAGCGAAAGTTCCGGCCTCGGATTGAACCCTTGCGGTTCAAATCAAGGAAGGGGAGGTCGAGAATGAAAAAAAAGTTGTGGAGCGAGTTTCGGAAGTCCCTCGAAGGGATCGCCGACCGATACACCGCGAAAGCGGAACGGATCGAACAGTCCGACGACATCGCCGACGGTGACTCCTTCCTTTCCGGAGCGGAGAAGGCCGCGCTCGCCGCGAAATATTACGGCAAGGCCGAAGCGGTCGAGATGGTCGACGAGTTCGTCGACGAAGCTCGGTCGGAAAGTGAAGAGGTCAAACGCTCGATCGTTGCTCCGATCGTTCTCTCGAAGGTGAATGATTTGATCGTCGCGGAATCGGCGGAGTTGGAAAGTGCGAAGCGGAAGAATCTCTCGACGAGTGCGATCGTCGCTCGTCTCACCGCCGAAGTCGATCAACTCGGTCGGCTCAAAAAACAAGTCGAGGGATTCGTCAACCGGCCAGTCGACAAAGAGAATTGATCGACGCTTCAAGGCGTGATCGGACTCCGGTCCGGTCACGAGTTGAGTCGTCGAGACTCGCAGGATCAAGGAAGGGGAGGTTTCAAAATGGAAACGCCGGATATTTACAGCGACGAGAATTTGGGGAAACTCAAATTCAAGAAGGACCGACCTCTCAAATCGTGGAAGGTCATGCGGTTCTTTCGCGCGCGAGGATGGTCGTTGATCCTCACCGTCTACGAGGCCGAGATCGCGAAGCGACACGTCGAGACGTTGATCGCGAATGGCGTCGCCGTCTCCGATCTCATGATCGTCGAAACGATCGAGATCGAAACGCGGGTCGAAGTAGATCGAGAGTCGGAGGTTTCAAAATGAGAAAACTCGAAAAGGAAGAATTGAAGGACGCGCTCGGCGTCGTCGCTTGCTCGTTTTCCTTGAAAGGGAAAGCGAAGCGTTGCGCGAAGTGCGAGTTCGTCGAGGCGTGTCGGCGGATCGCGTCCCGGGTCAAGTCGATCGTTGAGTCGGTCGAGAAGTCCGGACGAAGAAGGAAAACGGAATAGAATGACCTCATGGGGAGGGACCGGCGGTGATCGTATTGACTCCGCTTGATCCCTCCCCGACCCTTCCTTCCGGGTCGAAGAAAAAAACGCTTGACAAAACGTCAAGACAATGAGACAACTCGTCAATCGAATCTACCAAAAGGGAGGACGTGAATGACAGAATCGAAGAAGAGCAAGGGAACGGTTCGTCCGGATATTCGGACGATCCGACTCCGCCTTGAAACGAGGAAGCGGCTCGAAACGTTCGCGCACCTACAAGCGCGGTCCGTTTGGAGGGTCGCCGATCACATTCTTTCTCAATACCTTGACGAGAAGATCGGATGTCAGTTCTACTCGTCCGAGGGCCGCAAGTGCAACTTAAAACAATGCGGCGTGAAGTGCGGCGGGATCAAGGCCGCTTGCGAACACCCGACATATAAGTCGGGAGAACTCTACGTTTGATCGGAGGGAACAATGGGAAAGCAGGAAGGAAAGGCGAAAGGAAATTCGGAATCGGAAAATCCCGATAATCTCCCGGCCACCGCCGGAGGTCGCGACGTTTCGAACGTCCGGCAAGGAGCGGGACCGAGAATCGAGATCGATCCGGTCGAGACTCTTCAACGGCAAATCGCTATTGTCGAGGACGTCTATAAAAAGATCATGCGGAAGGATCACCACTATGGCGTGATCCCTCGCACGAAAAAACCGACGCTCCTGAAACCGGGGGCGGAGAAGTTGATCTCGACCTTCCGACTCGCTCCGAAGTTCCGCGAGTCGAAGGAATGGCTTCCGGACGGACACCTTTCCGTTGACTACGTTTGCGAGTTGTATCGGATCGAGGACGGAAAATTCGTCGGCGAGGGAGTCGGTTCGTGTTCGACGCTCGAAAGCCGCTATCGTTATCGGTGGCAAAACTGCGGTCGTCCGAGTCAAGAATATTGGAATAACCGGAACGCCTATCCCGATTATAGACACTTCAAGGACGGAAAGGGCGGCTACTGGTTGAAGAAGCGGATCGAAAACAAGGACATTGCCGATCAATATAACACCGTGAAGAAGATCGGAAAGAAGCGAGCGGAGATCGATGCCGTCCTCACCGTGACGGGAGTCTCCGACGTATTCACACAGGACGCCGAAGATTTTCACGACTACGACGCCGATCCCGGCGGAGAGAATGTCAATTCGGCCCCTCCGTCAAATTCCGGGTCGCCTAAACCGGCGTCGAACTCCGGGAATGGTCGACCTCTCAATTCTGGCGGCGGTTATCAACGACCGTCCGGGTCGCAGTACGTTCCGCCGTCTCCCCGGGGATCACAGGCGCCGGGAGATCACCGTCGCGAGGGATTGAAGCGCGGAGACGTCGCGAAGGACCCGCGTCACATTGAACGAGTCGCGGAAATCGTCATGAGCGCGAACGAGAAGGGAATCGACGCGGGAACGTTGATCGCGTGTCTCCGGGACTCCCGGGTCGCGGTCCCGAACTACGTCAAGGGATTCGATCAGTTCCGTTATTTCTACGACGACGAACTTGACATCGTCGACGCCTATATTCATGAAGGCGAGGTCAAGACCGGCAGGGAACCGGCTCCGTCGTCGGGACAATCTCTCGACGCCTCGGGACCTCCGTCGACGACTCCTCCTCCGGCGCCGCCGACCGAGGCGCCGCCGATTCAGGAGAAGAAGTTCGACGACGTGATCCCGCCGACCGAACCGCCTCCGCCGGTCGAATAGGAGACGAAAATGTCGGACGACTCGATGCGGACGGTCGAGGTTCTCGGCGTCAAGTATAAACTCTTCAAGCTTCCGGCGACCTTCGACGAGACGCTCTTCACTCGGCTCGACGAATATATCGTCAAGAGTCAACACAACTTCGAGCAGTTCACGCTAATGCTTGCGGCGGCTCGGGAACACTACGTCGAGACGGTCAACGCTCGCGATCGTCGTCTCTATCAATTCATGAAATCGAAAGCTCACTCGACCCGGGCGACGACGCTCAAAGACCTTGCCCGGGCCGACGCGATCGAGGAAATATCGGCGGCGAACACCGCCGAGGCGATCTTCAAACGATATGAGGATTGGAAGGAAGTCGGACTCGAACGACTTCAAACGTTCAAGAAACTCAAAAAGGAATAGGAGGAAAGGCGAATGGACGGAAAAGATTTGATTCCCGGAAAGGTTGAGATCACTCCGCCGACACTCGCGGAGATTGTTGACGCGGTCCTCGAAGCGGAGAAGATGATCCTCCCGGCGATCGAGAAGGTCGAAACGGTCGTCGAGGCGAACAACGCGGGACGGAAGGTTCTCTTGATCCGCAAGGTCCGCGACGAAGTGAAGGAGAAAGTCAAGATTCTCAAACGCGAGATCGACAAGCGGATCAAGGAAGCGGAAGCGAAGTTCGTCGAGGCCGAGGAAGCGATGCTCGGTTCGGTCGAGACGTGGGCGAAACACAATCGCGAACTCGTCGCCGACAAGCGCGGCGTGAAGTCGATCAAGCTCGACGATTGCAAGCTCGGATGGCGAAAGGGTCAAGGAATGTTGAACGTCCTCGACGACGATCGCGCCGTCAAGTGGGCCGAGGATCGCGGACTTCCGATCAAGGTCAAGAAGATCGTCGACAAGAAAGCGATCAAGGAATTTTTCAAAGAGGAACCCGGGGAGATCGACGAGGAAATCTTCGAGTTCAAACGCGGCGAGAATAAATTCTTCGTGCAGGGATAAAGAAGATGCCCGATGAAAAGAAAGCGGACGAATCGTTCGACAAGCTCGGATTGACGGCGAAGTTGTGTCCCGCGACAATGAAGATTTGCGTTGCGAAGAACTGTCAACTTTGGAATCCGGCGGCGGGAAATTGCGCGGTCTTGTTAATCGACTCGCGACTCGCCTTGATCGAAAAATCTCTCGTCGGGATCGCGACGAAACTCGGAGAATTGAAGTCCGTTCTCTCGGAGATTCCACAATGAAAAAAGCGAAGAAGAAAACGATCTCCGTTCCGCCGGACTACGTCGTCTCGTTCCGCGTCGATCCGAAGAAGATCGGACCGAATAAGAAGCGGACGTTCGAGAAGGTTCTCGCCTCGATCGACGCTCGGATCAACTGCGAGGAAGTCCCGATCAGGACAAAGGAGCCGAAGGCGATCGTCGGCTCGAAGGTCGTCGGATCACAACGACACATGACTTTTGAGGCGCTTCTTCCCGAAGGGACGAAGATCGAGATCGAGCCGGGATTCGTGATCTATCTCGGAGCGACATTCCGTCTCGTCGGTGGGCGCCTCGACGACGTCAAGTTCGAAGAGGATTTATTTTGAAAATCCTCGTCACGGTCGGCGAAGGCGTCGGGAACATGGTCGAGACGACGCCGTTGATCTCGAAGCTCGCGTCGCGGTGCAGGGTTGACGTCCTCGCGAAACCGACGGTCCGTGGAACCGAACAAATCCTCGACGATCGGAGATTCGTCAACGAGCTTTTCACGATCGACGACCCGCCGCCGGACGTCTACGACTTCGTCTTTCAAACATTTTCGGCGAATACGCACAAGGACCCGGAGTTCGGCGCCTTTGATCGCGTGATCGAGTTCACGGCGGACGATACGCGATACGCTCACGCCTACGGCGAAGCGAAGGCGAATAATCGCTTGATACAGCGTGTAGGAGAGGACTTTCCGGGCGACATGGTCTCATGGGTCGCTCGGAGCGGGAGAGTCCCGCAGGACGCGAGTTTCGAGCATATAGACGTAGTCCTTCACCCCGGCGCGTATAACGCTTCGAAAAGGTGGCCGTTTTTCCGGGAATTGGACGAATATATCCGGAGTCGCGGTCTCTCGACCTTCCTATTCCGGGAGAATCCGCCGGATATTCGAGACGCGGCGGAAGTGATCTCCCGGGGATCGGTTTTCGTCGGGAACGATTCGGGGCAGTCTCACGTCGCGGCGGCGCTCGGAGTCGAGACGGTCATGATCTTCGGGCCGACGCCGATCGAGAAGAACGTCCCGTTCAACTACAAAGTCGTTCACGTCGTCCGCGTCCCGACCCATTGCCGACCTTGTTTCTACCAAAAGGCGACGTTCGAGAATTGCTCGTTCGCGTGTCAACACAAGATCACGACCGAAGAAGTCCTCAAAATCACGCTCGAAGCGCTCGGAGATCGGAGGAAAACATGAAGCTTCAACTCGGATGCGGAACGAAATCAAGGCCGGATTGGACGAACCTCGACGTCCGTCACCTTCCCGGGGTCGACATCGTTCACGATCTCAACGACTCGCTTCCGTTCAAGGACGAAACGGTCGACGAGATTCTCGCCGAGGATATTCTCGAACACTTTCCGCTCGCCGCGACCGAAAGGATTTTCAACGATTGGATTCGCGTCCTCAAACGCGGAGGAGAGATCGAGATTCTCGTTCCGAACCTCGACAAGCACATCGAATTATACACCGCCGGAAAGGTCACGCTCGAACGAATGAGTCAAATGATTTACGGCGGGCAGGATTACGCGGAGAACTTTCACTTCCGATCGTTCAATCCGCGATCGGTCTCCGAACTCTTCAAGCGATACGGATTGAAAGTCGTTTCACTATTCACGCCGGGACGAGGAATCCGGGCGAAGGGGAAGAAACTATGACGGATATGTTTTCTGAAAAATACTGGAACGGCAAATGGTCGGAAGTGATCTCGAAACTTCCGAACGGCGGGAAGTATTTCTTCAATCACCGCCAACATGGATATAATATAATCAAGTCCGCAGTCGCGAGAAATTCCTCTGTTTTTGATTACGCTTGCGGATTGGCGATTATTGACGCGCAACTCCGAAAAGAAAAGGCGTGTCGGGTCAACGGTTGCGATCTCTCGTCGATCGCGGTTGAATACGCGAAGAAGGAGACGGGCGGAGACTTTCGAAAAGGATCAGAGATTTTCGGCGGTCCCTATGATTATATCCTCGCGATTTATTTCCTCGAACACATCACGAATCCCGCTTCGTGGTGCGCGAAAGCCCTGAAACACGGCAAGCGAATAATTGCCGCGCTTCCGAATAACTTCAAGCGAGCGGGAGAACATACGAAAATGGCATGGACTTCGTGGAAAAGCTTCTACGAGATTTTTTCGGAGTTCAAGATCGAGCGAATCGACGAAGGGAAATATCCGACAACGGGACTTCACGACGCTTTCAAACATCCTATTTTGGAGATTCGAAATTGATTCTCTATACCGTCGCGTCCGGGGAACGATTTATAAACGCCGCGATAATTTGTCGGCGGTCTTTCTTGCGGCACAATCCCGGGATCAAATTCAAAATCTTCGTACCGTCCGAAGAGTTCGACGAATCCGTCGCCGGTTCTCAACCATTCGATCTTCCGGAGTTTCCAAAGAAGGCGAAGGAAAAAAAGCCGTTGATCTCTCTCCTCTTCTCGAAGTTCGGACTCGTCAATAATTTTGTCGACGACGATATTGTCGGATTTGTTGACGCCGATTCGTATTGTCAACATAAACTTCCGATCGAAATATTGCGCGAGATATTGGATCGAAGTTCAATCGGAGCCGCAAGTGATCCGAAAGCCGCGATTCGAAAAATCGAAATCCGAAAATGTGGATGGTCTATACCGTGGCCGCTCTACTTCAATTCGGGCGTCGTTTTCTGGTCGAGGAAAGGCGGGAAGATTATTTCCGGATTCGGAAAATGGTTCGAGGATAATCTCGATCGAATGATTCGTCTCCCGTTCGGCGATCAAACATGGCTTAATATATATCTCGCCTTGTGCGCGACGCCGGAGGACATCGGCTATTTCTGGAATCACCGAGGGATCAATCCGGACCCGAGAGCGTTGATCTGGCATCCCGGCGGTCGCGATTCGGTAGGAATCGAGAAGATCAAATCGGTCGAGGATTCGATCAAAAAATAATAACAGGAGGCATGGAATGAAATTGATTGGTTGTTACACGGTTCTCAACGAACACGATTATTTCGAGACGTCGTTCCGGTCAATGATTCCGGTCGTCGACGAGGTCGTCGTCGTTCACGGCTCGACGAAATTCGCTCCGCTAACCCGGGCGGGATTCTCGGTCGATGATACGGAAACGATCTTCGATCGGCTCTCGAAAGAGTTCCCGGGCAAGCTCCGCGTGATCGAACTCGGACAGGTCCGCGAACGGTGCGAGCTTCAAAACACCTTCGTCGACGCCGTCCCGGAAGGGAACTTCGTTCTCTTCTCCGGCGCCGATGAGATATGGGACACCGAGGAACTCGCGCGGACCCGGGAGAAATATCTCGGCTCCGATCACTACGTCGAACTCTACGTCAAACAAATGGAACTCCGGCACGATTGGAGTCACCGTCTACCGATCGAGATTCAAAAGGATTCGATCTTCTACGACGAGACGGGCGCGGTGTTCTCAAACGGATTCATTCAGGAACGGATATATCAACGAATCAAGAAGCTCGACGTCCGATACAGGAACGAGAATCACACTCACGTCAAGGACGACGCCGGTCGCGCTCTCTACGCGCATAAGTATTACGAGAAGCGGCGCCTCGGGATTCCGCTTCGGTTCTGGCACGTCCCGCGCTTCTGTTCGATCGACAAGTTCCGATTGAAGTTCGTCCACATTCGCCTACAAAATCACTACGGGCGGACGTGGGCCGAACTCACGAACAAGGAACGGGAGTTCGAGATCGAGGCGGCGGACAATATGTATAACATGACGCTTCGGATTCCGGAGAAGAGAGCCGAACTCCTCGCCGATTTCAAGGAGAAGGAGATTCCGAAACTCCTCCGCGATCACGAGTTTTTCGGGAAAAAGGTCGGAGAGTTCCCTCGAAACCTCACCTACGCGGTCAGCGCGGTCGCGTCGAGCGACGCATGACAAAGTAAAATACCCGACGTAGGTCGGGATCAATTCGATCGAGGAGGAAAGGCATGGAAATCGCGGAAATCGAAAAGCTCTTGAATTGCGGAATCTTCGTAGAGGGAAGATGTGACACCGAAAAGAGAAAGGCGCTCGTCGAGGAAGCGATCACAACGATTCAGGACTCGACCTCTATCCCATTCGAGAAGTCCTATCTCGGGGTCAAGAATTACGCGGCTTTCGGCGATCAGCGCGAGGATCACAAATACGGATACGGTCCGAGACACGGCTCGATCATTTTCTCGATCGGAACGAAAGTTTCGGCTCGAAGCGATTCATCGAAGATCGACAAGGAATCCGCCGTCCGTCTCCTTCTCTACGTTCTCGAAAACCCGGAGTACGACGTCATGAAATCCTTGAAGAACTTCGAGGATTCCCGGGACAACTTCGAGCGATCCCGAGACTTCATTCACGGTCTCAAATTCCCGATCGAGTTCGAGTCGGTCGCAAAGTAAACGTCACCGTCGGGCGACGTAATTTCAACGCGGGAGGAAAGGCATGGAAGAACAGCAAAGCAAGAAAATAATCGAGGTCAACGGAATCAAGATGGAGGTCGATCTCCGGACGGCGAAGATCGCAACGGTCGAAACCTTCAAGGTCGGCGACAACGTTCGCGTTCTCGTCAAATCGAGATACGGAGACAGTTCGTTCGAGAGTTTCCCCGGCGTGATCATTAACTTCACGCCGTTCCGGAATCGACCGACGATCACCGTCGCATACGTCTCGCGGGACTTCGACGGACAGATTCACTTCGTCGAGATCACGCCGGACTCGAAGGATACCGAGATCGCTTACGTCGACAAGAAGGAATTTCTCTCGCTCGATCGCGAATACGTTCTCGATCTCATGAACCGGAAGATCGCAAAAAAGGAGATGGAGATCGAGGAGATCAAGGAGAAGCGGAAATTCTTCGTCAAGGAGTTCGGGAACTACTTCAAGGCCGAGGAAGAAGAAAAGACCGCGTAGATGGTCCGACTCCGTCGTCTAACGGACAGGACGCCGCCCTTTCAAGGCGGGAACGCGGGTTCAATTCCCGCCGGAGTCGAACGGGTATAGCCATGCCGAAGTCGGCCAGAGGAACCTTTGTAAAGGAGCGAATCTGTCGTCCGACAAAAGCTATTGACAGCCGGGAAAGACCGGCACAACGAGCGGCGGCGATATTATACGACGGTTCAATCCGGAGACCGTCGTCGGCGTGATCTTCCGGGTTCGATTCCCGGGCCGCTCAAAAAAAATTGCTTGACAAAAGAATGGCATGCGAGTATGACAAAGACGGACGATCACTTCCTCGGGAGGGGAGATCAATGATTCAAGAGATCAACTCGAAATCTAAAACTCGCCGACTCGGGACTCCCCTTCCCGTGATCGTCCGACTCGGAAAGCTACTTCCCGAAGTCGGCGGGTTCTTTTATCTCAACGGGAAAGGCGGGAAAGGATGGCGCGGAGACGAATGATTGACCCCAAATTTTGGGCGAGTGAGAAGGTCGGGAAACTCACGTTTCGACAACGGTTGTTTTTGATCGGACTTTTCAGCAACGCGGACGACGAGGGAAGGTTGATCGGAGCGCCGACGCTTCTTCGGTCGACGATCTTCCCATACGACGATATTCCGATCGAGGAAATCGAAAAAGACCTTGCCGCTCTCGAAAGAACGAAGGACCGCCCGGGTTCTCTCGTTCGATACGAAATTGACGGATCGAAGTTTATCGCGTTGACGAATTGGAAGAAATATCAAACGATCAATCGACCTCAAAAGAGCTTACTTCCCGAACCCAAAGGAATTGCGCGTTCATTGATTGATTCAATGAATGATTCAGTGAACGGATCAGTGAATGATTCACGGGGTCATTCATTGAACGATTCACGAGCAAAGGAAAGGAAAGGAAAGGAAAAGAAAGGAAGTACGTCCGAGAAAAATCCCTCGGACCCGATCCCCGAAGTCGCTCCGCTCCTTGAAAAACTCGAACTTCACATTCGTACGATAATCCCGGGGAAGAACTTCAAGGCGAATTGGAGATCGAAGCAGGGCCGCGCGTTCCGGCTCCTCCGCGACGCCGACGGAATAGATTTCCCGGCTCAACTGAAAACGCTCGAATGGGTACGGACCGGATCGTCACGCGACGCGATATTCTGGCGCAAGAATATCCTTTCCGCCGAGAAGTTCCGGATTCAATACGAGAAACTCGAAGCGGCGAGGACGGTCGAATCTCGTGCTTCTGGAAACGTGACGCGGCTCTCGACGTGGACTTGCCCGAAGTGCGGGAAGAAGGTCGAGGTCGGGAACGGTCGTCACCATGCGACGTGTACGAAGTGCGGCGAAGAATTATGGTCGTCCGATCCGAAGGTCCGAAAGGAGTCCCGGGTTGTCGTTAGCTAAACCGTGGCCGTCGAAGATCAAAGACCCGAAACTCGTCCGGGAATACAAGCGGCGCTTCCCGTATTGTGAATTGACGTTTCACTTGACGGGAATCAGAAACGAAATCCCGATCGAAACCCATCACGTTCTCCCCGGTTCGTATCGTTCGGACGAGATCGAATTGATCGTCAATCTTCGGAAATATTTTCACGATCTACAAACGGAGAATAGGGTTTCACCGATTCAGCTTTTCGGATTGAAGTGCCTCAAAGGAGAGGTCGGCGTCGACCGCTTCCTCGAATACGCTCAACTCGTTTATCGGCGAGCGATCAAACAGAAAACGAAGGACAACTATTTCAGGCCCGAAAATTGGGGAAAGGTGAAATAAAATGGACGAACTCAAAGATCGAAACAAGGCGTTGACGATGCTCGCGCTCACGAAATATATCACCGACGGAAACGACCCGAAGGAGTTCTTCGCTCTCGACGATCGCGGGTTCTCCTCGCAGGAGCAAGCTCACTTGATCGAGTTCTCGACGCTCGCCGCGAAATCTTTTCTCGAACGCAAGGCGAAGGTCGAAGCAATGCGGATCGATCTTCCGACCGCGCGGAATCAGGTCGACGGACTTTCCGTTTTCCTTCTCGCTAATTTCCCGGCGGCGGTCGAAGCGAGGAAAAAGGATCAAGGCGCATGCGAGATCGCGGAGAAAATAATTCAGGACTACCAAAGAAAGGATCACGCTTCGAGAATAATAACGCAGGGATTAATGGCAGTTCTCGAAGCGAAGGGAGAAGGGAAGTTTCGCGTTTGTCAAACGGGACTCGATTCAATATCCGACGCTGGAAAATATATTCGAATCACGCGCGACGAAAAAGGACTCTTGACATTCGAGGTCGTGACGAAAAAGGAAGTGGTCGAAGAGCAGGGAGAGAAGGGCGGGGAGGGAAACGATGCCGATCCTCAAAGAGAATCTGGCAAGGTATCCGAAAAATTGGAAGGAGATCAGGGCCGCGAAGCTTGAAGCGGTCAACTATCAATGCGAACGGTGCGGATTGAAGGATCGAATAATCGGCGCGCGGGATCGTCAGGGTTATTTTTGGACGCCGGACGAGATCGCGTTCATGGATCACAAGGAGAACTTCGTCCGGTTCGGGGCGAAGGGGCCGCGCCTCTTCAAGATCGTCTTGACGATCGCGCATTTGGATCATACTCCGGAAAACAACGATCCGAAGAATCTCCGGGCGTGGTGTCAAAAGTGTCACAACACTCACGACAACGGGAAGCGATCGCGGAATCGGGAACGTCGAAGGAAGATCAAACGAGGACAACTCCCGCTTATCAACGTATAGGCGACGAGTTCGTTTGCTTTCTTTGCGGAAAGAGAATCAAGAAGGGACAGGAAGTCCGGATGGGACTCCGGCTCCTCCCGGCGCATTGCGAGTGCGCGAACGAGGAAGAGAAGGCCGGAAAAAGAGAAGGGAGAAAACGAGAATGGGATTGACGACGATCGGTCGTGTCGGCGAATCGGGAATTTATATCGGGCGCGGATCGAAGTTCGGGAATCCGTATCGGATCGGGAAGGACGGAACGCGCGAAGAAGTGATCGAGAAGTTCCGCGTCTACTTCTACAAACGGTTGAACGCCGATCCGGTTTTCCTTCAAGACGTCGCCGATCTTCAAGGTTGTCACCTTCTTTGCTACTGTAAACCGGAAGCATGTCACGGCGACGTGATCGCCGAATATCTTAATAAAGGGAGGAAGGCATGAAAACCTACTACGCAAAAAGAAGTGATTCGGTCGGAGGTCAAACGGTTTACGTTTGCGAGGAAGGCGGAGTCCCGCGCGAGCTTGCGATCGGTCCGTCGCTTGGAATCGCGCATCATTCTCCGGACGGTTTTAACTGGGGATACCCCGGGAGCGGCGCCGCACAACTCGCGCTTGCGATCCTCCTCGATTCACTTGGACGGAAGATCGCGGTCGCTTTTTATCAAACATTCAAGTTCAAGATCGTCGCGGATTGGGGCGACTCGTGGAAGATCACCGACGACGAGATCGACCGCTTCGTCGGCGAGGAAGCTCGGAAGGCGAGAGAAGGTCTCCCGAAGAGAGCGGAGAGAGTCGAATCGTGAAGCGGAACTTTATTTTCGACGGAACGGTTGTCCTTCTCGTCGTTGCAATGGGCGTCTACCTTTTCGGAAGTGTATTCGAAAAGGAAGTCGTTCAGGGGATCGCGACCGGACTCGCGGTCCTCGCGGTCGTCGGAGTTGTCGCGTGTCTCGTCGTGACGATTATCGCGATCAGGAAGGACGAGAAGGAACTCCGGAAGCGAGGAATCTATAATTGATCGAGATCGAACTCGGCGAAGGAAAGATCGGGATCGGATACGGCGTTCAAGAAAAGCCGGAGAAGATCGGCGCGATCGTTTTCGAGAAACTCGGGAAAGCTCACAAGATCGGCATCCCGTTGGAAGGATACAAGCCGAGAACGATCGAAGAGATCGGAGTTGACAAAATACTCTCGATTATTACCTTCACGAACGCCGAGTCGATTCGGGCGCTTCAAAAGGCGGTCGAGAAACTTCTCGCCGCGTTCGAAGAAAAGAAAGGAGTCGAGAATTGAGAGAGATCAAGGACCGACTCGGAATCATTCGGTTGACAGAGGACGAGATCAATAAATTTTTGCGCGGTCGATTGAGATTCGCGATTGACGACGCGAAATTCCTCCGCGCTTTTCGGGACTCGGAAAGCGATCAATTCAAGATCGTCGTTCAATCGATGGCGTTTCCGATCACCTATGAGGGGGCGGTGATCGTCGACGTGACGGACGACATGATCGAACGCGACGGAGTCCTCCGTTATCAACCGCACGTCGAGCCGACCGTTCCGAAGAAGGACGTCGAAGCAATGATCGCGGACGTCAACAATTTGCTCGACGTGGAGAAGGAAAAGAACAGAGCGCTTCTCGCCGGAGTCGGGGAGAAGTTGAAGGAGAAGAAGGGATGCGGACGAAAAAAGAAAAGTCGCAAGTGACGTTGACGCCGGGAATCTGGATCGGAAAGAGTCAGTCCTACGGCGTCGAGCTTGCTTGCTTCGAAGGCGCGAGGAGATTCACGCGATCGAAAGGATTCCTCGCGTTCCCGGACGAAGCGATTCTCATTCAATCAACTACGGTCCGCCGAATACAGAATCAACTCGGATTCAAGCTCAACGTCGGAGACGCGGTTCGCCTCGACGTGGTCCCGACGGCGAAGGTTCACGTCACGGCGAAACCTCGGACCGTGATCCCGCCGAAGAAGAAACGGAGGTTGAAGAAGTGATCCCAGAACACCTTAAAGAAGGGATCGACGCATGGGTCGAGTCGGGTCGTCCGACCGGAAGTTTCCTCCGCGCGGTCCTCGAAAATGATTTACTCGAAGCGGTCAATCGGGCCGACGAAATCAGCTTCGCGAACCTCCGCTATATTGTCGGCTACCTTTGGAGCAAATGTCCTTGTGAATGTTGGGGATCGAAGAAAGCCGTCAAGGAGTGGAGAGAGAGGAAGGAGCGCGAACGATTCGAGAAGGATCAACCGAAATTACCGATCGAGGTCAAGGATTGAAAGCGATCTACAACGGTAAACCGTATCAAGTCAACACGCTTTTTTTACAAGACGGCGACGGCGAGATCGAGGTCGCCGCGTCCGAGGTCAAAGTGATCGTCGAGGAAGGCGTGATCCTCGAAAAGAATCCGGACGTCGAAAATATTGATCCGGACGGACTTCCGACTCCGAACGTGGAGAAGATTCGGGACGTTGCTCGCGATCTTTTATCCGAACCCGGGGAACCGCCGACGATTCACGTCGGGATCAATCCGAGGAAGATCAACGCTCCGACGGTCCCGGGGAAGTGGAAGAATTGGAAGTCGACCGACCTAAATCCGGAGGGCGAGAATTGAATTTCGTCACGCTCAACAAAGAGGATATTGAAACGATCGGTCGAGCGTTGAAGGTCTCGATCAACGGCGCGATCGATTCCGGGATACGGGAAGAACTCACGATCGGAACGATTCAATGGCTCGAAGATCGAACCGGCGTTCGGATCGAGGACCCGGAGATCAGGGATATTCGAGAGCAAATAGTTTCACGACTCCGCCGAGAACTCGCCGAGGCGAAAGCGGAGATCAGAAAATTAAAAGGAGAGTAAAAAATGAAGTGCGATATTTGCGGAGAAGAGAAGCTCGACGTCAAGACTCACCATTACAAAGGCGAGTCGAAGGAATACGAGTTCAACGCTTGCGACTCGTGTTTCGAGAAGGAGATCAATCCGGAGACCGACGCCTTTATCGACGCGGTCAAGACCCGGGTCGACGCGAAGAAAGCTCTTCACGGCGAGGGATAATGTCGACCGATCCGAAGTGTCGATCGTGTTTCCTCTTCGAGACCGATCCGGAGATCACTCGACTCGTCTCCCGGGTTCAGGCGTCATGCTCGCGGAAGGCCGAAGGGAAGTGTCCTCTCTTCCCGGGACAAATAGACGACGTCGGCGCGGACGCGAGGCAAGAAGCACGATGGGAAAGAGAAGACGCGGAGAACAGCGCGGAACGAGAGCGCGTCGAGCGCGATCGAGAATATAAAGAGGCGGCGTTCGATTGGGGCCGTCGGAAAGGTTGAAACATGGCGATCAAACGATCGGAGTTCAAGTTCGAGTACGTTCGTTTTTGGGCGGCGAGGATTCTCGGGATATACTTCGTCGTGACTTTTCTCCTCGGCGGATTTATATTCGGTTCCGTTCGGGCGCTTGGAATGAATATTGATTCGGGGGCGATCGGCGCGTTCTCTTTACTCTCATCGCTTCTCGGAATAATCGCAACGGCGGCGATCATCGGTCTCGCGATCGACACGAAGAACGGCGACTCGAAGAGGAAGCGGAGACGCAAATGAAGAAGGAGCCGATCGATCCGAAGGAATTTATTCGCGCGATCGTCTATCACGCGGGAGCGTTCGCGATCTCGTTCGCGGCGGTCGCCGGAGTTGGCGTCGGTCTTTGTCAAGCGTTCGTCGCTCTCGGAGGTCTCTCGCGATCGACGGCGTTCAACGACGGATCGCTCACCGTGATATATTTCTTCTCGGTGTTAATTGCGATCGGATTGACGGTCGGGATCATGTGGCGCGTCGCACCGAAGGAACCGCCCGACATCGTGAAGCTCAAAAAGGATCGAGAGAATCTTCGTGAGATCGTAAACAAGTTGACCGGCGGAGACGAGGAATAAAATATTCCCGGGTCGTTCAACGGCAGGACTCCGCTCTTTGGAAGCGGAAACGGAGGTTCGAATCCTTCCCCGGGAGAACAAGGAGGAAACAATGTCGACCGAACTTTATATTCTCGGAGTGATTTTCGTTTTCGCGCTCGCCTACGTCCTCGGTTTATATGCAGGAGAAAACAAGGGACGCGCGGACGTCTACGAGTTTATGTCTCAAACGGACGCGGAACGCGAGGAAGAAGAACGGGAGAAGGTCAAATGAAGCGCGGCGACATCGTCCGAAGCAAGGATCACGGCGGAGTCTACGAAGTGATCGCTGTCACGCCGGACAAGATTCACGTCAAGGCGTGTTACGCGACGCTCGATCACGACGAGGCCGAACTACTCATGAAAGGACCGCCGGTCCCGGAACTCGATCTCACCGATCGGCTCGCGATCTCGGCGGTGAAGAACGGAGAGTCAGAATGAGCGACGAACTCACTCTCAAAGAACTTGAAGAGGAAGCGCGAGTCTTGAAGGAACGATGTTTCGGAAAGGACGGAGAGCTTCTCCCGGGATACGACGGAGAGATCAAGGCGCTCGTCGAGACGCTCGAAACGATGATCCTCCGACTCGTGAAGGACGGCGCGGTCGTCGAGGCGCTCCGAACCGTCGAAAGCCGATTGAAAGTCAAGTCCGATACGTTGATCGACGTCGGCGATCAGGAACACGCGGCAGGGATCGACCTCGCGAATCGGGAAGTCCGCCGCGAGATCAAACGGAGATCGTCGAAGTGAGGATTCTTCGGGTATTTCAAGAACGAACACCGCTAACACCGAATGATAATTTCGTTCGGATCGGTCAACCGACTTTGTTTGACCCGATCCCGGATATTGACGAAGTCCACGTCTCATGCGTTTTTATTTGGAATCGAAAGGCATGCGAAGGATTTGTCGTCGCGTATCAAAATGTTTACGACGTTCCGGTTCGGATCGGAGGTCCCGGTCTACTTACGAACGCCGAGGATTTTATACCGGGACGTTATATTTCGAAGGACGTCGTTTTCTTCACCAGAGGATGTCCGGGGAATTGTCGTTTCTGTATCGTACCAAAAATCGAAGGCCGAAAAATTCGCGAGCTTGAACCGCGAGGGGAAGGAAATATCGTTCAAGACAATAATATTTTCGCCGCGTCGAGATCACACTTCGAAAAGGTGATCGCGTTCCTACGCGGAAGAAGGAATATACAATTCAAGGGAGGACTTGACGCCGCGAGGTTGAAGGACTATCACATCGAAGGATTCCGTTCCCTGAATATTAAAGAACTATGGTTCGCTTGTGATTCCGATTCACGGTTGAAGATCGCCGAGAAAGCGATTCGTAAAGTACGAAAGGCGGGTTTCACGCGACACCAAGTCCGCGCCTATTGCTTGATCGGATTCGAGGGAACGATCGAAGAAAACCGCGAACGGTGTCAAAGGATCGTTGACGCCGGAGCGGATACTTTCGCCATGTTATACCAACCGATCGAAGGAAAGCCGATCGTTCACTCGCGGGAATGGAAAAATCTACAACGACACTATTCGCGACCGGCGCTCTATCGGACGAAGAAGGGGAAGTGAGAATAAAATTGAGACCGTTGATTCAAGGCGTGACGTTCAAGGTGAAGAACAGAATCCCGACTCCCGGGTTCGTGACGCATCAAATGACGGATGACCGAGAGGAGGAAATAAATCCGTATATCGATGTTAGGAATTGCACGTTCAAAATCGTCAAATCGAGATGGTTCAAGATCGTCGAGAAGATCGGACTCGGATTCTTTTTCCGATCGGAGCCGATCGTCCGCTCGATCACTTATCGAGGGAGGCCGAAGCCATGAGACTCTCGGAAATTATCGAACTGAAACGAGATCGAAAACCGAATGAAGTCGAGTTGACGCAACACGGCGCTCCGTCCGGAAGAGTGAGGACGGTCTACGCGAAGATCGGAAAGGAACTCGCGGACAAGGCGGTCGCCGCCGACCTCCGTCTCTCTTGCGAGATTCTCCGGACGAACGAAGTCGCGATCTACGGTCGACTCCCTTCGTGGAACGAGGACGACGAGATCGTCGAGATCGCCGTCAATGGTCCGGCGAATCCGGAAGAACTCACACCGATTCAAGCAACCGAGAAAATCGTCAAGGAACTACTCCGGATCAAGGGAGAATCGTGAACTCCTACGGACTCGGAGCGATCAACGGTCGGCGGATTTATTGCTTCTATCGGATTCAGGCGAGGAACGAATCGTCGGCGATCAAGAAACTCAAACGCGATCGGATCGGATTCGCGAACTGGAATCGCGACGGTTGGAAGCTCCGCGAGGTCCGGCAATATCACGGTGACGGAATGTTCGACTTGAAGCTCTTCGACGTCAAGTCGGAATTATCGTTCGACAAGATTCGGCTTGAAGATTTGATCTTGAAAATAATCTTGAACGATTGAGGAGAGAAGTTGACCGATCAGTTGAAACAAAAAAGAAGATCGATCGGAATCTATGATCTTCTCGAAAGGACCGTCGAATATTTGACGAGTCCGTATATACCCGAGTGTCGAGGTCGTTGCAGTAACAACATGCATAATTGCTCGCCGGAGTGGAGAGGCGGCGAGTGTCCTCACTTGAAACGACGGGCGATCGTGAGAGACGCGAAAAGGATATTGAGTCGGCGGGAACGGTGGAAAGGAGATAAACATGGAATTTGAGATCACGAGGAAGCACATCGTCAAGGTCAACGAATCGGACACGAGGCGTTGCGATCCGGATTGCAAGGGCTATCTTTATACGGATGATAATTCGGACACTTGCCTTTTCTACGACAACGCGGAGATCGAGCGAGAAGGAGACGAATTTACCGGATTCCGTTGCGAGGCGTGTCTCCGGGAACAGCAAGGGAAGAAGTACGAACCGATCCGGATATTCCCGCCGAACAGACCGGACCTCCCGGACGGAATCCCGGTCACGAACAGGATCGACTACTTCAACGGCGTCGAGGTCGGGAAGGTCGAAGGACGTCGGGAAATATCCGAGGAGATCAAGGCGCGGTTGAGGAAGAAGGCCGACGATCTTCAAACCGTCATGGATATTTGTCGATCGGTCGGGCGTTCGAAGATGAGGGAGGAGGATTTTCGGAGTTTCGTTCACACGAGGCCGGAGCCGAGAAGCGCTCCACCGACGTCGAGGAGCCGAAGGAAATAATTTTCGGACTTGACACGAGCCATGCCGACGTGGTATTGTTAAACAATCCGGAAAACAATAGACGATGCCGTTTGCTAAAGGTCAATCAGGGAACCCGAAAGGGAGACCGAAGAAAGGCGGAGCGATCGCGGAGTTGATCCGGGCCGAGTTATTCCGGACCCTTCGCGAAGGGAAGTACGACTTGAAGCTTTTGAAGCGGCGAGGACTCACCGGAAACCTCACCGTCAAGGAAGCTTTCATTCGCTCGCTCTTCACGTTCGCGTTTCGCGGCGAAGGATGGGCGGCGAAGTTGATCGCGAGCTACGAGTCCGGTCTCCCGAAGCAGTTGATCGAAATCGAAGGAGACCTCGAACACGGTATTTCCGACAAGCTCTACAACGCTATCACCTCGGGGCGATATGGGAAGAAGGGTCGGAAGTAAAGGGAAGCGGAAGAAGAAAGCAACGAAGCGGAAATCGACAAGGACGTCGACAAAGAAAGTCAAGGCAACGAGGGCGGCTCCGCAACGCAGAACAGCCATGCCCTCACGATCAGAGGTTCTCGAAGCGGCGAGAAGGAAGGGCCGGGAGAACCTTTTCTTTTTGGCGAAGGAAGTTCTCGGTTATCGGGAACTCGCCGACTTTCACGCGGATATTTGCGCGGACGTCGTGAAGCATCCTCGATCGCTCTACCTTCTCCCGCGCGGTCACTTCAAGACGACGATCCTCACGGTCGCGCTTTCGATCTACGATATTATCAACGACCCGAACACTCGGATTCTTATCAACAGCGATATTCTAGGGAACTCCCGCGCGTTTCTCCGCGAGATCAAAGGACACATCGAAAGGAACGACGACTTCCGGACTCTATACGGCGATCTCGTCGGTGACTACTGGCAGTCGGACGGAATCACGATCTCGACCCGGACCGCGAATCACAAGGAGCCGACGATCTCCCTCGGCGCGATCGGGAACGAAAAGACTTCCGGTCACTACAAGCGAATTATCAACGACGATCTCGTCGGGTTGAAGGACATGATCTCGGAAGCGAAGCGGAGATCGACCCGTTTTTATTACGACACTTTCGAGGACTTGATCCTTCCCGGCGGCGCGATCACTTCGAACGGAACACGTTGGCACACTCACGATCTATATAAACATATTATCGACAACTTCCGCGACTACGTCGTCAACGATAAATACCGACGCGCGATCCTCGCGAACGGTCGTCCGCTATTCCCGGAACGGTTCGCGCTCGTCGACCTACTTGAAAAGCAACGGAAGAACCCGATCATGTTCTCGGCTCAAAACTTCAACGAACCGCTTCCGCTCGAAGGTCAACTCTATTCTCACGACGAGTTGAAGTTCTTCGATCCGCTTGACGTGGAACGGGAAGGAATGTACATGATCGGAGTCACCGATCCGGCTCTCGGAAAGTCGAAGAAGTCCGACTACGTTTGCATCCTCACGCTCGGCGTCGACGAGGCCGGGACCATTTACGTTTGGGATTGCTACCTTGAACGAGCGAAACCCGACGAGGCGTGTCGCGTCGCGGCGATCCACAATAAAACGTGGAAGTGGGATCGGGCCGGGGGAGAGGCGAACGGCTTTCAAGAATTGTTTGTCGAGAAGTTCGAAGCCGCGATCGGGATGCACGTCGAACGGATAATCACGCGCGGAAACAAGGACATGAGGATTCGCGGCATGCGCTCGTGGGTTCTCGACAACGTCCGATTCCGGAAAGATTGGGCGAGGAAGTATCCGACGTTGATCGAACAGTTGACTCTTTATCCGCAAGCAGAGAATGACGACGGACCCGACACGCTCGAACTCGGGTTGAATATGGTCAAGGGCGGAACGGCGACGGCGGAGGATTCTGGGTTCGTCGCTCCGCCGAAGGATCACTACAAGGCAAATCGAAGGAGCGTTCTCTCATGAAAGCACCGAAAATGAAACCGAAGTTGACGGACCGAATATTCGAGAGCGTATTCGGAGAACGGATCGAGAAGCTCGCCGATGACAAATTGAAGTCGGTCCTCGAATCGCTCGTTCAGGAAACCGGCGTCGAGCTTGAACGAAAAGAGGACGCGGGATTCAGGAGTCTCGGAGAATCGCGGCGCGATCTCTCGCCGAGTAAACAAGAGCGAATGATCGTTCTCGCCGAGGAACTCGTTCTCCGGAATCCGCTCGCCGAACGAATGATCGAGACGTTCAAAAACTACGTCCTCGGCGACGGTATAACGTGGACGGCGGAGGATGCGCGGGTCAAGAGCGTTCTCGAAAAGCATTGGAACGACCCTATCAACGATTGGGAGAACAAGCAGTTCGTCCGCGTCCGCGAGCTTTCGATTCACGGCGAGTTGATCTTGAAGGCGTTCGTCAACAAGGAGAACGGACACGTCCGCCTCGGCGCGATCGATCCGGGTTCGATCGAGAACGTGATCCGGAACAAGGAAAACGCCGAGATTCTCGAATCAATCGTCTTGAAGCCCGGGGAGGGAGTCGAGTATTCGAGCGACGAAGAGCGCAAGTTGAAGATTATCGCCGTCAACGATGACGCGCTCGACGACGAAGGCGGATACGGGAAACTCGAAGGCGACGTTTTCTTCGTCACGATCAACCGGACGACGTTTCAAAAGCGCGGTCACTCCGACTTGCTCTCCGTCATGGATTGGCTCGACGGATACGATCGATTTCTCTTCACGGCGCTCGAACGTGCGGAATTGCTCCGCGCGATCTTCTGGCATTACATCATGGAGGGCGCGAAGTCGGGCGAGCTTCAAAAGAAGCGTCAGGAGTTCAAGAAGGGACCGCCGCTCGCCGGATCGTTCCTCGTCACCGACGAGAAGATCAAGATCAACGCGGTCTCCCCGGACCTCAAATCCGGACAGGTCGCCGAGGACGCGAAAACGTTCAAGGCGCAAATAATCGCAGGGGCCGGATTGCCCGAACACTTCTTCGGTATCGGCGGAGACGTCAATCGTGCAACCGCGTTGGAGATGGGATCGCCGGTCCTCCGGATGATCGAAGCGCGTCAAGGCGTTATCCGCGCGGCATTGACGTTGATCTTCAACTTCCAAATTGATCAAGCGATCAAGGCCGGGAAGTTGCCGAACGACGTCGACCGGACCTTCACGATCATTTTCCCGAATCCTTCGCCGAAGGAAGCGAAGGAGATCGCGACGATGCTCGATTCGGTTACGCGGTCGCTCGCGCTCGCGCAGGAATCCGGATGGATCGCGACCGAGACGGCGAAGAAGATTTTCGTCTCGCTCGCTTCGAACCTCGGCGTCGAGATCACCGAGGAGGAAGTCGACGAGGACGAAGAGAAGGACGAGACGCCGAAAGGCGCGGACGACTACGAGAAGGTCGAATACCCGGGAGGAGAAAAGGACGGCGATGTGGAAGAATAACGATCACCTACGCGATCCCGACGAGTGGTATCTCCCGCCCAAGGCGGACAAGACGACGAGGAAAGTTTCGGTCGACGAGTGTCGCGCTCGGTTCTTGAAAGCGATTCGACGGAAGAGGTTCACGAATACGGACTTCTCCGGCGCTCAATCGTTCTATCGGTACGACGCTTTCATTCAGCACGACGGAGGCCGTAGGAATTGACGATCCTCGAACACTTGAAGGCCCGGGTTCGCAGGAATCCCCGGACGTTCTACGTTCGCATGCCGAAGGCGATCCGCGAGGCGTGGTCGGCGGAATATCGTCGTCAATACGCGGCGCGTATCCTGAAACAAGTCAAGGACTCGATCGCGATGGAGGAAGAGACGATCCGCGCGGCGATCGCGGCGATCCGATCGGCTCAAAAGGAAGTCGCGGGAATAATCGCGGTCACGGCGCCGGAGAAATTCAAGGCGTTTCACGCTCGCGAGATTCAGGCCGCGCTTGAAGAGCCGCTCCGCGATCTACAAGACAAGCTCACGAAGAACTTGACGGGAGCGCAAGCGCTCGCGGCGGAACGCGGGATCGACGATACGCAAGAGCTTTTAAAGATGGTCGGGATCGACGTTCCCCGGGCGTTCGTCTCCGAGGAGATGGCCGCGATCACGTCGCAGTTCTCCGCCGACTTGATAACGAACTTGACGAGCAACGCTCGCGGACGGATCAACACGATTCTCAACACGGCGTCGATCACCGGAGAGCCGACGTTCGAAGTGATCCAGAAGATCGGCGCGAACCTCACGAGTCCGTCGGTATTCAAGAATATATTCACGAGAGCCGAGACGATCGCCCGAACCGAATTAAATCGCGTCGGCGCGATGGTCCGTCAATCCCAAATGTCACAAGCCGCGCAAGCCGTTCCGAAGCTCCGCAAATATTGGATGGCGATAATCGACGACCGGACGAGGCCGTCTCACTTCGACGCCGACAACGACTACAATCCCGAGGGCGGAACGATCGGACCGATCCCGATTGACGAACCGTTCGTCGTCGGTGGCGAGCCGCTCATGTTCCCGCGCGATCCCGCAGGATCAGCGGCGAACACGATAAATTGTCGATGCGTCTCCGTTCCGTTCACGCCGGACGCCGAGGAAGAGATCAAGCAGGAAGAGGAGAAGAAAGACCCGAATCGCGAGTCGATCCTTCGATCGAGGGAAGAGATCAGGAATAAGTCGGTCGAATACGCTCACGTTATACGACCGGACGGATCGGTCGCGCTCAACAAAACGTCGAACCTCCCGAACGCCGTCGAGTTCACGAGGGAAGAAGTTCGGCTCATGCGCGGGAACGACGTCCTTCACAATCACCCGACGGGACGATCGTTCTCTCCGGAGGACGTGTTCCTCGGAATCGAATCGGGAGCGCGGTCGATGCAAACAGTCGGACGCGGGAGCGGGATTGATTATATTCTTCGAGGGACGGGCGGGAGAACTCTCGCGTTGAACAGAGCGGAATATATGACGTTCCTCGACGTCGCCGAGAAAACGGAGAACGAACTCCGCCGCGAGTTCCGAGGTCGTATCCTACAAGGGACGATGACGAAAGCCGAGGCGAACTACAAACATCCGCAAGAACTTTGGAAACGGATATTCGACAATCCGACGATCAAGAATCTCCCGATCGAATATCTCTCGGAGGTCTCACGATGATTCTCGTCGATCTGAAAACGAAGATCAATCAATACAACATCGAAGAGGAACTCGCGAAGAAGTTGACGAAGATATTCAAGATCGAGGTCGCGGACGAATACGTCCGGAAGTTCAAGGACAAATACAACTCTCTCAAAGGCGACACGCGGAGAGCGGAGTTCCTCGTCTCCTACGACGAGGCGAAGAACAAGGTTCAATGGTTGAAGGATAATCTCGGGGAGGGGATGATCGCTTGAAATATCTCCGGACAATTGAGAAGGAATGGGGGTTCGAATATTGGATCAACAACGACGCGGATTATTGCATGAAGGAGTTGTCGATCCGCCCGGACTATCAATGCTCGCTTCACTACCACCTACTCAAAACAGAAACGTTCTACGTCGTGCAGGGCCGAGTCAAGATCGAGGTCTATCCAAAGATCACGAGTCTTATAAAAGACGGTCCGGTCGAATACGCTCTTCGATTCGGTGACTACTTGAAGATCGAGAAGGGAACGCCGCACCGATTCAGCACACCGAACGGCTCCGCGCTCTTGATCGAATGTTCGACGCAACACTTCGAAGAAGATAGTTATCGGACGATCCCGTCCGGTCGAATAACAAAGTAAAGGGAGGAATGATGTCACCGAAGAAGAAGGGAACGAAGAAAAAGAAGAAGGAAGAACCGAAGGACCCGGGACTTTCGTCGGAGCCGACTGCCGCCGCGCCGGAACCGAATGTCGAACCGAAACCGGCACCGAAGCCGGAACCGCCGAAGAAGGCCGCACCGCCGCCTCCGCCGCCTCCTCCGCCGCGCCGGACGATCAAGGACGCGCTCGGCGCGCCGAAGCAAGTCGTCAATCCGAACGACGCGCGGTTCGCTGTCTCCGACGCGCGAGACCTCCCGCCTCTTCCGGACGACTACGACGTAAACATGGCGGAGCGCGTGACGAAGAAGGACGGCGTTCGAATCTATCACTTCGCCGACGGGACGAAGTTCCGCGATCGGTAGTAATAACGGGAAGGAAATCGAGGGAGGGAAACGATGTTCGACTTTTCAGAATCGAGACAACTATTCGGATCGCCGGGAGGGAAGTCACGTCTCGCGTCGCTCATCGTTTCCTACTTCCCGGATCACGATCTTTACGTCGAGGCGTTCGCCGGGGGCGCGGCGGTGTTCTTCGCGAAGAAGGAGAGCAAGGCCGAAGTTCTCAACGACGCCGACCCGGAGATCATGAACGCCTATCGAGCGTTTCAGGACAACGACCTCGCGGCGATCGAGAAGGCGATCGAGGCGTTCGATTGGAACCTCAAAAGCCGGGAGCAATGGGAGAAGATCAGGGACAAGAAGAAGGAAGGTCTCGTCGGCGCGTTGGAGTTCCTCTTCTCTCTTCGATCGTCGTTCGCGTGGAACCGCCGGGACTTCGCTCCGTATTTGATCGGGACGTCGAGGAAACCGAGGATCAAGGCCGCGTCGCTCGAACGCTTGCAAGCCGCGAAGCTCGTCAACAAGTCATGGGAGAAGATCGTCGAGGAATACGACTCACCGCGAACGCTATTCTATTTCGACCCGCCCTACTCGTCGAAGTGGACCGGAAAGACGAACCCGAATCCGGACGGAAGCAAACGGGAAGGATTCGACTTCTGGAAATTCGCGTCGTCGATCAAGGGAATCAAGGGGAAGTGGATTCTCTCTTGTCAAAAGGACGTGACGACCGAGGCGTTCTTCAAGAAGTTCGAGAAGCGCGACGTCGTTCAACGGAACAGCTTCAAGACCTACGATCCGGGAATGAAGAAACAACGAGTCGAACTCCTCGTCGCGAACTTCCCGCTCAAAACGAACGAGGCGTTCGTCGAGGCGATCGACTTCAAGATCGATCAATACGATCCGACGAAGGTCAACGACAAGCAACTCGCCGATGATTGGAAGCTCCTCGTCGCGAAATATGCGGCGTTGCAAAAAGGGGAGGAGACCGAGTTCGATTCGATTCCCGATCTACTCGATTTCGCCGACGACGTGTTCAACGAGATTCGGCGGCGCGGGAAGATCAAGCTCGACTTCGACGGCGCGGAGGTTTATAAACAATTCCTCCGCGCGATGTTGCGGCGCAACGTGAATGAAGGTCCGGTCCTCCCGGCGATCGACGCCGAGTTGATCTTCAAGGGAGAGAAGAAGGCGATCACGAAGGGCGAGCGCGTTCCGTATCTCGAAGCGCTCGGACTCCTTTCCTCGGCGCGGATCGCATGGGGATGGCTCCGCGCGAAGGCGCCGGTCGAGGTCGACGTCGAGGAGTTCGACAAGCGATTCGAGGAACACAAGGTCACGGCCCGGGCGAGGGAGATTCGATTCCCGGGAGCGCGGAAGCTCTTCCTCTACGAGATCGACGGCTTTCTTCCATTGCTGAAACCCGAGAAGGTCAAGGGAATCGAGAAGGATGAGCCGTTCGCGAGAGACGTCCGGTTCGCGAAGGAGTCGCTCGTCCCGGAGAGCGCGGACCTCGAACAACTCTCGGACCTCGATCTCGTCACACTTCACGGCTCAATACACGAAGAGGCGTTCGAGTTCATGTCGTCGAATCCGCCGGACAAGGGATTCCCGGAGACGATGGTCGATCGTCACTTCCTCGTCGTCAAGGAATACGAGCGGCGCGAGATCGAACATCCCGTTTTCTCCGCGCTCGATCTCGCGACGAACAAGTTCGAAAAGAAGTCCGCAGTCGCGAAGGAGCGGATCGAGGTCGCCGAATGTTTGAAGTTGTGGGGCCGGGAGTTCACGATCAGAAGTCCGCTCCTCTCGATCGTCGATGGTGCGATCGACTCCGGGTTCGCCGAGACGCTTCAAGTTCAAGTCAATGCGCCGGAACACGACCGCGAGTTCTACGATACGCTCGCCGGAAAACTCGTCGAATCACTTCCGGGGATAATGAAGGACCGAATCGAGTTCGTCGTCGATCAGGGACGCGAGGTCCGGTCGCGCTATCTCCCGATCGCCGATCTCGTCGTTCGATTCCGTCGACCCGAGGACCGGAAGATCGTCAACGAATCAACGCAGTCGATCAAGGAACGACGTCAAGCGATCGCAAGAACGAGACATCAGGGAGAACAAACGCGGAGAGCCGACAAGATCGAGGTCGGTCGGTATTTCGTACCGATCAAACGACGGAAACTACATGCAAAGGAGAGCGCGTCGGAATGGGCGAACGAAATCAAGGCGGAGTGAAAAAGAAGATCAGGATCGAGAAGGTCGTCTCGACGATCAGCGCGATCTTGTATCCCGGCGCCGAGTGCGACGTTCTATCAGAGACCGCCGATCATTATATCGTCCCGATCTCGAAGGCCGGTCACGGCGCGATCACCGTTCCCAAAAGCATGGCGACGGTCGTTGAGAAAAATCGTTTTTGAAAGGAGCCAATAATGGCGACAACGAAGGAAATTTTCGAACAGAAATACGGGAAGATCGTCAACTACGGAGGGAAGGACGGACACGGCAAGGGGAAGGGGATGCCCGGGGGCGGACGGAGGAATCAGAATACCGGACCCGGGAAGGCCGACGGTCCCGGCTACGGACAGGGAAAGGGAAGAGGGAAAGGACTCAATCGTTGAAGTGGATCGAAACTATCGTCGTGATCTTCCTCGTGAGTCAAATCATCGAGAGCGCGGCGATCCTCGTTTTCGTGATCCGGACCTATACGAAGGCCGGACCATTCGAATGTCTCACGAAAAAGAAAGGAGATCGAATTGTTGAGAAGTGAGAAGAGGGCGATCCGCGAACTCGCGCGATGCTTCAAGCTCGACTACGCTCACGTCAAGGGAGTCTACTTGATCGCGAAGAGACGAATGATCAAAGCCGGGATCGACGACGAGTCGGATTTCCCGAAACGAGCGATCGATCTCATGCGTCGGAATCGACCGATGGTCACTCGCGGGATTCACGATAAAGGAGTTCCGTCGCATCCTATAACGAGGACGTTCAGTTGATCGGAGGTTTCAGATGGCGAGAACTTTTGATTCTCACGGTCGGAATATTTCTTCTCGCGGCGATCGCGCTTCGAAAGCCGAGGTTCATTTTGCGACTTCCGTCGGTCCCGCCGCCGGAGGACAACTATCCGAGGATCGGAGGAGTCAGGATTTGAGCGACTATCGAAAGAACTTTCAACTCGTCGGAGCGATCGCGCTCGCGTTCCTATTCGTGATCGGTGGTATCGTTGGATGGTACGTTCGAGATATAGTCGAAGCGAAGAAGTCGGAACGCCGTTCGGAAATCTACACTCCGAATATACCGAAGGAGAAACTCTATGCCTTACCCAAATGAACACGCGGCGCGGATCAATCTCCCGGGCAAGTTCGAACAAATGCGTCGGAAGAACGACGAGTTCGGAGACGGAATCGACGTGATCTTCGGGATCACGCGCGACGGCAAGACGGAGGTTCAGGCGATCCGCTTCGACAAGACGAAGTTCACGGTCGAGCAAGCGCGGAAGTGGTTGAAGGATCACAACTATAAACCGATCGAGTTCGAGAAGGCGAAGGAGTCCGAGGCGCTTCCGGTTGCGATCGAGGCGACGCCGATCCGGCGCGGCGTCCGGGTTCAAGTCCATTGCGAGAACACCGAGTCGATCAAGCTACTCACGACCGATGGGATCGACCGCGCGTCCTCCGAACCGGAGATCGTCGCCGAGTTGAAGAAGAACTCGCGGAACTTCCCGCTCGCCGCCGACGGCGTGATCGTCGAGGGCCGTCTCTACATCGACGACATTCTCGTTTTCGCCGCCGAGGATATTCACAACGAGCCGCTCTCGCTTCGCAGGGACCGAAGAGCAATTCCGGCGGGATCGGAGACCGTGATCTTCGAGGCCGGAGTCGTCGCGGAAACCGATTCGAAACTTGCCGAGGCGATCGAGGAAGTCTCGAAGAATGAATACAGCGAAGGCGCGAGGTTGAGGTTGTTGAACTCCGGATATTCACTCAACGGAGAGACGGAAGCGGAGATCGAGATCGGAGATCAACTCTCGTTGAAGGCCGAGGTTCTCGAAGCGACGCGCGCGGCGGATTCCCCGGCGTTAAATTATACCTTGAACCTACGCTCCGAAGATGGTCGAATCGTTCCTCTCGGGAAGTTCTACAACGTTCTCACCGATCAACAAATCCCGATCGGCGGAATCGTCCGCGTTTGTTTCGAGAGCTTGAAGGTCTACAACGATACGCGGACAGGCGAGACATGGTTCTCGGCGCGGAATCCTCGATCGATCAAGTATCTCCCGGAAGAACAAAGACCGGACACCGAGACGACCGCGAGAACTCTCGCGCGAGAGATCGAGGAATCGATCGAGTCGAAGAATCTACCGAAGCGATACGCGCTCGCGATTCGTCGGCGCCGCGATCTCTATAAACGGATCGAAACCGAGGCCGAATATCTCGCGGAGAACTTCGAGCCGATTGCGGACTTGAACGAGGCCGAAGGTTATCGTTTACGATGCGGGGCGGTCGAGGAAGATATAATCGAGAGCCGGAAGGCGGCGAAGAATTGAGAGACGTCCTCGAACGTGAAGGATTCCTCGAACTCAACCGAGACGATCTTCCGCTCACGATCCGCGTCCGGGGTCGCGAGGTCCGCGACTACGTTATCCGACCGACCGCGAGCGGCGGCGTCGTCATGAACAGGATTCACGAAACGGACCGGACGCAAAAGAAAAAACGCTTGACAGAAAATAGAGTCGATGGTATTTTATAGACGCCTTTCCTCCTTGTTTCCGCATGGGGGAGCGAGGGCGGGAACTTAACTTCCTTCTCTCGCTTTTTTGAAAATGATCCGGCAGGGGCCGGGGATATATAGACACCGAGGATCGATGGCCGGAAACGGAGCGCGGACCTCGGACAGTCGCGACCATTAGCAAGCGAAAGCAAGCGGACGTCGGGCAAGACCTCGACGTCCGTTTTTTTATGCAGGGAGGCCGAATGAATTTCGGCAGTTTCACAACGGAAGGAATCGGGTCAATTAGTTTCCTCGAATCGAAGGACTCGCAGGGTCGAAAGTGGCGCGTCGTCGTGATCGAGGAAGGATGGTCGAAGAACGAACGGTTCTACTCGAAGGAGTTGCTCAAAGACTCCGCGAAGCTTTTCGAGAACGCGAGAGTCAACGCTTTCGAGATGAAGCCGGAATATTACGATCACCTTCCCGACTCGGCGAGAGCCGTCCCGCAAGGTTTCGCGAAAAACCTCGTGGGCGTTCTCGAAAACGTGCGCTATCAATCACTCCCGGGAAATTCGGAAGGATTGACGGCGGACTTTATCGTCACCGACTCGCAAATGCGGGACACCTTCAAGAACGCTTGGAACGCCGGGAAGAAAAATCTTCTCGGCTTTTCAATCGACGTCGAGGGAGAGGTCAAGGCCGGAGTCGCGGAAGGACGTCAAGGTCAAATCGTCACCGCGATCGAGAAGGTCAATTCGGTCGACGTCGTCTCTCTTCCGGCGGCAGGAGGAAGGTTTCTCCGACTCGTTGCTTCTTACACTTTCAAGGGAGGAAAAAACAACATGAACCCTCTGGAAAAACTGATTGCGGCTCTCCGGAAGAATCCGGAGATGCTGAAACTCGGTGAGGACGTCAAGATCGAGGAACTCGACGACGCGAAGATCGTCGAGATGGTTCTCGCCGCGCTGAAAGGGAAGGACAAGAAGGAATCGGTCGACGAGGCGACGCTCGCCGAAATCCTCGTTCAACCGAACATCATCGAAAAGGTGATCTCCTTCTTGAAGGACAAGAAGGTCGACGAGGCCGTCGATATGTTACAATCCATGCTCACCGCCTACGCCGCCGGAAAGAACGGCAAGACCGACGACGGCGCGAGCAAGGAATCGGACGATGACGCGACGGCCG
>Ga0180438_10000926_pt1 | contig 53625 bp, 39 predicted proteins | sample SS_ome_12_FD_132455 | JGI IMG/M metagenome (GOLD analysis project Ga0180438, IMG submission 132455) | Hypersaline lake sediment archaeal communities from the Salton Sea, California, USA - SS_3_D_2 metaG | ecosystem: Environmental > Aquatic > Non-marine Saline and Alkaline > Hypersaline >...
ATCCGAGTTACGGAATTGGACTCGACGGCCAGGTCATCGCGATCTTCGTTATCGTCCTGGCGGCCGCTGAGGCGGCGGTGGCCCTGGCCATCGTACTGAACTTTTACAACAACTACTCGACCGTCGATGTCGATCAGGCGGACGAACTTAAAGGCTGATGGAAAGCTCGATACCCATTCTGTTAGGTGCCGCCTGGCTGTTGCCACTGGTGAGCTTTGCGCTGATCCTGTTCTTCGGACCGCGGATGGGCAAGGCGGGCAAAGGTGCGTCGTACGTCGCCATCGGTGCGATCCTCACCGGCTTCGTGCTCTCGCTGATTGCCTTGATTCAGTGGAGTCAGGCCCCGGAAGGTCAGCGACCTCTTACAGATAACTGGTACACGCTGGCCGAATTCGGCAGTCTCCAGCTGACCATTGGTTATTACATCGATACGCTCACCGTGATCATGTTCACCATGGTCACCCTGATTGCCAGCTGCATCCACTTCTATGCGGTGGGCTACATGCACGAAGAGCTGCACGACGTCACCGACCATGAAGTGACCTTGAGCGACGGCAGCCACCTGACGCGGCCGGGACGCTTCCATCGCTTCTTCCAGTACCTGTCGCTGTTCTGTTTCAGCATGCTCGGTATCGTGATCTCCGGAAATATCGCGATGACCTTCGTGTTCTGGGAACTGGTCGGGATCTGCTCTTACTTCCTGATCGGGTTCTACATCGAACGCAAGAGTGCCTCGACCGCCGCCAACAAGGCGTTCATCGTCAACCGCGTCGGCGACATGGGAATGATCATCGGATTGATGGTCCTATTCACGACCCTCGGCACCTTCAACTTCGGCGACATCGAGGACAGTGAAGGAAATAAGACCGCCGGCATCTTCGCACAGGTGCGACCTGAAACGGGCCATGCCGACGAGAAGCACGGCGGCGAATCGGATCATGCAGCTGTCGGCAATCAGCAGTTCATTCTCACCGGTGGGGGCGCGCCGAGCGGCGAAGGCAGTGAGGACCATCACGGCCATGCCGCTCCTGCATTGATTGTCCCTGACGGTATGGTTAAAGCCGCCGCCAGGGATCGCATCGCGGCTGGCGAAGAACCGAATGAAGCCAACATCGAGAAGTGGCGAGGCGAAGGACTCGGTCATGGACTCTTAATCGTGGCCGGGCTCGGCATCTTCTGTGGTTGCATGGGCAAGAGTGCTCAATTCCCGCTCCATGTCTGGCTGCCCGACGCGATGGAAGGTCCCACGCCGGTCTCCGCGCTGGTTCACTCCGCTACGATGGTCGCGGCCGGGGTATTTCTGGCAGGCCGCTTCTATCCGGTGTTTACGGTCGAAGTGCTACTGGTGATCGCCGTGATTGGCTGCATCACCTTGTTCATGGCAGCCACGATCGCCATCACCGCCACCGACATTAAACGAGTGCTGGCCTACTCGACGCTCTCGCAGCTCGGTTACATGATGTTCGCCCTCGGCGTCGGCGGTTGGGTCGCCGGTATGCTGCATCTGATCACCCATGCGTTCTTCAAGAGCCTGTTGTTCATGTGCTCCGGCTCGGTCATCCATGCCGTTCATAGCAACGAGATGACCGACATGGGCGGGCTACTGAAGAAGATGCCGATCACGGCTTGGACGATGTTCATCGGCTGCCTGGCGATTATTGGTGCCGGCGTGCCGCTCGTCTTGAACCTTGGTTTTTCTGGTTTTTATTCGAAGGACGCTATTCTGGCACAGGCTTTGTCGTTCGCGACCCAGAGTGACAACGGCATCTATCGGTTGATGTTCTTCGTGGCAGCCGCTGGTGCTTCAATCACTGCCTTCTACATGTTCCGTCTCTGGTTCATGACTTTCCTGGGCAAGCCTCGCGATGAGCATCGCTACGAGCACGCTCACGAATCGCCGAAGGTAATGACCTACCCGCTGCTGGTGTTGTCGTTCTTCGCCATCTTTGTGGCAACGCCGTCCTTTACCGATTTCTTCAATAATTCCTCGGCCCCCCTAACGGGCGCCTTGGAAGAAGTTCATCCGGTCGGATCGCATACCGCGCATAGCCCGCTTCTCGCCGCCAAAGGGGAGCCGGCAATGATCATCCCTCCGGAACATGAATCGCACGTGGGCATGATCGAAAGCATGGGCATGAGCATCCATGCCGTCGCCGGTGTGATCGCCATTAGCACAGCCATGGGCGGATTGCTGTTGGCCTGCTGCCTCTATTGGTGGAAAGTCATCAACCCGGCGGAAGTTCGCGACATGTTCAAGCCGATCTACCGCTTCCTCCTGGGCAAGTGGTGGTTCGATGAGTTGTACGACAAGACCTTCGTCAAGCCGACATTCTTCCTATCGCGTTTGATAGCCGGTACGGACAAGAACATCATTGACCGGCTGATTGACAATATTGCTGCCGGCACCCGCTGGTTCTGCACCGGATTCGACACCTGGATCGATCGCCTGTTTGTCGACGGCCTGGTGAATTGGGTTGCCCGCAAGACCTATGCCGTGGGCTTGGCGTTGCGAGCCGTGCAGACCGGAAAGATACGCCAATACATTGTTCTGATCGTGGTCTGCACCGTGGCCCTGTTCCTCCTGGCCACGTTTGGCTTCGCCGGGTGAGCATCGGAAAGAAACAACGTCCCAGACAACTACAAAATTCAACACACGACTAATTAATCGAGTCGGGAAAACGTAACGATGGAAAACGCCACTTTATTTTGGTTGAGTCTGCTGGTGTTCCTGCCAGCGGCTGGAGCCCTGTTGCTCACACTGCCAATCATTCCGAAATCGAATCCGACCGCGATCAAGCGAGTCGCCCTGGGATTCACGCTCGCCACGTTGGTGGTCTCGCTGATGATGGCCGTGCCCGGAATGATCAGTGGCGTGAGCTTCGAGTTCGGCAAAGATGGCAAGGCTCTCAGTTCCATGCAGAGCATCTTCCAGGTCGACTGGATTCCATCCTTCGACATCGAATACTACATGGGCTTCGACGGGATCAGCTTCCCGCTGGTCGTGCTGACCACGTTTGTCAGCGTGTTGGCAATGGCTGCCAGCTGGCCGATCAATAAGCATGTGCGGGCCTACTGTGTGTTGTTCCTGCTGCTGGAAACGGGCATGATCGGCGTCTTCTTGTCGCTCGACTTCTTCCTGTTCTACGTCTTCTGGGAAGTCATGCTGCTACCGATGTACTTTCTGATCGGCGTCTGGGGTGGCCCTCGCAAGGAATATGCGGCGATCAAGTTCTTCCTCTATACGCTACTCGGTAGTGTGCTAATGTTGATCGCGATTCTGATGCTGTACTTCAACAGCGATTTGACTGCGCTCAACGCGGAGCAGCTCGAGCGAGCTCATGTTGTAGCGGACGCGGCTGAAGCTGCTCAATGGAAGACGGACCACGAAGGACAGGTTGTTCACACGTTCAATCTGCTCGCCTTGCAGCAACTCGGTCAACACACCAAGGTCTTCAGCAGCGAACTGGCCCTCGGCAAGTCGATCCAATGGTGGGCGTTCATCCTGCTGTTCATCGGCTTCGCGGTCAAAGTTCCGAGTGTGCCGGTGCATACCTGGCTTCCCGACGCGCATGTGGAAGCACCGACCCCCATCTCCATGATCCTGGCGGGTGTGCTGCTGAAGATGGGCGGATACGGCATCATCCGCATTTGTTATCCGATCTGTCCTGAGGCGGCCTACGATTTGGCCTGGCCGGTCTGCACGATCGGCGCGGTGAGCATGGTTTACGGAGCATTCGCGGCCCTGGCTCAAAAGGATTTCAAGCGGCTCGTCGCTTACAGCTCGGTCTCGCACATGGGCTATGTCGTGCTGGGATTGGGTGTCTGCAGCGCCGTGGCGGGAACCAACTACAACACCGATTACTGGACGATGGGCATGACCGGAGCGATGTTCCAAATGATCGCTCACGGCATCAGCTCGGCCGGTATGTTCTTCCTGGTAGGCGTGATTTACGACCGCGTGCACCATCGCGATCTCGACAAATTTGGCGGACTGTTTGCCAAGATGCCGGGCTACTCGGCCCTGGCCATGGTGATCTTCTTCGCCGGCCTGGGGTTGCCGGGACTGTGCGGTTTCATCGGCGAGGTACTGGTGGTGCTGTCGGTCTGGCCGTTTAGCAAGGTGCTGGCGATCATTTCCGCGGCCGTGGTCATTCTCACAGCGGCCTATATCTTGTGGACGCTGCAACGCGTCTACCTCGGCCCGGAATACAAGGGTCCTCACGGCGACGAGTTACGGCCGATCACTTCGCGGGAGTGGTCGATTGCCGTGCCGCTGGTGATCTTCGCGATTCTGTTTGGTGTCTACCCGATGGCGGTGTTGAATTACATGACCCCTTCGGTAGAGAACACGGTGCAAGAACTGGCCAATTGGAAGAAAGACGCCGACGGCCAGGCTAAGAAGGCCGAAGCAGCCGAACAGACTCAACAGGCAAACGCTCCCGCCGAGGAACCGCCCGCTCAGCGAGAGGCGGAAGTTCGCGAAGCACGGATCGACGAGCCGGAGACAGTGGCCTTTACCCCGGTATCGGCGCCCGCCTTATCCCACCACGAACCAACTCCCTCCCACGAGTAAGACGACAAACCTGTGAGCTTATTCGAATTAACTAACGGCGCGATCGGCGATACGTTCGACTCGGTGAAGTTCTTTCTCCCCGAGTTGACCCTCGCTCTGACGATCCTCCTGTTGCAAATCCTCAGACTCTTCCCCGGCTTGGAGAAGATTCCGTCTTGGATGGTGGCACTAGCGGGTGCGGCGGTCGCCCTGTGGTTCGCGGCTCCCTGGCAACTTTGCGGCGGGGCGATCGAGAACCCCACCGATCTATTCTCTGGAATGCTGCGTTACGACGGCCTGACCGTCTTCATTCGCGGATTCCTGCTGGTGTTTGCCGTGCTGTTCATCCTGTTGACGCGATTGACCGAATTGGTCCAGGCGGAAGACGACACCGATATTTCGATTCTGATTCTTGGCGCGACGCTGGGCATGTGCCTGATGGCCTCGGCGAATCATCTGCTGATGGTCTTCATGGCGGTCGAAATTGCTAGTGTTCCCTCGTATGCCATGGCGGGCATGCTCAAGACACGGCGGCGCAGTAGTGAGGCGGCTCTAAAATACGCCATTTACGGTGCCGGAACGGCGGGCGTCATGCTCTACGGCATCAGTCTATTGGCGGGCGTGATTGGCACTTGCCATCTGCCGACGATCGCCGCTCGGCTGGGCAACCCCGAAGTGTTGGCGCAGCTGCCGACCATGCCGCTGGTACTTGGCGGTTTGATGATTGGCGTCGGACTAGCGTTCAAGCTTTCTGCCGTTCCATTTCACTTCTGGTGTCCCGATGTGTTCGAAGGGGCGCCCGCTGAAGTGAATGGTTTTCTTTCGGTGGCTTCCAAGGCCGCGGCACTGGCTTTGTTGGTCCGTGTGGCGATCGGATTCGCCGGCGACGGATCGGTCGCGGAAGCGCCCGCGGACAGCCATCAGGCACGAGCCACGGTCGTGACCACCGCCCCACATGTTCAACTCGCCTCACACAGTACCCCGACCGTGACGGCTGTCAGCGAAGAGACCTCCGCTCCCGTCGAGAGCAGCGGGACGGGAGCCACGGAACTTTCGGATGTCCGTCGCTTCATTGTGCTGCTGATCGGCATCGTGGCGGCCGTGACCTGCACGTTTGGCAATCTGGCGGCTTACGGACAAACCAATATCAAACGGCTCCTGGCCTATTCGACGATTGCCCACGCTGGTTACATGCTGATGCCGGTGGCAGCGGCCGTCGCGCTGATGGACATCGCCGGCGGAGTTCCCGGATCGGCAATTGCCTCGGTGCTGTTTTACGCGGTCACCTACTTGTTCATGAATCTGGGTGCGTTCGCCATCGTGGCGATTCTACGAAACACCCTCGGCAGCGAGGACATCAGCGACTACGCGGGATTGATAAGCACGTCGCCCGGCATCGTCGTCTGCTTCTCGTTGATTCTGTTCAGCCTGGTGGGGTTGCCGCCGCTGGCTGGCTTCATGGGCAAGCTGCTGATGTTCAACGCCCTGGTGGAGTCTGGTCTGCTCTGGCTGTTGGTGATTGGTGGTCTGAATACCGCGATTAGCTTGTTCTTCTATCTGCGTGTCATCAAGACGATGACCATCGACCCGCCTTCGGAAGAACGGGGGCCCGTCAGTGTGCCGATGTTGTCGATGCCGGGAATTTATGTCGGACTGATTACGGCTCCTGTGTTGCTATTGATCGTTCAATGGAACGGGTTGCGTGAAATGACTCTGATGGCCTGTGAACAGTTGATTAAGTAAGCCGTCGGGTTATGTATGTCGCCCGGCGCGACAAGAGTAATTGAGATTAGCGGATGAAACAGTCACCAGCGATCAACGTTCTGAACGAGCTGCTCGTGATCCACTATCGTTCGTTTGCGCAGTACCTGTCGGTAACGCATCCCTGGATTCACCAGGGGGACGAGGAGGCAATGGAGGTGATTCGAGACATTGTCGAGGATCAACAGAAGCACTGCTCGCGCTTGGCCGATATGATTCAGCGTCGCGGCGGACGAATTGAGCAGGGCGACTTCCCGATGGACTTCACCGACACCCACGACTTGGCTCTCGACTTCATCGTCAAGAAGCTGGCGACGGAGCAGCAACGCGACGTTCAGCGGATCGCCAGCTGTGTCACCAGACTCGGAGACGATGCGCCCGCCAAGGTTCTCGCGGAAGAGGCTCTTGGGGCCGCTCGGGCCCACTGCGATTCGCTGCAAGAGCTCGAATCGGCCTCCCTGGCGACCTCCTAGTTCGACTTGCTCGAACCGTGAATAGGCCGCGCTCTGCCAGCCTTGATCGACAATCTAAAGGCTGGCGAATCGCTCATCTAGCGGGGTTGTTAACGATTGGTAGTCTTTTGCGCACCAGCTCAGTATAATGACGGTGGCGAGAGGCTCGGCGTTCGCGAATATCGAACCGCAGCATCGAATCAGGGCGAGATGCTCGAATCGCGGAGTCGTCGTCAGCAGCGAGTAAGCGTCGGGCAATGCCCTTGAGAGGCGTGGTTCGGCGGCCAGTGAAACGACGCGGCTAGCGCCGCGCACGGGGCAAGATGCAGGGGATCTGGCGTCCGGAGTGAAGAGAGGTTTTCCCGCCCATGCTGATTCATCCCATCGACTGGAAATTCAGACCGGCTGCAACGCCTGGCCTGTCGTCTTCTTCAATCGAATCGGCGGTCCGTCGACCCGCTCGAACCCTTCATCGGAGTTGTCGTTCCGGCTTCACCCTGGTGGAGATGCTGGTGGCCGTGGCCGTGACGTTGCTCATCATGGGCGCCGTCGTCACGCTGTTCGCGAACGTCAACGAGGGTATCAGCCAGAGCATCGGGTCGCTCGATGTTCAAGACCGTCTCCGCACCGCGCGGACGATCCTGCTCAGCGACGTGAACAACATGACAGTCAATCCCGCCGTTCCTCCCCTGTCGGTCCGTACGGGACAGGGCTACCTGGAAATCGCGGAATTATCGGGAAAGGATACAGGAATCACCTGGATCGGCGATTACGATGACGTGCTTTCCTTCACGACCTATGGCAGAGACTTTCCCTCCAGTGGTCTGGAAAAGCTTGAGAGTTCCCCCGGAGTTAATTACCCACCTGGCGCCCCGACGGCGGCGGAGGTGATCTGGTTCGTGCACGAAGGCATCCTCTACCGCCGCGTGCTTCCGATTCTACCGGGTCACCCGGCGGAAGCGGATGTGGCAACCCTCTCCGAGGAGGAATTCTATGGTGAGATCACCGAGGGTGAGAACGCCCAGCAGACCAAGTTTGTCGTCTCACGTCGAGGCGACGGCTCCGACGCGCTGCCTGGCGAGTTCAATTCTCTGGACGATCTCGAGCTTCGCAAGAATCGTCATGGTCGAGGCTCCAACACGCCGTTGAGCGGGGCTGTGATCGGCCGAATACGCAGTTACTTGCGGAAGGAAGATCCCGACGATGCGGTTAACAATCCACCGGTTTTCGATCACCTGTCGGATATCGCGGTACTCGACAATGTGGTCGGGTTTGATGTGCGGGTCTGGGACCCGGGTGCTCCGCTCTACGAGGTAGCTACGGTCGGGGAGGATGGTACGTCGACCGGCAGAACCGTCGTCCTTGAGCCTGGAGACAAGGGGTGGCCTGGAACGGGTACACCGGTCGGCTACGGGGCGTTTGTGGACTTGAACTACACCTACTCTTACACTCCGACTTCTGGTAGTCCTGTCCCTCACTTCAACAGCGCTACTGGATCCGCCATCTACGATACCTGGTCCCGCCAGAATGACGCCGGCACGAGCGCCGCTAATGGGCTCGACAGCGATGGCGTGGACGGCGTGGACGATGCCGGAGAGCGGGGAAATTTTGACAGCAGCCCTTGGCCACTGCGAGCGATTGAGATCAGGATTCGCGTTTACGAGGCGTCCAGCAAGACCGTCCGCGAAGTGACCGTTCGGCGAGGATTCACCAAGTAAGCCTCTGAGTTAGAGTCGACTCAGAAAGGCTCTGTGGCGGAAGTGTTACGACAGGCGAAGCAACCTTCGCTAGATACCGCCTCGGCCAACGACAACGGGGCTTAAATCGGGGGAGCGGACGTATCGTCGCTGCCGCCGTCATCGCCACCGTTGGAATCTCTCGGGATAAGTCGCGGTCCTGTCCAGCGATCTAGGACCTCGCCTGGCTCCTTTCCGTCCTCAAAGTAATGTTGATCTCGATGCATGCCCCAGCGAGTCCGGAAGTCCTCGCTCTTCCAGGCTTCGATCTCTTCGTCAGTGGGATCATCCAATTCTCCCTCCTCGGCGAACCGTTCCCAGTTGCCCAAGAGGATGTCTTCAGGTTCCATCGTCTTGTAGCTCAGGTCACCGAATAGGACATTGCAACGGCCGCGATGTCGGGGCCGTAACCATCCTTCGTCATTCTCATCTCCGTCGGTGAATCGCAAGTCCCGGCTCGCTTCGTCGACGTTGATCTCGTCAACATCGTCGTCATTATTGTTATTTGCGCTGAGCACGTACGGATTGAGCATGCGGTCGGCGTAGTCAAGGGCCAAAATCACTTCCCCATCTTCAGGACCCCATTTGTGAATTCGGACGTGGAAACCAAAACTGGTCAACGTCGGATCTCCCTCCAGATTGGTGGGACATTTGAAGACATCGTAGGAGTTGCCTATTACGGGCAACAGACCTTCTTCGAGATCCTCAATACGAGGAACCCGTTTACGATTCTCGAGCATCTTGATGCCCTTGCCGATCTGGGACAAGTTGTTGCCGCATTCTGTCGTACGTCCATACTCCATAGCATCCATGACCGAAGGTAACAGCAATGAGGTGAGGATCCCCAGAATGGCGATCACAATCAGCAGTTCGACCAGAGTGAATCCCTTTCGAGTGGCACGCGACATCGTCTCTCTCCTTCTCGTTCTCAAATCGTATTAGCCGACACAAGTCAATGCTGTCAGCGGACTTGTCCGGCGAGCCCTGCAGGATGCCCGTCCAGTTCATATTGTCACGTTTCGCTTGTTTTTTTTCAACTCTTCGGTCCCTAGTGCGAAACTTCCGCAGTTGCGAGCCCCCACGTTCGGTCGGTAGAAATAGCCTTGGGCCACCGATATGCTTGCCTAGCGAGGCTTGGCCTGGTGCCAACAGTTGGGTGAAGAAGACGACTATCTTCGACTTGCCCAGCGAAACCCGACAGATCGCTCGAGCACGCCGCATGGAGCCTTTTGAACAGAGAAGATGATCTACCTCGACTACAACGCGACGACACCCATCGCCGAACCAGTACGGCAAGCGATGCTCCCCTTTTTGGCCGAGCAATATGGCAATCCGTCGAGCAGCCACGCTCTGGGCCACGCCGCGGCAAGAGCCGTGGAGCAAGCACGCGGACAAGTCGCCAAGCTGCTCGGCTGCCAAACTGATGAAGTTATCTTCACCGGCGGAGGTACCGAGAGTAACAACATGGCGATTCAAGGGGCTCTGTTTCAACATACGCCACCTCGGAAATCGGATGTTCCGCGAGGACACTTGGTGATTTCGGCGATTGAGCATCCCGCGACGACGGCCCCCGCAAAGTTTCTCGAATCGCTCGGTTACGAAGTGTCGATCGTCGGCTGTGACGACCAAGGCGTGATCAACCCGGTGGAGGTCGCGGCAACTCTACGATCCGACACGGTCCTCGTCAGCATCATGCACGCCAACAATGAAGTCGGCGCCATGGAACCGGTGGCTGAGATCGCCAGCATCTGCAAGGCGCGAGGAGTGCTGTGCCATACCGATGCGGCCCAATCGGTCGGCAAGGTTTCCACGCGGGTCGACACGTTGGGGGTCGACATGCTCTCGGTCGCCGGACACAAGATGTACGCCCCCAAGGGTGTCGGAGCCCTATTCGTGCGGCAGGGCGTCGAGCTGGAGCCGGTGCTGCATGGCGCCGGCCACGAACAGGGTCGTCGCCCCGGAACGGAGAATGTTCCTTACATCGTCGCGCTAGGGCGGGCGGCCGAGCTGATGTTCGAGGGACAGCAGGAAGCCACGCAGCGGATGCGGTCGCTGCGCGATCGGCTGGAAGAGAACATCCGCGAAGGGATCGGCTCGCCCGCGACGGTCAATGCGGGGCAGACCGCCCGACTGCCCAACACGCTCTCGATCAACTTTCCAGGTGTGAACGGAGCCGAGTTGCTGGCGCGTTGCCCAGACCTTTGCGCCTCGACCGGGGCCGCCTGCCACAGCGGGGACTCGAGTCTCTCCGCTACTCTGCGGGCCATGGGTCTGCCGGAGGAAGTCGCCCGCGGGACGGTTCGTCTCAGCGTCGGTCGCGCGACGAGCGAAGAGGAAGTCGAGCAAGCGGCGGCAATGTTGGTGGATGCCTGGCGGGCGCTTTCGTAGCATGGGCGGCCGAGCGATCCTCACGTCTGGCGAGGCGTTCGCTCTCAGCGTGCGACTAGGATGCTCCTTCTTGAATCATCCTGGAGCGGGCCATGGCGTCTTCGGCCTGTTGGATGTAAGCCGTGTCGTTGGTGCCCGCATAGGCGCGCTGGCAGATCACACTCAGCTGGGTATGGCTAAATGGATCCTTGGGCTCCAACTCACATACCTTCTGAGCGTGGGCCACGGCTTCCTCATGCTGGCCGAGTCGGCCGGAAATGACCGCCAGGGCGGCGTAGGCGAGCGAAAATCCTTCGTCAGCGGCCAGCAGCTCTTTCAGTTTGGCGGCGGCCTCATCCAGCTTGCCGTCGTCCTTGAGTCGGTCCGCTTCGTCGTATAGTTCGTGGCTAGTCGCCATAGACAGGGTGCTCCATAGAACGGCTGGCTCATCGTTTGCGAGAGCAGGCCCGGAAAGAAGATTCGCTTCCTCGCGGCGGCCCTCACGGTGAGCCGAAAAGTTTGACTTATCGGACTAATTTAACGTGCCGGTGGCCCTTGCCAACAGGCCCGTCGGGAAGCAAACGCCCAGGAGACGCCTAGAATCGCAAGAATCGGAAGAATCGGCGCATTCAGCTGAATTGGTACGAAGCGACCGGCCGATAGAAATCACTGAAACCCGCATCTTATCCCCGCTTCCCTCTCAACCAGCCCGACCCACGACGCACCGCACCTGGCCGGCGGAAGAAGTCTCTTCGTCGCCGCTTCGCGGGCCACCCCTAGGGTTGTTGAGAGGCCTTGCCCGCAAGTCGAGGTCGCCGCTTTGAATATCCATCCCACGGCAATCGTGTCTCCGCAAGCGCTCCTTGGTCGAGGCGTAACGGTCGGTCCCCACAGTGTCATCGAATCGGATGTGGTGATTGGGGATGGCTGTCGCCTGGCCAGTCGGACGGTGATCAAGAGTGGCACGAAGTTGGGCGTGAACAACGTCATTAGCGAAGGCGTAGTGCTGGGTGGCGAGCCCCAGGTATTGCCTCCGGCTGAAAAGCTGGGACGCCTGATCATCGGAGCGGAAAATCGGATTCGCGAGAATGTCACGATTCACCGCGCGATGGACCCCGCGGGAGCGACCACCATGGGCGATCAGAATATCGTCATGGTCAATTCCCACATCGCCCACGATTGCCACATCGGTAACAACGTGATTCTGGTGAACAACACGATGATGGCCGGTCATGTCACGGTGCAAGACCGAGCCTACGTGGCGGGTGGTGCCGGTGTGCAACAGTTTTGTCGTGTGGGGCGGCTGGCAACGGTCGGTGGACAGGCACGACTCACCAAGGATCTACCTCCGTTCGTAACGATGGACGGCGTGACTTGCACCGTGGTCGGCTTGAATCTTGTCGGGCTGCGTCGGGCCGGTTACGACCGCCACGACATTCGCCAACTCAAGGAAGCCTACCGGCTCATCTATCGCAGTGGGCTAACCTGGAAAGAGCTTCTTGAGCAGCTCCCCACCGCCTTCAGCGAGGGTCCCGCCACCGAGTTCTACGAGTTCTTCTCGACTGGCGAGCGAGGCTTTGTGCCTGAGCGACGTGCCCCGGCCCAGGCCACAGTTCCGCTCTCGCCTCCCGGCACGGATGAGAATCCCGAGCTGCACCTGCACGCGGGTTAATCGCCAGCTTCACCCAGGGCGTGGCGATCGCCACTGGTGGCTGCGGCCGCTTGTCATGAGAACGTCCTGGCGAGGCCAACAGGGTGGCGCTCACTCAGAGACAAGCCGCCTGTAGCGCACTACTCGGTCGACTTGATGTGGTTGTGGATGTTGTCGCGATGGTCGAGGGTGTCGTTGGCTTGGTTGCCTTCAATCGCGCTATTGAGATTCTTGGGGCGTCCCGAATAGCGGGGATGCTCATTCGCCCCCCAATCGCCTCCCGATTCTTTCGCCAAGGGATCGTAAGTCGTACAGGAGGGAGCACTTTGCATGGTCGAGCCACCATCCTCCGAAAAATCGACAAACGGCGTGTCGGCATTGACATCATCCACACCAGAATAAACGTCAAAAATCTTGTCCGGTCCCGCGGAATAGATGAGTGGATAGACCCGAAAGGCAACCGCGTCGACTCGCATGACATCGAATGGATCGTGATGCTCGACCGTGTCGGGCCAGCAGGTACCTCCAGAGCCATTGATGATCGGCGGCATCACATCGCTGAGACGCCCTATTCGATGGCTACTCGAAGCAGAATCGTCGTGGACCGGATCGTCGACGAAGCCGACGGGCCACCGCAGGAAACGGATCGGCGTTCCCCAGGCGTCCAGGAACTCTTTGGCGCCGTCGCCATCGACATCCCCCACGTCACTCTCTCGCAAGACCTTCAGTTCATTGTCGCGACCGGCCAGACCGATCATCACGATCATATAAAGACACTCGGCGTTTTGAAATCTTTCGCTAGGAGTCGACGGCAGGTTACTTCGATAACTCTTATAGGCGAGATTGAGCGCTGGATAATTATTCGCGTCGGCGGTAAAGAAAGCTGTATCTTCCGTCACCTCGGTCCAGCGGTCGGGCATCTCCATACGCATCAGCTGACGTAGGACACTCAATCTGGTCGCGGAATCCGCTCCTGAGGCAAGAGGCACCCGGCGGGTTTGGTACGTTTGCCAATGGCGGGAGATGATCGCGTCGAGGATCGCGATCTTGGCCTTGGTGGCGGCGATTTGCCCAGCGGAACGGGCGTTGGAAACGGCGAACATCACCGTGGAAGCGAGAATGGCGATGATCACGGCCACCGCGATCATCTCGACGAGCGTGAAACCGCCGCGTGGGCTGCTCGAGCGGCCGGATCGTCCTCGTCGCCGCTGGCGACCGCGCATATCGGAGGAAAGAGAAGCTCTCACAGTTCGATTGCCTCGGCTTGTCCCCTGTCCTTGTCCAGTTCTCAATCTACGTGTTTTGTGCTGAATCGTCAACATATCGAGCCGTTTAGGGCCGTTTGAGCGGCTCGTCCGCGCCCGTCCCCAGACGATCGCCGAGCCGGTTCTGTCCGGTAAATAAGCCGAAGTCTGGAAAAAAATTCGCAAATCGGCAACAATAAGTTATGGAACAATCCCTGGGGCTCCAAATGCCCGAACCTGCTAGAGGTTTGTGTGGAAGGAGAGTCATGAGGAGGCAAACAATGCGAAGGAACAGACAACACGGTTTCACCCTGGTCGAGATGCTGGTGGTGATCGGGATCATCGGCGCCCTGGCCGGGCTGGTACTTACCGCGGTGCTCGGCGCACAGGCGACCGCCAACGACACGTCCTGCAAGAACAATCTCCGCGAACTAGGACGCGCGATGGCTCTGCACGAGACCCAGAAGGGTGAGTACCCCGGCTTCCAGAAGCAAATCGCCACCAAGGGCGGGGATGTGGTGATCGGCTGGGTGCCGCAACTGTTTCGCTTCATGGGTCGCACGCAACAGTACAAGGCGATCCAGCTCAACTTGGGTCTCGATAAGTGGCAGCAACCTTACACCAACTACTACTGCCCGGCCGAAAAGCCCGATATCGGCGCGGAGTTGAACGAGAGCGGAAATTCCCTTCTTGAGTTTCCCGGTTCCTATGCCATGACGTGTGGCCAAGAAGATGACAGCGCAACAACCAGTTCAGACACGCGTAGAACGGCCATTGGGCACAACCACTTGATCGATCCGGCAGTCAAGACGAACGTCGATGACATAGTCGATGGCCTGGCGGAAACGGCCTTGCTCACTGAGAACATCGACTTGGCGAACTGGACAAATCTGGGTGAGCCGATGCAAGGCGTCATCTTCACTGCCGGGGCTGTGGCGGTGGACGACAATCCGTTTCTCCAGCCACTTGCTCCTCCGACGGATGATCTTGCTCCGGAATTTGCCCGTCCCAGCTCGTATCATACTGGAGGCTTCAATGTCGCATATGCGGATGGGCACGTCGACAATTTCGCCGTCGACGATGCCGAACCGGAAGTGAGCTACCGACTGTTCCGCGCTCAGATGACGCCCAACTGTTACGATGACGCGGCCCTGGACGAATGGAGTTGCCGCAATGCCGCCGACCTCGTCAGTGGTGGAACGAGCGGCGGAACCTAAGCCCACACGCGACGACGATTCGCGAAGTCCTACTTCTTGCCGGCGGCCCGCTGCTGGGCAAAGAAGCGGCTCAAGATAGCCCCACACTCCTCGGCCAGAACGCCGCCCGTGGCGGCGGCCGCGTGGTTAAGCCGCTCATCCTGGAGTAGCTGATACAGGGAGACCACCGCGCCTGCCTTGGGATCGAGCGCCCCGAAGACGACCTGCGGAATGCGAGCCTGCACAATGGCGCCGGCGCACATCGAGCACGGTTCGAGTGTCACATAGAGAACGCAATCGTTGAGCCGCCAGCTACCGAGCGACTCGGCCGCCTGGGTAATGGCGACCATTTCCGCATGGGCTGTGGGGTCGTGGAGTTGCTCTTTCTGATTGTGGGCCGAAGCAATGATGCGGCCATGCTTCACAATCACCGCTCCCACTGGCACTTCCTCTTCGTCCATGGCGGCCTGCGCCTCCTGCAGCGCCAGACGCATGTACTGCTCATGGGGGCCCGTGGCGTCGAGTGTCTTGTTTTCGGCTACCATCTTGGCGATGTAAAGGTTGTGGGGATCGTTCTCAAGCTAACAAGCGAACAAGCAAACGACGACCCATCTCGATGATTGTCGAGGAGGCGTCGACTCTAGAGGCTGAAGTTAAACGTTTGTCTCAGCGAGCGGTAGAGCCGAGTGGCCAAGGTTTGCGGCGCGGTTCGGATTTTCGCCTGACCGCGAAGCCCTTCGTGGAGAATCCCCTCTTCGTCTCGCAGCAGCACGCGGGCTTGATACGAAGTACTCATGAGCTGTTCCTGTCCGCTGACGTCGGTCACCGTCGTCAGATCGCCGCCCGCCTTGGCGGACAATCGCGAGGGGCTGGCTTCGAGTTCAACGCGGGCAATGTTCTCGACCGTACTCTCGAACGACTCCGCGGAGAGCAGATCGAGTCGCACCTCGACCGGCTGATTCCTGGCCACGAACTCGATATCGGCCTGATCGATAACCAGAATCGCCTCTAGCGCCGCCGGGTCTCCGATTTGACAGAATCGCTCGCTCACGCCCAAGTAGGTTCCCCGATTGCGTGGATCGAGCGGGGTGCCACTCCAACCCGGCAGGCCATGTTGCTCGTCGGCTCCCGGTTGCTTCAGCGGAGGCAGCATTACGTGCCCCGCCCTGGGGGCGACGAGCCTTAGCCGGGCCTCCTCTTGCCTCTTTTGCTGCAACTGAGAGCGGATACTCTCCAGAGATTCCATTACCGCCGGGATCGCTTCGTTTGCTTCCAGGCCGGCTCGATCGCGGCGGTGTCGGTTGCGACGGAGGCTCTCCAGACGATTGTGTTGCCGTTGAAGTTCGCCCTCCAGACGGACGAGTTCGAGCTGGAGGTCGAGATTTCTGAGACGGGCCAAGTCCTGTCCCGCCTCGACGTACTGGCCTTCATCGACGAGCACTTCTTCCAGACTTCCCGGGACGTCGACATAAACCTGCGACGCATCGTAAGGCCGAAGTTCCAAGCTACAAACGACGTAATGCGGAAGTGGAACAAAGCTGGCAGCCGCCAGCAGGACGACAACGCCGGCAAGCGAGGCAAGAAGACGGGGTCGATTCACTTTCTGGAGCCTCCCAGGAACGTAGAAAAACTTGGCCAAACGGATGAGCGGTTGCAGCAACAAACCATACAACGCCATTAGGGCAATCATCTGTCCGATGACTTGCAGCCCGTAGGGTTCAAACACCTTGTAGAGAAACCACAAAATCGAACCGACGATCAGCCAGCGGTAGACCGCCGCGGCCATCGTGTAGAGGGCGAAGAACGACTGGTGGCGTTTGGGCAAGAACGGATCTTCCGCGGCCGGAAGTCCGAGGAACCAGCTGCCCAATTTGCGATGCAAGATCGTGCTGGCTTTCTGACGCAGATTGGGGATCTCGACCAGATCGGACAAGATGTAGTAGCCGTCGTAGCGCAACAAAGGGTTGGCGTTAAACAAGATCGTACTTACCGAAGAGACAAAAATTACGCTCAGACAGAGTTGATTGAACAGCCCCGGATGAGTGAACCACCAGAGAAACGTACAGAGACCGGCCAGTACGACCTCGACGTACATGCCGGCTGCCCCGATGGCCGCCCGCCGCCACTTGCTGGGCAGCATCCACGAATCGGAAACGTTGCAGTACAGGCACGGCGTCAGTACGAGCAACATCACGCCCATCTCGTGACATTCGCCGCCAAAGTGTTTACAGGTCAGCCCGTGTCCGAACTCATGTAGAATTTTGGTTCCCGCCAGGGCCAGCGCCAGCCAAATCCAATTGCGGGCCTGAAAGAACTCTTCAAACGTCGGCAGCTTGGAAATGAAGATTTCCCACTGCACGGCAATCAACAGCAGTGCCGAGAAGGCTACCGCCAGCGAAGCGGCGACGCCTAGAGGACTGAAGAACCAGCGAACAGCCGGTAGCAGCCGGGTGAGAAACCGATCGGGATCGATACCCTTGAAGCGAACCGCCAGAATATTCCCGATCGCGCTGAGTGTCTCGCGACGCCGTTTCTCTTGATGTCGCTGCTGGAGTTGTTCTCCCTGGCCCGCTACGTCCGCCAGCACCAATCCTGACTGATAGAGCGTGCCGATGAAGCGGGCGAGTTCTTCCGTAGAAATATGACTGGGGGCAAAATGCGATTCGTAAGCCTTACGAACTGAATCGAGGCTCTGCCTCCCGTCGAGCAATTGCAGAATGAAGTACTCTTCGTCGTGAAAGCGAAAGTACTTCAACCCGACCGGTTCTTTGACAATCCAGTATGTGGTGCCTTGATAGACTTGGCGCGTGACCGTCAGGTCGGGACGCGCGCGAACCGCTAGGCAGCGTGAAGAAGCGGCAACAAAGGATGGCGCGGCGCTGGTCATGGCAGTTCAGGTCTCGATCCTTAAGACCGCGTCGCCTGGAGGGAGACGCGTCGCACTTCCTGTGCGCTGAAGCTTCATCGAAAGTTCGCGGAGGCGGTTCCGGACTTCGAAAGGCGTTCCGGTCGTACGCTATCCAGTCGTACGCTATTCAATCGTCATCGTCGCCAGTTGACCCGGCTTGAGCAACCAGCGATCGTTTTCCTTACGGTTGTCGACCTCGGCCGATACACGAAACTCACCGCCCCCGGTCGTCTCGGAGCTGGCAAATACGATCTTTCCAGTGAAGATTTCGGAGCGACCGCCATCCATTTTCACGGTCACCTTGATCGGATGATTCATGACCGAATCTCGCGAGTGCTTGGCCTCATTGAGAAAACCGTGGATCTGGAGGCGACTCATATGAACGACGCGAATGACCGTTTCTCCCGATTGGACCCATTCGCCTCGGTTGCGATGGACTTCAAATACCTCCCCCTCAATCGGAGAGAGGATCCGGCGACGTTTGACAGCGTCGTTGGCCGCATGCCACTCGCCGAGCGCCTTGCGAACATCGAATTCAATCAAGCCCTGCGTCACCGTTGCCTGCTCGATGCCGAGCTTGGTCTCTTCGGTCTTCAAGCGTTTGGTGCGCATCTCCGTCTCGGGAACTGCCCCAGGGACCTCCGCGTTGGCGGCCTCGTTACTGGCCAGGTCGGCCAGAGCGACTTCGTACGATTTTTTTGCGAATCGAACACTGATGTCGTTCTCGCTACGCTTCTTGTGTCGGTCGTATTCGTTCTGGGCGGCTTCGCGAGCAATCACAGCCATCTTGTCGTCAATCTTTCCAAGTAGATCGTCCTCTTTGACTTCCTGGCCCGGCTTAGCCGGCAACTCGATCAACACACCCGACTCTTCAGCGGGAACATCGACGTCGTCGATCGCCGAAACCAGACAGTTCTCGACGACGACTTCCGCCGCCGCGGCCGTGGCAAAGAAGGCCACACTAAGACAGGCTATCAGTGCCAGGCCGATCGCAAGCGAGCGAATTCTCATGACGATGTTCTCCAAGATAGAGCCTTGATAAAATCAAGGCCGATTGATGTTTGTCCCGCCGCGACCCCCGGATGACAGATTCAGAATTGATACAGACACCCGACCGCGATACTCAAGTATTGTTTGCGATTTCGGCTCGCGGATCAAAGTGGGAGATTTCTGCCCGTTAATCGCTACAACCGGAATAGGATTTTCGTGTTCACAAAGGCGATCACATCGTGAAACCAGACGTAGCCAATACTCCGCTGGCCACAATGAATTTTGGCGGTCACGCTCGCTCCGGGACGTAGCTCAATATCCTGCAGCTCCGAACGATCGGGAATCACACGGATCAGAACTGTATTGCCTTCCTGCCCACGGATCTCCGCGGCCGACTGAATTCGGCTTACCGTTCCCCTGCGAGTCGTCCCGGGATCGGTAGCCAGTATATACTCGACTCGCAAATCCTGCCCATCCGCCTTGGCTTCGGCGGCCGCGCGAGCGATGTGGCCCATGCGATCCTCCCGCATCTGCAGGTCGAGTTCCCACGGCTCAGCAGGGTCGGCAACGGTCATTAGCAATTGCCCCTTCTCGACCGGCCGGCGCAAGAGACGATTCTGCACGTCCCACGTAATCACCTGGCCCGCAATGGGACTCGTCAGCGTCAGTAATTCCTTCTTGGCATTCAGCAACCGGATCTGACTCGTGTAGCTGTCGAACGTTCCTTGCAACTCGTTGAGTTGACCGGCCAGATGATCCCGCTCGTCGGCGGTGAGTTGGGGGTTATTCCGTTCTCGCCGCACGGCGGCCATCCGCTCTTCCGTCTCCAGACGTCGCCCGCCCAGTTCGGTAATCTGCACTTCCAAATCTCGGCTGCTCAACTTGACCAGAGGCATGTCCTTGGAGACGAGGGCGCCGTGCTCGACTAGAACATCGGTGACAAGCCCTCCGACCTGGACGAACACGTCCTGGCGCACCGAAGGTTCGAGCGTTCCGCGAGCTTCGAGTTGAAAATCGCCCGGAATAATGAACAGCGCGGTCACAAGCAGCGCGACAGCCGCGATGGCGGCCAGCGTCTTTGGTATGTTTCGTGCAGTCATCAGCCAGCGGGTACGCCCGAGTGCGCGTAACAGCGGCATCAGCGGTCCGTGGTGGTCCAGAGAGTTACCGAGCGCGGTCGCCGAGTGTTGGCGGACAAGCTCGGCGCGATGCAGCAGGCCTTCGCCAAAGCGGGCCTGATCAAATTGCTCAATGATCAGGGCACCCAGCACATCTTTCCGCTGGGGGGGACTGCTGGTCTCCTCCTCGTCGCTACGCACCAGCGGCAGAATGCCGATCGCCTTGGCATGGGAGTGATCGACGTGCTCGTCTATCGCCTGCTCCACTTGGGGAGGAAGATTCCGCGCGTCGCCGGTGTACCAAACCGCTTCGCCGGTGGCGACCACACGCTCGGCCAGATTGGCCAGCGAGGCGACGACGTTGGAACGTTTATCGGGAGCATCTTGATTGCTCACGGCCGCGACTCGGCATCGTCGCCCCTGCCGAATGGCCAGGCTGACGCGGTCGCAGTCGAGCAGTCGCCGCCCTTCGTTGGCGATCGTATAGGCGGTTTGTCGCAGATCGAGATGTCGGTGCACCGACTGCGTGAATTCGTTGAGCTGTCCCCATAGCGTTTGCCGGTCTTCGTAATGCCGCAGTCGCCGGGACCGCAAGTAGTCGGTCGCCATCTCGCTCATCTGGAGCAAGAACCGCAGGTATCCGCGTTGGGTGACAGGCCCCGCTCCGGGACGCTGGAAAATCTCCAGCACCGCTTCCGGCTGATCGCCACCCAGCGGCGCGAGAATAAGCAGATGGTCGGTCGGGTTGCCGGCCTCGCTGTCGTCGCTCGGTCCACTGTGGGGAGCAATCAACATCCCTTGAGGTTGTTCGAGAACCTTGCGAAGCAATCGTCCGTGACGGGCTTGTGAGTCGCTATCGTCGACCAGGCCCGTCTGACGGAAATTCACCTGAAACTCAAGAGCAAGCACGCCATCGTCGCGGCGCTTCCAGAGCGCTCCGCCAGCGGCTGCCAAGGCGGTCACCGTGCGCCCCACGAGAACCTCATAGAATTCGCCAGGTGAGATGTCGGTCTTCGACAACTGAGCAACCTCGGCGACCAAGGCGCGAATTTCCTGGCGCGCACCGGCAACCGCCGCGCTGTCGGCGGTCGGCGGACCGTCGGTGCGGCTCGCGCCGGCTGTCGTTTCACCTGCCTGTGTCGTGCTCAAAGGTTCGGCCTGGGGTTCAAAGCGGCGAGGCGCGCCGTCGCGAGAAAATAGGGGCGAATTGTAGGCACTCGGCCGTTATCTTCCAATGCGTATCTGGCTGGCGGAGCTTCTCGAAATTGTTTCTAGAACCGGAGACCATGCTGGCGCGTCGGGTCCCCCGCTACCCGACCTGGCTCCGCGGTGCTTCCGTCTCACGCCACCCCTCCCCGATAGCTCCGCTAGCAATCGCCGGTTAACTATGCGAGATTGAACGGCCCGGCGGCCTCGGGGCTCGTTCTTGAAGCCTCCGGTAGTAAGTCTGGATACCACCAGTAAGATCACTGCGAAAAGTCAGTCAGCTCACAGACGGCGCCCGGCCGGTCACGAATAATAGCTTGGATCCTCGCTCTGACCGTCGCTCGAACTGCAGAACCAAACAACTATCAGGAGCAAGAAACTTGCCAAGCTTTGTCGATCGACTTGCCGACGCCGTAACCCGCTGCGGCAATCCCGTGCTGGTCGGCCTCGACCCACGTTTTGAACAGCTGCCTGATGGAATTCGACAGGCGGTCGAACCGGCTGACAACACTCAGCGGGCGGAGGCCTATGTGGAGTTCTGCCGGGGCATTGTCGATGTGGTGGCTCCGCTGGTTCCAGCAGTCAAACCCCAGGCGGCCTTCTTTGAGCAACTCGGCCCAGCCGGAATGGTCGCGCTTGGAAAAGTCATCGCCTACGCCAGCGAGAAGGGACTGCTGGTGATTCTTGACGGCAAGCGAAATGACATCGGTTCGACCGCGACCGCCTACGCTCAAGGCATGCTTGGATCCGAAGGACAAAGTCCCTGGGGGGCCGATGCCCTGACGGTCAGCCCGTACCTCGGCGATGACAGCCTGACACCGTTCGTCGATATCGCCCTGGAGCGCAACGCCGGCATCTTCGTGTTGGTAAAGACTTCGAATCCCGGCGGCGGCACGTTCCAAGACCTCGTCGCCAACGGTCGAGCGCTCTACCAGCATGTGGCAGAACATGTCGAATCGCTGGCCGAGGAAACGGCCAGCGAATGTGGATACGGCGCCGTGGGAGCGGTCGTCGGGGCGACCTATCCGGAACAGCTTGGCGAACTTCGCGCGTCGATGCCGCACACCTGGTTTCTGGTTCCCGGCTTCGGTGCCCAAGGCGGCGGAGCTGCCGACGTCGCGGCGGCCATGGACAAACGTGGCCTGGGAGCGATCGTCAACAATTCGCGCGGGATCATCTTCGCCCATGCTCGAGACGAGTACCGTGAGGAGTTTGGCGCGCCCCGCTGGCAGGAAGCGGTCGAAGCGGCAACACGACAGATGATTGACGCCTTGCGCGCAGAAACTCCGGCCGGCCGGCTGGAACTCCACTAGTGTCGGACGATATCGACGCGGCGCGAGCCAAATATTCCTTGCGAATCCGATTTCCCCTCGACGGGACCCGATCATGTCCGCACCGGCGCCTTCGGGCGAGCATCCGCAGCCGAAGAGATACGGCAAACTGATCGTGATCGCCGCGGTGCTCCTTCTCGCCGGCTTCGGACTCTGGGCAACCGGCGGCAAGGTCAGCAACATGCTCGATGTGGTGGTCGAACGAGAAGGTGAAATTTTCGAGTTCCAGCTGCGACATCCCTGGGTCGTGCTCGCCCTAGCCTACGTCGCCTATACCCTCGTGACGGGGGTTTCTCTGCCTGGCGCGGCTCCCATGACTCTGGTTTACGGATGGTTCTTTGCCAAGGCCTACGGCCAAGTCACGGGGCTCTTCATTGCCCTGGGCGTCATCAGCTTTGCTTCCACGTCGGGGGCGACCCTGGCCTTCTTGTTGAGCCGGTATTTGTTTCGCGATGTTCTGCAGACTAGATTCGCCGCCCAATTGGAGAAGTTTAACGCGGCACTGCAGCGAGAAGGTGCCTTCTATCTGTTCGCTCTGCGGTTGATTCCCGCCGTTCCATTCTGGGTTATCAATTTGGTGATGGGGCTCACTCCGATGCGAGCGCGCACCTTTTGGTGGGTCAGCCAGATCGGTATGCTGCCTGGCACCTTCGTATACGTCTACGCCGGCACGGAACTGACGGGTCTGAGCCAACTATTGGACGGCGACGGGCCCAGTGTTCCCTGGAGACTTCTGGTGGCCTTCGCCCTGCTGGGCATCTTTCCGCTAATCGCCAAGAAAGCGATTGCCAAGTTCAGGCCGATTGAGGCGGATACGGAGTCAGCCGACTCGGCCGCGCCCCAATAGCGGCCCGTGTAGGTCGCGTGGACCGTTAACCCTCGTCCTCGGCTCGCAGCCAGGGTGTGAGCGTCGGATCGTACTCGCAGATCTCTTCGGGGCTGAAATAGAGATCCATCTCGCGCTGCGCGGCTTCAGGTCCATCGGAAGCATGCACCAAGTTCATCTGACGGCTAGCGCTGTAGTCGCCTCGAATCGTCCCGGCTTCGGCTTTGAGACCGCTCGTCGCGCCCAAGATGTCTCGAACGACCCGAATGACCTCCAGCCCTTCGATCACCATCGCCAGGACGGGTGCCCCGGTAATGAATTCTTCCAGACCGGGATAGAACGGCTTTTCAACGTGCTCGGCGTAGTGTTGCTTGGCCAGTTCCGGCGTGACTCGCATCATCTTGACGGCGACGATGTTGAGGCCCTTGTCCTCAAAACGAGTAATGATGCGACCCATCAGGCGGCGTTCGACACAGTCCGGCTTGAGCAGTATGAGCGTTCGCTCCATGATTTTCCTCTCCCACGTGTTTCGCGATGGCGGCCGCTCTCACCATGTCGAGCGGGGAGGCGGATTCTAGCGAAACGAGCGATAAGTCTCAACCGGGTAAGGGGATGAAGTCTCCCCATACATCGGAGTGCGAGGCAAAGCCGTGGAGCGAGGCAGCAGGATCGACTGCGACTGGGGTGGCAGTGGCACAATCGAGGGTGAGACGGGCTCGGTCAACTCCGATTCCCTCGAGGGTGGTTCGATCGGCTCGTACGGTGTCGCGGGGGCCTGATAACGGGGCGTTCGGTCCGCTGGTTGTCGGTCGCCATTCCAGCGGGGAGTCGGCTGATAGGGCCGCGTGAAGTTCGAGTCTCGCGAGTGAGGATGTCGAATCGCGGGAACCTCGAAATGTGTTGAGGCTCCGTGCCCCTGATAGGTCATCGAACGGTGGAAGCCGTGCTTCTTGTAGGCGTGGTATCCCTGACCGCAATTGATTCCCTGCCAACGCAAGAAAGGGGTCCAAGGATACGCGCCTTCGACTCTTGAGGCGCCCAACATGACCGTCAGCAGGGCCATCACAGCGACTGTCTTCTTCATCACCAGCTCCTTCAGATCGTCAGGCGTCAATCCCGCTGGGTTCGCGGAGGGATGACATCCACTTCAGCGACACACGTCTTAACGCCCGTCTTCCGTCAATGGGCTTTCGCTTCATACTCGTATTCGAGCGCAAGGCCCGCCGAGGTTGACTGCTAGCACGAAAAACGAATCGGCAATTCCGATCCTCCGCCAGATGAAGAGAATTTGGCGATTATGCTGCAGGATGAATCGGTTCGATTGTGAAACTCAAGCGCGGAGAAACCCTCTTAGCGAAAAGATGAGAGCCGAAGACGCGGCCAACGTGCGCTCCCTCCCGGAAGCCCAAAACAGCGCTTACTCGCCTTCGGATCACGATCCAATCTCAGAGCAAGCGCTGTTTAAGGGGGCTTGGCGGAGTGATAGCACGATAATTCCAGTCCTATGGAATTTGAGCAGAGCTCCGGATATGCCGATAAGTCCTATAGCCTCTGACCGGCTCGCCCGACGTCCCCCGTCGTTTTTCCCGCGAAAGTCGGTAACTCCCAGCTCACTTCCCTCCATCGCCCCCCCTCCTCGCATATCCGCAAGCAATGAACCAAGTGAGACTGCGCCAATATGCATTGCGCATCGGCCCGGGCCGCGCGCTGTCGACGCTGCTCGTCGCGGGCGTGGGTCTCGTGTTGTTGATGACGGCGAACCCCGTGCGGGCACAGTGGTTTCATAGCTACAACCGGGTCGCCACCGCCGCTCCGGTCTACGGCAACTCCTCGCATCAGCAACCCAACGGCGGCAGCAGATGGTTCAGTTCGGCAGCCACAGCCCGTCCCTCCTCAACGGGAAACGCGGCCGCTCCCCTGCCGAGTCCATATGTGGCGTACGGGGGGTACGGTCCGCCAGCACGCCTGATGGGGCGTCCTGGCGAGCCGAGAACTCCGCCGCCACAAAATCCGCCCGTTGGCCATCAGGCAATTCTGTATAACGCCGGTGGTACCCCCACGGCCTATCGACAGCTCTCGACCAACTGGAGTGATCCAGCGGGGGGCGTTGCGCATACGCCCCCGCATTATGCACAGCCGGTTTCACCCTGCGGCCCTTCCGGCGGCAACGAGTCGTGTGGTTGCTCGAATTCGTGGGGCTGGCAGATCGTGCCCGAGGGGTTGCTTTACCCGAATTACCTGGCGGGAGTGAAAGAGCCTCGCATGGGGGCGGTCTTCAACAACGAAGCCAATGACGGCTGGAAATGGGATCTATCGATCGGTGGTCGCTTCGGCGTAGTACGTTATGGAACGCCCGACGCTTACGGCGGCCAGGGTTGGCAACTCGATGTCGAGGCATGCGCCAATCCACGACTCGATCCAGAGTCGAACATGGACCTGGAAGCGACCGACTACCGGTTTGGCATACCGTTGACCTATGCCCGGGGTCGCTATCGGATGAAGATCGCCTACTTCCACCTCAGCTCTCACTTGGGTGACGAGTTCGCAATTCGTAACGGCCTCGGTGGAAGAATCAATTACTCGCGAGATGCGATTCTGTGGGGACATAGCTACCTAATCACAGACAATCTAACCGCCTACGGAGAGGTTGGATTCGGTTTCAAGACCGATGTGAATGAGCCGTGGGATTTCCAGTTCGGTCTCGATTACAGCTCGCCCTGTGCGAATGGATTCCGCGGGTCACCCTTCTTCGCCCTCAACGCGCACCTGCGAGAGGAAGTCGACTTTGGAGGAAACGCGGTCGCCCAGGTTGGTTGGCAATGGCGAAGTCGGACCGAGGGGCACCTACTGCGGGTCGGCCTGCAGTACTACAACGGCAAGCATGAACGGTACGAGTTCTTCGATACCAGCGAGCAGAAGTTTGGTTTTGGCATCTGGTACGATTTCTAGGCTCCGCGAAGGCCATCACCGGCAGCCACGTCGAACCGGTCCCGCTCGATGATCCGGGAGTCGGTCGTCGCCGGTGCATCCCAGCGATTTTTTTGATCTCTCAAAAGCTGGTCCACTAAGCCATGAGCTCCTCCCGTCTGGGAGTTTTTCACCGTTGTGGCCCGCGGTCGAAGTGTCCGCCGAGTGTCCAACTCATGTCCACTTTCTTAGCGCCTTCCGACACCCCACTCAAACGAGGGGAATGCGGAGCGCCATTCTGCGTGCTCTTTGCCGATTATAGGGGCGGTGGGGCCCATCGACACGGGGCAAAAAGGGCTTAAAAACGAGCCAATTCGTTGGCATCTAAGGGGGTCACGGGTATCATGGAAAGTCTACAGACCGGAACAGGATAAGCCCCTACCTCGTCGCCGCTTAGGAAGCTCCATGATTCAGAAGATCGGTCGCTCTGCGCAACGCCCATCTCACGATCGTCAACGATCTCTGTCCTATGAATCTCTGGAAAGCCGTCAGCTGCTGACGGGGGTTCCGACATTCGATGTGATCGGAAATCTGAATGTCGCGTTTGATGCGCCACTGCACGTGGCTCTCAATGGGGCGGACGGTCAAGATATCACCTACACGGTGACGACGAACAACCCGAATCTCCAGGCGGAGGTGCTCAGCGGCAATCGCAGTTGGCAACTGGAGGTAGAGGGTCACGGCACGATGACCTTCCAGTTTTTTGAAGGTCGAGCGCCACGGACGACTGGGCAAATCATTGATCTGATCGAGAGCGATTTCTACGACAGCAAAGAGTTCATACGGGTTGTTGAGGATTTCGTGATTCAGGCCACCGGGGCTGTGTCGCCTTTGGACGACTTCGACGACGAATTCCACGTCGATCTGAATCATGGTCGGTACGGTACGTTGTCGATGGCCAAAGCGCAAGAGGACGACAACAATGCCGAGTTTTTTGTCACCACCGGCAACGCCCGCTTTCTTGACTCTCACCATTCCGTGTTCGGGCTGCTCACGGAAGGGGCCGAAACGCTGGCTTCCATCAACGGTGTCGAGACGACGACCCGCCCCGGTTCCTCGGAACAGAGTGTACCGGTCGATCCAATCGTGATTACCTCGTCGGAGCTCTTTACGGACACGGAGGATGGTGTCCTGTTCCTCAAGGCACTCAGCGATCCCTCGGAGATCACTGGCCCCATCGAAGTCACCGTCACGGCGACGAACAATGTCAGTGGCGAGATATTCACCGAGACTTTTGATGTCACGGTCACGAACGACACATTCAACGCGCGTCCGTTCCTGGCCGACCTCGACCCCCTCACGTTGGTCACTGGAGAATCGACGAATATCGAACTCAAGGCTTACGATCCGGAAGGGGACGACATTCTCTACCTGGTTCCTGACCCTTCGCCGGGACTGGAGATCGAGACGGTCAACCAGAACGTGACTCCCGTGGGGCAGGAAGCCACACTGGACCTCCCGGTCACGGCGGTCGATGGTTTTTATGGTCGTGCCGGACTGGCGTTCTATGTTTGGGACGACACCCGACAACCCACTTCACCAGAGGACTATTCCAGTTTCGATCGCCAGTTTTATTGGATCGACGTCGTCCCGGAGAGCCCCACTTCGGTCGACCTGCTTCCCGGATCGGACAGCGGTCCCAGCGACACCGACGACGACACCGACCTGGCCAGCCTGACGTTCCGAGTCAGCGGGGTCGTGGAGGGTCGTACGGTCAAGCTGTTTGTGGACGGAGAGGAAGTCGGTGAAGCGGTTGTCCCGACCGGAGAGACCTCGGTCGACATCACGGTCGATACTCAGACAAATTTCGTGGACGGGGTAAATTCTGTAACGGCACGTCAGACCGAGGCCGGCCTCAACTACGAGGATGGTGGCACGGAAATGACGGTCGTCAGCCTCGACTCTCCCGCGTTGCAAGTCACCGTCGACAAGTCGAACCTGGGAATCTCTCCAGCCTTGCCGACTAGCGTGCTTGTCACCACGCCCTATATCTACGATGCCGCACACAGCAAGGAAGGTCAGGAGGGCTTCGTCTATTCGTTGTTCGAAGAACCCACAGGGATGACGATCGATCCGGATACCGGAGTCATCAGCTGGACACCTACATCAGATCAGATCGGCCCGCATGTTGTAACCGTCCGCGCGACCGACTCCGAAGGCACGATACATGAGTTGTCCGACACGGTGGATGTACTCTTCCCGGCGCCGTTGAGCGTCGATCTCTTGGCCGAATCCGACACGGGTGCCAGCGACTCGGACAATATCACCAATCAAACAACGCTTAGCTTTGAAGTTACGGGAGTCTTGCCGGGCGCGACGGTCAAATTGTATGCCGGAACAACAGAGATTGGCTCCGCCGAAGTACCCGAAGGTCAGACCACCGTCGTCGTCACAACCAGCAACTCCGAAGCTCTCACCGACGGCGTGCAGTCCATTACCGCCAAGCAGGAAATCAATCCCACCAGCGAAGCATCGCCCGCCTTGGAGATCACGATCGACACGGCGATTGGTGAGATTACACTCGACATCGATGAGACCGTTGGGGTGGGCAGGCTACTGCTCATCAGTGCCGCCCACGACGACGAAGGGGATCCCGGTTTCGCCTATTCTGTGGAGTCGGCACCCGCGGGTGTCCAGCTAAACGCTCTCCAAGGCTACGGTTCCTGGGTACCGACAATCGCGCAGGCAGGTCTTCAATCCTTCGATATCGTGGCTACCGATCTGGCCGGAAATCGAGCCGTCGTCACAGCCAACGTGGAAGTCATTCCCCCGGCCCCCACGAACATCTCTCTCGACCCCTCGTCCGATAGCGGGGCGAGTGATTCCGATAACCTGACGAACGTGACCACACCGAGCTTTCGAGTTGCTGGCGTCGTGCCGAATGCCGTCGTGACGGTCATGCTCGAAGATGGCACGGTGCTAGGTACCGCTACTGCGCCGGACGGAACTCCCGGCGAACTCGTCACGGTGACAGTTCCCTTCACGGGCACGGCACTTACTGAAGGGGAACATTCTCTCAAGGCGACGCAAGGTTTCGAGACACCGAGCAGTGATTCGAATCTGTTTAGCATCACCATCGATCTGACCGCCCCGGCGGCCAGCACGGGCGAACCCGCGGCCGAGACGGTGGCCGGCGAGGCCTTCTCGTTTGATCCGACTCACACCAACGAAGGCGTCAGCGGATACTCGTACTCTCTGCAAAATGCCCCCGACGGCATGACCATTAACGCCTCCACCGGAGTTGTTAGTTGGACGCCGACCAACGGACAGATCGGCGAGCAGTTCTTTACGATCAACGTGATCGACCCCGCCGGTAACATGAGCCCCACGGTCTATAGCACCGAGGTCCTGCCACCCGCTCCCACCGGCATCGACCTGCTGCCCGGCTCCGATAGCGGATTCGACGACAGCGACAATCTGACCAACCTCACGACCCTCAGCTTCCTCGTCTCCGGCGTGTTGCCGGGAGCGACCGTGACCCTGTTCTCCGGGAATACGGAGATCGGTTCGGCCGAGGTCGCCGCGGGCCAGACGACGGTCGTGGTGACGACCGACAATCCAGGCGGGTTGGTCGAAGGCGTTAACTCGATCACGGCTACCCAGACGGTGAATCCCACCAGCAGCCCCTCCGCGGCTCTAGAAGTCACCATCGATCTGACCGCCCCGGCGGCATTTACCGAGACGCTCCCTCCGGAAGTTGAAGCTGGTTCGCTCTACGTCTTCAACGCGGCCAATCCGGAGGAAGGGACGCCGGGCTTCACTTATGAACTCACGGACGCTCCCAATGGTGCCACGATCGATGCGGAAACGGGGGTCATCAGTTGGCGGCCCGACATCGGACAAATTGGAACGCCGCAAGTCATCACGGTCATTGCCCGTGATGCGGCCGGAAATGAAACGACGATTACCGAATCTGTCGACGTCCTGATTCCCACCGGCCCGCCCGCCAGCGTTGAGCTTCTGTCCGACTCCGATACTGGAAGCAGCGACAGCGACGGCATCACGAAGATCACGACCCCGACATTCCGCGTTCAGTCAGTTGCCCCGGGCGCCACGGTCAAGCTGTACGCCAATGGTGTTCAAATTGGCGAGGCGATTGTTCCTCTCGAACAGGCCTTCGTTGACATCGTCCCGGATGCTCCTCTCACTGAGGGAACTCATTTGATCACGGCAACACAAACCATTCTGGTGGAAAGCGCCGAGACCGAAGTCGCTTTCGACGTAGAAATTGACACGACCGCGCCTGGGCCGATAACGCCGGCTCTCCCCGCGACCGTGACGGCCGGTGAGGCATATACCTACGACGCCCAGAACGCGGAAGAAGGGCCCGGCGGCCTGACTTACGAACTCGTCGATCCACCCGCAGGCGCTACGATTGACCCTTCGACGGGCGTCGTGAGCTGGACGCCTACCAACAGTCAATCCGGCACCCAAGAGATCACCATCACAGGATTCGACGTCGCCGGCAACGAGACTTCGATTACACAGTCGATCGAAGTCACACCTTCGGCCCCCACAGGCATCGATCTTCTGGAGAGTTCCGATACTGGCGCTGACAATTCCGATAACATCACCAATCTCACCACCCTCAGCTTTCTAGTCTCCGGCGTGACTTCCGGCGCAACCGTGACGCTGCATGTCGGCGGGACCGCGGTGGGCAGCGCCGAGGTGGCCAACGGTCAAACAACGGTCGTCGTTACCACGGACAATCCGGCCGCCCTGAGCGAAGGCGAGAACGCCTTTACGGCGACTCAAACGATCAATCCGGAAAGCGAAGCGTCCGCGGAGCTGGTCGTCACGATTGACACCGGGGCTCCAGGCCCTATCACACCGAACTTGCCCGCCAGTGTAATCTTCGGCTCCTCGTTCACCTACGATGCCGAGAACGCCGAAGAAGGCGCCTTTGGCTTTTCCTACGAATTGGTCGATCCGCCGGAGGGCATGACCATCGACGCGGCAACAGGCGAAGTGGAGTGGACCCCCACGGCCGATCAGATCGGCAATCCAACGGTCACCATCAAGGCGGTCGACTTGGCCGGAAACGAAACGCTGATCAGCCAGACGGTCGAGGTCAATCTGCCAGCCCCCTCCAGCGTCGACTTGCTAGCGGAGTCCGACAGTGGTGTCAGTGACACGGACAATATCACAAATCAAACAATCCTCAGCTTCCTGGTCTCGGGTGTGACTTCCGGTGCCACGGTAACCATCTTCGCGGGCGAAACAGAAATAGGCTCGGCCGAAGTTGCGGCGGGGCAAACGACGGTCGTCGTCACGACCGATAACCCCGACGGACTCGTCGAAGGGGCGAATTCGATCACCGCCACGCAAACGGTCAATCCGACGAGCGAAGCCTCGGCCGCGTTGGAGGTGACCATCGACACGGTCTCCCCGGCCGCATCGACTTCGGACATGCCAAAGTTTGCTCTCCGCGGCATCCTCTTCGAATTCAACGTCGATAATGCCGAAGAAGGAACACCTGGCTTCATCTACTCTCTGCAAGATCCTCCCGATGGCATGACCATCGACCCGGTAACCGGCCAGATATCCTGGACGCCTCCGGCAGAGTCCACCCCAAACATCGATCCCCTGGGAAATCCGCTCGACATCCTCTCGTATGTCAACTTCTTTGACCAGTTGTACCCCGAGATCACCATCCTGGCGACCGATCTGGCTGGCAATCAGACCACGGCCATCGATGCTCGTATCTGGCTCCTGGATGCTGTTCGAGATTCTCAGATCTCGGTCGACGAAGATTCGACTTGGTTCGAGACTATTCAGAAGCAGTGGACGTTCTATCCACTGGGCGAAGAAGTATTGCCTGTGAGCGGTCTGCCCCCTTACATCGATTACTTGGGCACCGACTTTTCACTCGTGGAGACGGCCAACGAAGCTTTCGACGGTCTTCTCTTCCCCTTCCCCACGATCCCCAATCTAGGCGAGGCAACTCTGCAGCTCATTACCGAGCCCAGCAATGGCGTCGTCAGCTTCTACCCCGATCAGTTCAACTACATCGGATTCGGGATGTTCGATTACGCCCCGAATGCCAACTACCACGGGCCCGATTCCTTCAGCTATCAGCTGTTTTACGATGGAAAGCCGGCCACGATCATCAACGTAGAAGTCGCGGTGGCTGAAGTGAACGATCTGCCATACGCCAACGACGATGATTTCATTGTCAGTCAATCGACCATCGGCAACATCCTCAACGCGACGAACAACGACGGCACCGCGCCCGACGATGGCGAGACCTTGAACATCACCAAGATCGATCCGCCGAGCAGAGGTGGCACCGCCGTTATCTCTCCCGATGGCAAGAGTGTGGTTTACAGCCCCAAGGGCGGCTTCGTGGGCACGGAGACAATCCGCTACACCGTGAGCGATGGTCGCGGGGGAGAAGCGCGAGGGTCAATCACTGTGGCCGTCGAACCCAGCATCAACCAAGATCCCGAAGAGACCGGCAATCCCGGTTCCAATGTGCAGAACCTCTTCGTCGTCGACACAACCTCGACCAACGAAAACTCCGAGGGCGGCGGAAACTCCAACCCGATCGGCGTCCAGGCCACCTTCGTGCCGGCAGAATCGAATCAGCCGACGAATCCGAACTTCCTCGATGGTGGTGGCAATGGCGTCGCCGAGGCAAATCGCGCCATCTACCGGAATGTCTATAAGATCTTCACCGAAATGCCCGAAATTCTTGATGAGACGGTGCAGCGTCTCAACAAGGGCGATGGCATTTCGATCACCGCGGAGGAAGCGGCCGCGGCGCTGGAGCAACTGCAAAAGTCGCTGGCGACTGACGACACGTCCAACCCGTTCTTTGACTCCGAAGATGCCGCCGTTGAACTGCCCGCCGAGCAGGTGCTTAACAACCTACTCCAATCGGGCGGATCCTCGTCTGCAGGTTCCTTGCCCGCCGAGTTCTGGTCAGCCCTGGAAGAGGCTCTACGGAAGATTCTCGATTCCACCAATGGCTCGTCGGCCTCGGAAAGCGGCCCCCAGGCAAAGGCGGATGATGAGCAAGGCGAAGAAGACTCAAAGACGGCCCGCGTCGAGTCTACCGAGTCGCTCACCGTCGGGACCTCTCAAGTGGCGAGTTTCCAATCGCTCGACGAATCGCCAAACGCCTCCCTGTGGCAGCAAGTCGCCGGAGGTACGGCGGCTGCCGGTGCCATTTCACTCGGCCGGCGGAGAGAGCGAAAAGTGCCGGAAAACGAAGCGACTCGACGCAATCGAGAATCTTAAGCTGCTCGCACCCCAGCGAACCGGCATACGAGCATCGGGCCCCTGACATCGTCTGGCAAGCGCAGGCTCGGACGAGTTCTTTACTTTGGCGCCTCGACGCTCTCCAGCGGCCCGACCGCGATCGTGGTGCTCTCCGACAGTGGGAACTCTCGCATCAGCGACTCGATATCGGCCGCGGTGACGCTTGCCAGGGCATCGAGTTCCTCGCGAACACTACGATAAGGTCGGGCGTGCAGCCAAGAGCTGCCGACGTGAAACAGTCGACTGCGAGGTTTCTCACTGGCCAGCACAACGCGAGAGGTTATCTTGTTCCTGGCCCGCTCGACCTCTGCCTCGCCAATCCCCTCGTCACATGCCTGGCGATAGATATCGAGGATGCGTTGCAAATTGTCCTCACACTTCTCCGGAGTGCAGGCCAAGTAGGTCACGAACAGACCGGTCCCGTCGTACTCGTAATGGCCCAGACTGGCGTGTTCCGCGAGACCCGGATCGACCAATTCCCAGAAGATTCGACTACCCGAATCATCTCCCAGGACAACCGAAAGAACCTTCGCGGCATGACGCGTGGCATCGGTGGCCGATGGCCCGAGCGTCAATTGCATCGCGTACTGCTGCGTCGACTCCGGCTTGGTGACCACCAGAAACTCCTGATGAGGCTCCGTCGCCGGCAACGGTCGCAGCGCTTCCTGGGGCTGCCATGGAGCCGTCACTTCGGCGGCTTTCTCCACCAGTCGATCGAAGTCGATCTTGCCGCTACCGACCAAGGCAATATTCCCTGGGGAGTAGCGTTGGCGGAAATATCCGCGCATGCGGTCGACCGGAAGTTCGGTAATGCTCTCGACCGTGCCGAGCACGCTATTAGCTAGTGGGTGGGATCCAAAGAACGCCGCCTTGCAGCGGTCATCCGCGCCGTAAGGTGGCTGGTCGTCGTACATGCGAATCTCTTCGATGATGACCTTCTTCTCCATGTCGAAATCATCTTCTCTCAAAGAGGGTCGCAAGATATCGGCCCACAGTTCGACTACTTGATCCTGATACTCGGGCAAGATGGCGGCGTAGTAGATTGTGCTCTCTTCGCTCGTACAGGCGTTGTAGTGAGCACCCATCTCGTCGAACTCTCGGTTGACGTCGTCCGCGCTGCGCCCGGAGGTGCCTTTGAAGACCATGTGTTCGAGAAAGTGGCTGACACCCGCGACGTCGCTGGTCTCATCTCGCGAGCCGGTTCGCACGAAGAATCCAATGGAGGAAGTGTGCGCCTCATCATTACATTCGGCCAGCACGGTCAATCCGTTATCGAGTGTTGTTTCACGAAGTTCCAACCGAAACCTCCAATGAATTGGGACCCAGCGTGACGACAGTAAAATCGCCCGGACGGCGTTTCGTCAAATATGCGTTAATACTCTCGCAACTCAGATCGTCGACCAGCTTGCCAACCTCGTCGAGCGTTCGCACTTTTCCGAGCTGATACCAATCACGGGCAATACCCGAGCTGCGCGAGGTACTCGACTCCTGTTGCATGATAAGCGCGCTCTTCATGCGAGCCTTGAGTCGATCGAGTTCGACCTGCTCGACACCCGCGGCCAGCCGCTCCAGCTCCGCCAGAGTGACGTCGAGAGTTTCCTGAGCTCGATCGGCACTGGTCCCGGCATAGCACAAGACGCTGCCGCGATTGCGAATCGAATGACAAGTGGCGTAAACCGAATAGCAGAGACCTCGCTTTTCACGGACTTCGGTGAACAACCGCGAACTCATTCCGCCGCTGAGCACTCCCACCGCCCCCCAGGCCTGAAAGTAGTCGGGATGGCTATAGGGAACACTGTCGTAGGCGATACCGATTTGTGTTTGATTGGAATCGTGATCGAGATGCTGACCTTTGGTCGGCTCCCCGTCGGAGACTGGTTCATCGATTGCCGGCACGGCCCAATCGCCATAGAGTCGTTCGACCTCATCCCGCGTGGCGTCCCAGTCGAACTTGCCGGCGACCGCGAGAATCGTTCCCTGAGGTCGGTATCCGGATCGGAAAAAGTCCTGCAGATCGTTAATCGTGGTGGCCTGGAGTCCATCCATATCGCCACTCCCGGACCGCCCCCAAGGGTCACCATAGTACTGGCGTCGCAACTCCTGCATCACCTTCTGGCCTGGCTCGTCTTCGACGGCGCAGAGTTCCTGAATCGCCACTTGCCGGGCCGCCTCTAGCTGACCCTCGGGCAAATGCGGATCGCGGAGCATGTCGGCATAGATGGCCAGCGAGGCATGGAGATTCTCGGCCAGCATGGCCCCACCAAAGCTGGTGTGCGAAACCGATACCGACTCTCCGCCGTCGACTCCCAGGTTTTCGAGAGCATCGATAAACTGACGGCTGTTTCGATCGCCACAGCCACGCTGGATCATGTCGCAGAGGATGGCTCCCAGTCCTCTGCGATCGACCGGCTCGTAGGCGGCCCCGACGGGAACAAGAAAAGTAAACGCGGCCGACTCAAGCGAACTCATCTGCTCGCCTAGAAGTACCAGCCCGTTGTCGAGACAGTGAACGTTGACCGCCATGCTGAGGTTGACCTGTTGTCCTTCTTCTTATGTTCCCAAGGGCGGACGCGATAAGCCGACAGTGTAGCCAGCGGCCGCGGAATCAGCTAGAGCCGATTCACCCAAGCGGAAGACGAATCTCGACATGAATCAGTCATATTCGCCCGATTCGGAGTCACGCACCAGGAGAAGTTGTTGCGTTTCTGAGTTATGGATCCACACAGAAATGAAACGAGCAGCCTACGTCCGAAGAGGGCAACTTCTCACAAAGAAGCAATTTCAGGCGTCCAGAGACTCTTAGTACAAGTGACGTCGATGGCTCTCGGTTATCCGACGCTGGCTAGCTCAACCGCCTTGTAGACGGTTCGAACGCGTCGAAATCCAATGTCCTCGTAGAGTTGCACGGCACCATCATTCTGAGAAGTGACTTCAAGGTAGGCCCGATGCAAACCGGCGGACTGAAATCCACGCAAAGCATGGGCCATGAGAGCTCGGCCCAATCCGTAGCCGCGGTGGCCTGGAATGACCCCCAGATTCTGAATCGCACCAACTCCCGTGCGATCACAAATCCCCTGCACGGTTCCGCAATACTCCGGCTCGGGGTCATCCTCTCCCTGGTAACTCATCAACCAGGTGGCCTCTGGAAGAAAACCATCCTTGTTCTGAATCTCGGTCATTAAACGAAAACAGCCGTCGTATTCCCCGAGACAAGGGAAGACATTGGCATCGAGTTCCGCTCGAAAACTCTGATACTTCGCAAAGGCGTGGTGTTCGAGCTGCTCGAAATCCCAATGATGCAATTGGTAACCCAAGGGCAGACGAGGAGTGAACCAGTCGCGACCCGATAGGTCAATTTCCATGCGAAAGCGTTTGAAATAAGTCAAACCCATATCGAATCTCTGGGAGTTGTCTTGACGCTCGCAAGCGGACTCGGTCAGGCACCAAGAAAGACTATCACCCGACCGCATTTCAATGTACTGCCGAGGGGGGCGAGGGTCAACTTTTTGACTCTGTTGGCGGGGTCTCTGGTCGCTCTACGGATCGGACGTGCGGCGGCAATTATCCGTCAACCGAGGGCAAATGAGTTCAACCCGCGGCCTGACGCTCGCCCCTATAGCATCGGACAATGTATCGTCGACACACCGAGCGTTCTGGGCCTCACAGCATATTCGACACAGGCGTTTGAACCGGATTCCTACTCCGACCGATTGAGTCATGCTCCTGACACCGAAGAGGACGCCCGAGATCCCCTAGAATTCGCCTTCGCCATGAAGGCAACGCTTCCACCTTCCCCTCGGCCCATCTGAGACAACCTGCTATCGAGATAACCGACCTGAAGCAGGGCCCAATCAACTGAATTTCATCTAATACCCTGGGAAGAAGGGTTATTTTGAGTAATCAAAATATTATTTTTCATTAGTTGAAATAGTTAAGGATATCCGTATAATCAGTGAATGTCGTTACGAACCGTTCTGCGCAAGAGCTGTGCGCCCCCCATTCCAACTAGCGAAACCCATCTATGCCTCATCCTATGGACCCCAAGACGCTTCCCATTCCCGCCCTGAGGACCTTCTCCTTAATGGCGACCGTCCTCGCAGCCACCGTGCTCCAGCCTGGCTGCGGACAGAGCCAAGCTCGAAGTGATTCGACTGATACGCGGTTACAGGTCGTCTGCACGACCGGCCAGGTGGGTGACATCGCCAATCGTGTTGGCGGAGAGCACATTCGGGTTACCTCGATCATGGGCCCATCGGTCGATCCTCACTTGTACAAAGCCAATTCGAGGGACATCGATGAATTCAATCGAGCCGACCTGATCTTCTATAACGGCTTGCACTTGGAAGGCCGTCTGGCCGACCTGCTCGAAAACAGCACTCCTGATCGCCCCACCTACGCAGTGACAAGTCCGCTGCTCGATGCCTCTCCAAAGGTGCTGCGAGAATCTGAAGAGTTTGAAGGGCATTACGACCCCCATGTCTGGTTCGATCCCACAATTTGGGTTCAGTGCGTTCAATTCGTCGGCGAGCGTCTGGCCGAGCACGATCCGGATAACAAAGACACGTACTTGAAGAATGCCAAAGCATACAGCGACGAAATCCTCAATGCTCACAAGCGATGGCAGGAACAGCTTGCCTCGATCGAAGACTCCCGACGCGTATTGATCACCGCCCACGATGCGTTCGGGTATTTTGGTAACGCGTACGACGTGGAGGTCCGAGGACTGCAAGGAATCAGCACGGCCGACGAAACGGATGTTTCCACCGTCGAAGAACTCATCGAGTTGCTCGTTTCTCGAAAGATTAAGGCGGTGTTCGTGGAGAGCAGTGTCTCGGACCGCAGCGTCCGCAGCCTGATCGAAGGCTGCCAGGCTCGTGGGCACACCGTGGTTATCGGTGGGGAGCTGTTTTCCGACGCCATGGGCCCTGCGGACACTCCCGAAGGAACGTATCGCGGTATGATGGATCACAACGTGCAGACCATGTTGAAGGCCCTCAAGTGATCGGCGCATGCCCTTCTTCATCCGCTTGATAGTTAGTCCTTCAGCAGTTCCATCAGCTTCTCTTACGAGACCAAGACCATGCGACCCCCGCCAGTTGAAATACACGACATGACGGTTGCCTATCACCGCAAACCGGTGCTGTGGGATATCGACATTGAATTGCCCGAAGGACGTCTGATTGCCGTGGTGGGACCCAATGGCGCTGGCAAGACGACGCTGATCAAGGCGATTCTTGGCTTGGTACCTCTGGCCAGTGGCAAGGTGGAACTGTATGGAAAACCGTTTCACCGCCAGCGGCATCTGGTGGGTTATGTTCCACAGCGAGAGAGTGTCGACTGGGACTTTCCGGTAACCGCCTTCGATGTGGTCCTGATGGGCACCTACGGACGGCTGGGGTGGTTTCGCCGCCCGGGAGCCGCGGAACGAAACATTGCTCTTGAGAGCCTGGAGAGCGTTGGCATGGGCCGGTTCGCCCATCGCCAGATCCGCCAGCTATCGGGCGGTCAGCAACAACGAGTCTTTCTGGCTCGAGCCCTGGCGCAGGATGCTCAGATCTACTTCATGGATGAGCCTTTCTCGGGAGTCGACGCCGCCACCGAACACGCCACGGTGGCGTTACTTCAAGAATTACGCTCCGCCGGCAAGACACTGCTGGTTGTGCATCACGATTTGCAGACCGTGAGAGACTATTTCGATCATGTCGTCCTGCTCAACATGCGCCTCGTCGCCGCCGGCCCGGTCGAATCGACCTTCACCGACGAGAATCTGCAGGCCACCTATGGCGGTCGCCTCACGGTCTTGGCCGAAGCCGCGGAAGCCGTCCGACTCGGAGACTGACAAGCAAAGAAGAAGCGGCCGCTTGTCGCCTAATGATGACCATGGATCTGTTTGTACTACCGCCGCACCAACGTGTTCTGCTCGGCACCGCTCTCCTGGGGTGTGTCGCTGGCGTGATTGGCTGTTTGGCAGTGCTGCGCCGTCGATCTCTAACCGGTGACATGGTTGCGCACGCCGCCATGCCTGGATTGTGCATCGCCTACTTGCTGACCTTGGCCTTCGGCGTGGAGCGCAGCCACTCCTTCTATTTTTTGATCATGATGACCGGGGCGGCGGTCTCCGGGCTGATCGGTTCCGGGCTGGTAACCTTTCTGTGCCGCTGGACCAGAACTCGACAGGACGCCGCCATTGGAATTGTACTGAGCACGTTTTTTGGCGCGTTCATCGTCATGCTCTCCTATATCAGTCGACTGCCTGGTGCTCAAGTTGCCGGCATCGATCATTACATCTTCGGGCAGGCCGCTACGATTCTGAGCATGGACGTGTGGTTGATTGGCGGCGTGTTGCTCGTCTCGACGATGGCACTCCTTCTGTTCTACAAGGAAGTGAAGACGTACAGCTTCGATTCCGACTTCGCGCATAGTCTCGGGTGGCCCAATCTGCTGATCGACCTCAGCATGATGGGCGCGCTCTGTCTGGTCACGGTGGTCGGCTTGCCCCTGGTGGGAATTCTGATGGCCGGGATGATCATCATTCCGTGTGCCGCGGCTCGGTTCTGGACCAATCGATTTGGGACACTGCTGGTCGCTTCGGGAATCATTGGCGCCACGACCGGCCTCTGCGCGACGATCGTGTCAGCCGACTACTTGGTCAAGTGGTTCGGATTCGATCCACTTCAATTCGGCTACAATCGCAAGTCGCTGCCCACCGGCCCGGTGATTATCCTCAGCGGGACCGCGATTTTTTTGTTCTCCGTCCTATTTGCGCCTCGACGCGGTTTATTGGCCAGGGTCTTTTCGACCTTTCGACTACGATCCAGAATCGCGACCGAGAATCTGCTCCGTTCGCTTTACGAGTTGAGTGAAGACCAGTTACCCAGACGGACGGGGGCTTCGATAGGTGAGCTTCAACAACACCGAACCTGGAGCCGGGGGCAACTCGGCTGGGCGGTGCGCACCGCAGGCTGGAGCGGCCTGATCAAGCGAAGCGGGGAGCAGATCGAACTCACCGCGAGCGGACTTCAGAGAGCGGTAGCCGTCACACGGGTCCATCGCCTGTGGGAATTGTTTCTCATCAGTGGCGCCAGTATCGCTCCCGACCATGTCGATCGCGACGCCGACGCGATCGAGCACGTATTGACGACCGAAATCGTCGAGCAGCTCGAAGCCGCCTTGGCCAAGACAGGCCGCCTACCGTCGGTCGAGGGCATGATGCCTCAATCACCGCATCACCTTCCCACGCACGAGAGAATCGACTCGACCGCCCCGTCGGTTTCTTAGCCGACGTGACCCGTTCGCAATCTTGCCATCCACAGAAACATGAATCCTCCCAGAACGCCATCAACTCCATTAGAAAGCAAGGAACGCGGGGCCACGACGCCGCTCCCGCGATCTTGGCGTTTCTGGTTGTTGATTGCCGCTACGGCAATCCTTGCGACGTTCTACGTGCGCTGGTTCAGCTCACTCGATTTCGTCCAGCGTCAATCGCTGTTGTGGGTGACATCCATTGCCGCGCTGACAAATGTCGCCTGTGGTCTTGTCGGCTGCTTCCTGCTACTTCGCAGACTGAGCCTCATGGGCGATGCGCTGGCACACTCGGTGCTGCCAGGTCTGGTCGTGGCGTTCATTTTTGCCGGCAGCCTCAATATCGGGTACATGTTTCTCGGCGCGCTCGGAGCCGGACTGGCCACCGCCTTTCTCGCGGAATTACTTACGCGACGCGGTGGGGTCCCCGCCGATGCCAGTTTGGGTGTCGTGTTTGTCTCGCTGTTCGCATTGGGTGTCGTGCTCATCAAACGATATACCGGCGGAGCGATTCACCTCGACTTCGATTGTGTCTTCAATGGCTCTCTCGATCGCGTCGGCATGCAAGGAATCGGCACGCTGACAATCGGAGGCTACCAGGTGCCACGGGCCTTTGCCTCGATTACGCCTGTCTTGCTGCTCAACGTGGGGATTATCGTTCTGTTCTGGAAGGAACTGAAGCTATCCTCGTTCGATCCGGCGTTGGCCACTTCGATGGGCTTTCGCGCTGGCACAATGCACTACCTCTTGATGGCTCTGGTCGCACTCACCACGGTCGCTTCGTTTGAGGCGGTCGGATCGATTCTCGTCGTGGCCATGTTAATCGTGCCGGCGGCAACCGCCCATTTACTGACCGATCGTCTGCGGAACATGCTCTTTGTGGCGGCCGGCGTCGGCGTTGCCACGGCCATCATCGGTTGCTGGCTGGCCCGCCTTTACGCGGTCAACGCGGCCGGAACGGTGGCCGTTACGGGCGGAGCCTTCTACGCCGTGGCGGTATTTCTCTCGCCTCGCTACGGTATCGTCAGCGTGGTTATGCGAAACCTGCGCATCTCGGCGAGAATCGTTCGCGAGGACATCCTGGCCATGCTTTATCGCGTCGAAGAACTGGCGTCGGAACGCCAACTCGGTGCTCGCCAGGTCGCGCACGCCGTGGGAGGAGGCTGGCTCGCCAACTGGGGACTGTGGTCTCTACGTCACCAAGGGCAGTTGCGACGATCGGAGATGGGGCTGCAACTCACCGACTCGGGACGGCAACAGGCTAGCCAACTCGTTCGTAGTCACCGCCTCTGGGAGGCCTACCTGGTCGAGTATCTCGGCCTGCCCTTGGATCATGTGCACGATCCGGCCGAAAGACTGGAACACTTCATCGACGAGAACTTACGCGAGCGGATTGCCGCCGATCTGCCACACTCCGAAACCGATCCTCACGGCCGAGGCATTCCCAAAGCCGATCGTTGATCGTCCTGCGTCACCCGCGCGAGACGCGAATCTGTCTCCCCGCGCCCTCCCCGATCATTTCTCAATCAGCCGGCGCAGTTTCCGCAAGTTCACCACGTCCCAAGGTGTCCCGTTGCGGTCTCCCTTGGGAGTTTCCAAGTACATCGGTACTTTTCTAAACCGCCGATCGTTCATCAGGAATCGAAACGGCTCGATGCCCAAGTGACCTTGGCCGATGTGCTCGTGGCGATCGACCCGAGAACCAAGCTCCTTCTTGCTGTCGTTCATGTGAAACGCCTTGATCTGTTTGACACCGACCATCTTGTTAAATTCTCGCATGGTCGCCTTGTATTCCTTCTCGGTCCCCATGGGGTAGCCAGCCGCGAACACATGACAAGTGTCGAAGCAAATGCCCAGACGATCCGGATCCTTCACGCCGTCAAGGATCGCGCCAAGATGTTCGAACCGCCAACCAAGATTCGACCCCTGACCGGCTGTCGTCTCTAGCAGACACTGAGCCTGGACACCTCGCGTCTGGCGATGCACCTCGTTGAGGCCACGGATAATCGCCTTCAGCCCGGCCTGTTCACTGCTACTAGTGAAGGCACCCGGGTGAGCGACCACATACGGAATTCCCAAAGTGTCCGCCCGCTGCAGTTCCACAATAAAGGCGTCGACCGACTTCTTCCACAGTTCCTTATCGGGGCTGCCCATATTGATCAGATACGAGTCGTGTGAGATCGGATGGGAAATGCCGAGATCCTTCAGTGTACTCCGAAAGCGTTCGGCTTCCTCCTCCGAAATATCCTTGGCGCGCCACTGATTATTGTTCTTGGTAAACAACTGTACGCAGTCGCATTTGCACTGATGAGCGGCTTCGACCGCACGATAGTAACCGCCAGCAATGGACATATGGGCGCCAAGAATACTCACGATACTCGTCCTCTTGGGTTCATGACATTCGGATCAATGGCCGCCAATGTAAACAGGTAACCCCGTTCCCTCAAGCGGCGCGGCCTCTCCGGTGGCCAAGCCAACCGGCGTTTGTCACGATTCTTATCCCCGATTCTTGTCTCCAAGGTCCTATCGCCTATAGAATCTAACTAGGCTGAAGATGGATATCGTGTGCAGAATCGGAAAACGGAGAGAGCAGGCGAAATATGACTACTGCAATCTGGGGCTTCTTAGGAATTGTCGCGATCTCTCTGCTCGTCGTCGCTCGTCCGCTCTGGCGTCGCTATCGCCAGACGCGACGCGAAGCCCATCGTCAACAGGCTCGGCGCTCTTTTCTCGAACAGCGCGAACACCTTGAAGCCAAGTTTGTTGATCTGGCCGACGCCAACAGTAGCCCGCGGGGTCTGCGTTGGTCTGAATGCGAATTCTCCGACGGCGTTTCCTTCGCTCTCGATCGCGTATCGGGCGAACTCACGGCCCTGGTCGGGATCACCGTCAGCTTTGAAGCCATTGAAGGTGGCGGCATGGAAGAAGTCGAGGCGGTCGGGAATCTTCGCGCAGCGACGGCCGTCTTCCATCACACGCCTAACGGTTGGACAAGTCGAGGCCGAGCCATCATGAATTTGGAACCGGACCAGGCAATTGAGCACTTTCGTGAGAAGCTCGATGCCTTGAGCGACTAAGCCGGTTCCTGCTCTTAACGCTCATGTGAGGCGACCCCCGCGAATTGCCAGTAGCGTGTGACGCGGCTCCTCTGCGCCCGCCAACAGCCGCGAGCTTTGGCTGAATGACCGATGGCATTGCTTCCTTGGTACTGCAGATCGATGAAAATCACTGCAGATCGCGGCGAGCCGTCTGACACCACTGGAAGCACCGCTTCAGGGAAAGAGAGTACCAAGATTGCGAAACCGCCTTGGCGAGTTGCCGCCTTGGACGATGTAGCCGAGACGCAAGCCCCTATTCAGGCTCTTGTCGAGGGTCTGCCGGCCGTTTTTTCGGTCTCGATTCGATACCTGTTCGAGGCTTGTTCGCCAGCCGTTCGGGTCCTTTCCGAATCCTGTTCGGAAAGTAATCGGCCATTGGTCGCCAACTTGCTCGCCGCCGTGAACAGACGGCGATCGGCCGCCTGCACCACCATCGGGAGGGCGGACATCTTCGTGAGCCACGCAGGTGACACAGACCCGCCCCGCCGGCGGTGTGGTGGAAACCATTCAAATTGTCAAAGAGCGCCCGCGTGGTGCATCCCAGACATGCGTCGGGGAGTAGACTCTCGACCGCCTTGTCGAACCGTCGTGAATCGGTCTGCATGCCATTTCACATGAGTCGACGGTTGGTTCTCACACGGCAGCCGGGACATGACATCCCGACCGCCGACCAGTATAGCGAATAGTGTTCAAATGTCAATATATTGAAATCGTCCACGGTCGCTTCTTGGTGACGTCGAGGAGACGACTTGCGGGCGGTTACCCGATGGCTGCAGGGCGATAGCAGCTCTCGCCAACGATCATTCGTTAACCATGGCTGTCGACGGTGACACGAGAAGGTAAGTTCGTGGAAGTGCCCCGGCTAATCGAAATGCCGCGATTCTTAAGAATGGTGCCATATGCTGATGTCGCCAATATTGTCAAACGACTCTAGCTGAAACTCGTCGGACACATGCTTTATCCCGTGCGCGGAACACTTGCCTATCAACATGGCGACATCCCTCTTCCACCCGCGAAGTCCTATGGGTTTTTTCCACGTGTCATACACAGTAACCTCTACCACCTGCTCCCAGTATTGGGACACCTTCCGGTTGTCCATTCTGGTTTCAAGACGCAGTATGCCATTCGCCGAAATTTTGGCATGGGTTCGAATCCATCTCGGAATATCGAAATAGACAATGGTGGCTTTTTTCTTTGGTTTAGAGTCTTCTCGAAAGGCAGAGGTTGGCGGGGAAGAAGCAAGTGGTCGCCCGGATGCTGAATCGAAGTCAGTGTGATCTGTGCTTCTCCCCGGTCAGCATCGTCACTATTCACCATGTCATAACAGAAAAGTGCGGATCTCATCCTTTCATCGTCCAGTCGACACCACTGATATTGTACATCAACTCGAGGGCCGTAATTTGGGTCCTTTCGTCCATCCTTTTTCCACTCATGCAGCGTCAACTCATGAGTGTATGTAACGGGTACGCCTGTCTCAACAGCGTGATACGCCAATAGCTTAGGATCGTATCCGTGTATCTTCCCATTCTCCACATTTATCCGCCGCCTAAGGATTTCTTTAGAACGGCTTTCGCCGTCCGGCTTCGCAAGAATACGCAAGGTCAGAGAGGCTCCAGTAATTTCTCTTTGAATGGCTCTGAATCGAAAGTGGATTTCTTCGGCTGTGCCCACTTCGAGACGTGAACTCCACTTCGCCGTACTTTCCGATGCAGTCCTGTCAACAGATAAACGACCTATAGACCTAGCTGGAGAGGCGTTCTTAGGTCTCTTGGGGGAAATAATCGGAACGAGGTAAGCTTGCATCGATAACATTCCAGTTCAACAAGTATCAATTGCCATTACCCACTGACCGCAGAAGAACTAAATATGCGCATGAGTATAAGAACATGACAATTGCAGAGCAATGTATAGTAGAATAGGGCCATACTGCTACTGTGTTTGTTTTCGCATGACAACGTGATCGAATGTTCGATGTGCGTTACGGAGAACTATTCAACTAGACGGGGGTAGCGACATGGCAAATGTTACGGTCGTCAAGGGAGACGTTAAGGTAATCAAGATCGAATCGGGTGGTCAGCTTTCCATTAAGCTGAATCACGACGGTCCTTCGCCGAAAAGCGGTTTCTTTCGCGTAGCCCAAACAGACCCGCGATTTGATAGCGTATATTCCCTTGCACTTGCGGCGTATATCAACGAGTATCGTGTTCGAATTCGAACTCAGAAGCCGATCAAGAAATCTCAGTATGCGGAAATCATGGAGTTTTCTGTAGGCCAATGAATAGCAGCCCAACGATTCGCCAAGTTCTCCGCTAAAGAAGCTGGGGTCGTTGAAAGCGTGACTGGTGGCACGGTGTTACACCTGCACTCAAGAAAGTCTGCCAGCCCGTACATAGCTCTCAATGGCTTTCGTTTAACCTTTCGTACTGCCCGATGCACTTACACTGTCTAGCGAGCAAATGAATAAGGCCCGACGCATGACAAACCGGAGTGCCGGCACACAGCCTACGTAACTTGTCGTAGCAATTGGATCACGCCCCATTGACAGTTCTTTGTTCAGCCAAGTCTTGAAGGATACTCCGAGCGGCGTCCGATATGTCACGAACCGCCGGGTGGTCGATTTTTCCGGTTAACCGCACTCACCTGACAAGCAGGTGAGTGGCACCCGGCGTTCGACCTCGTACCAAGTAGCACACGACCAGCAATTAGGTTGCCCGACCAGCCACTCGACATCATCATCGAGGACATCTGGTTGCTTAGCTCTTCCTCTTATTCCTCTGCTTCTTCCAGCTCTTCAAGCTCTTCCAGCTCTTCCAGCTCTTCCGGTGTTATTGCCTGCTCTTTCTCTGCTCCTACCGGCTCTTCCGCTGTTTCTACCTCTTCCCTTGGCAAGGTCTGAAAAACGCGCATCCCATACAGGCCGCGCCCTTCGGGACTGCTCGAAGTCAGTACCAGCTTGGCCTTGCCGTCGGCTTGGGCGGTGAAGAAAACTTGGCTTCCGTTAGGCAAGGCTTCGGAGTAACTGTTGGTGTAGATCTTCCCGTCGACGTGAACTGCCAGGAACGGTGTGAACATACCTGAAATCTGCTGTACAAGATAACTCTCACCTTTGGTGATATCTAACTCGACAATGTCCGCCTTCTCGCCGAGCTTAAGCAATGTATGATCATCGTCTGTAAGTTCCCCTCGCTCGCGCATGATTCGTTTGACATCCTGTGTCTCGATACTCAACCGGTAGGGCCCTCTCGAATCCTCACCATAAGCGGTAACTGTGGCGGTCCAGGGGCCCTCTTCCGGAGTGATGACGCGTAGCATCGAGCCTCCTTCTCCACCCGGCGCATCATCATTTTGGTACGCCTGTCCGGAAGGCCCCGTTAGGATCAAGATCGTATCCAGATGACTCCCAGTCGGACGCAGAGTCACAGTAAGAAGTTGACGAATGTCCGTCTCAAAGTCGTGGGAGTCCATCGGCGTTTTTCGTTCCGGGTGCTTGGCATCGCTATCGGTGAGTTCTCCGTCGATGCTACCCGGAAGTGCGGCGACGAGGATCAGCGGATAGACCAACTCCGTGAATAGTGAAAACGACATGGGATGCTTTCCCTGTGCAAGTGGAATCGGCAGAGGTTACAAACGCCATTGGAGACAAGAGGGGTCCCCAGATCTGCCACGCGATCGAGTCTATCCTGCGCTACACAGGTTGTCAATTTTCATGGCAGGTGGGCTCCGAAGATCAAGCGGGCGGGTTATCGCCCGAACGCGCAGATGTTGATTACTTGAGTCGAACCAGATTTGACATAAAGAGTGAATTTCACAAAGATCATGGTCTCGCTCAATCATGCTACCGATCAGCATCGAGCCTTTCAGACCGGTCATGAATAGGTAGCGATACGTGACTACAGATCTCTTCATAACTTGCGCTTGCGGATCTCGAATCCCCGTTTCGCAGGGCCAAGCGGCGTCGGTGGTCTCTTGTGAGTGTGGTCGTGAATGCGCCGTCCCAGGGCTCAGCGAGTTGAGACGTCAGTCGGGCCAGGATGCCTATACCACGAACGCCGTCGAGTCGGTCCATAAGGCGATTGGTGAGGGCGATCTGCCGGGACCGAACTGTATACAATGCCAAGCTACACCCGACTATCTCATCCGGTGCAGGGTTGTGTGTGAGAGGTCCTTTGCCAAGAATTCGACGTCGGAAGACGAGGCCCATTTCGGCGCATTCTTTCTTGGCATTTTCGGCAGGTTATTTTCGCCCTTGTGGATCAAGACCAGGGAGCAGGTGTCGGTGACGCACGGACGCGATACCGTCGTGGAACCGAGTTTTCGGCTTTGCAGAAGTTGCCAGGCGTCGGCCGGAAATCTGCGGAGAAAGCGGACCTTGAGGCGACTCTTACGATTGGTTCCACAGTATGCTCAGCTACTTCACGAATACCCCCAAGCGAAGCTCCTGTTCCTCGAAGCAAGAGAAAGTCCTGTGACGAACGCTGACGAGAGCTAGAGCGCGCCGAGGTGATCCCGCTCGGCGGATCTCCGGAGGGTCGTGTTACGAAAAGAAAAACCCCCGCCAGGCAAACACGCCTCGCGGGGGTTTCTAAGCTTGGCAGGCCGTGGGTCGATAACCACCGCGCCTGCTTACTCGTTGTTACCAGGGGGGATCGGCTCGTTACAACGTTGACTCTCGCTTCACATTCTAGAAAGCATAGGCCTCCTTCACAGGCCGACGCAGTACGTAGTTATCCTCTTCGCCTGTGGTGACTTCCGTCTCCACGATCTCCGGCTGATAGTAGGTGACATTGAAGGCATGCTTCTTGTGACCGTAGTAGCCGTGCCAGTAGTTCTTGTACCAGCGGCCTTTGTACCAATAGCCTTTGTAGTGGTGGTTGTGCTTCTTGTGATAGAAGTTTTTGTGGTTGTGGTGATTGTGGAAGTGCTTCTTCTGGTAGTTCTTCTTGTGTCCCTGGCCCTTGTGATTCCAGTGATTTTTTTTGTTTTGGTGCCAGTTCTTGTGACCGTTCTTGTAATTGCCTTTCTTGTGGTTCTTTTTGAATTTGCTTTGGTGGCCGCGATGGTAGTTCGACTTCTTATGGCCATGCGACGAACTCTTACGGGCATGACTGCCACCGGAGCGACCGCGGTTGTTGCCACCCTTCTTGCCGGCCAGAGCGTCGCTGCTGGTCAGGGCGGTGAGGGCGACGGCGACCAAAGTGACGACAGTGATTTTGAGCGTGGTCTTCATTTTCTTGTCTCCTGAATGTTGGGGTTTGTGTTGAGCGAGCTGACTCTCGCTACCTTCCAGAGCGTGAAGTGGGCCGTTTTGTTACACAAGAAAACAAGAAAGTCGTAAGCCCATATACAGGAGGGCTTTAAGGCCCGCCGAGAACACCGCCATAAGACTCGGCTGGTGCTCGCGCCGGTAGAAATTCAGGAGTAGCGTGTGCCTCAGGACTATCTGGCTCGAAGGGTTGGCGGTCACTCCAGCTGAACCCCGGATCAGCCCCGATTCCACCGGCTTGTCGACACAGCTTGGCACCGGGCGAATCGACCTCTGCTGGCACCACAGTTGGCCCCAAGAAATTTCGGCTGGTCTGATACAATGCCCGACATAACCAATCGTATTGAAGCAACGGCATTGCAAAGGACTGCTGATGGATACCTGGAAAGAAGACTACGTATCGGAAGTCCCGTACGTGCAACGTTTCTACCCAGAGTTGACTCCGCAGCTGATGCGGTTCGCGCTCCGCTGGAAAGGCATCGACGCTCCGGTTGCCCCCTTCCGCTACTGCGAATTGGGGTCGGGCTTTGGAAACTCGGTCAACATCAACGCCGCCGCCAACCCCGAGTCGACCTTCATCGGCATTGATTTTCTCACCGAGCACACCGAGTCGGCTCAGTCCCTGGCGGACGAAGCAGGTACACCCAACGTCAGCTTCTATGCCGATAGCTTTGAGCAGTTTGAGAATCGTGACGAGGCACCGTTCGACTTCATCTGCCTGCATGGCGTCTGGTCTTGGGTCAACGCGGAGAATCGCCAGCGTATCGTAGAGATCATTCGGAATCGCCTGAATCCAGGCGGAATTGTCTACATCTCTTTCAATTGTCTGCCCGGCTGGGCGCCCGCCATGCCGCTGCGCGACTTGCTCTGGTTTCACCAGGACACCTCAGACGCCCCCATTCTGGAGAAGATCGACAGCGGGCTGAAGTTTGCCGCCGATCTCTACGAGACCCAGTCGGGTTACTTCTCCGAAAACAAGGGCTTTGAACGCAGTCTGCGGGCCATGAAGGGAGAAAACCGATCGGTCCTGGCGCACGAGTATTTCAACCGTAATTGGACCCCAATGTATTTCTCTCAGGTCGCCGAGCAAATGACGGCGGCCAATCTTACTTTCGCGGCCCCCGTCAGCCTGATCGACCAGTTTGATCCCCTGACAATCTCTCCCGCGGCCCAGCAGCAGCTCGCCAAGACGACGGATCCAACCCTACGAGAAACCGTGCTCGACTTTCTCGTGAACCGACGATTTCGCCGCGATCTGTTCGTCCGCAATCCAAAGCAGCTCGACGTCGGAAACTTCGACCACCTGATGGACGAACGCTTCGCACTGATGATCCCGAGGAGCGACCTAAAACTCAAACACAATCTGGCCCGGGGAGAGGTCCAGCTCGACGCTCAGATTCACGAACCGATTGCCGACGCCTTGGCATCCGGTCCGCGAACCCTCCATGAACTACTGCAACAGCCCGCCTTGGCGACTCTCTCGCGGGAATTGGTCGTGCAGGCGGTGACCATCGCCGTCGGCATCGGCTACGTCCAGCCAGCTTTGCCCGAGGAAGGCGAGTCGGGGCGCAAGACATCCACCGATCGGTACAACCGAACCGTCTGCGAGCGAGCCAGGAAAGGGGGCACGAACGAAGTCCTCCCTTCTCCAGTCACTGGCGGCGGCGTACGGATCAATAACTTTGAAGCTATGTACCTGGCGGCCGAGAACGCCGGGCAGGATCCCGTGGATGCCACCTGGGAAACGCTGCAACAGCAAAAACGACGGATGAGTCGCGAGGGCATACAGCTCGTCTCCGACACCGACAACCTTACCGCACTGCGACAGGAATACGAGGCGTTCTGCCAGCGCAAACGCCCCGTTCTGGAGCGACTCGGGCTGATCCCGGAATAGCTCGCGCGGCCTGCCTTGGACGGCCCGAGCCTGTCCCCAGCCGGAACATTCCACGCCCGCTCTACCCCACCATCGCAATCGTCGGCTGCCCCTGCCCTTTGGGATCGAAGTGTTTCTCAACCTCTTCCTCGGCAATCGCCTGGAATTCGGCCGCGTACTTGTTGCGGATCAACGAGCTATAGACAACCTGGAACTGCCCGAATGGTTCCTTGGCCCGCAGGATCGCAGCCAGATACTGCGATTTGTTGTTCTGGTAGGCAGGTGGCATATCCCACACTCGCTCCACACACGCGCCAATCGTGTCGCTCAGCTCGACGATGTCTCGCATTGTGAATTTGTAGATATCGACTTCCGGGTCAAAAGTGAGCCCGAGCGCCTCTTCATAGGCCGCTTTGGCGGCGGCGGAGTGTTGTCCCAGCAACCCGCTTCGTTCGTAGATCACGTGGCCCCGCTTGTTTAGTCGTTGGGCCTCCCCCTTGGGCTCATGGGGTCTGAAGCAGGGATCGATGACATGCAGTACCGACTTGATGTCGCGCGTGACATCACCCAGGTCGAACAAGACGACCTGTCCATCGGAGGTGATTCCACAGTTGCGCAGGTAGTTGTCTGAGACGTAACAACCGCGAGCGAGAATGCCGTTGTCGAGTTCGGCGATCTGACGGCCCAGGTCCTGCATGCCGGCCTCGTCCGACTTGGCCACCAAATCGTCAAGATACTCGTCGGCGATTGTTACCCGCTCTTGGATGAAGGCCTCTCCGCAGTCGACGGTTTTATCACCAATGGTCAGCGGCAGGTCCTTCACGATCGAAGTCTTGGCGATCAGTCCGCCCAGATAGTCGATCGACGTCTTATACCCATCGCGGATGAATCGATAAGCATCTCCATCGAGCGGATGTTTCGACAACTTCATCACGAAGTCGAGATCGTCGTGGAACACCACGTCGGTCTCGAAGCCATCTCCGTTGGTGTTGCTGGTGTCGAAGGTGACCTGGCCAATCCGCTGTTTCAGTTCGTCGAAGTTCATGATTTTCTCGATTCTCGCGATTCGTTCTCCAAGACATCTGCCAGGCTGCAAGATACTGGTCTCGGCCCTGCTCTCACAAGGGCAAAGCGACATCTGCCGCGGCAAAGGGGCAAGAACTGAGCGGATTGCGAGTGGGTGCACACCACAAAAAAACCCGGCACCCGAACACGCTGAGGTGATCGGATGCCGGGTTGAAAAGCTAATTATCGAGAGATTCCGACTTAGATGATGGTGATATCTTCGTCGTCGTCATCGCTGTCACCGTCTCCATTGAGGTCGAAGAAGATGATCAGATCGTAGTCACTCGCATCGTCCGAGGCCTTCTTCTCAAACTCGAACTTCAAGAGCACGGTCTCACCGGCGTTGAGCGTTCGCACCGCGTCGGTGCCATTCTCCCAGTCGGCCAAGCCGATCGAGATGCCACCCGTGGTGTGGCTGACGTCGACATCGTAGATCGTGAGGCCGTCGGCCTTGATCTTCTTGAGCTTCTTGTTGGAGGAAGCCCAGTCGAAGTCCATGGCGTTGATGACCGCGGTTCCGTCACCAGTGTTGGTGACGCTAACCATCATCTTGTTCTTCTTAAAGACGGGCGTACTCGACTCAATGTCGCCGGCCGAAGCGGCGGTAAATTCGACCTCGGGCACCATGCCGAGCTCGGTTCCATCTTCGCCGACGAAGCCGACTAGCTGAACACCACCGAACTGGTCACCCAGGGCGAGCGGCTTCGAGCAGGAGGTGTGCATCTCGATCTCTTGCAAGACCGAACCGCCCTCATTGTCGTAGATGGTAATGAAGGTCGAGGCCCCGAACCTGCTCAGGCCGGCGTTCTCGGCCGACATGGTGAAGCTCTCGTCCAGATCAACGTCGCCTTCAAAGTAGACGTCGCCATCCTTGTTGGTCGCCACGATATAGACGGTCGCCGGAGGCGGATCGCCCAGGTCACCACTCACCGAAGCCTTGCCTTCCTGGTTGTTGGAGAGGAAGTTGTCGCCGGTGTATCGCATGCTCAACATGCTGGCTTTTTCGCCCGTCTCACAGACGTCGATCGCGGGCAGCGTACCGTTGTAGCAGCTGGTATCCATGTCCATCATGGTCTCGCCGCTGAGAACCAAGTCAGCCGTCGCGGTACCCTTGTTGCAGTAAATGCCTTCTTCGCGAACCATGTCCATGGCCTCGAAGAGCCAGGTCTCGCCACCGTCGAGCAGACCATCCTGATCGGTATCACCGACGTTGAAGCCGAGTTCGTCGACCAGGGCGACGATCGCGCCGTCGGTGGTCGAGAAATCGTCGCTCGGATCGAGCGGCGTTCCGGCGTCGTCGACAATCTCAATATTGTCCATCGCTTCGGTGCCGTGATTGGTCACCGCGTAGGTCCAGAAGACCTTATCGCCGAGTCCGATATCAACCGCATCGCCCGGCGTGTCGGCGTTTTCGCCCAAGTCGCCGTTGCTTCCACCCGTGTCGGGCAGCTCGGCC
>Ga0180438_10000927_pt1 | contig 53606 bp, 54 predicted proteins | sample SS_ome_12_FD_132455 | JGI IMG/M metagenome (GOLD analysis project Ga0180438, IMG submission 132455) | Hypersaline lake sediment archaeal communities from the Salton Sea, California, USA - SS_3_D_2 metaG | ecosystem: Environmental > Aquatic > Non-marine Saline and Alkaline > Hypersaline >...
CCGGGCATAGAGGTCTATGACCGGCAGGGGCTCATGGTTTTCACTCCAGGCGGCGGCAACACTACCGGCATTTTGTCCGGGCGCGTGAGCACGCGGCTTGTGGGCTCTCCGGTGGGTTCTCCTCTCCCAGACTATGGCATTTGGCTTGGTATTCAGGTTCTTGGCTCCCCAACGGACTATGTGTTTGTGGGCTACGTCAACACCACAGGCCACCCAGCCCGCATTGTGCATGGTGAGGTGATTGCCGGCGTTGTGACCATCCATGCCTTTGTCCCTGTGCCTCCCACAACGCAAGAGGCAGAGGTTGCCATCAACTATGATTCTGTGGGCTTGACCAGCACTGCCTACGTTAGCTTTTCCCCCATTGCAGAGGACTATACAGGACCGTCCTGGAGCCCCATTGGACCACCTGTGGCGCTGGGACCAGCTTGGGCAGGGGTTCCGCCTGCCGTCCCCCGCATCCATGCCACATTCCCCGCCGGAGCCTCTCCAGATGACCCCCACAACATCAGTGATGTGAGGGTGGAAGTGGGCGGCGGCACATGGGAGGGAGAGGAGCAGGCGTCTTGGTTCCTGGAGACGCTGGACGGGACCAACCCGGATGAGTTGGCAGGGCTTGGTGACGTGTGCCCAGATGAACTGCTTGTGTGCTGGGAGCGTGATGGGACCGGGGCTTGCCACATCACCCTTGTAGACACAGATGACCCGGCAGACCCCAAGATGTGGCGGCGGTGGAAAAACTATGGGATCTGGAAGGACTGGCAGCGCGGCGCACAGCCGCTCTGGAGCCCTGGCTGGCTGGATGCTGATGAGGGATTGATTGCCATCACGCGCAACACACGCGGGCACCTGACAGGCGCGGCTCCGGGAGATGAGCAAGGGGAGATTTGGGTCTTGTCCTTGCGCTGGGACCGCACCATTGTCTTCACGGTGGACGGTCTTGGGGGCTACATTGCCCTGTTTGACCAGACCACCGGGCGCGTGCTCAGGGACGTGGGATCGTGGGGATCACGGCGCTGGTTCAACCATGAAACCTTTCAGCCACAACACCCCTATGATGGGCGCTACTCCCCCACCTCCGTCTTTGTAGGCACGCTGAACAACCGCATTTCAGAGGACGCAGCGCCAGCCCTCACCTATGATGTGAAGGTGGGCAGGGGGGATGATGGTGAACTGTATCTTGGCTATGGGATTCAAGCCATTCCAGCCTCCTGGCCTGGTCCAGGCAACTACTATGCTGGTGTGATCCGCATGGAGCAGGGCAACACCCCGGCAGCTTTCCCCCGGTGGATGCTACGCAAAAATGACTCCGGCTTCAACATCTGGGATGAGTCAGATGAGGCGTGGGTTGTGGTGGGGCTCTCCTATGCGCGGGCGATCTGGTGGTTGCAGGCGCGTGAGGATGGAGCCTTTGGACAGATTGAGGGAGTGCTTTGCCGCAAGGATTTCACTGGGCTGGCGGCGGACAACTTGATCACGGCTCCCTACACAGAGGACACTGCTTGGAACGCCACGGACCAGTTTGGCGGCATGGGGTTCAATCTGCACCTGATGGACTCCAGCCCGGTTGGGGATGACGTTGTGCTGGTCACTTCCGGCTTCTTTGCAAACAGCCACTTGACGGCTCTATGGTACAACAAGACAACGCCTGCCATCTCTGTGATCAAGACCTTTGCGCCACCCCGCTCACTGGAGCAGGTGGGACACAACTTGAGGACCATCCCCACAGCTCAAGAGTACCCCCGGTGGTTCCACTACCTTCTGGCTGAGACAGAAGACGCCAGAAAGCTGTGCAGGATAGCCGGGAGCGGAGCCCAAGGGGCAGACTCCCAGTTGACTGTCTTGGGTGGCTTTTGGCTTGCCTACGGGCAGTGGACGGGGCTTGTAGAGCAGGGCTCCAACCACACCATTTTGCGGGGAGCAGTGATTGACCGGGATGACTTCACGTTGACGGTCCAGGGGCGCATTGTTCCCCCCTTCAAAGCAGGCTATGGGTTCTCTGCTTTCAGCAACATGCAGGCGTCCCAACGGTTCTCCTATGAGATAGGCGTGATTGGAGAAAAGCGCACGGGTGCAGTGATCCGCATCCTGTTCACTGGGGCAACATCCATCCAGATCGCCGGAGCCATTATCTTTTTGGATGGCAGCGGCTTGCAGTCAACGGTCAATGTGGTGACAGCGCCCACGCAACTGCTTCAGCTTGGCGGGGATCTGCGGTTCAGGATCACGCGCACAGCCAACACCATCACCCTCTACTACTTTGACCCAGGGCTGTCCACATGGGTCCAGCTTGCCCAAAAAATTGCATCCCGCATCCCTCTAGTGCCCTACATGGCAGTGACCCTTGAGGATGTGGTTGGTGGCCTTGCATGTGGCATGGGAATTGAGGTAGAAAAGTTGGAGTTGACAGGGACGGCACAGCACTTCTCCAGACCCGTTGATTTTGCCACTCTGCCCTCTCAGATGGCGGGCGTGGGTGGCGGAGCGGTTTTCCGGGAAGCCATCCCCACAGACCTTGCAGGCAGCTTGGTGGCTTCTGACACCTGGCTTTTCCCCGGACTGATGCCCAGACCGTAGCTATTAGGAGCTAATAACATGCTCATCACAGACACCTTCCCCGCGCCCACCTTGGATGACGCCAAGTGGAGTGACCAGCAGACGGGCTCCGTGGGCTTGGTGATAGGCTCCCCCTCAGATGGTGTCTACCCCCAGAATGTGGATGATGACGGTGATGAGGTGGTGGTCTTGTCAGAGGGCAAAATCTCCGTGCCGGCGGGGCAGAGTTTTGACCAGAGCATCTTCTATGAAAATGTCTACACAGACCCAGACCAGTCCATTGTCCTGTTCCTGGGGTGGCGCACCTATCAGCAAGCCCCTTCAGGGAACCCTGCTTTTGGCATAGACGCCTCTTTGGCAGTTCTCCCTGGTCCAGCCTACTACTTCCAAAAAAGGACGTTTGAGAGCGACACAGAGACGCGGGACAACATCATTGAAGATGAACTGGAAGGGGCAGATGGTGGGTTCCGCATGGAGCGCATTGGCAGCAACTACTCCCTCTACAGGCACAACGGAGATGACTGGGAACTTCTCCAGACGGTCCACTTCCCCCACACAGACACAGGCTATGTGATCTTTGGCGTCTTTGCCGTCAACCCCGTGCTGTCCTTCCCTTGGGTTTTGCAAACATGATGTAGGAGGCTGAGATGGCTACGGAAATCTATGTGTTGCATCCAGGCGTGGGGCAGAACCGTGCGGGGGAGGGTGCAACGCTGCGGGCGGAAGAGGGCACCTCTTTCAAGTACATGATGCAGGAGTTCCCGCCCTCTGCGGACAAGGAAACAGACCTGCACGGTGTTGTGGTCCCGCCCAACCTGCTCACAGGCGTCTCTGACAAGGTGCTGTTCCGGGCTGTCTTCAGGCAGGTCACAGCAGGCTCAGGAAACACCAACATCACGCTCAAGTGGCAGAACATAGCCCCACCAGATGGACGCCACACAGCTACACCCAGCCCTGGAGCAGACTCCCCCCAGACATGGGCAGCGCCGGGGGCAGATGATGAAGAGGCGGTGGAGTTTGAGGAGAACGCCTCCCTGTTTGCTACGGGGGAGGAACTGCTCTTGCAGGTGGGGCGTGAGGTGGCAGGCCAGACCTTTGCGGGCACCATTGCCCTGGTCCGGATAGACATTGAATTTCCCATTGTTGGAGGCGGGGGCGCGGGCTTGTGGACGGACGGGGGCGCTCACATCTACCCGTCCGCAGGCGCGGGCAAAGAGGTGTCCGTGGGCAAGATCACCGCACCAACGGCTCCAGGCGCGATCATGGAGGTGGCTGGCGGGCACTTGCAGGTGGGTGGCACATGGAACGGACCCCACTTCATCATGGGCACACCACCAAATGACTGGCACTTCTGGATTGACCCCAACGTGGGGACCGGCGTGCTGCGGACAAAAAAGACTGCGCCCCTCAGTGTTTCTGATGGAGACATTGTTGGTTCCCAAAGCTGAGGTTGACAACACACCCTTCCCAGTGGCATTATCCAGTCAGGGAAAACACATCACATCCCATCCGTTCTGTTCTGTTCTGTTCTGTTCATTGGAAAAAATCCTCTATCCTTGCTAGCAGGAGGAAATACTCATGTCTGATTTTCTTGGAATGGGCGCCTATGCAGGCCAGACACAGTACACGGTGAGTGACCCGTACTATTCTGGTGATCCCGGTGCCTACAATCACGGTCAAATTGCTACAGACCAAGCGCACACCGTCCATTACGGTGACGCCAACCTCCACATGGGCGCTATTGACTCAGACCAAGCAAGCGGAACGCTCCTGATTGGTGTGGTCAACGCTGGTGCTATCCAGTTTGGCGGTGGCTCCACAACCCTTGTCTTTGCCGGTGACATGACCGTTTCAGGCAACCTGACAGTCCAGGGCTCATCCATCACCTCCCAAGTGGAGGAAGTGGTTGTCTCTGACAATCACTTTTTCATGAACTGGGACTACTTGGGGCTTGTGGCGGAAACAGGCGGTATGGTGGTCAACTACCTTGCCACTTCAGACCAGTCCACAGTTGTTGCTATGCCTGCGGAAGTGACGCTCACTGGAACGGTGTCCGGCACGGTGGGAACTGCGGCGATCACAGGCGTTGGCACAGCATTCACCACAGAGTACACGGTTGGTGACTGGATGGTCATTGACACAGCCGGTGACGGCAACGGGCGTGAAGCCCACATCATCCAGACCATCACGGACAACACCAACATTGTGCTTGCCTCCAACCTGTACGCCACGCACGCAGGAGAGACGCACTCCCGCAACGTGGTCCCCGGTGGTGGGTTCATCCCTGCCGGACTGGACAACGCCTACTGTGCTCTGGACCCTAATGACTCTGAAACCTTCACCTACTCCGCCACGGACCTTGTGGCTGTCTCCTACGCCCAGCAGTCCACCAACAACGGCTTGTATGAGGTGTTGAGCCAGACCGTTGTTGAGCTCACGCGCACAGGCACGTTGAGCATCACCTCCGGCACGGATGCGATCACAGGCGTTGGTACAGCGTTCACCTCTGAATATCAGGAAGACGGCTGGATTGTCTTGGACGCAGATGGCGGCGGCAACGGGCGTGAGATTCACCAGATCGCTACCATCACCAATGACACCTCCATGACCCTCTATACCAACGCAACCAACAACCATGCGACAGAGGATCACTCTGAAATTTCCTCCACCTTGCAGGTCAAGGGTGTTGGGCAGACCTCCACCGTTGAGGACTTCACGGACACTGATTTTGTTGAGGAAGACGGTGTGGCGCCTGGTGGTATTCCCTTGATCGGACATGTGAATGTGTCCGTCTTGCGGGCAGGCACAGACGGGATTTGGGAGACGGGCATTGGCAACCAGACAGCCCTGTCTTTTTCCGATCTGGCCTCAGCTACGGGGATCACCCTCAACTCTGTCTACCAAAACAACGGCAACACCGTTCTCTTGGATGACGGCTCTGGCACCATTGTCTACCGGGACAACGGGATCACCTCTCTGTACGCCACCCAGTATGAGAACACCGTCAAGGCCACCTTTGGCACGGACAACAATGACGGGCAGATCCACTTCACCCCGGCGGGCAGCTTTTACGTTGAAACCCTTGCTCATGACGGGACGCTGGATGAGGGCTCCAAAGACCTGCACGTCCGCACGGGAGTAGTGACCAACCCTGGCAGTAGCGCCTCTGGCTCTCTCACCATGAACACGGGTTCTGTAGGGACGGATGGAACGTCTTCCGGCGGCGTGCTCATCTACTCCGGGCTTTGTGATGGGTCTTCCCAGTCCGGCAATGTGGAAGTGTACTCTGGCAACCAACCCCAAGACAGTGTGGCGGCTTCTGGCTACATCAAACTTTACACAGGCACCTGTCAGAACGGTGACTCCGGCGTGGCTGAACTGTACTCTGGCAACGTGACGGACGGGGGCGGTTCTGCTGACTCTGGTGACATTTCTGTCTACTCTGGCACGGTCCAGGGCGGTGAGTCTGGCACGGTTGACATCTACACAGGCAATGCCTCCAACGTAGGCACCTCTGGCGCAATGACCCTGAAGACCGGGACCACAACGGTTGGCGGCACCACGGGCAACATTGACATCTACACGGGTGACGGTGTGTCTGGGATCACGGGTAACGTGAGCATCCGCACCGGCTCCGCCTCTGGTGCAGCCAACACTGGCGATCTGTTCCTCTACACGGGCTCTGGGACCACCCCGGCGGCTGATGGTGACGCCTATCTAGAAGCCTACAACATCTACATTGGCAAAGCCAACAACCGGCTTGCTGCGGCGCTGAACAGTATTCAGATCGGAAATGACAACGCCACGGCTCCTTCTGTGACCATCTATGGACCGGACAACACTGCTGCCGCCATCACCATTGCAGAGGGTGGCGGGACCACCTACATGGTCTTTGATACCACGGACGCCAGTGAGCAGATTGAGATTGAGCAGAACACCCGCATGGTGGACAACAAGCGGTTCTATGTTGGCACGGATCTTGACGGGTTCTGGTACACGGACAACGCCACCGCCTACTTTGCCACCAAAGCTGTGGACAGCACCAACTCCATGCCCATCTCTTCCATCACAGGCAACACCACCACCAGTGGCAACTCTGGAGCCTACACGGTTGCATCCGGCAACGCTGCAACGGCTTCTGGCGCAGTGAGTCTCTATTCTGGGACAGCTTCGGGTGGCCTGAGTGGCGCTGCCACCCTCTACACGGGCACGGGCACCACGGGCACCGGGTTGATCAACATCTATTCTGGCAATGCTTCTGCAGGACCCAGTGGTGCGGCAACCCTGGCAACCGGCTCTGGTACAACCGGAACCGGTATCATGACCTTGGGTACAGGTAACGCTTCTGCTGGGACCAGTGGGGCGGCAGTCCTGTCTTCTGGTGGTGGTACTTCAGGGACCGGTTTGGTATCCCTCAGCTCAGGCAATGCCAGCGCGGGTGGCAGTGGTACAGCGGCGGTCTACTCCGGCAACGCAACGGGCGGCAACTCCGGTGATGTGAGCATCTACTCCGGGACGGCTGCGGGCAACACCTCTGGGGATGTCAACATCACATGCAGCGCAACCGCCACCACGCAGGGTGATGTGAACGTTACTGCCAACTCAGTGATCTATGCCCTTGGGGCAACTTCAGACCAGATCGTCCTGGACGCCGGCACCAACGGCTTTGTGCTGGAGTGGGAAGATGTATCAGCCAATGACCCCAACACGGACGCCCGCGTGAAGGACGCTGGCTCCATTCTCATCTGGCGGAACGACGGCTCACGCGGTGTCTCTGTGTGGGTCAACACGGACGGCACAGGCACCGGCTGGGTCTTGATCGGGAGCCAGTCCTGAGCCCTATTAGCAACTAATAACCCTCCTACCATTCTGCTCCTTTTCCACTGTGTGTGGGGGGTGTGGGAACCATCCCCCTCCCCCTACCCCACACCCCCCACACGCCTCCTCCTTCACTCAGCACTTGCCCTTTGGGCTGTCTTTCCCCTATAATCAGGCTTGTTTTTAGTTCTGTTGACGTTGGAGGGGCTTGCCCTCCACCCTACCCGCAAAAGGAAACACACACATGAGCAAGAAAAAGAAGAAACGCAAAGCAGGACAGCAGGCTCCCCCCTCTCCCCAAGACCAGCGCAAAATGGCGGCAATCAAGCAAAAAAAGGAGTTCATCAAGGGGCTCATGCAAGCCCAGAGCATGGTGGTCTTCACCCCTGGGCAGAACTTCAGCTTTTTTGGCATTCCCAACGAACGGCTCCTTGAGTTTTTGCTCCGGGAGGTCTATGGCTGGGACGGGCGCAATGTCATGTTCCAGAAGATTCTTGCCAAGCTGGAGGGACCAGCCCAACCGGCACCAGACCCCGCAACCAAGGAGCTGGATGACATGCTGGAGGAGGTGGCTGGGGAGTTGGATGAAGATGATGTTGAGGACGCCACAGGCGGCGCTGAGGATGATGAAGAGGACGGAGATGACTCAGGGGATGAAGAGGATGAAGAGGACGCTGAGAGTCCCTCTGAGCCCCCTGCAAAAGTGCTCCCCATTGACCCCAAGCAAGCCCCCCTACCCAAGCCGGTGAAGCCCGCAGGCAACGGTGACGCCCACCCCTCTCCCCAAGAGGAGATTGCCCGCCTTGAGGCGGCGCTGGCAGAGTACAAAAAACAAGCGGCAGAGGGCACGCAAGATCCCGCCGCAGAGTGAGATGACTCATGGCGTTTGTCTTCAAAAACTACTCCCTCACGTTCCCTGGGGCGGGCGTTGCCACCCCTTTGGACATCACGGTCCATGTGCAAGCCACAGACCGCTACACGGCTCTGAGAGGCGTTGCCCAGTCCGTGGTGGTCCAGATCGCCACCCCCCAGCTTCTTTTGCTCCCACTGGACTATGACGGCTTTGTGGTGGAGCGTTCTGATGACGGTGGGATCAACTGGTCCCAGGTGTCCGGCGTGGTGCGTGACTCCTTCTTTTGGGTGGACGCGCCCGCGCCCGTGGGCACGCTGCGCTACCGCGCCCGGATGCGCGTTGCCGTGGGCACGCTGTCTTCTCCCGGCTCAGAGGTGGAAGTGGTGGTCAACCAGTGGGGAGACGCAGATGAGATGGGGCTGTCAGAGGTGGACGTTGCCAACGGCAACATCTTGACCCGGCTCCCCAGGGCAAACGCCTTTCCCGTAGGCTTTGACGGAGAGCCCCACACGGGCATGAGCGTGGCAGAAGGGTCTATGGCTGGGGGGCATGGGGAAGGTGCCTGGTACGTCCGTTCCAGGGAGTTTGAGCCCCCGCGTGTGTACGGGCACGCCCCCGCCTGTGGCACGCCAGCCGTACCCCTGCCGCTCACGGTCATCACCCTCAAGTTGCAAGACCTGCCTTACCCCACCGGGGGCTCCGGGATAGATGACACCCAGACGGTCATCTGGCTGGGCGTCACCTCCCAGTCCGGCGGCGCTCTGCTAAAGGTGCGGGACGGAGCCACCCAACCCAACGCCCCCACCATCACCTGCGCCGTGGTGCCTGGAGTGGACCCCCTGCTGGATAGGGATGTGACCATCACCGTTCCAGCCGGGTACATCAACCCCCTGGACACCGTGACGGTCAAGGTCTTTGTGGTTGACCTGGATGGCAACGTGACCACGGACCTCTGTGAGTTTGTGATGGAGTACAGGGATGATGTCCCGCCGGTCATCAGTGATGAAGACCCGGAGTGCGGCACGGGCGTAGACGCCTCTGACAGCCGCAGGGTGCGCCGGGACACCTCCTTCTCCTTTGAGGTCACAGACCCGGACACAGGCGTTGACACAAGCACGCTGGACGTGTTCTATGGTCCCTCCTCCTCTGGACCCTGGACCCAGGTGCTCAACAACGGCACAACGTGGCTGGGGGGCTTCACGGGCTCCATCATCCCCATCACAGATGGCTATGAGGTGACGGTCAACCGCCCGGTGGCGGACCCCCTCTGGCCTGCGGACAGCGTGGTCTGCTTCCTGATTCAGGTGGATGACAACCAGGGGAACAGCGCGGAGAAGACCTGTTGCTTCCGCACAGAGGACGTGATCCGCATCACCCGGATCGTCCCCATAGCAGAGGACATTCTCTTTGTAGAGTTCAACGTCCCCCTCTCCAACGATCACCCCCTACGCAACGCCCAGAACTATGCCATCAGCCCCCTGGAGGCGGCGGACCCCGTGACGGTCAAAGAGGTCTTGCCCCATCAGTTTGAAGAGGCTGCGGACCCGGAAAACCCCTTCACGCGCTTGGGCGCGGGCGATCCGGCGTTCATCTACCTGCACACCACCCCGCAGACCCCGTGGGCAACCTACCAACTCAGCATCACCCCCAACGAGCTACAAGATCGCTACGGGTTGGATGTGCCCGCCCTGTCAGGGGATTTCCGTGCCAAACGCACCAAAGTTGATGAGCACCGGGACACCCACAACCAGCCCCTTGCCCGTGATGACTCTTCCCACCGGCGGCTCTTGATCGGGATAGCCCACGCGGATGAGGTGATCGGGGGCAACTTCATCTCAGATGATTTTGAGGAAGAGTGATTTTATTAGCTTCTAATAGAGGAGAAAGACCCATGCCCTCCTATGTGATTCTCAAAGCCCGCAACATGCCCCAGAGGCTCCAGAAAGCCCTCACGGGGCTCATCCATGATGAATTCCATGCCCTGACTACCTACGCCCATCAGGCGTCCATCATGGAGGGCTACGGGCACCAGCGCCTTGCCCAAAAATTCCAGGAAGAGGTCCGGGAGGAACTGCACCACGCCATGCTCCTGATGGACCGGCTCAACCTCTTTGCCTCCCCGCCCAACCTCAACAAGCCCAAGCCCGTCAAGACCCTCATCTCCCCCAAGGCCATGCTCCAACACCAGCTTGAACTGGAAGAGGAAGCCATTGCCAGCTACAACAAAGCCGTTGCCCTTGCCCGCTCCCTGGAAGACAACGCCACCAAGGATCTGCTCACCGCCATCCTACAGGATGAGGAGCACCACTATGACTGGCTGTCCGCCCAACTGGACCGTATTGCCCAGATGGGCTTGGAGAACTACCTCTCCCACATGGGACAGCCCCACATCACCGTTGAGGTGGAAGAGGAAGACTGATGCCCCTGGACATTGCCAACGTCCCCAACCCCCTGTTCACCTACAACCAACGCTCCGCCCTGGAGGCGCTCCGGCGCATGTTCCTATTGAGATGGTCCACCGGGAAGTACCTGACAGCCAACGCTGGCAACTATGGGCTCTCACGCCCTCCCCTGGGCTTTTCTGATGATGACATCTTCCGCGCCTGCGCCCAGGTCATCATGGCGCACCACAAGAACATCCTGGACCCCATCCGCCTCCTCTGTGAAATCATCCTGGGACCGGCTGAAGACCTCTGGTTCCAACTTGCCCAAAATGAGAACGCTGGCAGACCCTTCCTCCACCTCAAGCCCTACGGGCACTACTTCACCTACTCCAATCTGGTAGGCGGACCCCCCAACCCCGGAGAGCGCCTCTCCGCCACACACCCCAAAACTGGCACGGTTTTTGACATCCTTGCCGTCCACCTGGACACCGCCCGCTCCCGCCTCTGGTTCAACTTCATCCGCTCCAAGCCCGCAGACCAACTCCTGGAGCCAGGGCTCTCCTTCACCGGAAACCAAACCGGCGTCTCACTCAAGAACGCCTCAGAGGTCTTCCAGCGTGACCTGGACGCCCTTCCCATCTATGCTATGTTTACCCTCTACAACCCCAAACCGGCGGACCCCCTGGACCCCTCCCTGGATGCGCTGCGGGAGGACGGAATTTTCATTTCCCCTGATGCTACAAGGGGTTACGCCAGATTGAGTCAGCCCCTCACCTCCGCGCACGCCCAAGATGACCTGCTCTACATCAAAGGCGGATGCTGGGAACTGTACGCCCCAAAAGCCCGCAGCTTCTACATCAAGGTCACTTGCCCAGAACTGTACCCGTCACAACTCCCCGGCAACTCCTACCTGCACGCTAACCCCTGGATTGCCTCTGAGACACAACGCCCCCTTGCACCGGGAGACACAAACGTCTACATCCAAAACCTTTTCACTCTCAACACGGATTTGCTAACCTTCCCAAGAATCCTTTTTATCGATCCGGATTTTGAAGCCAAAAACACACTTTCCGGGTCAAGGTTTTTGACGGTGACAGCGTTCAATCCAACGTCACGGGTCTTCACCCTGTCTCTCCCCATCCCGGCAGGCGTCCACTATCCCAGAGGGACCAAGGTGAAGTGGCTCCAGCACTTGACAGGGCAGACCAGTGGCGTGACCTCTCCAGGGGCTCAGGTGATCGTGGCACGGCTGAATGAACCTCATCCAGAGGGTGTGTGGGTGGTGGACCCAGGGGGGGGTAGTGAGGAGAAAGTTTTTGTGGTGGGGAGTTCTTATCAGGTGCGGCGGCTGGTGGCACCGTTGGTGAGTGGTTCCAGTGTAGTGGTGGAGGTGGACAGACCGTTTGAGGATGTGGACCTGAGCCAGACCACCCACTTGGAGGTGTTGGACACCTTGGGGACTGGTGGCTTGGTACAGATTCAGAGCATCAGTGGGAGGTTCATCACGTTGACAGGGGTGGTGGGGTTCAGCATAGACACCACCACGGTCCTTGCATCCGTGGGGTTGGTGGACAGTGCGGGAGCCAGTCTCTTGACGCTGGACCCGGCAACTCCGGTGCAGGGGTTGCACGGGGGGGCAACGGCACTGGCGTACTTCTTGGGGTTGGCGGGAGGCTTGGAGCCAACGTGGGCGGACCATTTACCTGTGGCTGGGTATCCGCCCGCTACGCCGGACGGGCGGCACCCTGGACCGTACTTGTTTGAGCCCAGCCGTGACGCTGCGTACAATGAACAGGGGAGTGGGTTGGTGCGTGCGGAGTTGGACACCACGGACCTGAATGACGGGCGGCTCTACATGGCGCGGACGCAGCTTGCGGAGCGCCTGGACCCGCAGACAGCGCCGATCTTGTTCACCGTGACGGTGGGTGGGATCAAGCATGAGATACGGGCGATCCGTGTGGTGGATGCGTCCTTGTTGCCCAGTCAGGTCATCATGAACGCTTGGAAGGTTCACCCGGACAACCCGGACCCTGGCCTGCCTATCCGTGTGGTGGTGGCGGCAGAGGGGCAATTTGGGCGCACTCCTGTCTACTACTGGGGTAAGGGGTTCAGTGTCTCTGGGACGGAGAATCTGGTCTATTTGAGCGGCGTGCAGCGCATCCACTTGGCGGGGACGGAGGTGGCAACGTACCACACGCACCTGCCCATCAAGGCGGTGAGCCCAGCCAGCAACCCGTGGGGCGCGGACCCTGGCTTTGACACTGGGGAGGGGCAGGTTTTGGTGGACCACGGCTTTTCTGTAGAGGAGACGGTGGAGTATGACAAGCTGAACAAGGTGAGCAACACGCAGGCCACCCTGGAGTTTGAGCGTGGCTTTGTCCCGCAGCATGGGCATGACCCGTTCAAGGTGAGCAACCTGGAGCCCCTGATTGCCTTGGGGGTTCCGATAGTCCGGGGGGACCAGCAGGCCATCCCCAGGGTGGATGGGTTCTCTTTCCCGTTCTACTTGGGCGGCAACGCTGCCTATTTCCGTCTGCGCTTTGTGATGGATTTGGTGCGTGCTGCGGGAGTGGAGGTGACGTTGCTGGATGACAAAGACCGTGTGATCCCCGTGTAGCTCTTGCCTTTTTCCTCTTGACACAGAAAAGCCCTTGCAAAGACTCTCCTTTTTTTGCGATCAAATTTTTTGATCGGATCGTGAAAAAAGTGGTGGCGTGCTATTAGTTTCTAATGGAGGTCATCCTGTTGGCGCGTGTTCCCTGCGTTCAGGTTTCGCTTGGCACACGCTGGCAGGAGGACAGATGTAGGAGAACCTTGACAAATGAGGAAAAGCGGCAGGTTAGGTCCAGGCAGTCCCCGGCTCCACCCCGGCGGATTTGGTGCCGGTGGTTTTGGTTTGCTGACACAGGTTGTCTGGCGTGCTCTTACAGGATGGGCTGATTTGTCAGAGGCAGTCCTGGGAAAGCTGTAGGAGCGGGGAGCCGGCGCCGTTGGCTCCGCCCCTTGATGCAACCTGCCCCTGGTGGACCTAAGTGGTTGAAAAGAGGCGTGGGGGAATTCTGACAGGCTTTTGAGAGGCATGTTTTTGGTGGCTTGACAGCAGGAGGAAAGAGATGACACCCCAAGAGGCTGAAGCCAAGAGGTTTTTCTACCGTGGCAGAGTGCGCTCTGTCTATGATGGTGACACAGTACGCATGGACATTGACCTGGGCATGGGGGTGTGGGTCCAGAACCACAGCATCCGCCTGTGGGGGATAGACACCCCAGAGATACGGACCAAAGACCCAGAGGAGAAGAGGAGGGGCTACAACGCCCGTGATGCGCTCCGGGAGATGGTGCTGGGGGAGAAGGTCTACATTGAGACGTTCAAGGACAAGAGCGGCAAGTATGGGCGTCTGCTGGGGGTCATTTGGGCAGACCTGGAGCCAACGCAGGAGCAGGGCTCCGGCGGGCTCCTCAACGTCAACCTGCAACTGGTGTTGTCTGGTCTGGCAGAGCCCACAGAAAAGCGTTACATTGAGGCAAAGAAAGCCCACATTGAAGTAGAGAAGGGGTTGCAGGCATGAGGTACTTCTCAGGCTGTTCAGGGATTGGCAGTGAGCATGTGGCATGGGACCGGCTGGGGTGGGAGTGCGCCGGGTTCTGTGAGATAGAGGAGTTTCCCTCAGCCGTGCTTGCTCACCACTATCCCAACGTCAAGAACTATGGTGATTTTACGGAGTTGACAGATGAGCAAATCCAGGGACTCAGATCCGCCGGTCCAGTTGACCTTCTTGTTGGGGGCACCCCCTGCCAAAGTTTCTCAGTTGCCGGACACAGAAGAGGACTGGATGACTACCGTGGCTCACTGGCGCTCAGATTTGTTGAGCTTGCGGATCGCCTTGGAGTCCGTTGGATTGTCTGGGAAAACGTCCCAGGAGTGCTCAGTGTTGATGAGGGACAGGCTTTTGGAGCCGTCCTTGGGAAAATGGTTCAGCGCGGGTATGGGTTCACCTACAGAGTTCTGGACGCACAGCATTTTGGAGTGCCCCAAAGACGCAGAAGAGTCTTTGTTGTCGGACATTCTGGAGGAGACTGGAGAGCATCTGCTGCGGTACTGTTTGAGTCCCAAGGCTTGCCAGGGGATACTGCGGCGGGCGGAAAAGAGGGGGCGCATCCTGCCCCCTCCGTTGGAGGCGGCTCTGAAAATGGTGGCGGAGAGAGAGGAGGAGTGATGTCCTTTGACACCACCCAGATCACCTCTCCTGGCAACTATTCCCAGCCAGACTATGGCAAGCCCTGTCATTCACTGGCTTCTGGAGCGCACGTCCCGTCTGTGGCTATGGCGCTGACAGCAAATGACAATGGGCGGGACGCCACAGAGAACACCTGCCCCACGGTGCGGGTTGGAGCCCAGCCTGCCGTGGTCCCAGACAAATCCTATGCCATGAATGCCAAGAGTTTCTACCAAAACCCCACGGTGGAAACCTACATCCCTTTCAATGAGCAAGCTGGCACGCTGGGCGGAGCCTCCCAAAGCGGGGGCTTCCGTACCACGGACCTGGACAACTCTGGGGCGTTTGTGCAGGCGTTTGCCATGCGCGGGCGGGACGGGGAGAACATGCCAGAGGTGCATGGGGACGGGCAGACCACCTCTCCGGTGCGGACAGAAGGTGGGAGTGGGCGGGACTATGTGGGCTTGTTGAATCAAATCCGGCGGCTGACACCGCTTGAGTGTGAGCGGCTCCAGGGCTTGCCGGACAACCACACCAGGGTTCCATTCAAGGGCAAGGACGCCTCAATGTGTCCAGACACCCCCCGCTACAAGGCGGTGGGGAATGGCTTTGCTGTGCCCGTTGTGCGGTGGCTGGGTGAGCGCATCCAGATGTTTGAGCGGCTGGTGGCGCAGGGCAAGATCCGGCGGTGATTAGAAACTAATAGGAGGAGGCATGGCACCCGGAACAACGGAGCCCAAGGCAACGCTCCATCTTGGTGATTGCATTGAAGTTTTGAGTGGGTTGCCCCCAGAGTGTGTGCAGGCGTGCGTCACGGACCCGCCGGCAGGCATTTCCTTCATGGAGCGGGACTGGGATGATGACAAAGGGGGAAGGGATGAGTGGATTGAATGGCTCACAAAGGTCATGCGGGAGGTCTACCGCGTGCTGGTGCCTGGAGCCCATGCCCTGGTGTGGGCTCTCCCGCGCACAAGCCACTGGACCGGCATGGCGCTGGAGAACGCAGGCTTTGAGATTAGGGACCGCATCAGCCACATCTTTGGGCAGGGCTTCCCCAAAAACCACAACGTGAGCAAGGCGCTGGACAGGATCGCCGGGGCAGAGCGTGAGGTGGTGGGGGTTGTGGCAGGAATGGGGAAACAGAACCCGGAGTGGAACGGAACGGCAGCAGGGCGGGCGGAAAACTACTTCAAGCCGGAGTATGAAGCCACAGCCCCAGCTACCCCAGAGGCAGAGCAATGGGACGGCTGGGGCACGGCGCTCAAGCCCAGCACAGAAGACTGGTGGCTTGCCCGCAAGCCCTTCAAGGGCAGCGTGGCTTCCAATGTGCTGGAGTGGGGGACCGGAGCCATCAACATTGATGGGTGTAGGATTTCACTACAGGGGCAACCATCCCCATCCGCAGAGCGCCGCAAGAGCACCCCCCTCATCAACTACAAAGACGGTGGGCGCTGGCCTGTCCGTACCAGCCCAGAAACCTTCTCCCAGGAGCGTCCCTCTGAGCAGTTGGGGCGCTGGCCTGCTCATTTCATTTTGAGCCATCACCCAGAGTGCAAGCAAGTAGGAGAAGATGACTGGGACTGCCACCCAGATTGCCCGGTGAGGCAGCTTGGGGAGCAGACACAGGGGCAGAGATGTCAAAACCCCTCAAGGACTGGTACAGCTTTTTCCCATGATGGTCTGTTCATGCCAGGGCAACCAGACAGGCAACCTCTCCAGCATGATGATGGTGGTGGTGCTTCCCGGTTCTTTTTGAACCTGCCCCCTGTGGACCCGGACCCTTTCTACTACTGCCCCAAGGCAAATCCAAAGGAGAAGGAGTTGGGCTGTGATGACCGGGATGAGGCGATCTGCAACGACGGGCGCAAAACCAGCATAGACAACCCCTACCAGCGTGGTGACACCATGCGGAAAAACGTCCATCCCACCGTCAAGCCCCTGAAGTTGATGCGGTATTTGTGCAGGCTCATCACGCCCCCTGGAGGCACCGTGTTGGACCCTTTCATGGGATCTGGGAGCACAGGCATGGGGGCGCTCCAGGAGGGCTTCAGCTTCCTTGGGATTGAGCAACAAGAGGAGTTCTTGGACATTGCCCGCAAGCGGATTGCTTGGGCTCTTGAACAGGCTCCTTTTGAGGAGAAAGAGCGGACCTTGCAGGTGGTCACACAGGATGAAGACGGGCAGGAGCAGGCAGAGGTGGAGGTCAAAGAAGACCGGCGCCCTGCACAGCAGTTGTCTTTTTTCAAGTGATTGAGTAGACTGTCTGGGGAGATGGAGTTGACCTGTATTAGTTTCTAATAGACCACCTTTGGGGTGATATCATGGCAAAAAGACCCAACTATGTGCCCACAGAGCGGGTGGACCTGGATGATTTTCTCTACTCTGTGGCAGACTATCCCTTCAACTTGCAGTCAGACATGAACCGTGCTGTCCTGGGAGCCGGCGTCCTGGAGGGCTTCCGCGTGCGCGTTCTGGAGCAGTCCGGCGCAAACAAGGGGCGCATTGAGATATCCAACGGGCGTGCCCTGGACTGGGGCGGGCGGTTCCTCAATGCAGAGACAGGGACCATTGCAGAGCAGGTGGTGCTGTCAGGAGTGGAACAAGAGTTCTGGGTTGAAGTGGAAATCCTGTTCATTGACGCGGACAAGGACGCACGCGCCCTGTGGGATGCGCTGATTGACAACACGGCTCCCCTGCCAGACGGGCAAGAGGTGAGCGTCCCGCGTGTGCCAACGCGCAAGATCCCCACCTGGAGGATCAAGCAACCCATCCGCTCCAACCCGGCAGACAAGAGAACGGAGTCAGGCTACAACCCGGTGGGGTTCTCCCCTTCCACAGAGCATCTGGTCCGGGTGGCTTGCATCCGTACCAACTCAAGCGGTCACATTGTCTTTGGCTCCCCAGATGATGATGAGTTTGGGAATGCCATTGTGACGCGGGCAACGGCTGAGGGTTCCTCCCGCAAGTTCATCCAGGCACCTGGGCTGGGGGAGCCCACCCAGCAGGACACCAGCGGCTTTGATCTGGTCTATGGCTACAAGCATTCAGACCAGCGCAACATGTTTTTCTCCCCCCTCCTGCCGCCCGGACCTTTGGGCTTTTCTCCCCCTGGAGACATTGCAGGCTCCATCTACAACGGCATGTGGATGAGGGACATGGGGTCTTGCCTGGACCACTTGATGACCCAGATCGGGCAGATCAAGGACGGGGCTGGACCCACGGATTTTGGGCAGTACCATGATGGACTGGTCCAGGAGTTTGGACCCAACCTGGAGTACCTCACGCTCAAAGAGGTCTATGACAACTCTTCCTCTGGCTCCCCCTTCAATGTGGACCCAGACCAGTTCATTGGATGCACCATTCAGGTCACTAGCGGGCACTGGGCGGGCTTCTATGCAGAGATACAGAACAATGAGCGCACAGCCCTTGACGGCACCACAAAGCTGTGGCTGGGGCGCAAGAGCGGCATTCCTGAGTGGAGGGATGGCATAGCTGGCAACCCAACATGTAGGGTGGTCCAGCACAAGCAAAAGAACTGGCTGGCGCCGCCCACGCCGGACTCTGCCAACCGGGGGCTCAACGCCCTGGACACTGAGGTTGTGGGAGCCCGCACAGACTACTGGTCCAACATAGGTTTCACCTACCTACGCAACCGGCTGGATGCAGGGAAGCTGGCAACCTTGACTGTAGCGCCGGAGGACACCCCCGATCTGACAACGGGTGATCCTTCCACCGCAGGCCACCCCAGGGCGGACGTGTTCTATGACAATGCTAACATCAGAGCCACCGTCAAGGCGGTGGCAGAGGACAAGGGAGGGCGCATCCACTTCAGGCAGGGAACCTATGACTTTGTGGACCAGGAGCCTGCCACAACTGTTTTTGAGCTCTCTGGGGCAGAGGGTGTCATCTTTGAAGGGGAGGGACCAGACAAGACCATCCTCAAGTACATCAACACTTCCAGCCCAGTGGAAACCCGGACCATCTTCAGTTTGGCAAACTGCCAGGACATCATCTTTAAGGACATGAAGTTTCATTCCACTGGCACGCCATTCCAGATGACCGGATGCAGCAGGATCTTTTTCATCAACTGTGAGTTTGAGGGGGATTTTGTGGACGCTGACACCCCCGTTGTGGACCTGGGGAGCGCCCTGTTTTGCCTCTTTGACTCCTGCCGGTTCTATGTGGTTGGGGAGGGCTTGAGTGCCTCCTCTTTTGGTGCCAGCATGATGCGCTACTGCCGCTTTTTCCAGCGCACGGCTTTGTCTACCCAACTCAAGTACGCTGTGGATCTTGGCAAGGTGGAGTTTTCCCATGTGGAGCACAACTACTTCAGCGGGTACTCCTCAGAGGCAGGAGTGCAGTGTGAGAACTTCACCTCTTCCCACTTCAACAACAACATCTTTGCCAGCACAGTGGCAAGCGGTGGTGACGGGCAGTTCTATGTTTGGAGCAGGGTGGAGTATTCCTTGATCGTCAACAACACCATGCGGAATGACTCCTCTGTGGCAGACAACCAGACCTTTGCCGCCATGAAGCTGAACCGGGTAGTCTACAGCAAGGTGGAGGGGCTCATCATCACAGGGGTCAAAGGGGGTGTTTCTATCACTGACAGCTTCACCTATTCCTATATGGGCAACATCCGGGCGGCGCTGACACCGGACGCTCTGGGGATCACTGTGGGCGGGACGTTTGAGAACAGCGTGATAGACAGGTGCTATCTGCGCCATGACGGTGGAACTTCTGCAAGGGGGATCTACCTGACAGGCAGAGTCTACAACGGCTTTGTGGTGGGCAATGATATCCGTGGGTCCGCCAGCATTGGCAACGCCATTGAAATAGCTTCCAATGATGTGAACAACGCAGTCATCAAGGGCAACATCATAGACACTGTGAATGGTGGGATCTACATCAACGGAGCCACCAGTGGCACGTCCCTGTTCATCCATGACAATCTGGTCCGCAACTCCAGTGTGGCGGCGTTTTATTTCAAGTTCAACACGTTCATGGAGCATGTGTCCATTGTAGGCAACAAGGCTCCAGGAGTGTCCAACCTTGGAATGGCATTTGATGTGACGGGCACAAACCTTGGGCAGTTCCTCATCAGTGGCAACACCATTGTTGCCACGGGCAGGGCGCTGGAGGTTCTGTCCACCAGTGGTGGCTACATGATTTACAGTCAGATCACCAACAACCTGTTCTCCTCTGCCAACTACAGTCCTGTGGCTATTGGAACTACTGCCACCAGTGCCGTGCCCACCTCCACAGGTGCCCCAGGCACCTCTTTTGAATTCCAGTCATCTCTTTTCAAACACAACATCTGTCATGCTTCTGGTTCAACCCTGGGGAACCTCTGGTTTGCGTACCTGGACAAGGCTGTGGTGGACAACAACTTGGTGGTGGGGAACCAAGTGACCCGCTCTTTGCAGGTTGTTGAGTACCTTCAAGACTCTTCCATCAGCCTCAACATGGTGCAGGCATGGACCAATCCTGCAAGCGGGATCTACCTGGAAACCAAATCAGACGGGAAAGTGCGGCTCATTGGCAACCATGTGATGGTAGAGCGGACGGGCGCGTCTGGTATCAAGGGGATCTATCTCTATGGGACTGCCACGGCGGGCGGTCATGTGGTAGCCAACAACCAGTGCTTTGGTCCAGGCCAGTCAGAGACGGGCTCCCGTGGTTTTGACCTTGCCAACATCCAAAGCAGTACCATTGTTGGGAACTATGAAGAGGACTTCCAGTCTGGCTACCATTGCCGTGACGCTGACAACTGTATGGTGTCTGGCAACATGGCAAAGAACAATGATGACACTGTGGGCTACTATGTGTTTACAGACGCCACCCGTTGCCGTGGCGGCAGCTTGATCACAGGAGTCAGCGGTGTGCCGGCGGCTCCCACGGGCTTCTTTGGTGATCCGGGTCCGGGAGCCGGTGACGCCCGGAACAGCATCAGTCCATACAACATGTGGGCAACATGATGAAAGTGTGCTACAACAAAGGAAACCTGCTGGTTTCATCCTAAACAGGTTTCTTGTCTTGGTTTCAGAATGCCCACCTACCTTGCCTTTGGTGGGCATTCTCATTTGTTCTGTTGGAGTTCTGTCATGAGTGACCAAAAGAGAATCATCACGGACACTTCCCAGTCCACCCCTTCTCCCTTCCAGAAAGATCCGCCTGGTGTCATTCAGGTGCGCTCCATTCAGGGGCACACCTACTTCCTTGGGTTGCGTGAGATTATCCCAGAGGATTTGATGTGGCGCAGGCAAAACTCCAGGGTTCCTGCGCTTGTGTGCTTGCAGAAGGACAATAGCTGTGACTGTCCCTATGGGTGCGTGAAAAAGATGAGTGCCCGGTGCATCTGGCTGTTCCGGCGGCGTCCCAAGCTGAAGCAGATCATGATCTGCATCAAGCGGGAGGAGTCAGAGTTGCAGCGCCCACTCCCACCTTTCCGGCACACAATGGGGATGGTCCGCCCGTACACAGTGGAGGACATGGAGAAGGGGATCAGCCGCTACAGGCATGAGCGCATGATGCGGGAGCAGTTTGAAGACCAGTTCCAGCGCAAGGTGCCACGCATCTGGATTGTTCGCATCCCCTCCAACTTCACTGAACAGCCACAGCCCTACACCATTTTCAGGGGCAACTATGACGGGCTGTGTCAGGCACTCAAGCCATCATACCCAGAGGACATTCTGGTGGACGTGAGCTACTGGTCTGGTTCTTTCTGAAAAATTGCCCTTCTGTCTACTAAGTTACTCCAGACAACAAAACCAGCACAGGAGGTGTGCATGAGTGCAAAACTTGGAGGAAAAGCTGGGGACGGGCTCCCCCAGATTGGCGGAAAATCAGGAAAAACAACAATCCCCAGAGCGGCGCCACCGCCCGTGAAGATGACAGACAAGACCCGTCCTGCCACAGTGGACCCAGCCCAGCTTGTGAACATTGATGACATTCCGGCTCTGTTCAAGACCATTGAGCGCATGATGCGGGGGTTGCGTGACCTCAACGCAGAGATGTTGCTGAGGATGGGCTCTGGGGAAGAGGTGTGGCTGGTGCCAGCGTACACACAGGAGCCAGGGGAGGACGGGCGCAAGGAAATTTCTTTTGAGGATGCTGCCAAGATCACGGTGCTCTGTGCATCCTTTGGTGGGACAGTGGAGTCCTTGCGCTTTCTGAGCCCAGAGGAGCGTGTGACGCCCCCAGAGGAGCCAGAGCAGGATGATGACGCCTCCCCGCCTCCACCGCCCCTTCCTGGAGCCTCTGCGTCCTCTGTGAAGGTTTCTGTGGAGTGTGCAGACCCGGAAGACCCCCCAAAAGACGGACCAGAGAAGGTGGACACCAAGAACCAGGGATCGCTTTTTAGCTGAGTCCTCTGAAAAATTGCCTTTGTTCGTATTAGGTTCTAATAGGCAAGGTAAAACGGAGGTGAAAATGATTGAGCAACAACTACAGTTTTCAGAGCAAAGCGTCAAGATGGCTTTGAGTTCCAAGAGGTTCCTGGCTGAGGCGTGTGTGGAGACGGTCCTGATGGAAGCTGACTTCCCCCACATTCTGGAGCAGGTGCGCGGGTGGGATTTGACCCGGAAAAAGCGCACGATCATGAATGTGTTGAAGACCCACACTCCAGCAGAGTGTGTTGATTTCAGGGGCTTGCGGATGTTCTCCACCACAGAATGGTGGATTGCCATTGTCAAGTTGACCCCCACGTTCAGCACAGGACTGCGGAAGGACCAGGACGTGTTCCTGCTTTTGCGCGGCTGGAACAACGTGCATGGCATTGCTGTGGACTGTCCGTCTTTTGGGACCAAGGACATGCTGCAAGAGGAGATGGCGGAGAAGATTGAGCCCAAGCGTGACAAGGGCTACAGGGTGATCTTTACGCTGGAGAACCTTGCTCTGGGGACGGGTGGTGTTGCTCTGCCCGCCATTCCTGGCCTTTCTGAACCAGTGCCGGACCCCACCCTTTCATCCGTTGAGGAACTGATGAAGTCTGTGGATGAGGATGAGGAGGAAGAGGTCACACTGCCGCCCAAGGCTTCCAAGAAAAAGCCCAAGGTCAAAAAGAAAAGCGCCTCCAAGAAAAAGAAGGATGAGGAGAAGGTGAAGGTGGATGAGACACCGCAGCCATCCCCAGAAGAGGCGGACACTGCCCAGGAAGAGATGGAGCGCAAGAAGCGCCTGCGGGAAAAGATGAAAAAGAAGAGGAAAGAAAGTGAGTGGTAAACTGAAACTACACATCCGCCCAGAGCGGTCTTCCATTCTGGAGGGGCTCAACGCCAAGGCTCACAGCATTGTGAAGACCCTCTGCCGGTTCCGCCCCAAAGGGTTCCGGTTCTCTGAGAAGTACAAGAGGGGGCTCTGGGACGGGTGGATCAATCTGGCAAAGACCTATGGCGTCAACAAGACCTACTTCCCCACGGGGCTGGCTCCGCAGGTCTACCAACTTCTGGAGAATGAGGGAGTGCGCCCCCAAGTAGAGAACCTGCGCGTCAAGCCCTCTCCTTCCCGCAAGCCTTTGGTAGATGATCTGGATGGGATCACGTTGCGTGACTACCAGGAGGAACTGGTCCTGTCTATCACGGAGCCCACCATGATGTCAGACGGGATCTTCTCCTCCGTGGGTCCGGACTACATTCACATTTTTGATGGAACGGGGAAGCCCACGCACTACCGCAATCCAGGGATGGGGATTTGGGACTCTGCCACCGGCTCCGGCAAGACGGAAGCTGCCGCCATGTTGGTGGGAAGACTGGCTGTCCCTACCCTCTTTCTGGTCTATGGAAATGACCTTGTGACCCAGACAGCAGAGCGGTTCCGTGCCCGCCTTGGCACCTGGATGAGGGACCAGGGTGTCCGTGTTGGAGTGACCATTGACGGCAACCTCAACACAGGGTTCATCACCGTGGCGTCCAGTGCAACGCTGGCGGCGCTGGTCAAAAACAATGACAAAAAGACATTAAACTGGCTCAAGACAATCCAGTTGCTCATCCTGGATGAAGCCCACCAGGGCGCAGCAGACCGGGTTCAGAACGTGGCAGGCAAGTGTCCAGCCTACTACAGGATCGGGATGAGCGGGACGCCCCTGAGCCGCTCAGACGGGCAAGACCTGAAGATTGTAGGAGCCTTTGGAGATGTGACTGTGAAGATCACCAACGCCCAGATGCTTGAGAAAGAAGTGATCCCCCCTGCCAAAATCTACCTGTTTCCAGTCAAGGGGGACATCAAAGCCCCCCGTGGGACGCCCTGGGATCGCATCTATGAGGATGGGGTGGTCTATCATTCCCCCCGGAACCTGCTTATCATCCGGCTGGTCCAGCGTGCCTATGCAGAGGGCAAGCGTGTGCTGGTCATCTTCAAGCGGCACGCCCACGGGGAACTGCTCTCCCAGCTTCTTTGGTGTGAGGAAGACGTGCATGGTGAGCACACATTCATCCCCCATGAGGTGTTGCAGGGCACCCCCATCCAGCATGAGCGTGTGGACGGGCGTGATGCAGAAGACCACCGGCAGGATGCGATCAAGCAGTTCCGGGCGGGGATCTTCAAGGTCTTGTTGGCTTCAGAAATTTTCAACACCGGGCTGGATATCCCGGAGGTTGACGTGTTGATCAATGCGGCTGGCTCCAAAGAAGTGATCCCGGTCAAACAGAGGCTTGGCAGGGGGCTCCGTGGTGACAGCTTGGAAATGTATGATTTTGCAGACCTACAGCACAAAACCCTTGCCTCACATGCGCGGGAGCGGCTGCGTATCTATCAGGGGGAGTCCTGCTTTGAGGTTTTGCCAGGAGAGTTGTAGAGATGACCAAAGAAGTAGAAGGACAGCCGTTGGAAATCACCGCCGGTGCCGCCATCCTTGGGGAGAATGAGGCGGAGTCAAAGGAACTGGCGATCAAATCTGCCGCCACCATCATCATGCTGGATGAGGGGTGCAACATGGAGGAGGCGCTGGTCAAGGCGCGGCAGCAGATCACCCCCCAGATTACTCCTCAGCCACCTCCAGAGGAGCCCCCAGTCCCACAAAATGAGGAGGTGGAGGATGCTGTGCTGATTGAGGCGGAAGAGGAGTGGGAGGAAGAGGAGTGGGAGGAAGAGGAACTGGAAGAGGAGCGCCCCCCGGTGGAGGTCTACTCCCCTGATGAATGGCAGCAGACCAGCACCGGGCACATGGCTGGGGAGCCCCTGGAACAGGCGGAAGATGACGGGCTCATTCCTGCCCAGGTTGTGGAGGCGTACAGGCCAGATCCCAAGACCCCCACCTGGGGTGTGGGCAAGCACGGTGAAGCCATCATCCTCTTTGAGGGGTGTAGCTGGCACAAGAATGAGGACCAGTGGTATTGCAATGACCTGACAGTGCCAGAGGATGAGGTTCCGCCTGTTCTGGAGGAGTTATGGGGCACAACGTCAAAGCCCGCAGAGCACAAGCCTGGAGAGCCCTGGCTTGGACCCAGCACCACCAAAAGTTCCCGCATGACCATCCACTTTGAGGGGGAGGAGTGGTTCTACTCAAAGAAGCACATGCAGTGGTTTAGGGACGGCAAAAAGGTGGAAACAACGGAGGTGCCTGGTGTTGTGCGGGGCTATTTGGGGGCAGTCCACAAGGAAGCCAGAGCCATCCACCGGGAGAGCCCACCACCGTCCACAATGGTAGAAGAGGGGGAGTTGGAACTGGCTGGAGGGCTCCTGGAGTATGAGAAGGAGATGATTGGCAGAGCGGTAGCAAAGCCGATCCTGCCGGACTGGGTTCTGCGGACAATGGCAGTGACCTGGAGCCGGTGTCTTTCCGCCATGCAGGAGCGTGGTGAGTGGCAGGGAGCCCTGGCAAAATCCTTTCAGGCGGAAGCCTACCCTGACGGCTCCCTGATGCTCTCTCCTTTTGCTATGCCCTCTGGTGTGGTCATTGTCACAGATGAAGACATCCGCGCCCCTTCCCGTGCTGCGGTAGCCCCCACCCCCTACACTGAGCCTGCCGCAGCGTCCACCCCCAGCCGTGGCAAGAAAAAGCGCCGCAAGCTGTCCCTGGACTAGAAAAATTCTGTCTTTTCGTATTAGATTCTAATAGACCACCCCAAGACACAGGAGGTGAACCATGCCCACTGTAGACATGGTTTTTGTGTGGCAAGATACCCCCGGAAAGATCAATGTGATCGTGCCGGTTCCCAACTCCCCCATCTGGATGACCTGGCTGGAGAGGCAGGACGCCTCTTTGCGCCGGTGGGTTGACCCCCCTGGCTACTGGGTCTTTGATGAGTCCCTGCAACCGTCCCTCAATGAGCGGTTCATTGCTTCCGGGTGGTTTGTGAATCACGGTCCACCAATGGGATGGTCCACCGGACCAAGCAATCACCGTGTGTTGGGTCCACCCACACTTGTCCCGGACAACTACAAGACCCTGCACCTGCTTCCCTCTGCTCCAGAGGAAGTTGTCAAGGCGGCATACAAGGCGCTGATGAGGCTGGGGCACTCTGACAAGACCAATGGCTCAGATGAGCGGGCAAAGGCTCTCAATGAGGCGCGTGACGCCATCTACAAGGAGCGTGGTTGGTGAAGTGGCCTGACAAGGATGTGGTGGTTCCACAGGAGCCTCCACCCAAGAGGGAAAAGAAAAAGCGGGGGCTGTCCGTACAGGAGAGAGAAGAGGTGGTCCAGAAGGTCTGCTCCCAAGCTGTGGCGCCGCCAGCCCAGAAGCACGCCCAGCCCAGACGGGCGGCAAAGCAGGTGGCTCAACTCTACTCCCAGAAGCACGCTCTCTACCACCGGCACCGGGCAACTTCCTGGCAAAGAGCCATTGAGAACCGTGGCGTGCTGGGGTGTTGTGCCAAGGTAGTGGCGCAGGCTGATGTTCTCCAGGTTGAGGTTGAGGACTATGTGGAAGCCCAGTTCTGGTGGTTTGACACCGCTTTTGGGCGGGCTCCCAGCTACAAGGAACTGGCTGGACCAAAGGCCACCTACAGGTGGAAAGCATGGCGCGTGGCGCGTGTGCATGGAGAGGCGCACCAGAAGACTGTTCATGTGGCAACCGGCGGCACGTTCAACCCCCAGGATACTTCTGTGGCAGATGAACTGGAAGCTGAGCTGAAGACGCTGGAGCGGCTGGTGAGGCAGTGGGGCTCAGAGGAGGAGGTCTGGAGACTCATGGGGGACCAAGGTGTGTTCTCAGATGCGTTCATGCAGACCCGCCCGCTTTGGGTGAAAATGACTGAAAAATGAGGGAGGATGAGATGACCCCAGAACAGATGTTTGAGGCGGCTGATGCTGCCCGTGTTAAGCTGCAAGACGAACTGGAAGACAAAGGAATTGACGCCTATGTGTTCCTGGAGTTGCAGGTCACACCCTATGGCTTGATCGTGGTGCCCAACTTTGATGCTCATGGGACCATGCAGCAAGCCGTTGGGTTGGTTCAACTTTTGGACCGGCAACTGACAAGTTTTTTAGGATCGGATCGCTTGTTTCAAGGGGTGATGGTGACAACCATGTTCATTGAGAAGTGCCGGGAGGAGTAGTTGGGGAGGCATACCTTGACCCGGCTGGACCAAGCGGTCAACCACTTCATTGCCGTGTGCCAACAGCAGGGCTTTGGCTTCCTGGGGGACGGGAAGGGAGTGAGTGTTGGTGGCTACTACAGGAATGATGGTGGGAAGGAGATTTGGGTCTACATGGACCCACGCTGGAGCCCCCAACAGCGGGATGATTTTGTGAGCTTTTTCATGCTTGAGGGCTTAGTGCTGGACTGGCAAGGGTTCCCCCTCAAGATTAAGAAATAGGAGACAAGAGGCATGGCAGAGGACCAAGACGGCAAGCGTGAGGCGCTGGGTGTGGATGACTGGGGCTGGACAAAACCCAAGATCAAGGTGCCCAACTACCGGGATCTGCAACTCTATGGTGGTGAGGACAAGAATGTGGAGGTGGAGCCTGCTAAGAGTACAGAGCAGAAGATGGCAGCACAAATCCGGGTGTTGCAGCACAACAACACGCGCCTGGAGGCGCGTGTGGCAGAACTGGAGCAGATGCTCTATGGCAAGCCTGCCCGGTCTATCATCCAGCCAAGAGTGACCGGCTTTGGCAAGACGCATGACCTGTGGGAAGGTGATGGGGTGGTGGTGGCTTTGCCTCCAGAGGGCACACCAGAAGACAGCACCGTTGCCATGAGCAGGCAGGTTGGGCTTTGGGCGTCCCGTCAAAGATTCTCTGTTCTGGTTGGGGTGGCGTCTAAAGGTGAGGAGCACAGCAAGGTGGAAATGCCCCTGGTGCCTGGTGTTGTGCAGGAGTGGTGGGCTCATGAACACAAGCGGGGCGTTGCTGTCTACAAAAGCCCTGCTTTTTCAACTGTAGAGGAGTATGACAAAGAAGACTCCTTCCGCAGTGAAGTGCTGGGGCGTCCATACTTTGAAGATGAGGAGGACACATCATGATCTGGGTCTACATCAACTGGTGGCTGGTTCTGGCGCTGTTTGTGCCGTTCTGGCTTTTGCAGAACATCATCCATGAAATATCCCACGGGCTGGTGGTGTTCAGCCGGGGCTGGGGGTTCCAAATCTACCCGGTGTTTCACTGGGCACACAGGGACAATGGGCGGGCACGCTACTTCTGGAACCCTCCCCCGCGTCAGCAACGCAAGGTGGGGGAGTGGCAGTGGTATTTTGCCCGTGTGGTCTACAAGCAGGATGAGGGGGCAAAAGACATCACTCCCAAGGGCTGGCTTTTGGTTGCCCTGGCTCCGCGCATCACCAACACCATGTTGATGGTAGCCATGTTTGTGGACCACCAGATGACCCGCCCAGACTCCTCCCTCCAGACCATCTATGCACTTTGTGGAGCCTGCCAGTTGGTAGATGGTCTTGCTGGTATCCTCTCCATTTTCTGCTGGTGGGAAGACCGCAAACACACAGACATTTGGCACATCTATGAGCGGAGTGGGCTCTCCAGGCGCACCATTCAGATCCTTGCTGCCGGGTGGTTTCTTTTGATGGCTGTGATTTTTTGCGCCCCTCTCTACTAGCTTCTGTCAGGAGGCTACGCATGAACTACATAGAAATGATGGAGTATCTGGTGGAGGTGATGGGGCAGGCGGCAGCGCAGGCCACCGTCACCCTACCTCATTTTTGCCTGAAGGGTATTCTGGGGGCGCTCCGGGCCGACTGCCAGGAGTCTGCCCTGATTCTGGAGAATCTGCCGGAGGACAAGCTGCGTGAGTTGATCCTGGACAATGATGAGCGCAACAAGGTGCTGACTCCCTTTTTCACAATGGTCTTTTTTGTCCGGACGTTGATGGACCTGAAGCTGGTGAAGGATGACGGGATGACGTGGTTTGCCAAGATTGTGTTCCAGATTCAGCCGCTCTTGGTGATGGCAACCCAGATGATGGCGGAAGGGATTTTGACGGAGCCCCTCTGGGAGTACCAGACAAAGGAGTTTGAAGCATGACGGTTCCTGTCAGGTTGGTAGCCCTGCTCAAGCAGATAGGCGGTGGGCAGGTCAAACGTCCCAACAGTTTGGAGGAGTTAATCCAGGAGGCACGTCAACGGGGTTTTGATGACGTTGCCAACTGGTTGGAAGCCAACCCAGCTCAGTTTGAGTTTTGGATGGCTGCGATTGCAACCGCCCCCAAGTAGGGGGCAGAGGAGTCTTTTTACTATGTCAGTTCCAAGTTACCATTTGCTGGAAGAGGAGGTGCAGTTGGACATTCTGCGCCTCATGGCAACGGACCCGGTGTTTTCCAATGCGGCGGGGCACTGGGTGGACCCGCTCTACTTCCCCCGTGATGTTCACCAGGAAGTGGCGCGGATGATGCTGGAATTCTACAAGACCTATTCCATGCCCCCCACGCACTCCCAGGTCCAGTCCATGCTGCGGGAGAGAGTCAGCTATGGGGCAATCCCCAAAGAGGACGCCAGCAGGCTGCAAGCCCTGCTCAAGCGCATCTATGATGAGCCCCTCTCTGGAGCCCGTGAGTACACCCTGGACACCATTCAACGCTTTGCCCGCCACCGCTCTTGGGAGCAGGCCATTGAAGCCAGTCTGCCCTTCCTGGAGGCTGGTGAGTATGACAAGGTGGATGAGGTTATGCTGGGGGCTCAGTCTGCTGTGGTGGACATGGACGCTGGGGGCTACTGGTTTTTTGAGGCTCAAGAGGAACGCCAGCGCCGGCGGGGCACGGAGGATGAAAAGAAGGTCTACCCCACGGGCATTCTGGAGATTGACTTTCACCTGCGCCGGGGTGGATTGGTCTACCCAGAGGTGGGGATCTTCATGGCTCCCAAAGGGAAAGGCAAGAGCATTGGACTGGGGCAGGTGGCGCGGCGTGCCATCTTTGAGGGTGGCAAGGTGGCGTTTTACAGCTTTGAGATGGCAACGGACCAGTGTGCAGACCGCATGGACTCAGGCTTCACGGGCGTACCCATGTGGGAGTTGAAGCAGGATGAGGAGACGCTGCAAGAGCGGCTTTCCACCATAGGGCAGCGGTTCCCCATGTCATTGATGATCAAAGAGTATCCCACCAAGAGCAGGACCATTGATGATATCCGGCGTCACCTCAAGACCCTGGAGCGGGTCCACAGGTGGAAGCCAGACATGATTGTGGTGGACTATGCTGGGATCGTCAAGCCCAAGGTGTTCCGGGACCAGCGCCACATTGAGTTGCAGGAAATCATTGAGGACTTCCGTGGGCTCTGCGGGGAAATGCAGTGTGTGGGGTGGACTGCCGCCCAGATCAACCGGAGCGGAGCCAAGAAGGAGACTGCGGATGGCACAGATGCAGCGGCAAGCTGGGACCAGTTAGCCACGGCAGACTATGTGTTTGTGATCAACCAGACCCGTGAGGAGCGCACCAGGGATGAACTGCGCCTGTTTGTGGACAAGGCGCGGGATGGGCGCAGTGAGATCACCATTGGACCGCTCCAGTGTGATTTTGCCCGGATGACACTTGCCCGCAGGAGCGGAAAGACCCCCAAGCAGTTGCGTGCAGAGTACAAGAGGCGGAAGGAGGAAGCACGGCTGAAAAAAGAGGAAAAGAAGTGAAAATTTGCCCGTGAGTCTATTAGTTTCTAATAGAAAGGGCAAAGGAAATGAGTTTTGACGCACGTTCATTTTTGGCTGCACACGGCATTCCTTACAAGCTGTCACAGGGCGGGAGCGGAGATGAAGCCCGTATGCCTTGCCCAGTCTGTGGCGGCTCCAAAAATCCTTTTGCAATCAACTTCTCCAAGGGCACGGCTGTCTGCTACAGGTGCCAGTGGGTTCCCAAAGACCCCAAGGATCTGGTCCAGCAGTTGACCCACTGCAATCCATTCCAAGCAGAGGTGATCGCCCACAAGTTCCGTGGGGACAGGGGGCGCTCCGGCGGCTCCTTCACTGCGGCGGTGCGCTCCCGGCTCTCTGGGGGAAAGATGCGTGGGCAGATACCCTCAGCCCAGGAGCCGGTCCATGTGGAAGAGAAACCCCCCTTGGAGTGGCCTGCCAGCTACTACCCACTTGGACACCCGGATATCCCAACTGTGAACGCCTATGCCTTTTCACGGGGCTTTTCAATGAAGCTGATGGTGCGGCTGAGGTTTGGGGGGTGTCTCTTTGGCAGGTATGCAGGTTGCTTGGTGATCCCAGCTATGCACGGGGATGAGCTGATGTTCTGGCAGGCGCGTGATGCGCTCAACCGGGAGAACTTCCCCAAGTACCGCTCTCCCAAAGGGTACTCACCGGCGGTCTGCCTGTTCAACCTGGATGAAGCCACAACCTACCCGGAGACGGTGATCTGTGAGGGTGTTTTCTCAGCCATGAGGGTGGGGCAGGATGCGGTTGCCTGCTTTGGCAACAAAATCAGCAGGCACCAGATCAAATTGCTGATGGACCGTGGCGTGACCAGGGTGGTTTTGTGTTTTGACCCGGACACATGGACACTTCCAAGGGCAGTCATTGAGCGGGGAATTGTGGGGATGAAGCCCCCCATCTACAATGCTATGATGTTCTTGATGGACGCCTTTGAGCAGGTGCGTGTGGTGAAGCTGAAGGACGGTGATCCTGATGACACAGGCCACCCCAAAATGCGGGAACTGATTGACAACGCCCCAGTGGTAAAAACACGCGCAGACATGGCGCGTTTGATGATGTCTTGAGGAGGATGTGATGGGATTGGAATTGACGGCAGAAAGGGACCGGCTCATGGAAATTTCGGCTCTTGCCGGCGGCATAATTGTGAAGCAAGAGGACAGCCTGTTTTCCAGGGTATTGCTCAAAAAGGAGGACGGAGCCCTGCGTTTGGAGGCGGGGAATGTTGAGTTGTTTCACCAGGCTACACTCCTGGGAGAGGATGTGGAGTCCACAGAAGGGGAGGTGGCAATCCTCTACAAGGATTTCATGAGCGTGGTCAACTCCATGCCCAAGGGCAAGGTCAAGGTCTTGGAGCAGGGGAAAGAGGTGCGGGGCAAGCCCGTGCTGACAGTGAAGGGACCAAAGCGGATCAAGTTCAACCTTGTCTACCAGCCAGAAAAGAAGCCCGCCCTGGGCTTCCCCAGTTTTGACTCTGTGCAGACCTTTGGTGATTTTTCAGTGGATTTTCTGCGGACCCTGCTGGAGATTCTGAGCCCAGTGACCCAGAAGGGAAAAGAGGACTACAAGCGGTTTGGGGTCCGGGTGGAGCGGGTTGACGGGGGGCGCCACCTGCGGATGGTGCTGACAGATGGGCACCGGCTCATCCTGGTGGATGGTGATGCTTCTGCGCCAGAGGAAGACCCCTTGACGGATGGGATCATCTTTCCCCCGTCCTTTGTCACCCAGCTACAACGGATCTGCCAGGTGCTCCCTCCAGATGAGACACTGGGGCTGTTCCTTGGGCGTGAAGGAGGGCAGAAGTTCTTTGTCATAGAGTACAAGGCAGAAGGGCTCTGCTACTTCACAGCGTGCCTTGAGAATGAAGCCTCAGCTTTTCCGGAATACAAATCCATCTCCTTCAGCCAGGTGGGGCGCTACCACGTTCTTGATTGCAGAGGGTTGCAGGAAGCTGTGGGACGCCTGACACCGTTGACCAACGTGGGGGATTTGACCTTTGTCCCTGAAGAGGACGGGGGCTATGTGGCAGTGCAAGGGGTCCGCAGCAGGGCACTGTTCAGCCGGGAAGAGGTGGAGATGGAGCGCACGTTGGGAGCGCAAAGGGGCACCTACAGCTTGGTTGAACTGGAGGAGGCGGAGCAACTGCGGATGGGAGTGGACCTGGGCTACTTTGCAGACGCCCTGAAGACGCTCCACACGCCCAAGGTTGCCCTGGGGATGACCTCACCCCTGGAGCCTCTCTTTGTCATTCCTTATGTGGACGCTGCGGCAAACCTGCCGGGTTTTGTGCAGAACCACATCCATGTCATCATGCCTGTGAGGGCTGACTGGAACCAGGAGGAGCCATGATTTGCCCAGTCTGTGGAGCGTTGATGTTTACCCCTGAGCCTGCCTACCTCTTCAAAGACAAAGAGTTCAATGTCCCAGAAGACAAGGTGCTGTCTGGCTGTCTGTGCTGGGTTCAGGTGGAGGAACTGGAGAACGCCTATCAGGTGGTGAAGGAGACGTTGGCAAGGACCGTGAGGGAGCACCTCTATGGGGAGACGTGGGATGAGATTTTGGAGGAGGTGGGGCAGATGGCTCCAGGCACACCCATCCGGGAGTTTGTCTTGCGGAAGCGGACCCTGCTCACGCGGGCGCGTGACAAGATTCAGGAGTTGCGCGGCAAGGAAGCTGAAACCCGCCATGTTGCTCAGGCAAAGAAGACCGCCCGCAAAAAAGGCATTAGTGGCAAAGAGTTGAGCCTGCGGGAGTTCATGGACAGCTTTGATCCCAAGTGAGCAAAAAATCCCCGTTGCTTGTCTCTAAGAGTGGCAGACGGCTGGTAGCTCAATGGGAAACAAGAGCGCCACTGCATCAGGACGCTGGTAGGTTACTCCAGCGTGATGGCGCCCATGCTGGAGCGGCTGAAGAGGTGGCAGATGCGGGTTCGACTCCCGTCCAGCCGGAAAGACCATGACCCAACACAAAGGAGACAAAATCAATGCGTGACCCCTTTGCCAACTATGACGCTTGGAAGACAGCCTGCCCCCCAGAACCCCCGGAGCCCCCAGAGCAAACCTTCACCTACAATGAAGAGGATGAGGTCTGGGAATGGACCTGTGAGGACGGCTCCTCTGGCACCGTTTACCTGCTCCCGGAAGCTGATGAGGATGCTCTGCTGGAAGCCAGCTATGATGACTGGCTGGGACAGGCCAGTGCTGCGGCAGAGGAAGAGTATGAGCGGGAAGCAGAGGGCATGTATGAAGACTGGGAAGAGTGGGGGAGCAAATGAAGCCAAAGATGTTGATGGTTGAGCATTCTGGCTGCATGACCCAGTTGGTGGGGCATGAGGGGATGGGCAAGACAGAGATGTGGACAAGGATACTTGCACAAGCAAAAGGAGAAGACGTGAGCGGGAAAAGCAACGGCTCCAATGACCCCTGGATGAGTTACCTGACAGAAAACTGCCCCCCGGAGACGGAGGAAGATCGCGCCTTGACGGAAGCAGAGGAGAAGGAGTGGTTGGACAAAGTGGAAGCTGATGCGGACGCTGAGATGGAACACCTCTTCAAGACATTGAAGTTTTCCAGCTTGCAGTGGGATGCTGAAGAGGAAGCATGGTACTTCTATGAAGAGACGCACGGCATAGAGGGCTGGGCGCGGGCTCCCCTGGCGTGCTCCCAAGAGGAATTGCTGGAAGCCTGCAAGAAAGAGTGGGTGGAGTGCCAGATCCCCTGAGCCCCTGACAAGCCCTACCAGATCCGATCCGATCCTGCTACTTCCAAACAAATCCCAAAAAATCCCGGTTCCTCAATTCTAAGTCTTAGCGAACCTGACACCAAGACAAGACATGGAGGTCAAAACATAATGTATCTTGGAACTTGTATCATCACTGTGATTCTTTTTTGGGTGATCCGCAAGGTTCGCTATGATGCTTCTTGCCCGTTGCAGACCGGCGCTGGGCTCTCTGTCCTTTTGATTGTCCTTCTGCCAGTCAGCCACCTTCTTGGGCACGTCCTTGATCTTCCCCTGGTGGGAATGGACCTGCTCTGCATCAGCATCCTGGGGCTGGTAGCCATCATCAAATCTGTCAAGCAAGGTCCGGTTCTCCTGACTGTTCCCGCAGCTTGGCACCTTCTCTTCTGGACTACAATCTAAAAAATCCCGGTTCCTCATCTCTAAACACAAGGCAGAACAACCATTTTTGGAGAAAGACATGGACCCCCAAGCAATACTTGAAGCCATAGGCAACTACCAAGAGACTGGCAACCCCTTGGATTTTGAAGTGACCCCCCGCGTGGTGCTGGCTCTTGCCAAACACCTGCACAAGCTGGAGCGGGAAGACCGCACCCTCACCTTCTGTGACTGCTGCTTCATTGAGAACCCCAAGGTGCGGGCGGTGGGCTACAGTGACGGTGTTTCCTTCCATGTGGAAGATGATGAGACGCTGTGTTGTGGCGGCGCTGTCCGTGATGGCAGCGGGCTTGTGTGCCACTTGGAGGAAACCTACCTGGACACTGATGAACTGTGGGAAGCCTATGAACTTCTCAATGACATTGACCAAGACAACCAATAGACGGAGAAACCAATGAAACTGAAAGACTACATGAGAAACCAGATGCTCCAAGACAGTGGAGCCCTGGATGGCATTTGCAAGGGCTGTGGCGCTGATGATGATGACCTTTGTGTGTGTGACCGCACCTTTGAGATTGAAGCCGCAGGCGTGACCGGAGAGTGCAAAGGCGTTGAGGTCTTTGCTGAGTTTGTTCCGCGCCCCCAAGAAGAGGAAGCCATCCGCAAGCTGAACGTGGGCTTTGCCTGCAAGTTTGGTGATGAGATGGTGCGCCGCACCGCCTGAAAAATCCCCTTTCCCTGTCTCTAAGCGTGAGCAAGAACTTTTTCAATAGGAGAAAAAAGACTATGACCACCAACGTCAACAACAATCCCCAGCCCCAAGACGCCCCCGTTGCCGTGATGAAAGACTCCCAGCTCAACAAGCTGGCTGGCCTGCTCATGGGCTACTACAACGGCAAACCTGGAACCATTGAGATTGTGATGGATACCTGTGGCAAGTGGCCTGCCACCCGCTACTATGAGGATGTCAACCGGGTCATTAAGGCTGAGGACGCCTCCTACTTCCTGCCCCTCCTGGAGCAGATCGGCGTCACCAACACCCAGGGTTCCCCTGTTGGACCCAAGCTGGAGCGTGCTGCCCGGTTGGTGGGGCTCCACATCAACATCCGCTACAGTGACACCACAGGCCAGGATGAAATCCGCCTTTCCCATGACCCTGATCAATTCATTGAAGAGTGAAAAATCCCCTTCCCGCCTATTAGATTCTAATAGAGAAAGGAGGTGGCTTGTCATGCCAACCTTGAACCCTATGACCATTGAAGAGGCTACAGACGCCAGTTTGAGAGGGGAGAACTGGTTCCTCTACATGATTTGTGTCACAGCCAAGAGCAACAAGTTCTGGGCAACCTGGGGCAACGGTACGGAAACCAGTTTTGTGCGCTATGGTGCCCGTGGCGGGACGCCCACCACTATCATCAAAGACAAGAACTACAGCTTCAAGACTGCACTCAAGAAGATGAACCGCAAGAAGGACCACTACATCATGCCTGCGGACCCGGAGAAGGTGCTGGAGTGGGACAGCGGAACCCTCAGCTTTGAGGCGCAGCTTGCGGACCCACCCCCCCCGGCAGCTACCGCTATGGCGGCAACCCCCAAAGGGACGGTTGAGGTCAAGGCGCGGCGCAAGCGGAAGACCCGCAGGGCTGGAGGAGCGGCGGAACAGTTTGCCTACAAGCAGGGCAAGAAGGTGGAGGAGTCACTGGACCTGGACCGGGTGGTCATCAAAGATGAGCCTGCCAAGCCGGAGGAAACCCTCTCCCCAGAGGAGCGTCTGCGGCGGAAAATGAAAAAGAAACAACGGGCTTCAGAGTGGTGATCTTTTTTGTGAAAAATTCACCTTCCGCCTATTAGTTTCTAATAGACCAAGACAAGGCAAGATGGAGGAAACCATGAGTGTGAAAAAGGAACCTGTGGCAGTTGAGCCTGCCAGCCGTGAGGATGAGAAGACCGGGGGTGTTGCAGCAGAGGTGAAGTATAGCAGTGAGGGTTTGCCCGTGTGCCGTCTGTGCGGTGAAGCCATCCGGGAGATGGCTCCCCACATTGAGAAGATGCACGGCATGTCACCAACGGACTACCAGGAACGCTATCCGGACTGGCCTTTGGAGCCCCTGACACTGGGCGCTGCCATCCGTGAGGGCTCCCTCTCCTACCTGGACCGTCCCAAAGAGCAGTACAGTGTGCTGGAAACCTTTGGGTTCTACTGGAATGAGAAAAAGAAAAAAGACAAGATGGTGTGGGGCTACAAGAGCCCAGGACCGCTCACTCCACCCATTGATCCCACCTATGTCTTCAACCCGGAATACACGCCGGTCTTGCTCCTGGGGCTCCACAAGCGCAACAAGGTGCTGTGCTACGGTCCCTCTGGGTCCGGCAAAACGTCCATTTGGCAGCAGATCGCTGCCAGACTCAACTATAACTGTGTCCGCATCAATTTTGACGCTGGCATCAGCCGTGCAGACCTTGTGGGGCAGTGGATCGTCAAGGGCAAGGAGATGAATTTTGCCCACGGCATTCTCCCCAAAGCCATGCTCCTGCCGGGGACCATCATCATCTTTGATGAGTGGGACTCCATCTCTGAGGAGTGCAGCTTTGTGCTTCAGCGCCCCCTTGAGGAGCACAGCCAGTTGATGCTGCTTGAGAAGGGTGAAGAGGTTGTCACACTCCATGAGGACAACCTGATTGTGGCAACCGCAAACACCGCAGGGCTCGGTGATGACACCGGGCTCTACAGTGCAGGCACGCGCATCCAAAACTTTAGTCAGATCAACCGCTACCAGCTTTGTGTCATCATGGACTACCTTCCGCCGGAAGAGGAAGCCAAAATCCTGCTCAAGCGGTTCCCTGATGATGTTGACCAGGATGAGGCAGAGATGATGGTAGCTGCCGCCAACCTCATCCGTGAGGCGTTCCAAAACAAGCAGTTGTCCACCCCCATTTCAACCCGTGACGTGGTGAACTGGGCGGAAAAGTACGCAGTGTGGGGCAATCCGCTCCGGGCGGCAACGTACTGTTTCATCAACCGCTCCCCCATTGAAGACCGTGAGACGCTGCAAAAACTCATCAAGAGGGTCATGCCATGAGGCAACAAGAGGTCTATGAGTCCAGCTTGGAGAAGGTGTCACGCATCCTCAGTGATCGCTATGACATCCGGGTGAGCCACCACGGAGACAAGTGCTACACGGACGGGCGCAACATTGTGCTGCCAGCCATCCCAGAGGACGCCCCAGAAGGGCTCCTGGAGGCAATGGAGGGCTACCTGGACCATGAGACAGGGCATGTCATCTTTGATGACTTTGAGGTCTTGAAGCAAGTGCTGGACCCTTTTACCCGCATGTGGACCAACGCTTTCTGTGACCCCCGCATCCGTCACCAGATGGAAGACAAGTGGAGGGGGTGTGGCAAGAACTTCCGTGCTGCCGCAGATTTTACCTTTGAAAAGCGTGTGTTGCCCAAGTGGGAGGAGTCCAGCGATCTGATGAACTTGATCCGCACTTGCATCTACTACATGGAAGAGGAAGTGGAAAAGCTCAAGACCATCCCCAACTACAAGGAATGGTTGAGGAAGATCAAGCCCCTTCAGCCAGCTTTAAAGATGGCGCGGGAGGCTGGTGACACCCTTCATTCCCTTGCGCTGGCCTGCTGGGTTGTCCGCACAATGGGCAGAGAGCCAGAACTGGGAGAGATACCAGAGCCAGAACCGGGCTTCCTTGAGGAACTGTTCAAGAAGCTGGGAGCCATGCTCCCGCCTATGGGTAGCGGCAAGGAACTGGCTGAGGAGTTTGCTGGAGCCTCTCCAGAGGAAGCTGAAGAGGTAGCAAAGGAGTTGGAGAGCGCCACGGCAGAGGCTATCAGTGAAGAGTGCGGTGGGTTCACCCACCATGATGTGCGGGGCATGACGGACTACTATGTGCCCTACTCTACCAGCCACGATCAAGTTGAAGTGGTCCCGCCTGGAGACAAGAAGGTGTTTTTGAAGGATTTGGATGAGGTCCGCAAAAACAGTGGCGTGTTGACCCGGCACCTGCGGACCACCCTTGTTGCCCGTGCCCAGTCATGTTGGGAGTATGAGAAGAGTTCTGGTCAACTGAACCCACGCGCCTTTCCGCGCCTGCTCACCCAGGGATACGCCAAGGTGTTCAAGCAACGGTCTGTGGGGGAGGTTCTGCACGGGAGGGCGTGCCTTTTAGTGGACCAGAGTGGCTCCATGCGGTGGGGACGCAAGTACAAAGAAGCCCGCAGGGCGTCAACCATGTTTGGTGAGTTTCTGGACAAACTAAACATCCCTTTTGAGATTCTGGGGTTCTCCACAGTCAGCTTTGATGATGAGGAGGAGCGGTATGCCAACGCCTCTGAGGAGGACCAGCAGAGGTACACACGCTGGGGAGACATGCGGATTGATATCTACAAGCAATTCCATGAGTCTTTCCAAAAGGTTGGGCACCGGCTCTCTCACATGAACGCCTACTGCCACAACTATGACGGAGAGGCAGTCCGGCTGGCAGGCCAGAGGCTCTTGCTTGCGCGGCGTGACCCCAAGGAGCGGCTGATTCTGTTTGTGTTCAGTGATGGACGCCCAGAGCAGGCGGTCCCTGACTACCAGCCCCACCATCAACGCTACCTGCACCGGGTCATTGAAGACCTGACACTGCGGGGAGTTGAAACCATTGGAATAGGGATTTGTGACTCCAGCGTTGAGAACTACTACCCCAGCAACATAGTGATCACGGACCCGGCAGACCTGATGAGCGCCCAGTTCCTCAAATTGAAGGAGGTTCTGATGGCAGGAAGAGGGGGGAGGCGGCGGAGATAACACTTGACTCCCTGGGGTTCTTGGAGTAGAATAGGGGGGTCATTTGAAAGCAGGAATGACGCAGGAAAAACACAGGAAAAGTTTTTAGTTGGTGCCTACCCTTTTTGTTCAGGCACCTGGAGGTGAAAGTTGCCTACCACACAAACCAAGACCACGGATCTATCCCAACCAACAAACATCACCCCAGAGGCAGCGTTCAAGCTGTTTGTGGACAAGTACGGCTTGTGGGTCAAGCGGCAAGCTGGCGTGGTGTCCCGCTCCCGTGGTGAGGACGCTGATGACGTTGAGCAAAAGCTACTCATGAAAGCATGGAACGCTGCCCAAGACCCCAACTTTGACCCAGCCAAGGGCAAGACCCTCCTGGGGTGGATGTGGCAGAAAGTGCAGTTCTCCACAGCCAACCTTCTCCGGACCAAAGGACACTCTGAGCATGAGGTTGTGGGTGTCCAGGACCATGAGGAGATGGGAGCCTCCCTGGATGACCTTGACGGGCGGGCGTGCTGGGATCTGCTCTCCCCGTCCCGTTCTCTTTCCAGCAGACACCGGCGCCAGGAGGCTGTCAACCTGTTCCAGAAGGTGCTCCGGGTGGTGGACAAGCTGCCTGCCAAGTACCGTGCCATCATGCAGGAAATGCTGGAGCCATCTGATGCTTTCACAGAGCACATGGATGAGCGCATGGCTGATGGTGCCTACACCACGGCATGTTTTGAGATGTGTGGGCTCAGTGACCTGAAGGAGTTCACCGGCGCATCCAACTTTGACATCCGTGTTGCCATCCAACTTCTCCGGGACAAGATCCCAGAACTGCGGGAGTTTGTCAGCCGTTGACCCTGAGACGCTACAAGTGCCAGTCATGTGAATTGCTCTTTGCTTCAGATGAGGTGCCGGAACTGTTCAGCACCAAGACCCATCTGTGCGCCCGGTGTCACTGGCTTCAACAAAATGACCTGCGGCGTGTGAGGTTGCCTGAGTGCTTTGGATTGAGCTATGATGGCATGGAGTTGCTTTGCACCCGCCGGTGCCTGGTCACAAAAGGCTGTTTGATTCAGTTCATAGACCAGAAAGCTGTGGGGTGGTCCCTGGACATTGACGCCCGCTACAACCGGCGCAAAAAGGCCACCCTGCAACAGCACGCAGTCTACATCCTCCGGGCGCTGGGGCGTCCCATCCATGTGCAAGACCTTGCCCCTCTCATTTACAAGGTGACTGGCGGCAAGTTTGCCTTTGGTGGTGAGACGCACTGGCGGCAGAGGCTTTCAGACCTGCTGCAAAGATGTTCTGATGTGGCACATTTGGGTGATAACTTCTTTGTGTGGGTGGCTCTTTGGGAACCCGGAAGGGACTCAGGGATGGTGGGCTACTCACAGAAAAAGCGGCGGGTTGCATTGACTCCAGTGGAGCAAATCTTTGAGGTTGAGGAACAAGAGGAGGTATAGATGGCCTGGAAGGTGTATGACTACTATTGCCATGAATGTGGCACCAAAGAGGAGCGGCTGGTCAAGGCAAACTGCATAGATGAGGAGGTCTGTGAGTCCTGTGAGGGGCTTATGGATCGGCTCCCGTGTGCGCCCGTTGGGTGGATCAAAGACCCGGCACGGACAGCCATGCAGCTCAAGAAAAGATCCCATGACCAGACCCAGCGTTGTTTGCGGAAGGGTATCCCCTTGGATGACCCCTCTTCCCTTGCCAATGTGGACCCAGAGTGGCGCAACCGGACCCGTGCCAAAAACACCAGCCGGGATACAATCAACCAGCACCGCTACGATCATCTGGGCTGGGACCAGAAGCCCACGGCTGAATTCCATCTGGGGGGTGGTGACGATCTGACAGACGTGAATCTGAAGCCAAAAGAGTGAGGCTATTAGGAACTAATACCAAGGGGGCGCAGGAAAATCACAGGAAAAAAAGAAGGAGACACAGGAATGCAAGAAGCACAGCAAGATTTTGAGACAAAACAGATGACGCTCTTTGCTAAGGGCAACCGCAAGAGGGCTTGTTGGGAGGCTCTCCAGCGCATGACACAGCCCAGGGACGCCCGGACCCTGGCTGGCATTTTGGACGCCCCAGAGAGCGCCGTGGCAGCGTCCCTGGGCGATCTGTACCTGTCTTTCTACACGCAGGGCAACATCAAGCGTGAGAAGGGGAAAGACAAGCGGATGAACTACTGGCTGGAAGACAAGACCCAAGCCTACCCTGGGCTCATCCATGCCCGCCGGGGAGAAGTTGAGGAGAAGGTGATCCGGTGGCTGGCAGATCGCGCCAGAGAGGACGTTCAGATCGGAGCCCGCCGGTGGTGGGGCATGTGGCAGATTCAGGAAGCCATCAACAACAAGAACCACTTCTCTGGCACCCAGATCAAGAAGTGGCTGGCCTGCAAATATCTGGTCCGGCGTGAAGACAAGCTGGCGTTTGGGCGCAAAGGCCAGACCATCTGGGTCTACCGTTGGGGGAGGCGTAGGGATGACGCTGGACTGCCTGAGTCCACCACTATGGCGCAGCACGGCTTTGAAAAGGCCATTGCTGCCGTGAAGCCCACAGAGGAGCAGAAGGTGGTCCCTCTGGTTCAGCCGGACAAGCGTGAGGTTGCGTCCCGTCTGCTGGAGAACAAACTCCAGAACACGGAAGCCCAGGCAGCAGAGAAGGGCAAAGCCATCAACACCTTGCAGGACCAGCTTGCAACCAAGCGCATGGAGAACCTGGCTCTTGGGGAGGACGTTGACCGGCTGGAGAAACTGGCAGAAGCCCAGGATGCGGTTGACCAACAGCAGGAGCAAATCCTCCAGTTGACGGAAGCAAACCAGGATGAGGAGCGGCGCAAAGCTGCCCTGCTCCAGAAACAGAAGGAGTTGAAGGAGAAGTTGGGGCTCCTCTAACCCCCCAGCACAGTTCTGTTCTGTTCACCCACCTATCAGGAGAGTTCCCATGATCAAGCTAGTTGAACCCCGTGTGGAGTTGTTGACTCCACCCACTGAGATCGCGTCCTTATCCGCTTTCTTTCCTTGTGCCTGCTGAAGGAACTGCATACACTGGCTCCGTGCCTTTTTGATGACCTCTTGGAAGCCTTGGACAAACTGCGCCAGAATGGGGAGGGGGTTGCCACGGCATTCATGAAGTGGGTAGAGGAGCCGGTGGACCAACCCTTGACCCTCACGGAAGCTGCCCAGGACTCCCAAGGGTTTTTGTGTGGATACAAACCCCCAAAGGAGTAGGAACATGGAAACATCTCTCCCCCCTTGTTGGATTGACCCACCGGATGGTCCGCCCCAGCGCATCATTGTTGAGGGGCTGATTGGAGCCGGGAAGACCAGCCTTTCCAAAGCCCTGTCTGTTTTGACTGGCTACCACCTCATGGAGGAGCCCGTTGAGGACAATGAACTGCTCCCCCTCTTCTATGAAGACCCGGAGCGGTGGGGTTTTGCTATGCAGGTGAAGATGCTCACAAGCCGTCTTGCAATGGAAAAGGCGGCAACCTACATGGTCCAGGCAGGGCTGGTCCAGGGAGCCATTGCAGACCGCTCTCTGGGGGGAGACACCGTGTTTCTGGAGGTCAACTCCATCATTGGCAACATCTGTCCCCAAGAGCGTGACCTGTACCTCAACCTCTATGAGCAGATGAAGATCACATGCCCCTACCCGGACGTGGTGCTCTATCTGCGTGTATCACCAGACGTGATCCGGGAGCGCATCCGTGACCGTGGGCGTGAGTTTGAACTGCCTTTGACGGAAATGGAGAACAACTACCTGGAACTGCTGGAAGAGGCATACTCCCGCTTTTGCTCTGCCATGACCCGCCACACAACGGTTGTCATGCTGGACTGGGATGAGTTTTTGCCAGTGGAGGACGTGTGGTGGCAGGTGCTTGAGCAGTGGGACCAGGAGAACCAGAACCGCCACCAAAAGCGGCTCATGCGCTGGTAGGTGGCAAAGGAAAGAGCAGTGATCAAAAAAGGCTTCTTGTTTGAGATAGAGGGACCAGATGGTGTGGGGAAGACTACCCTGTTCCACCTGCTCCAAGAGCAAATTGACATGTGGCGCTACAAGTTTGAGAGCCACAACTCTGTGGGGGTAGTCCTGGACTCAGAGCCCACCTTTCTCCAGCGTGAGCTGTCCGCCACGCCCAAAGAGAACTGGCTCCGCCACCTGTTCCTGTTTTGGCTCCAGCGGCGCATGGCGTTCAGCGGCAGGTGGGGAGAGATGTTGGACCGCAACAACATCTTGCTGAAGGATCGCGGCGTGGTGTCATCCTGTGTCTACCAAGCCCTGTGTGGGGACATTGACCCCCTCTTGATTCTGGACGCCCACAGTGATGACATTGTGTTGCCTAACCTTTGCGTGCTCCTGCGTATCTCAGAGGAGACAGCCCAGCGCCGGTTGAAAGCACGGGGGAAGGTCCGCAACGGGAGTCTGGATGATTTTGACCGTGACGCCCGGTTCCAGGCACAGGTCCGGCAACTGTACCACAACATCATGGGCATTCCCCGGTTCCGCTCCTTTTGTGTGGAGGTGATGGCTGAGGACTCCCCCCAGGAGGTTTGTGATGCGGTTTGGGCAGTTGCGGAGCCACGCCTCAACAAGTGGCACAAAGACCTCTATGAAGAGTGAAAAATTCCCTCCCTGCCTACTACATTCCTATGAACAAGACAAGAACACGGAGGCAAGCACATGAAAGCTGAAGGATTGACCATCATCCTGGATGTGCAGGGAGAAGACATTGACCTGAAAGCACAGCTTGATATCAATGAAGCCAACCTGATGGGGGAGTTGGCAAGCCAGCCCGCGTGGTACGCCTACTGGGCAAGCCTGCTGGCTCAAGCCAACCTGGACCTGGAGCATGAGAAGGGGGAGTTTGACAGCTTCAAGGCTGAGATTTCCGCAGAGATACGCAAGCGGCTGGTCCGTGATGAAAAGAAGGTCACGGAGAAGATGGTGGAGACAGAGGTGTTCATGGACACCAGGATTGCTGCCAAGAAAGCCAAGTTGCTGGAGAAAAAACGGGCTGTGGCGTACCTGTCTGTGGCAGAGAAAGCCTTTTCCCAGCGCATGAAAGCCCTGGAGACAATGGGGTTTCTGGAGGGGCGCCAGAGGGACGCCTCCCGCACGCCGGGGCAGGAGACAGCCACCGGGCGGAACAGTGTGCAGGCCACCAGCAGGCAGGAGTTGCAACGGGAACTTGACAACATGAGTAACGGCTCCAGCACGCCGGACAACCCGGACCCGGAACTGGATTTTGTGACCGTTGATCCGGCTATCTGTCCCCATCCTGGGGGGCGCAAAAAAAAGTGATCTTTTTGTGAAAAATTGCTCATCCCCATACTAGATTCTAGTGAGCCAGGGGGGATGCAGGAAAAACACAGGAAAAACCAAGGAAAAACAAAGGAGAAACCATGAGTGAACATGACTTGGATTTTGTTGGTGTCAAGACTGAAGACGTTGCCCATTGGAAAAAACAGGAAAAGCCCAAAAAGAGCCAGAGCCCGGTGGCATGGATCACCCTGAAGGACGGTGATGAAATGCTCCTGCGGTTGCTGCCGCCCTGGACCTCTGAGGGTTATCACGCCCACAAGCCGCACCTGCGGACCTTCCAGCACTGGGATGTTGGTGCCAAGAAGGAACGGGTCATCTGCCCCCAGAAGGTGACAGATGACATGCCCATTGAGACGGTCCCTTGCTACATCTGTGAGCAGGTGGAAATGCTGTTCAAGACCGGCAATCCCCTGGATGAGCAGAAAGCCCGCCGGATGCGGGCAGGCCAGTCCTTCATCTACCAGTGCGTTGACCGGGATGACCCGGAGTGGACGGAGTATGATGATCAAGCCAAGGAAAAGCCGGAACTGGTAGGCACGCCCAAAATCAAGTTCCTCCGGTTGCCGTGGCAGGGACACAGCCAGATCCTTGACTTCTTTGCGGACCCGGACTATGGGGAGATTTGCCACCCTCTGAACGGGCTGGACATCAAGGTGAGCCGCTCTGGTTCTGGGCTGGAAACAGAGTACAACATTCTGCCAAAGCGCCACAATAGCCCCCTGCTTGCCCTTCCCAGTGGCGATCCTGACATCCCCGCCATCAAAGGCGTACTGGGCAAGATGGACCAGTTGGACGATCATCCCTTTTTCCGTTACAAGGACTATCAGCAGACCCGCGCCATCTACTTGGGCAAGACGGAAGAGGCGGGAGAGAGCACCGGGCAGGTCACTGGTGGGACCAGCCACCCTGCCCTTCCCCCGCACCAGCAAAGCGTTCCGTACAATGAATGGGTCCAAAAGGCGCAGGCTTCTGAACTGGAAGCCATGACCCATGAGCAGGTTGCAACCTGGGGCGGCTGGCAGGTAGAGCAGATCCCTGAGTGCTACGCAAAAGAGGTGAACCACACGGACTCTGGCTGCGCGGCTTGCCCCCTTCATGTTCCCTGTGCAGTGACCTACCACGCGGAGCACGGCAGCTACAGCATCAGTGCGGACCCGGTTGCCACGGGCGGGAAGCCCCTCCCCAAGATTGGTGGCAAGGCCAGCACCAACGGTGAGGTTTCTGGTGGCGTGGCTGAGATGACCGCCATGCTGGACGCCAAAGCCAAAGAGTAACCACCCCCTCTTCCTCCCAGCCCTTTTTCTCTCCCTTCCCAGAAAAAATTCCCCCTCTTTGTATTAGGTTCTAATAGACACCAAGACACAGGAGTTGCGTGATGACCAAGAAAAAAGATGAACCCAAAAAAGGACTGTCAACCCTTCCGCCGGAGGATGCGCCAAAGAAGCCCCTTTCTGAGAAGGACAAAGCCATCCAACTTGCGATCACTGCCGTTGAAAAGCAGTTTGGGCGCGGGACGATCATGGACATGGGCAAGACCACCCGTGAGGAGGTGCCGGTGATCCCCTCTGGTTCCTGGGGGTTGGACCGGGCGCTGGGCATTGGTGGCTACCCGCGTGGGCGCATGATAGAGGTTTTTGGACCGGAAGCCAGCGGCAAGACCACCCTCACCCTGCACATGATCGCAGAAGCCCAGAAGACCGGCGGGCGGGCTCTCTTTGTGGACGCAGAGCACGCTCTGGACCCGGACTATGCAGAGAATGTTGGCGTCCGCATGGATGAACTGCTTTTGACCCAGCCGGACTATGGAGAGCAGGCGTTGGAGATTGTGGACCTGATGGTCCGTTCTGGTGGCTTTGACATTGTGATTGTGGACTCTGTGGCGGCGCTGGTCCCCAAGGCGGAACTGGAGGGGGACATGGGGGACACCCATGTTGGATTGCAGGCGCGGATGATGAGTCAGGCCATGCGGAAGCTGGCGTCTGTGGCAAGCCAGCACAAGACTGCTATTGTCTTCATCAACCAGCTACGCAAGAAGATCGGAGTCATGTTTGGCAACCCGGAGACAACCACCGGCGGTGAGGCGCTCAAGTTCTACTCCTCTGTGAGGTTGGATATCCGCAAGATTGGAACCATCAAGCGGCGGGATGAGGTGATCGGATCGCAGGTGCGCGTGAAGGTGGTCAAAAACAAGCTGTTTCCACCGTTCAAGACCGCAGAGTTTGACATCATCTGGGGCAAAGGGGTCAACCGGGTGGGGGAGGTTTTTGACCTGGCCTGCCAGTTTGACATCATTGAGAAAAGAGGCTCCCACTACAAGTTTGGCACGGATGCGCTGGGGCAGGGCAGGGACAACGTGTGTGCCGCCTTGCAGGAGGAGCCTGACATGCTGGAGCAGATTGAGAAATCTGTCAAAGAGAAACTGGAGGAGTGATGAAAGCAAAATCTGCCCGCTTTTTGGTGCTCAGTGACCTGCACGCCCACACCCACAAGCGGTTCTCTCACGTCAACCAAGAGGGAAACAATAGCCGGTTGCAGGTAGCCCTGGACGTGTTGCGCTACATCCCCCAGCTTGCAAAGCGCCTGGGCGTGCGGGATGTGTTCTTTGCCGGTGATCTGTTTGAAACCAAGGGGCGTGTGCCGGTCAAGGTGATGAACGCAGTCTACAGGGAACTGTACCAGTGGGGGGAGGCAGACCTGCGCCTTGTGATGATACCAGGCAACCACGATCTGGCGGTGCGTGACGGCTCAGAAACAGCCATACAGGTCTTTGGAGCCCTCAAGGGTGTCAGCACCTACGTTGCGCCCCATTCAACGCTCTGGGGGCTCTCCCGTGAGCCACAGGTGGCATTGCGGTGCGTACCCTACCGGGACCATTTCACAGAAGAGGATTTTGCTGTGCCAGAGTTTGCACCGGGCACTCCCCGCATTTGTCTGGCTCACGGGCTGGTGCGTGGGAGCCGGTTCATGCCCCATGATGAGACACCAAAAGAGGTTTGGGAAAAGGCACATGGGCAGATCCGTCCATCCTGGCTGGACGGTTTTGACGCTGCCATTGTGGGTCATGTTCACCTTCCACAAGTGCTGGGAGCCCGTCAACACATTCTGGTCCCAGGACAGCCATACCAACAACACCCCTATGATGCAGGACAGCGCCGCAGTGCGTGGCTTGTGGAAGTAGAGGGGGGCAGGGTGAAGTTCACCCCTCACCCCATCCCCTGTCTTCCTGAGTTCTTTCTTGCTAAATTAACAGGTGATTGTTCCTTGGAGTGTCCCGTTGACCTGGAGATCAATGGGAACATCATTCTGCTCCAGCCAGAGGACCACACCGTGCTGGACAGCGTGATGAAGGAAGCCAAGGAGAGGCTCAATTCTTTAGGAGCGGCGCATGTATCAATCACACCCCCAGCATTGGTTGACCCCTTGGGTGAGCAAGCTCATGAAATTAGGCTTGAAATGGATACCAACCAACTACCTCAAGACGTTCTGGGCAACGTGCTGTCTTCAGGTCTTGTTCCGCTTAGAGGGTTTGCCCCACAAGAACTTCAAAGTGAGGGTGAAGAGATACTGAAGGAGGCTGCACAGGAGGATCAATGAGTGACAAGGACCAATCTTCAGTTCCCCTCTTCCGTGAAATCATGGAGGATCTGGAGAAAAAAGGAGAAAAGGATATGCAAGAGAAAGAGCGTCCGGCGGTCAAGCCACCGTTGGAGCCAGAGACAGAAGAAACCCCCGTCAACTTGGACAATGTGCCCGCAGTGGTGGAGATAGACTGGGATGAGGATGATGGCAGCACCAGTGGGATCATCCTCTACCGTGATGGGTCTGTGCAAACCAAGGGCAGCTACACACCTGGGCGGGCGGCGCAGGAGTTTTTTGAGGCACTGAGTGACCAGCATCCCTTCAAGTTGTTCAGCGCCCAACTTGAGGCTGTGCCCGCAGACTGCCCCATCCTGCTGGTCAAAGACCCTGGGGGTGTCTATTCCGGTGAGGACATGGAACTGCTGGGCACCTATTTGGCAAGCAAACACCCAGAGATGACCATCCTCTTTGTTCCCGCAGATGTGACCATTGAGGCTCTCTCAGAAGAGACAATGGAGTTTGCAGGCTGGCAAAAAAAGCCCGTCCAGTAGCCATCCCCGTGAAAAATTCAAAATCAGCGTATTAGCTTCTAACAGGAGAGGTCTGCCTGCCGCAGAGCAAACAGGAGTAGCAGGGCAGCAGGCAGACCACAACTTTGTTTCAGGAGGAGGTGATGACTGTACCAACGGATGACCTGATGGTGTTTAGAACCCTTGGGTGCCCCATTGTGGATGTTGGGATCGTGGGTCCAGAGTCAAGCGGGATGCGCGGCTCAGAGAACGGGCACCTGTTCATCTCTGTGCCTCTGGAGCATACACAGCCCAGGAGCATACACTGCTGGGATGGGGCTACACATCAATGGGTGGCGGTGGGGAACTACAATGAGTTTGCAGACAAGAAGCTGCGCCATGCTACGCTTGCCCGTATCCGTTGCATTCTGGAAGGGCGCCCGCCCATCTGGGCAGAGCGCACCTACCCCTACAATGGAAGTGAACTGGGACCAGCGGAGCCTCCCTCCCCGGAGCCCTCCGGTGGTGCTTTCCGCTCAGAGGGAGAGTTGTCCCCAGTGGAAGAGGAGCCCAAGCCCAAGCTGAGGCGCGGACCCCGGTTCCCCTTTGGTGCGTCTCAAGGCACCTTGTATGAAGACCCGGAGACGGGCGTGGTCTACAAAAAGGGAGGGATGGGGTGGACCCGGTGGGGGCACAAGGACGATCCACACGTTCAGCCTGGGACCACGGAATTCACGGAGCCAATCCCCTCATGGAAGACCATTGATGAGGTGCGGGCAGAAGAGGGCTTGCCTCCACTGAAAGAGGCGTTGGGGGGACAACAGACATTGGTGGCTGCGGGTCCGCCCCAAGTAGCCAGGGAAGACCCAGAGGTGGAGAAAAAAAAGCGCCTGAAGGAGAAGATGGCAAAGAAGAGAAAGGAGAGTGAGTGGTGAGCGCACCAAAGCAAAAACAAAAGAAGATGACCAAGTGGCAGCAGTATGCAATAGACAACCCCTACCACCGGCTGACAGGAGATATCCCCAGGGGGTGTCACCGCAGGATCGGCAACTACTCTGTGCTGGTGACGGTGGACCTGTTCCCTGATTTTTCCATCATGCCGGACTGGGAAATGCCGGAACAGCCAGAGTGGCATGTGTCCCTGAGCGTGATGCTGGGGCTCATCAAGGAAGGACCATACAAGGGACTACCCATGAGCCCGCCTCTGTACGGATGGGGAGATGAACTGTGGCACCGGGCAATCCAACAGTGCAAGGCCATCTTGCAGAAGGTGGGTGATGAAGAGGGCTCCTACTGGATGGGGGAGACGTGCTCCCTGCACTACCGGAAGCCTCTGACGGATGGTGAGATTGCCATGATCCCACCGGAGTTGCTGTCCAAAGCAAAGCCAAACTGACTATTAGTTTCTAATAGGGAGCCAAGATGATTCAGATCACAAAATTGTGTATTGAAAACTTTCTTTGTTTTGGCAAGGTTGAAGTTGATTTGCAAGGGGCTGGCCTGGTGGGGGTCTGCGGGATCAATGAGGATGACCACACAGCAACTTCCAATGGCGCTGGCAAATCCTCTCTGCTGGAAGCCCTCTACTATGGACTGTATGGTCACACCATCCGCTTTGGCAAGAGCAGGCTGGCAGGGCTCATCCGCCGGGGAAAACAGCATTGCAAGGTGATGGTTCAGTTCCAGGATGAGCACAAGACCCACTATCAAGTGAGCAGGAAGAGGAGTCCCACCAGCGTTGTGACCAGCCTCAAGAGGAGCGCAGACAGCAAGGTCTGGGCAGATGTGCCCTACCAGGACAAGAAAGACCTGCAAGCCCAACTGGTGAACATCCTGGGCGTGAGTGCAGACCTCTTCCGGCAGGTGGTCCTGTTTGGACAAGGGGGGATGCCCAGGTTCAGTGAGTTGTCAGACAGTGCCAAAAAAGAGCTCATAGAGGAGATTCTGGGGCTCCACATCTATGACCGGGCTCTGGCTATCAGCCGGGAGAAAGAGCGGCAAGAAAGGCGGGAGAAGGACTCCCTGGAGGGCAAACTGGCGCAGTTCACTGGCATTGCCCGCAACTCCCAGGAGACACTGGAGCGGCTCCGTCAAGGGAAGGGGACGTGGAAGAGGGAGAAGGAAGCCAAGCTGGTAGAGTTGGGAGCACGCCGTGCCAAACTGCAAGAGGGACTGGGAGAGGAGAAGGAGGAGGCGCGGACGGTTCTGGAGAACGCTGTGGAGGTCATAGGTAAGGAAATTGTTAGCAGACAGGAGGAGATTGACCAGATCACAGCCCAGCGTGAGAAAGCCCTCCAAGCCTTTCAGGAGTCCCACCAGGAATTGACCAACGTGAAAGCCAAACAGGACGCCCGCTATGCCTTTTTGCAGCAGGAGCATGAGCGCATGGACCGCCTGCGGTTTGATGGCATTTGCCCCACCTGCAAACGCTCCACAGAAGGGCTGGAGATTGAGGGGGAGGAGGACATTCAGCAAGCCCTGCTATCAGCCCGCCATGATGTCAGCCAGACCAAGCAACGCATTTCCGATCTGGAGCAGGCATGGAAGGTCTTCTCCAGCCGTGAGGATGCAAAGAAAAAGGAACTGGGGCAACAGGTCCGGGAGTACCAGGAGCGGCTCCAGAGGGTCCAGAAGGAACTGTCTCTGTCTGCCTCCAAAGAGGTGATCCGGCGCCATCTGCAAGATGTTGGAATGGAGATTCAGGAGTTGCGCGGCAAAGGGTTCCCCCAGAGTGAGTTGCTTGAAGCCAATGAGGAGAGCCTCTTGAAGTGGAAAGAAAAGAAAGAGGTTTTGCAAAAGGAGATTGACCAGGCACAGCTTTCCATCAACCGGCTCAAGGTGCTGCAAGAAGTGTTCACCACAACCCGGTCACTGCTGCTTGAGAATCTGCTGGGGGAGGTGAACCAACGGCTGGCAGAGTATTGCTACACCCTCACACATGGGGAACTGTCCGCCACCATCTCCGCCCAGAGTGAGACAACCTCTGGGGAGAAGAGGGAGAAGGTGTCCGTGCAGGTGAGCCACGCCACCGGGGGAGAGGACTATGTGTCTTGTAGTAGTGGTGAGCGGCGGCGGCTGGACCTGCCTATTGCTCTGGCTCTGCAAGATTTGGCAGCACGCCGGGGGCTGGGGGTGGGCTTGACCCTGCTGGATGAGGTCTTTGAGAATGTGGACGCAGCAGGGGCGGAAGGAATGAGGGAACTGGTCCTGGAAGCCAGCCAGCGCCCACACTCTCCCACGGTCCTTGTCATCAGCCACAATGAATCACTCATGGAAGGGTTCCCATCTTTCTGGTATGTTACCAAGAGGGATGGGAAGACACAGGTGGAGGTATCATGACAACAAAGTATTTGGGATCACATCAACTGGTCACTGAAATAGGCGGCTTCATTCAGCTTGGGGAGGAGTTTGATCTGGAGGGGCACAGGTTTGCTCCAGGCACGGTTGGCAAGGTGGCGCAAATCTATGGACAAAGGGCAGGCAGGACAGAGTGCCGCATTGTCATCACTGAGGGACGCATCCTACCAGAGAACGGGCAGTTTTCTCACTATGGAGGGCATGAGGTTGGGCACAAGGACATCAACCCCGGCGTAGTGGGGGAGGAAGACCCCAACGCTGCCCCCCTGGACACCCGCAGCGCCAAGGAACGCTTTGAGATGGGGCATGAGGCTGTCCAGCAACAAGGCGGGCGGGATTTTGTGGATCGTGACCCGCGCCCGCGCACGGGCAGGAACAGCGCCCCTGTGAACAGCCAGTTGCCTCTGGTGGACCCGCGCATGGGCTCACAAGGGAGCCGCATCATCACGCGGGACCAAATGCCAGCCCCCAACCCAACCACCGTGGCTATGAGGATGAGCTTTCCTACACCCCAGCGGCAAGCGGGTGATGTGATCGCCACGGAGGAGTTTGCCCAAGCAATGGGGCGGCAGATTGATCATTCAGGAGAGGCAGAGATACCCATCCCACAGGGGCGCAAGCGCAGGGGCATGTTCAGGGGGATGAGCGTTGCCCGTCCCAACCCGCATGACGCAACCACCCAAGCGCGGCTGCAAGATGACCATGTGCGGGGGATAGGCAAAGGGGTTTCTGTAGACATCACCGATCCATCACGGAACACTTGAGTTTTTGCAGTGGTGTGGGTATAGTGGTGGGAGATTCAGTTGAGTCACCAATGGTGATGTTGTTCTGTTAGAGGTCAAAATGCGATTCACTATCTACATAGATCCCCAAGCCAAAGAGCGTCCCCGGTTCAACCCCTTCTCTAAGCAGGTCACAGCCTACACGCCCAAGAAGACCACGGAGTTTCAGGAAGAGGTCCGGCGGGTGGTGACGCTGGAATTCAGCAAGACCAGAGAGTTTCCCATCTACCCTGGTGGTGTTCCTCTTGAGGTGAATGTGGATTTGGTCTTCAAACGCATTGGTAAGTTC
>Ga0180438_10000928_pt1 | contig 53586 bp, 43 predicted proteins | sample SS_ome_12_FD_132455 | JGI IMG/M metagenome (GOLD analysis project Ga0180438, IMG submission 132455) | Hypersaline lake sediment archaeal communities from the Salton Sea, California, USA - SS_3_D_2 metaG | ecosystem: Environmental > Aquatic > Non-marine Saline and Alkaline > Hypersaline >...
AAGTGGCTCACCATGCGCCGATGGCTCGAAGCGAATCCCGATGACGAGTTCGCGAAAGAAGTGCGAGCCCAACTGACCTCGGAACCCGAACGCTACGCCATGTACACACGTGAATACTTGGGCTGGGGGGTTTTCGCGCTGATGGCGCGGTGATGTACGTGCAGGGCGTGTCCACCCGCAGATTTGCCGCTATCACCGAAGGATTGTGCGGCAGCGAGATCTCCTCCACGCAGGTCAGCCGGGCGGCCGCACTGCTGGATGAAGTCCTGGAAGCCTGGCGCAACCGTCCCTTGGACACAATTATCTACCTGTACCTGCTTGCGATGATCGAGAATGTACAGGTGGATGGCCAGATCCGAGATTCAGCAGTGCTGATTGCCAGTGGAGTGAAACCCGACGGGAAACGCTCGATCCTGAGCGTTTCTGTCTCTATGGGCGAACAGGAGATGCGCTGGCGAGACTTCCTGCATGGTTTGAAAGAGAGAGGCCTGAGAGGTGTGGAACTGATCATCAGCGATTCCCACGTGGGTCTGCAGGCAGCCCGAAAAGCGATCTTCAGCGGCATTCCCTGGCAGAGGTATCAGTTTCATTTACAGCAGAATGCCAGCCAGTATGTGCCCCGTCAGGGCATGAAACGGGAAGTAGCTGCAGATATTCGGGCTGTCTTCAATGCTCCAGATCGGATCCAGGCTGAGATACAGTTGCGTAAGACGGTCGAGAAGTATGCCAAGACTGCTTCAAGACTGGCCCACTGACCTGGCTAAAGAGGAGCGCTTACACGACCTTATATTATACGCGCACCAGGACAATAAGCGCGATTAAAGCATATCTGAAGAACGGTTTTTCACAGACACCTAATAAAATTTTTATCTTTGGAAACAAATGAACCAGTCTAATCCCCAGCAGGCTGCTGGCTAGGGGCCGCCTGCATACTTTCTCCCATTGGAGTGGTAGCCCTTATAAATCCAATAAACATCAGGATCACGCCAAAGAGTTCACCCAAATAGAGCGCGGCTGGTATTCCCATGCGGCTGAAAGTTCCGCCAAACGCTGGCAGCATGGCGCCCACTGCAATCAGGATATTGCCAATCGTGCGGTGCAGCAGGACCCGTTTGCGCCAGAATAACCAGGCTGAATAAAGCGCCCCACCCACCAGGGTGATTGTCCCATACAGGTTGAAGAAAGGCGTTAATGAACGCACACCTGACGTGAGGATGGCGTGACCGCTCAATTCACTGCCAGTGTGCACGCTGCTCGTCAGCAAGCTCGGGTCGAGTTCAGCCGTATATATCCGTAAAGCCGCATACAGTGAAGCTGTGAGCAATATCACCATCAATATATTCGCCCATGTTCGCTTCGCCAACAAATAGACTGTCCCCTGACCAAGCCATGCAGCCACCAAAATGGCTCCAAACAAATACCACGCCCGGTAAACAAGTGAATTCCACCCAAAAGCACCGTAGTAAAATTCACAGAATCCGCCAATCCCATAAAAAACCAGTCCGATACCCCATAACAGCAAATATGCACCCTTGCGAAATACATAGCGGCGGAAAACAATAATCGCGAAAGCAAAGCTGATGATCGATGAGATTAATGGGATGAGTGTGTTCATCACGTTCATAATAACTCTCCTGCATTAGGATAAGAATCAAATGCCTGGAAAAATTCCCAACACAACAATCAGGCTGATGAGGATCAATACAAAAATTAATAAAGCTACCATACCCAGGGCAAAAGGTAATACCTTTTCATAAACCGGCGGGTATGTGCGTTTTGGTGGAGTTTTGTCTTCCTGATTCAATACACGCGCCTTCCCAAAACAGATTGCAAAAAATTTTAACCGCCCTTTTTCCATTCGAGAAGGTAAGTTTGCCCAGATTTTTATGAGTGATGAATGAGCAGGTGATATTGTCAAGCAGTTTTTTCGCGCTTAAAAAATAATTGGTGTTTGTCCGCGCTTCCGTACATACGCTCACCCGCGCTGGAGGCTGCCAGTTCCCAGCCTTCCGAAGCCAAGTCATTGATATATTCGTGGATTAAAGGCAAACCCATCCACCCTTTGTATTCTTGACCATTTTCAAATCTTGGACGCCAGCCATTGTAATCCTGAAATGTCACAACAATATATTCCCAACCTTTCGGTCTGGCTTTCCTTGTTCTTTTAACGGCTGGTTTTTTTAGCTTCGGCGGTTCCACCTGTACATCTTCCACGCTCGCTTCACTGGCAGTATCCGCGCCGAGCATTTCGGCTAATAAATCGGGGGTTTCTTTTCGCCGTGCCATTTGTTTGCATCCTTCCGGGTAATACCCTTTAGGATATTATCCTTTCCGTTAATTTTTGGTAATCTTCAGCCCCAGCAGAGCGGGGCGCATATTCGAAGATTGTCAAACCATGCCCGGGCGCCTCGGAAAGGCGCACATTGTACCGCACCGGCGTACAAACACGATCGCCAAAATGACCCTGCAAATGTTCCAGGATCTCCTCGGACTTCTTAACCCGGCGGTCGAAAAAAGTCGGCAGCACATATTTCAATTCGATGTTCTGCTTATACTTTTTAATGGCAGCGATACTCTGCGAAAATTCCATCAGTCCTTGAAGAGTCATTACCTCTAAAGAGACCGGGGTCAGGATTTCCTCGCAGTAAAACAGCACGTTTACCGTAAGCGCATCCCAACCAGGTCCGGTGTCTATCACCACAAAATCAAAACGATCTTCAAGCGGAATTAATGCTTCACTGAGAGTCTGCTCCCCTCCGAAATCCTTACGCGTTATGTCCCTCTTCAACCCCACAACAGACCGCCCGCCGCCCAATAACCAAAAATTTTCACGTGCCTGGATCAAAACCTCATCCAATCCCAGTCTGCCCTGGATGTATTCCGCTATCCCCCCCTCGCTTTTTAGTCCCAATGCGCGCGTCACCTGACCCTGGGTATCTACATCCACCAGGAGCACACTGACCCCACTCCTAGCAATCCCCGCAGCCAGGTTTACAGCGGTGGTCGTTTTACCAACCCCGCCTTTGGACAAAGCGATGGCGATTCTGCGCATCCGAAAACCCTCCAGGTGATCTTTTATCTACCAGCTGTGGGATAATTCTAACTTAATAAAGGAACTTTGGTTCACTATCCACCAACCAAAAGCTTAAATTGAAAAGCCCCTGCTTTTATCTGAGGGGCTTTTGTTTTATTTATTATGTTATATTTTTAAAATACAGCTACGACATTGCTGGCTTGCAAACCTTTGGGACCATCTTCAATAGAAAATTCCACCTGTTGGCCTTCCTCCAGCGTTTTGAATCCTTCACCCTGGATGGCGGAATAATGTACAAATACATCATCGCCTTCCTCCTGGGACAGGAAACCATAGCCTTTTGAATTGTTAAACCATTTGACTGTGCCGATAATTCTTTCCGACATTGATACTACTCCTTCAAGAAAATAATGTTGGGGGGCTGCCATACAATTTCGTCCATATTTTTTGGCAACAAAAAGACCCAGGGAAGTACTGCCTGAGTCGTGGTTCATTTGTTTCCAACGAAATTAAATAACGCCCTGAGAGAGCAGATTCTATCAGGGAGATTTACACTCGTCAAGACTATAATTTTCGCCTGCGGATAAAAATTTTCCTTCAGGAGTAAAAAAAATTCCCCACCATCGTTGAGCAGTATGCTCCTCTGAGTGGGGTTTTTCACCAGTACCCGAACGACCAATGCCAAAATAAAAGTATGAAATAAATCAGGATTAGAACAGGATTTGCCTCAATATCTCGCTTACTTGTGCAGCAATTTCTTCAGGTGAACCATCAATAAATTCCCGCCTCCGTTCGCGCACCGCGGCTTCGGCCAATCCAGACACAACTGTGGGTGAACCACGGATGCCGATTAGTTTCGGGTCGGCTTCCGTATCATCCGCATTCCATATCGTGACACTCTCATCATCGAATGCCTGGGATTTGCGGCTGTAGTCCATAAAGCGCGGCTCGTTGCAGGCGGTGTGCACCGATACGACACACGGCATCCCTACTTCCACGATTTCATAACCCCCACCAATCTCGCGTCGTCCGCGTGCTGAAGAATTTTCCTCATCGATATCAATATCGCTCAACATACTCAGCTGTCCCATGTCGAGCCATTCAGCCAGCCCGGCTGGCACCTGACCGGTAGCACCGTCCGCCGATTCCTCACCGCAAAACACCAGGTTCACCTCCCCCAATTTCTGGATACCCTTCGCCAGGGTATACGTGGTCGCCAGCGTATCCGCTCCCGCAAAATCACGGTCGCTGAGCAGATAAACAAAATCTGCGCCCATGGCTGCTCCGACCTGTAAAAATGGGACAAATGATGGGGGACCCATCGACAAGATGCTCACTAGACCGCCATACCTGTCCTTTAAGCTCAGCGCCATTTCCAGCGCGTTCATATCCGGAGGGTTTATCTCCGAGCGCACATCATTCCGTACGAGTACCATCCGTTCGGGATCGACGCGGATCTCCTCCGATTTTGGCACAACCTTAACGCACACAACGCTGTGCAGTTCAGACACCGGCTGCCTCCATTGAGGTTCGTAAACAAGCCGTAATTTTTGGAAGGATTTCGCTTACATCACCAAGGATGCAGTAATCCGCATGTTGAAAGATCTCTGCCTCAGGATCAGAGTTAACCGCAATCACAATATCCGCTTTCTCGACACCCACAATAAAATGGAAAGCCCCGCTGATCCCGCAGCATACAGCCACCCTGGGACTGCAAACCACCCCGGTCTGCCCAACCTGACGATCGCGTTCGATGAAACCCTCATCCACCGGAGGGCGGGTGGCTCCCACTTCCGCCCCCGGCAGCAAGTCCGCCAGTTCAGTTAACATCCCAAAATCCCCCTCTACACCCCGCCCTCCAGCAAGAAGCACCTGCGCCTGCGAAATATCTACCCCTTCACCAGTCACTTTCTCAAGAACTTTTGTATTGATTTCTTCGTACTCCAGCGATATAGGTATTTCGATCACTACCCCGTTCCTGGTGTTATTTGCCTGCAGCGCCTCAAAGACACCCGGACGAACCGTAGCCATTTGCGGGCGGTGAAGTCCCATTTCAATCAAGGCTAAGACACCGCCTCCAAAACCCGAAACCTCACTCACAAGCACCCCGCTTTCACGTTCAATCTCCAATCCGGTGCAATCGGCGTTTAAACCAGTCCGCAAGCGGACTGCAAGGCGCCCGGCCAAATCTCTGCCATTTGGCGTCGCGCCTATAAGCAGTACACTGGGTTTCCCTTGTATTACCGCCTCATATAAAACCTTTGTATAGGCTTTGATGGTGAAAGGTTCCAGCAGCGGGTGCATCCCCAACCAGATTTCATCCGCCCCAAATGCTTTGGCTGTATCCGCTAATTCGTCAATATCCTCCCCCAGCAGTACCCCGGCCAATTTCCAGCCCATTTGGTCCGCTAACTGGCGTCCTTTTGACAGCAGTTCGAGCGAAACGCCTTCAAGCACACCTGAATCGTGTTCCAGGTAGACCCAAATTGTGTCCGCGGCGCTGGCAGCGTTATAAATAGATAAGACCATATGATTTACCGAAATTCATAACTATCGAAAAAAATGAGGGAAAGGTTATTCGAAATTATCCTCCATCGATTTCCAAACGATTTCAGCCACATCCAGCACCCGCATATCAAGATCTCCAGCGGCTTTCAGGCTGTCCTCCAGACAAACCAGGCAGAACGGGCAGGCAGTCGCCAGTATGGAAGCTCCTGTATCTGCAGCCTGCTGAACGCGGAGGTCAGCAAACCGTTCACCGGGGGGCGTTTCCAACCACATGCGCCCGCCTCCGCCCCCGCAGCACAATCCATCCACCTCCTTGTCCTCCATCTCCAGGAGCACCATGCCCGGAAGCGCGCCTAACACATACCTGGGGGCAGCGTATTCGCCGTTGCTTCGACCCAAATAACACGGGTCTTGAAAAGTCACCTCCACCATTTCCCTTAACTGCTTTCCAATTCCTTCTTTAATTTCGCCATTAAGAACACCAGGGGTTAGATCTAATTGCCCGTGATGGATCAATTCCGACAGGTACTGCGTGTAATGCACGGTTTCAATAAAACCGCCTCCCAGCACTTCCGGGTAATCGTTCTTGAAGACATCGTAACAATGCGGGGAAATGGTCACCAATTTTTGGACACCCATCTCCCTAAAAACACGGGCGCTTGAATGGACAACTTCCTCGAAATAAGGGTTATGCCCAACACTTTTCACCGGTTCCCCGCAGCAAGGTTCTCTATCTCCCAGGCAGCCAAATTTTGCCCCGCAGCTCCCAAGCACCCGCACCAGGGCGGCGGCTACACGCTGCACACGGCGGTCATAAGAGGCTGTACAACCGACATAAAGTGCAGCTTCATGCCGCTGTGGGTCAAATATGGGAACTTCTAAATCTTTCGCCCAGGAAAAGCGCTGGGATGGCGGCTGCGACCAGGGATTCTCGTTCCAGTACATAGACCATAACATGGATGGTAACCCTGGCTCTACTGTTCGCTCCTGCCAACTGATGCCGCGCAGTGCCCGGAAAACATCGGCAATATCGACCGCACGCGGGCAGTACGCCTCGCATTGAGCGCATGAGGAGCACAACCACAGATCATCCTCCCATGATTTGATCCCCAACTGCGCCTGGCGCATCATCGAGCGCACGTTCAGGGCTCCTTCCCGTACTAATCCCCAGGGACATACTGCTGTACACTCACCGCACTGGAAGCACACGGCAGCCGCGCCGTCTGTCAACGCATTTATCCGCTCCCAGAGTTCGTCATCCAGTTGGACGTGATTCGTTTCGACCATCACTACGCTGTCCCTGTTTCAAAATATTTCATCGCTGGTCTGCCTGCTCACCTACTGGTAATTCCTTAATCACCTGATCCATTTCGTACATCTTCTCAGCAAACTCTTTTCCTTCCGCCGCCGATATCCAGCGCAGTTGTAGGCGTTCCGCATCAATACCCTTGCGGGAAAATTTACGCTGCCAGTGCTCAAATCGTTTCAAGGTCAACTTATTGGCGTAGTTATAGTGGCAGTCCGAGCCGGTCTCGGTCAGCCGGCATCCAGTTATCAAGACCGCTCCAGCGCCCTTTTCAAACGCATGCGAGATGAAATCTTCTTCGAAGCGCGCCGAACACATTGTGCGGATGATGCGTGTGGAGGCCGGGTACTGGCGCTTTTCAATACCCGCCAAATCCGCTCCGGCATATGAACACCAGTTGCATGTGAATACCAGGCATTTATCACCCGCATTTTCGGCCAATGCTGCATCTACCTGCGCTAAGATTTGTTCCTTGGTGAAATACGGCATCTCGATCGCTTCGAAATTACACTCTGCAGCGCACGTGCCGCACCCCATACAGGCGGCTTCCAGGATCTTTACAGTCCCGTCTTTTCCCGGTTTACCGATCTGCTCGATTGCTCCAAAAGGACACACCTTAACACAACGCATACAACCGATACACAGATCCGGGATCAATTTTGCGGTGAGCGGTTCTTTTTCGATCACACCCCGCGATAAAAGAGCGCCTGTCTTTCCGGCTGCCGCTAATGCCTGCGCCATTGATTCGCGTACATCCTTAGCACCCTGGGCAGTTCCCGCTAAAAACACGCCCTGCACGGCCGTTTCAACCGGTCCTAACTTGGGATGCAGCTCCATATAGAAACCATCCTCACTGCGCGCCAATTTCAATTGTTCAGCAAGTTGATCATCGGTCGGTCTTAATCCTGTTACCAGCACCAGCAACCCGGTGGGGATATCGAGATTCACTCCCAGCAGGTGATCGTAAAAGGTAACCCCTCCGTCCTTGATCGAAATACACTCCTGGGGAGTTTTATTTTGATCGTATTGGAAAAACTGCACCCCGGCTCGCATAGCGCTTTCATACAGTTCCTCCGATTGGCGGCTGTAAGTGCGTATCTCCTTGTATAGAATACGGACTTTTTTACCCATCTGGCGCAGACGCAGCGCCTGTCCGATCATTGAAGTACAGCAGTACCTCGAACATCCCATATCCCCGCAGCGGGATCCAACACAGGCGATAAAAGTGATTCGCTCAGCTGTTGGAGGGCTGTTGCGCAGCATCTGTTCCAATTCCATATTGGTTATAACTTCTGGATAGGTTGCCTTTGGAGGTTTTATCCTCAGCTCAAGCATATCTTCAATATTTATGCCGCTTTCTGCATCAAGTACAGACACCGGTTCAGGTCTGTATCCAAATTCCTTCGGCTGGTAAGGTTCAAATCCGGTAGCGATAACCACTGCCCCTACGTTAATCTCCATGCCGTTGCTCATATGCGCTTGAAAATTACCAACCACTCCCCCTATCCTTTCGACTTCCGCTCCCATGTAGATATGCACCCCACCGTCGACCAATTCCTGTGACTTTGTCTTCACCAGTTTTTTAGCCTGGATGCCGGAGGGATATATTTCTCCTAACTGGTTCAACATACCACCCAAACCCCAGCTTCTTTCTACCAGGTGGGTATCTAATCCCTGGCGGGAAAGAGCCGCCGCCGCGGTCATTCCGGCAATGCCGCCCCCGATCACCAGTACGCTCTGACTGAGGGGCAGCGATGAGACTTCCAGCGGGGTTAAATAGCGCGCTTTTTCAACCGCCATAAACACCATGTCCAGGGCTTTTCGGGTGGCTGCGCCTGGATCATTTTTATGCACCCAGGAATCCATATTGCGAATATTCGCCATTTCAAGCATATACGGATTTAATCCAGAGCGCAGCATGACGCCTCGAAAGATGGATTCATGCGTTTTGGGAGAACAAGCCGCGATTACTACACGATTGAGATTGTTCTCTATGATGGCATCCTCGATCTCTCGCTGGGTATTACCTGCGCACGAAAACATCTGGTCGCTGGCGTATTCCACGCCTTCCAATGACCTTGCAAATTCCACCGCCTCTTTTACGTCGATAACCCCGGCGATATTACTGCCGCAGTGGCATACAAATACGCCAATGCGCTCCGTCTCAAAATCCTCCATGAATTCAATTTCCGGGACTTCAGGCCAGTGCTTATCCGTCAGATGCCCTAATGATAGCGCTGCGGCAGCACTGCCTTCCGAGACGCTGTCCGGGATATCCTTTGGACCGGAGGCACAGCCAGCCGCGTAAATTCCAAGCCTGGTTGTTGTAACAAGACCGCCTTTATGCTCTTCTGCCCGCAGGTATCCATCTTCGTCAAGTTCGATGCCTAATATATTCGCCAGGTGCGCTAATCCTTCAGGTGGGGTAACCGCGTTAGCCAATACCACCATGTCAAAATCATCTACGATCCGCCTGGCCTGATCGGTGCTCTCGTAAACCACGCGGATATTCCCATTCTCGCCGCCGGATATCCTGGCTGGTCTACCTCGCACAAAGTCCACCCCTTCCGACGCAGTCCGCTCCCAGAAACCATCAAACCCTTTGCCATACGAGCGCACATCCATATACAAAACGGTCACATTTTTAACGCCGTGGTCGACTGCCTGGTATGCATGTTTAATTGAGTACATACAGCAAAATCTTGAGCAGTACTTGAAGAAGCGGCTGTCGCGTGAACCGACGCACAGCACAAACAGGATGCTGTCCGGGTGAGCGCCATTTGAAGGCTTAATAATCTCTCCCCCGGTGGGTCCCGCCGAATTGACTAAGCGCTCAAACTCCATAGCTGTAAGGATATCAGCATGATCACCGTAGCCATATTCATGCATCAGGCGCGGGTCAAACATGCTGTATCCAACTGCGACGACGATAGCCCCCACCTTCCGCTCGATTATGTTTTCAGGAGGCATCAAAAAGTCAATCGCGCCCGGCGGGCAAGCCTCTGAGCAGTGGTTGCACGGTAAATAATTCGGCGGACTATTCAGGCAGCTTTGGATATCGAGTATATAATCTCCCGGAGTTGATTGGGGGATTGGCGTGTAGATCGCCTTACGCGAGGCCATGCCAGAGTCGAATTCATTCGGCAGGGAAACAGGACAAACAACACTGCACTCCCCGCAGCGCGTACACGCATCCGTCACATAACGCGCTCGCTGGCGGATTGAGACCTGAAAGTCGCCAGGCTTCCCGGTGACTTCATCCACTTCAGCCAGGGATATAATCTCGATATTTGGGTGGAGTTCAACTTCGGACATCTTTGGCGCTTCGATGCAGATCGAACAATCCAGAGTGGGGAAGTTCTTATCCAGGACCGCCATTACGCCACCAATAGAGGCTTCCCTTTCAACAAGTACCACCCGTGCTCCGGCTTCTGCCAGGTCCAGTGAAGCCTGGATGCCCGCGATGCCTCCGCCAATCACAAGCACCGAATCGCTCACGAGATTACTCCTCTGCCTCTAAGATCATTTTTTTGTTAAGCACTCTCTTTTGAATTTGTTCCGGTCCGGAGATTAAAGGGTCATATAAATACCCGGTTTCGAAAGCCTTTAGATTGAGTGGAAGCGTCCTGGGTTTCACTGTGGTCTCAATCGCCTGCTCTACTGCCTCTCGATTGACGATATCCGTTACAGCCGTGAAAAAACCCAGCATGACCACATTTGCCACAATCCGCTTTCCTAATTCTTCAGCAATGCGCGTCGCTGGTATTCCCAGTGGATGGTCATCATCGAACGGCTGCACAAGCTCGCTGTCAACCATGACAATTCCGCCCGGCTTGGCCGCAGGTCGAAATTTTGAATAAGCCTCCTGTGACAGGGCGACCAGGATATCCGCCTGTAAAACAAACGGGTAGTCGACCGTCTCATCCGACACAACGATATTTGCGCTGGATGCCCCCCCGCGCGCCTCAGGACCGTATGCCTGCGTCATGACCGCTTCACGACCAGCATAAAGTGTGATCGCTTTCCCCAGAATATAGCCAGCCAGTACAATGCCCTGACCGCCGAACCCGGATATACAAATTTCAGTACGCATAGTCTCCCACAAATCTCTTTTTGTTACCTGTCAATAAGTCTGCTTATCTCTTTACCGCCTTGTATGCCTCCCGGTCCCTATCCACAAAGCGCCCGACATAGATGGGTTGGTCTTCGCGCAAATCGATATCCAAATCCTCTGCGCGAACATCCCCATCACGCGTTAAAACACAGCGCTGGCGATAAATTTCCATCTCCTCTAATCCATCTTCGATTCGATTTGATTTACCAAATCCTATAGGACAGGGACTCAACACCTCAATAAAAGTGAATCCTGGTTTTTTATACGTGTAAAGAATATCTTCTCTAATCTGACGTACATGCAGGTTAGACCAGCGTGATACAAAATTTGCGCCTGAAGCTGCCAGCAGATAAGGCAGGTTGAAGGGAAGTTCTGGGTTGCCGTAAGGCGCCGTCACAGCCCGTGCGCCTTGCGGTGTGGTCGGACCAGCCTGCCCGCCAGTCATACCATAATTGAAATTATTCACACAAATGATTTTTATGTTTATATTTCGACGGGCGGCATGGATCAGGTGGTTGCCCCCGATAGCAACCAGGTCCCCATCGCCGCTGAAAACAGTCACCATTAATTCTGGATTCGCCAGTTTTAAACCTGTAGCAAATGGAATTGCCCGGCCGTGTGTGGTGTGATATGAATCTATATTCATATAACCAGCAACCCGTCCGCTGCAGCCGATCCCGGACACGACAACATGCCGGTCAACGGGTATACCCGATTCGATGATAGACTGTCCGTAAACGCGCATTACGATACCGATCCCGCATCCCGGGCACCATATATGCGGCAGGCGGTCGGCACGGATGATCTGGTCGAGCGGGTGAGATTCAACCTGAATTGCGTCTCTCATGCAGCACCCATAATTTCTGTAAAGATCCTTTCCGGAGTGATCATTGCGCCGCCCGCATGGTGGACACCAATCACCTGCCGTTGAACGATCCTTTCCACTTCGCTGCTCATTTGACCCAGGTTCAATTCAGCGACGATAAAACTTTCCGTATCAGCCGAAAGAGCCGATAATTTCTTCTCAGGGAACGGCCACAATGTAATCAACCTGAACAACCCAGCTTTGACCCCCATTTCGCGAGCCTCTCGCACCGCCTGATGGGCTGAGCGCGAGGTACATCCGTACGAGATTACGATAATCTGGGCGTCTTCCAGGTAATACTCCTCATAGCGCATTACCAAGGACGCATTACGGTGCACCTTCTTAACCAGGCGAGAGACCAGCGCCTGGTGGGTATCGGCAGTCATATCCGGATAGCCGTGTTCGTCGTGAGTCAAACCCGTGTAATGGATACGATAACCATCGCCGGCGTGGACCATTGGCGGCACCAGGTCATCATCCTGGACCTTGAAAGGATCAAAAGGTCCATTTGGAGGCACTTTTGGATGCTTGCGATCCCAACGCTCGATCTGCTCTGCCGCTGGGATTACCACCCTTTCAACCATGTGACCGACAACTTCATCCGCCAGCAAAACCACCGGAACTCGTATCCTGTCAGCAACATTAAATGCCAGGATGGTTAAATCAAACATCTCCTGAGGCGACCAGGGGGCATATGCCACAATCTGGAAGTCCCCGTGCGATCCCCATCGCACCTGCATCACATCTGACTGCCCTGGCATGGTCGGCAGACCCGTCGATGGCGACCCACGCTGCACATCCACCACCACGCACGGCAGTTCCAGCATAACGCCCAATCCCAGGTTTTCCAGCATTAAACTCAACCCCGGACCTGAGGTGGCGGTCATCGAACGCACCCCGCCAGCCGAAGCGCCCAGGATTGCGGACATACTGCCCAATTCGTCTTCCATTTGCAGGTATACGCCGTCCACTTCAGGCATGCGCCTTGCCAGACGCTCTGCAATCTCTGTGGAAGGCGTGATCGGATAACCTCCGAAAAAACGGCAGCCGGCTGCAATGGCGCCTTCCGCGCAGGCATGATCGCCATTCATGAAATGCTGCCCGGTCAAAACCTGCTCAGCGCTCATGGTATGTCTCCATTGATTGGAAGGGTAAAGATAGCGAATTCGGGGCAGATCAGGGTGCAGAATTCACAATTGACGCACTGATTATGTTCCCTATCGGCAATTTCCGGGTAGTGATACCCCTTTTCGTTAGTCTTTACGGATTCTTGCAGCACATCCATCGGGCAGAATTCGATGCACAACCGGCATCCTTTGCAGCGCACCGGGATAATATAAACCTGTCCATGCGGGGTTGAGACTCTATTGGTATCCAGCGGCTCGCGCGCGAAGACTTTCACAAGAAATGATGACCTGTATTTAAAGCGCAAACTGCCCGTACGCATAATGTCCATGGATCACACCGCGCGGATTGGGCAGTCAGGTTGTTTAATCGACGAGCAAAAATGCTCATATACCGCTCTTTTTTGGATCAATGATGGTTCAAAAAATCACGATGACGCTCATTATATATGCGAGAACTTGATGTGTCAATTTTGCGGGTGGTTAATCCTGACTTTTATAAGTAAAATACCCTTACTTTTGTCATTACTTTCGTCCAGTAATATTAAATGGAGGATATAAATTGAATTCAGATACTTACAGCCGCGCGATTGTGCGAAAACCAGGGGCCAACTTTTCCCAGGGTGTCACCAGCGCTGAATTGGGGATACCCGATTTCGATTTGATGATCCAGCAACATCAAGAATACACACATACACTCCGAAACCTGGGCTTGGAAGTAATCCTGCTGGATGCCCTGCCGGACTACCCGGATGCTTATTTTGTTGAGGACACAGCCGTCATTACCCCCGAAGTGGCAGTTATCACCAATCCAGGGGCGCAATCCAGAAGAGGCGAAACGGCTTTCATTGAACCCACGCTTGCCAAATTTCGCCCGCTTCGCCATATCACCCCGCCTGGTACGCTTGACGGTGGTGATGTCCTGGCTGCCGGGAAGCACTTCTTCATCGGACTTTCCGAGCGCACCAACCGGGCAGGCGCCGGACAACTGGGTCGTTTTTTGGAATCTTATGATTACACCTGGAGCACGGTTGAAGTGATTTCCGGTTTACACCTGAAATCGTTTGTCACTCACCTGGGAAAGGGAAGGCTGCTCCTGCACCAGACATACGCAAATCGGAGTGAATTTTTGGATTACCAAAAAATCGTCCTAATGGAAAATGATTACGCGGCAGCCAATTCGCTCCTGATCAACGGCGCCATCTTGATGCCGAACGGTTTCCCAGGCGTCAGGGAGAAACTGGAAGCGCTTGGATCCCCGATCATCGAACTTGACATGAGCGAAGCGCGCAAAATGGACGGTGGGTTGACCTGTATGTCGCTGAGGTTTTAAACAAATTTAATCGAATAATCAACGGAGCCATCATATGAGGAATAAATTTCTTGCAGCAGCAGCCCAGGCTGCGCCAGCATTTTTGAACCTGGAGGGTTGTCTGGATATCGCCTGCCATTGGATTGAGAAAGCAGGCAAACAGGGGGTAAAAGTTCTGGTGTTCCCGGAAACATGGCTGCCGGGCTACCCGGTCTGGCTGGACAACATTCCCAATATCGCCCAGTGGGATTATCTCCCTGCCAAAGAGATCTTTGCACGCCTGGTGGACAACAGCCCGGAAATTAATTCACCAGCGGTTGATCGTTTGTGCGTCGCAGCCGCGGAAGCTAGCCTGAACCTGGTAATGGGGATGCACGAGCGCGACGGAAATACGCTTTACAACACCATACTGTATATCTCAGATGAAGGCATCTTGCTTGGAAAGCACCGCAAATTGATCCCAACTTACACGGAAAGGTTAATCTGGGGGCGCGGGGACGGTTCCACGCTAACCGTTGTGGACACATCCGCCGGTCGCATAGGCGGATTGGTGTGCTGGGAGCACTGGATGCCGCTGGCTCGCCAGGCTATGCATGACAGGCGCGAGCTGATCCATGCGGCAGTCTGGCCGAGTGTCCATGAAAGGCATTTGATCGCTTCAAGGACTTATGCTTTTGAAGGGCGCTGTTTTGTTATCGCGGCGGGTTCAATCCTCAACCCCCAGCACTTTCCGGTAGATGTTGATTTATTTAAAGATGTGCCCGATGATGGATACTGGATCACGGGCGGATCGACCATTATTGGGCCGGATGCGGGGATACTGGCAGGACCGGTTGAAAATGAAGAAACCCTGCTGGTTGCTGAAATTGATCCTTCAATGGTCGCCAAGGAGAGTATGACTCTTGATGTAAGCGGACACTACAGCCGCCCGGATGTTTTCAAACTGATCATCAATGAAGAACCTCTATCAGGTGGGTAAAAATCATTCACCATAGGCAAAGGATCTTCAGGATTTTTTTAAAGCATTTATATAACCAAAATTCAAGAATAATATTTCACTAAAATAATAAGGGAGAATAAAGATGGATCAAAAAGAAATTCTGGAAAAACAACGTAAATATCTGTGGCCTAACCAATTATTGTATTACAGCGACCCGCTGCCGATCGATCACGGCGAGGATATGTACGTATGGGATACAGAGGGGAATAAATACCTGGATTTCTTCGCAGGTATCCTGACCACCAGCGTCGGACATAATAACCAGCATGTCAATCAACGCATCAAAGAACAGGTGGATAAACTGCTGCATTCATCAACGCTGTACCCCAGTCAGATCCAGGTAGCCTTTGCGGAAAGCCTGGCTGAAATTACGCCTGGAGAGTTGAACAAATTTTATTTCGGCACCTCCGGGACTGACGCCGATGAATCCGCCGTGCTCCTGGCCCAGGTGCACACCGGATACCAGGAAATTATCGCCCTACGGCACGGCTACAGCGGCAAATCGCCCATGGCGATGTCGCTGACCGGGCAGCACCCCTGGCGAATCGGTCCGGTACACATCGGCTACATCCGCCATGCGCTGTCGCCGTACTGCTACCGCTGCCCGCTCAAAATGACCTATCCCGAATGCGGAGTGGCCTGCGCAGAAGATGTTGAAGATGTGATAAAAACCATGACATCCGGTAAAATAGCCGCCTTTCTGGCGGAACCAATCCAGGGTGTGGGTGGATTTATCACTCCGCCTCCAGAGTACTTCCAGATTGTGAGTGAAATCGTGCATCGCTACGGCGGTTTGCTGATTATTGACGAAGTACAGACCGGATTCGGGCGCACCGGGGAGTACTGGTTCGCCGTCCAGCGTTCCGGGGTCATCCCTGATATTATGACCATGGCCAAAGGCATCGCCAACGGAATGCCCCTTTCCGCTACCGCAACTACTGATCAAATTGCAGCCAGTACCGCCGGCGCAGGTCTGACCATCAGCACATTTGGAGGCAACCAGGTCGCAGCAGCCGCTGGACTGGGTACGTTGGAGGAGATGAAACGCGAATACACTCCGCAGCGTTCAGCTGAAATTGGGGGGTTACTGCAAGATGGATTGCTCTCCCTCAAAGACAAATATGCATTAATCGGGGACGTGCGCGGCCGGGGTCTCATGCAGGGCTTGGAATTGGTCGTCGACCGTGAGACGAAAGAGCCAGCCCCTAAGCACACCAACGCTTTGATGGAGACCGCTAAACGGGTGAATTTGTTGGTTGGAAAAGGCGGGCTGTACGGCAACGCCCTGCGGGTAGCGCCGCCGCTCTCCGCCCGCAAAGAACATGTTGAGGAAGCGCTAGAAAAACTGGATTATGCTTTCGGGCAGGTCATGGAAATGAGTTTCTGAAAATTAGGGTAAATCTAAGAGTTTGTCGCCCTGAACGAATTTTAATCCCTGTGTTTTAGTGAACCCGGATTTTTCTGGGTAATGAAGATTCTGGGTTTCAGTTCATTTTCACTTCGTTTCAGTTACTTTCTGGATTGCCCTAGGTTTATCAGGATCATAATTGCGCACGGCAGCCAGGCGCATTGCGAAGAGCTGCCCGGGCAGGATGGCTGGGATCGGCGAAAGCCATTCCGGAACCTGGACCGGCAGTTCCAGCGGAACCTGGGCGTCCGCCAGCATCTCCTGGTTATCGCTGATCACGATTACCTCCGCCTTGCGTAAGTCAAGTGTCTCAATAAATCTTTTAAGTTCAGGTTTCATGACCCCCGAAGGCGCGATCACGATCACCGGGAAGCCGTGTTCCAGGACCGCCAGCGGACCGTGCATAAAATCAGCGCTGCTGTAAGGCTCAACGATGGTATAGGTAAGTTCCTTTAGTTTGAGGGCCATTTCAAAGGCTGTGGCGTAGTTATAACCCCTCCCGATCACCACGCACTCACGCATATATCGGTAGCGCTGCACGATCCCCTCAATAGTTTTATCCATCAACAGGGTCTGCTGGATCACCTCCGGAACGCGCTGGATATCTGCTTCCATCTGTGCGCTCTCCGCCAACGCAGCGCTCAACTGAGCGATAGCCATCAACTCGCTGGTGTACGTCTTGGTGGCCGCCACTGAGCGTTCAATTCCCGCATGCAAATCGATAACAAAATCTGCAGTACCCGCCAGTTCCGATTCAGTCTCATTGGTAATGGCAGCCGTTAACACATCCTGCCGGCTCGCTTCTTCGAGCACCGCCACAATGTCGGGGCTTTTACCGCTCTGGCTGATGCCCACCACCAGGCTGTTTCCAAATCTGGGGGGTTTTTTATAAATCGTAAACAGGCTGGGTGTCGCTAAAGCGACCAGGAGCCCATTGATTGCGCCTAGTAAGTACTGCGCATAACGGCCGGCATTATCGCTGGTGCCGCGCGCTGCAATGATCACTGTGTCGATGCCCCGGCTATTAATTTCCGACACTAGACTCGCAATTTTAGGTTTTTCATTTTCAATCACAGACTTCAACACCTGCGGCTGTTCGTGTATTTCTTTGTAAAGGTAAGTATCCTCAAGCATCTTTTCCCTCATTATCAATATGACATCTCTGCCGCTTGAATTTCGGCGGCTTCAATACGGGTGATTATAACTCACACACTCTGTCCCCCAACCGCTGCCTCCTGGGACCTCCTTAACCCCACTCCCTGGCTCACGCACAGCGCTAACCCGCCTCTACCACCAATCCTCACGTATTGGGGAATTGTGCCTGCGGCCGGCATGCGCTATTCTGTGGGCATGAGTATACTTTACGACCCGGCATCCAGGCACGGTCGGCGTCATGTGTCTGCATCTGACATAGATAAGCAACTCCTTTCCCTATCAAAGATACCCTTCAACCGCCAGCTGCTGGTGATCGCCGGCCCGCACGCGGTGAGCGCTTACATGCTGGAACTCGCCGCGCGTTTCGCCCAGCGCGGCCCGCTGCGCGTGCTGGACGGCGGCAACCGTTTCAACGCCTACAGCGTGGCGCGCCAGCTGCGCCGCGCCGGCACGCAGGACCAGACCACCGTCCTGAGCCGCATCCGGGTGGCGCGCGCCTTCACCTGCCACCAGGTGCTCTCGCTGCTCGAGAACACTGCCCTCGAACCGCACCCTGCCCTGGGCATCGACCTGCTGGACACCTTTTACGACGAGAGCGTGGACGTAGGGGAACGCCGCCGGCTGGCATTAAAATGCGCCGCGCATCTGCGCCGGTTGAGCCAGCTGGCAGTGGTGGTGGTCAGCGTACGCCCGCCGCGCCCGCCCAGCACCGACCCCACCGGCATCCTTCAGATCATGCAGGAGGCCGCCGACCAGTTCGTGTTCCACGAACCGCCGGCCCCGGCGCAGATACCTTTATTGTTATAGGAGTATAAAATGGGACGCACCCTGCCTTCAATTACCATGGCTTTCCTGCAGGAGCAGGAATCATTCAATCGCTTCCGGCGCGCCCTGCGGCGCAGCGACCAGCTGGTTCTGGACGACCTGTTCGCCTCCGCCCGCCAGCACCTGTCCGCCGCGGCCTACGCGGCCCATTCGCTGCCCTTCGAGAGCTTCCTGCTGGCCATGCTGATCGAAGAACACAAGCAGGTGTTGCAGCTGCGCAGCATGGTTGATGACCTGCTGGCAGACCGGGAACGCCGTCTGCCAGAGGGACTTGACGCCGCTGGCGTCAGTCACGAAGGTGCCGGTACAGATGTCACCGGCACGAACAACAGCGGCACAAATGACCACGGCGCAGCTGGACATGGCATTAAAGACTGAACAATCGGGATGGTTCCTGGACCTGTACAGCAGCCCGGGGGAGGGCATCGTGCTGTGGCTGCTGGGTGATGACGGCGTGCGCTGCCGCCTGCGCCAGCACTTCCCGGTCACGTTCTACGCCGACGGCCCCCCCGAACGCCTGCGGCAGCTGTGGCGCTTTCTGCAAGCTCAGCCAGTTCCGGTCGAGTTGAGGCGCGTTGAGCGCCGCGAGCTCTTCCACCCCGAACCGCTCTCCCTGCTCTCCATCCAGGTCTCCCAGCCCAGTGCCCAGCCGCCCCTGTTCCGCAAAGCCGCCAAGATTTTCCCCGACCTGACTTTCTACGACACCGACATCCAGCTGGCGCTGCGCCACGCGGCAGTGTACGACACCTTCCCCCTGGCTCGCTGCAAAATGACCGTCGACCAGGACGATCTGGTTCACAATATCGAGGTGTTGGACTCGCCCTGGGACCTGGACGCGCCGCGCCCGCCCCTGCGGGTCCTGCGCATGCGGCCGGACTGCGACCCCAACCGCTCAGAGCCCTGCCATCTCCTCCTGGACTTCGAGCGCTATAACTACCGCCTGGCATTGGAATCCCCCCGACCGCTGCTGGTCAACCTGCGCGCCCTGCTCAAACGCCACGACCCCGACCTGCTGCTGACCTCCTGGGGAGATACCTGGTTATTGCCGCGCCTGCTTGAGCTCTCCAAAGCACACGGACTGCCGCTACCGCTCAGCCGCGATCCCAAATTCGGAGCCGCACACCGCCCCGAGCGCACTTACTTCTCCTACGGCCAGGTGATCTACCGCGGCCAGCAGGTGCACCTGTTCGGGCGCTGGCACCTGGACGGGCGCAACGTCATGCTGTGGGACGACTACCAGCTGGAGGGCTCGCTGGAGGTGGCGCGCGTCTCCTCCCTGCCGCTGCAGACCGCGGCGCGCGTCTCCCCCGGCACCGCCATCTCCTCCATGCAGATCCTGACTGCCCTGCGCATGGATATCCTGGTGCCCTGGCACAAGCAGCAGGCTGAGCGTCCCAAGACTGCCCTGGACATGTTCGCCGCCGACCAGGGCGGGCTGGTCTACCAGCCCACGGTCGGGCTGCACCAAGATGTGGCCGGCATCGATTTCATCTCCATGTACCCCGGGATCATGGTGCGCTTTAACATCTCCCCTGAAACCGCCGGGGCAAAGCCGCCCAACCCAAATGATCTGGAGGTGATCGAGGCGCCCTATGGAGAGGACGGCCCCGGCCTGGTGCCGCGCACGCTCTCCCCGCTGCTCGGAAAGCGCATCGCCTTCAAAAACCGCATGGCCTCCACCCCGCGCTGGAACCCGCTCCGCAAGTCTTACGAGGCGCGCGCCTCCGCCCAGAAGTGGCTGCTAGTGACCTGCTTCGGCTACCTGGGTTACAAGAACGCCCGTTTCGGGCGTATTGAAGCCCACGAGGCGGTCACCGCTTACGGCCGCGAAGCGCTGCTACGCGCTAAAGAAGCCGCTGAAGAAATGGGTTATGAGGTGCTGCACATGTACGTGGACGGCATGTGGGTCAAGAAGGACGGCGCGGCCACCGTCAAAGCGTTACAGCCCCTGCTGGAAAGGATCGCCGAACGCACCGGGTTGCCGATCGCGCTGGATGCAATCTACCGCTGGGTGGCTTTCCTGCCCTCCCGTATTGACAGGCGCGTACCGGTCGCTAACCGCTATTTTGGGGTCTACCAGGACGGCACGCTCAAAGTACGCGGCATCGAAGCCCGCCGCCGCGACGCATCGCCTTTTGTAGTCGATACGCAGCTGAAGATCCTGGGGCTGCTGGCGTCCAGCCGACGGCAGGAGGACCTGGAGGCCAGTCTGGAGCAGGTCTTTGCTTTGTTGCGCCGAAAACTGGTTGACCTCCGCCGCGGCTGGGTGCCGCTGGAGGATTTGCTGGTCAAGCAGAAGCTCAGCCGGGAGCTTGATGAATACCGCGTCCCCTCCCCTTCCGCACGGGCTGCTTTACAATTACAAACAGCAGGCAAGAACCTGCGCGCCGGGCAGAGCGTGCGCTTCCTGTACACGCGCGGCAAACCGGGCGTGCACGCCTGGGACCTGCCCCATCCGCCCGAGCGCGCCGCGCTGGATCTGGATCATTACAAGGAACTGCTGCTGCGGGCGGCGGAGTCGGTGCTGGAGCCGTTCGGGTACGATAGGAATAAACTAGAGGAGCGCCTTTATGGATATAAGCAGACGGTCGCTTCCGATCTGTTTTCCTATGGAGGTACGGGGGTGTATTCACTGGATTCATTCACGGTCCCAAAAGAGTATACTTTGTCTTTGCAGGACAATAAAACCCGTAACCACTTTCTGCCACCGCAGAACGTAAAAAGTGGTGGTGGGTCAGATTCCGAAATACCATCCAGTGCTTACTATTGAATGGGGATGCAGTCCAAGTGTGGTGACTGGAATAACTCAGATGTGGACCAGGGTTAGAGCTGGGAGACATATTTTGGTCAAGTATTCTGTATAATTTAGTTGGCCAATTCTCTGAGCCCTCTACCGGTGGATCTTTTGATTGATAGTGGTTTGTCCATAAAGTACTCTGTTATGTTCTTGGGTCAAAACGTTATGGTTAAAGTTACAAAACACGTCCATTCCGTACATTATATCCATACTTTTTTACACCATACGCACCGCAATTACCCTGCAAAACATCTAGCATGAAGAAGGAAAAGCGGCTCTTATTAGTAAACGTATATAACAGACCGCATGCTATTTAATTATTACTTTTTACAAAAGAGGGAGAATATAAAAATTCAATACCTTTAGTACCAAAAAAATATTTAAAACCTAAAAAATCAAAATGATTTTACATGTTTAAGGAATCGCCCATCACGAACATATGAAACTTATAAAACAGTATCGTTAAGATTTAAGTACTATGCTCTCCAACAATCCTTTTATATTCCTATTCAATAGATAGCTGTTGAAATGACAAAATTGGAAATTGATTTATACACTACTTCCTGCTGTGTGGTTCGAGAACTATATTTTCATTCATTAAATTTGTTCAACTTAAAATTTTTATTGTTTTGTCTTTTCGGACAAATTAAGTTTTAGTTTTGTTACCTCTTCATTTAAGTTATTAACCCGTCCGGACATAACTTCTATTAAGCGGTAAGCAAGAGAAGGGTCTTCATGGATACGATGCAAGAAGTTCTTGTGATCAACCGTGAGTATTCGTGCAGGTCCCTTTGCACGTACTGTTGCAGAGCGAATCTCGTGTTCGAAGATAGCCATTTCACCAAAGAATTCGTCTTTTCCAAGAACATTCAAATGGATTTCCTGGTTTCCCGATTCAATTAAAACCTCCACAAAACCATCTTGAACGACAAACATACAATCACCAACCTCACCCTGGCGGACAATAACTTCGCCATCTTGATAAATTTTCCCTAACGCTCCAATGTTCATTGCATTTGTCTCCAATTCATGCTTCTTAATTGATTGATCCGGCAGGGGGGATCTAGTTAAATCTATGTCACGGGTAAATTCGACAGAAGAAAAGAGTGAGAAGAATATATTCCATAAAAAGCGAGCAAGAAATTCTGGGTGTAGTATACGCTTAAGGACCTCTCCATATAGTGCGCCTCCAGTAAGCATATCCCACATCACCATACTCATCCCGCGTTCAACTTTTGTTTTCCCTTGTTGCTCATAAGATACCATTCTCAGAACAGCTTGCCTGGCAATTCGCATCTTTTGAACCTGACTTACAGATTTGAAGAGTAATTTTCCAATTTTGTTATCAAAATCCATCTTCCGACAAAATGGCAGGTAATGGTTCTTGAAGTCATTCGCTGAGATACCTTGGAATATCGCGGTAGAAGCAGCTATCTTTGCGGCGCGGTACGTTGCTCCGATCCCATCTTTATAAAGTCGGCTTACTCCACTATCGCCTATAAATACAATCCGGTTTCCAAAAGATTTTGCAGAAGCTTTTACATTGATGCGAGGGCGGCAGTGACAGTCATGGTCAGAGGGTGAAAAGTCTGGAGGTAAAGCGCGCCTCACGGCTGGATCGTTCAAGAAGGTTTCCATCAATGCGGGGTCAAGGTCTCCATGACTGCTTAGCAGGCACACTGACATATATTCACCTTTGGGTATGATTGCTCCATAATCGAGTCCAGGAATTTTTAATAAAAAGGCATGGAATACTGGCCCAAGATATTTCGAGACCTTTTCCTCTCCCATAAAGTATTCGCGAACTAGTAATTTAGTTGTTTGAGGTGGCTTGTAACCGATATCCAAGTCTTGGAATTGGTTAAGGATGGCGGTATTTACCCCCGATGTTACTGCCAGCAGTTCATAGGTTTGATAATTATCATTTTGGGTCTTTATCTGTATCAATCTATCGTTCGAATTGTTAGTATCAGTAGTTGGACCCCGCTCTACTGCTTTTACCCTGCAGTTAATGTGGCGGGCTCCTTTCGAAATAGCTGCTTGCATGAGATAACCATCGAGACTCCCGATTTTCAATTCTGATACCCCACGCGGACCAGCTCCGCGATAAGTAGTGGCAATCCTTTTCTCCCGGCGCGGAGTTTGAATTTGTACGTTGCCAATATCCATGTGCAGCTTGTTGTATTCAATTCCCCGCTCCACAATATTGGTAGGAAGGCTGATTCCATCCATAGCAAGACTTTGTATGAGAGACTCATAAATAACCCCACCACACATGTTACACCCAGCTGGACCAGCAACATTGAAATCCCTGGACTCGTAAATATCGACATGTATTTTAAGACCGACCCGCTCCGCCATTTCTAAGAGAAAATAGCTGAAGAAGGATCCTGCCGGACCGCCACCTATGACGGCTACCCTCGAACCATGGTCTAATCTGATTGAAGATGATTTTTCCGGTTGGTTATTATTTAACATCTCAAAAAAGGTTCGAGTATTCATATTTAGCTCGAAAAATTTATAATTCCGTGGTAATTAGAAAACTTTTTAGACGAACCATATAAATTCCCAGGTAATCATAGACATTTAAATGATTAAGGTAAGCATCTGGATGTTCTTCTTATTTTATTATAAATGCATTTGCCTTGCATCGTGTTATGTTCCTTAATAATTGAACTATAAAATCTCAATACAACTTTGAACCACCCCTAAAATTGTAACGTCACAATGTTAGATTAAATCATTGAAAGTGAGAAGCTTGATTTATGTAAGAGGCAGGATTTGGCAACATGATCGCTTGAGACCACCTGCAGAAGGTTGTCGCACAGGGCGCGCCACAACGCAAGACAGTCATCTTCGCTTCTCAACGGTATTCCAACTTTGGGCACTGAGCCGTGCTCTTCCATTACCGCATCCGTCAAAGTTAGTTGATGTGAGCAGATCACTGCATAAACTACTTTCTCCCCATGGGTAACATCTATTATCGGACGAAAGGCGCAACCAGAAGTGACATGGGGGATATTCAATGAAGGCGTGCAGGTGTAAACAATCCCATCCTGACTATTATTATTTTCTCTGGGAACTAAGGTGACTTTGAGGAAAGGTCATTTCAAAAAGGATTCAAATTCTTCTTCTATATTGATTGAAATCAGATAGGGCGTGAGAGTGAATGATTACTTCTCTGTAAGCACTTCAACCCCATCCCAATAAGTGGGCACCCCATATTTCAAGTAATGCGTTGCCCGTTTCAAATAAAGTTCAGCAGCCTTATCCGCGGCATCAACATCTAAAATCTTTTTGAAGTAACCAATGGCTTCGGCAAACTCTTGCTCGTGATAATGAAACAACCCCTCTTCAAAATCGGTCTGGGTCTTTTGTTTCAATTCGATGACTTTTGCTGGATAGCCATCAAAAATTTCGTATAACGAGACCGGCTTCTTTTTACCCTTGACCTGTACCTTACCCAGGAAACGAAAATGAAGTTGGTTGGGTTGGTCAAGCTCATATAGGACTCGTTCGCTAATTATCAGTGGCGCCCCGTAGAGTTTGGTCATCCTTTCTATGCGAGCCGTCAGATTTACGGCGTCGCTGATGACTGTGCCATCCATTCGACTTTGCCCCCCCACCGTACCCAACATCAACGAGCCGGTATGCAGGCCAATACCAATGTTAATTGGTTGATCCCCCTTGCTCTGGCGATATTTGTTATAAGCGGCCAGTTGTTTGAGCATATCTATGGAACATTGCATCGCATCATTTACAGAGGTTGGAAACAGAGCCATAACCGCATCGCCAATATATTTGTCAATAAAACCGCGGTGGTCCCGAATAATTGGTTCCATACGCACCAGATAAGCGTTGATGAAATCAAAGTTTTCCTGGGGACTCATACTTTCTGAAAGTAACATGAATTCTCGGATATCCGAAAACAGGACAGTCATTTTCTTTTCGATATGGTCGCCCAGCTGAACATCAATAATGCTTTTCTTTTGCAAAACGCTTAGAAATTCACGTGGCACAAACCGTTCATATGAGGTATTTAGCTTTTGCAACTCCAGGTTCATTTCATGCAATATTTCATATTGTTCTTCAAGCTCTTTATCTTGAAAATAGCTGCGGATAGCCTCAGCTACGGTTAAATTCAGATCTGTTTGATCCCAAGGTTTAGAAATATAGCGATAGAGGTTGGCATAATTGACCACATAACCAACGGCATCGGCGTTGGCTTGTCCCGTCAATAGGATTTTTAAAGTTCTAGGAGAAAGTTCATGAATCCGCCTTAGCAACTCATCTCCCTTCATACCGGGCATAATGTGGTCAGAGAGAACCACCGGGATATCAATATTACGTTCTGATAACTCCTCGACAATTTCCAGAGCTTCCTCACCACTCTCAGCTGTTTCAAGCGTGTATTTACGTTCAAATTTACGTTTGAGCTGTTGCCTGAGACTGACCAGCACCATATTTTCATCATCAACGCATAAAATCACGGCTTTTTTACTCATTGAAGTAATTCCAAGCCTGATTCAATGGTTTCTATTAACTCTTGTTCGGTCCATGGTTTGACTAGGCAACGATGGAGGTTGGCTTGCTCACGGCAGCGGTCAATGGATTGTTGGTCGGCATGACCGGTTAGCATCACAGTAACAATTTTTGGGAATTTATTATGAATATCGATAAGTAATTCATCACCCTTGGTTTTTGGCATCAGCCAATCGGAAACAATGACAAGAATTTCGATACCTGCGCCGTAAAGTTCTTCGATGACTTCCCAGGCCTCAGCTGCACTTTCAGCAAATTCATAAAGATAACGATCACCAAAATTTTTCTTGAATTGAGATTTCAAGCTGGTCAGGACTATTTTTTCATCATCAACGCACAGAATTGCTTTATTGACCATACTTGCCTCCCGGGGGTTCAATAGGCAGCCGAACACTAAACGTTGTCCGGCCTGGACAGCTCTCCACTTCCACTTTCCCTTGATGTTTCTCAACGATTTTCCGAACAATATCCAAACCCAAACCACTTCCCTCTCCAACTGGTTTGGTGGTAAAGAAGGGTTCAAAAATTCTGTCCCTTATTTCATCGGGAATTCCGGGGCCGGAGTCTGTAATCTGGGTCACTACCTGTCCGTTTTGTTGAAAGACAGCTATCTCCAATTGTCCTTTATTGTCCATTGCCTGCAACGCATTCTGGATCAGGTTTGTCCACACCTGGTTTAATTCATGAGGGGCGCAGCGAATAACCGGTACTGGTTGGAATTTTTTGACCACCTCAACCCCGTGTTTTATCTGGTTATAGTAAAGGGTCAATACCACCTCAATACCATCGGTGACATTCGCTTCAATCATCTCGCCGGAAGGATCTCGATGAATGTACCGCTTGAGGGCAAAAACCATTCTTGAAGCACGTTCGACAGCAGTGGCGATATTCCGACTATTTTTTTGTTGGCTGGATAGATTATACGTCGTTTGCAAAATCAAATCCGCGTTCTCTGATTTAAACATGGGGATGAAAGCATCAATATCTTCATAAATGCCCATATCAACCAGGGTGTCGGCAACTCTGTCCGCACCATTAACCCTTTGGGCTTGCAGTTTTCTACTCAAGGACTTTTTAATTTTTCGTTCATCTCTGGAGGAGAGTACATCCTGGTTGGCCAACGATCTGTCGAGCAGTGCAAAGAAATCTTCCTGTTGTTGAAGAGAAAGGCGTTGAAATAGTTGGGGCAATTGCTGGATAGAGTCATCAAGAGCATTCGAAATGTTACCAATCGATGCGCCAATTGCCCCCAAAGGTGTGTTAATCTCGTGGGCAATTCCGGCAATCAGTTGCCCAAGTGCAGCCATCTTTTCCGATTGGATCAGGTCTCGCTGTGTAGCTTTGAGATCATCCAGGGCTTGCGACAGGGCTTGGGTGCGTTCTTCGACCGCGCTTTCAAGACGAGCCTGGGATTCGGCGTTGCGGCGCTGGTTTTCGGTCACAAGAAGGTTTAACTCGCTGATAGTAGTATTGACCATAAAAGTAAGCACATCCAGTTGATCCCCTTTGTAATCCCGTTCCACCTCAACTTCTAGGTTGCCTGCAGCTAAGTCGAACAACGCAGCAGATATCGCCTCAACGGACTGGTTCAAACGCTGCTCATTTTCCTGTGAGGCGCGAAAAATCCGCCCTAGCTCTTCAGCCACGGTGTTGTAATAAAACGCAATGGCATCTTCCTCATCGCGTTCCATACTGCGAGGTAAACGGTAGGAAAAGTCGCCGGAAGCCAGTTTTTCAAATCCCTCTATCAGGAGGGATGGAAGATGCAGTTCGCTCAAGGGTTGTCTACTTTCCGACTTGGACGCGACACCATTCAAGGGCATCTTCAAACGAAGCGAACATAGATGTGGGGATACGGGGTTTGGACAGACCCAGAAATACTGACCCCACAGCCCGAGCAAAAAAAGTACCGCCTACAATCGCATAACAGGCAAATAAAACAGGGTCTGTATCGTCCCGGTAAACGGCTCTGGCAGCGGCGGTTTGTTCGGCGACTGGATCCATAGTGATAATTACAGCCGCCTTCTGGCCTTTTGAGCTTAGATAATCAATTTGCATATTAAGGTTAGCCTTGGCAGTGTCTCCATCATCGATAGCGCCTTCTACGGGCACAACAGCCAGTATCCGGGGTTCTACTTCGAATATCGTGGCGTTGGCAGTATCGCCAATTTTTTTCCATCCTTCGGTATTTATTGTCATTTTTCTACTCCGGTCGAATTGATCGCGCCCATACTATGGCGCTCTGGATAGAATCAAACATTTTTGTTGGGACCTTTGGCTTAGAGAAGCCCATAAAAAAGGACGCGATGGCTCGCCCCATGGAATTACCAGAAACCAGGGCGACACCATATATACTATCTTCGCCTAATCCTTCTGTATATACCCTTCTGGTCTCGGCATCCTGGGCAAGTAAATTATCCACAAGAATAACAACACAGATACGTTTCCCCAACTCGCGGGCATATTTTCCCTCAAATTCAACATTGACTTTGGCTGACTCTACATTGTCAACCGTACCTGGTTTTGGGGTTCCAATCAAGATATCCGGATCGGCTGCGGAAAAGTCTGTAGTGGCAGTCTTGCCGACGCTCACAAATTCTGAATCATTACTCATATAATCCTCCAAATAGAGCTAAATGGTTATCCAGACATTGAATATGGTGTTTTTGAAACTTTTTGACCACCTCAATCCTTAATCCTATTTAATATTTTAGCTGATTATTATAACGATCAACTTCATCTCTATCATATAGATAATATTCGACTCAAACATCACACTGGAAGAGTTTTGGTAAATGTAATGCTTTAGGGAAAAAACCATGATATGTTGGTTAAGCTTCCCATCAAAAATTCCAGCTCATGTATTATTATACAAAATTTCCAATCATAAAAAAATGACGATTTTGCTGTTTCAACCCCAATTAACAAGATGAGTGGTCTTGTCGTGATCTGCACCCGATTTATGCACCAGTCTCAATGTTAAACTATCTGGCTTAAAGTGAGAAGGTTGATTTTTCAACAGAAGCGGGATTTGGCAAACTGCACCGGTTCAGATTCTGTAAAAAAAATTGGGTGGAAAAACTAAAAAAATATTTAAGCAAAGAACTGAGATGTCAATCAATTTCCAGATATAGAATCCGCCGGTTCCTTCATCACTGGCGTCCCCAAAATTGAATTCTCAACTTAAATCACTCAGGTATAGAAGCCCGTTACGACTCCGTTCTCAATCCTCTCAATTCCTGGAACAACCGCTTTTCTTCTTCGCTTAAGTTCTCAGGCAGCTTGATCTCCACTTTTGCGAACAGGTCACCGCGCTTGCTGGGATCCTTGAGGTTCGGCATCCCCAATCCGCGCAGGCGGAAAACCCTTCCATTTACCGTACCCGGGGGGATGGAAAGCTTTACGGTTTTATCCAGCGCCTTCACATCCGTTTCACCGCCCAGCATGGCAGTGTACAGGTCGACGGGGACAGTCACTTTTAGGTCATCGCCATCGCGCTCGTAAACCTCATGCGGTCTCACCTTGACCCGCAGGAACAGGTCCCCGGTTTGGCCGCCGCCCGTCCCCTTTTCACCCTGACCCCTCAGTCGGATTTTTGAGCCTGTTTTTACGCCCGGCGGTATCTTGGCTTCGATTTTTCGCCCGTCCTCCCACTGTAGCAGGCGCGTCGCGCCGTGGAAAGCCTCTTCCAGGTTGATGGGGATGCTGTGCTGGCTGTCCCTGCCGCGGGTGGGACCCTGGTTATAACCGCCGCCAAACAGATCCTCAAAACCGGCTGAACGCCTCCCTGAGGATTGGCCGCGGCTCATCCCCCCGAACAGCGTTTCAAAGAAATCTGAGAAACCACCCATACCGCCCATGCCACCGCCGAACATCTGCTCGAATTCCTCCTGCGACACCGTACGGGTATACGTTCCGCCTCCACCGCCCGGCTGGGCCGACCAGGCACCCCAGTCAAAATCTTCCGGTCTGCCGCCGCTGCGGGTATACTGCTGCCACTGCGATCCGAACTGGTCGTATTTACTGCGCTTGTCCGGATCCGACAGCACTTCGTAAGCCTCGTTAATCTCTTTGAATTTCTCTTCCGCAGTTTTGTCTCCCGGGTTTACATCCGGATGGTACTGGCGCGCTAACTTCCGGTACGCTTTTTTGATCTCATCTTTTTTAGCGCTTTTCTTGATTCCAAGAACCTCGTAATAATCTTTGTATTCCATAAATCTTCTACCAGCAGTAAATTTTTAGTCTAAACTCCTGAGAGTTATATCCGTATTTTAGCACGTCTCACCCCAGTCTTGAAACATAAAACCATCTAACCCTAAACAGACATTCCAGCTTTCGAACCTTTCCTGCGCCTTTCATTCACCCGCAGCAAGACCACCCCCAGAACAATCAAGACCCCGCCAATTAATTGAGGGATGGTAAAGCGTTCACCCAGCAGTACATATGCCAAACCAGCTGTCATTACAGGTTCAATGGTGGCGATCAAGCTGGCAATCCCGACCGGCAGATAGGTCAAACTGACGGTATACAAGCCGAAACCGCCTGCAGTTGGCCCGACCGCCAGCACGATTAACACCAGCCACCCGACCCATTCTCCATCCAACCAGAACAGATTAGATGAAGATATCCCCTGCAGCCATGGGCTTGGCAGCTGGACATATATAAATAAGAATAAAGCTGCAAATCCAAACGAAAACAACATCGCCGTCCATGGATATATCGCGCGTTTCGAAGAGGCTTTGCCCATCAGGTTATAGGCTGCAAAAAGTAAACCAGAAATCAATCCGGTCATTATCCCAATTGGATTAAGCCCCCACTGCTGCAGGTTGTATGCGCCCGAGATCAAAAAACATCCGGTAAGGCTCAAGATCACTGCCAGGATTTTTACAACGCTAAGCTCCTCTCGAAATAACCAATGAGCCAGGAGTACCGTAAAGGCGGGCGCGCTGTACGCCAAAACGGTCGAAACCGCGGCGCCATTCAGCGCGACAGAGACCGTCCAGATCGCATTAAAGGCCGAGAGAATAAATCCATAAAGGATAAAAAACTTAATTTGTCCGCTTCCAGGGTTTAACCGGCTCCTGTTGAAAATGGAAAAAACCGTCAATAGAAATAAGAAAACGATCCCGTCGCGCCAGAAAGCCAGTACGAGCGGCGGCATTTTGAATGTCTGGATTAGATATCCAATAAAAATCGCTGTGGTCGACCAGAGCGCGACCGCGCTCAAACAAATCAGGTAGCCGCGCGTCAGCGATAAATTGTAACTGTCCCTATTCGTGTTGGTTATTTGTCCCAACCAATGCTCCTCCCTGAATAAAGTGGATGCGCATCTTCAGCGAAGTAAAAATTATCCAATCTTACCACTTGAATGCTCACCTGAAAAATTTTCGCGCGATAATCGAGAACCCGGAAATAATCAGCCTAAATATCAACGCTCCCCATACACGAATCCCTGGATAAGAAGATAGCAGCGCAGCTTCTTGTATAGGCATCTTGACCAATTTTTGATAAAACCTGTAAGGGTCTGTTTCAGAAGCAGCAGTGCAAACTTTTGTCCCTATAGGATATCGGAGCTGTAAATATCAGGCGCAGGCAAGGTTACACTCCTTCGGAAGATTAAAACCTGCACTACATTTAGTGCTCAATTTAAGCAGTTGTAATCCTTATGAAACAGCCCCAACTTTTTTCGAAGTCAGGGTAGAAAATCAACGGAAAACATTTCATTCCAGCAAAGGATTCAAGAAGAAACTTGGGGTAAACTTAAGTATCGAACAGGATAAGCTGCCTTAAAAAACAAACATAAAATAAGGAGAAATGAATGGCGATCGTCATGGATGGTTCCGGGTTGACCCTCGAGAGACTCGTAAAAATTGCCAGAGATAACGAGGTCGTTGAACTGCACCCCGAGGCTTTGGAACGCATTAAAACATGCCGGGCTATGCTCGAAGAAAAGATAAACGCCCACGAGATTATGTACGGCGTCAACACCGGGATCGGGGAATTTTCAGAAGTCGTCCTTTCAGATCAGCAGGTGGGGGAATTCCAGAAATACCTGGTCTACAACCATGCCGCCGGCATTGGAGAACCCGCTCCAATTGAATACGTGCGCGGCGCGATGGCAGGCCGCATCAACGTGCATGCCCATGGGAATTCCGGCTGCAGACCAGAAATCACCTTCACATTGGTCGATATGCTTAACAAAGGTGTCACGCCGGTTGTGTGCCAGAAAGGATCGGTCGGCGCCTGCGGCGACCTGGCACCAATGTCGCAAATTGCGCTGCTCATGATGGGTGAAGGGGAGGCGTTTTATGAAGGGCAGCGACTTCCAGGAGATGCTGCTCTGCACAAAGCGGGAATTGATATACCCGGTCTGAAGGCACGCGACGGGTTGTCTGTGATTAACGGCGCCAATCTATTAACCGCCATGAGCGGGCTGCATCTATATGACATGAACCGCTGGTTGAAACAGGCTGAAATTGCCTGCGCCATGACCCTCGAAGCGCTTCATGCAAATTTGAAGCCTTACGACCTGCGCCTGCATGAAAAACGCGGATTTAAAGGCGCAATCCGTACCGCACAGGCATTAAAAAAATGTTTCCAGGGCAGCGATCTGGTGACAGGCAAACTGAAAACCAAAGTCCAGGATGCTTATTCAATGCGCTCATCCCCCCAGGTGATTGGCGCCGCACACGACGCGATCGCGTTTGCCAGGAGCCAGGTTGAGATCGAACTGAACGGTGTGGGCGATAACCCGCTTTTCCTGCCCGAACACAACCTGACGTTGACAGGGGCAAATTTCCAGGGCACACCGGTATCGCTGCCTATGGATATGGCCGGCGCCGCCATCACAATGGTGAGCGTGCTGTCTGAGCGCAGACTCAACCGCCTGACCAACCCGGCGTTAAGCGTCGGTCTGCCGGCTTTCCTGACCAAAGGGGCTGGCATGTTCTCAGGGATGATGCTCAGCCAGTACACTGCCGATACGCTTATCGTGGAACAACGCATTCTGTCCATGCCGGCTTCGATCGCCTCCATACCCGCGGCTGCCGACCAGGAGGATTTCGTCTCGATGGGCATGAACACCGCCATCAAGAACGCCCAGATCCTTGATAACGCTTACGGTATTTTGGGCATCGAATTCATGGCTGCAGCACAGGCGCTGGACTTTCGTATGCGCGGCGAAAACGCTTACCACCCCGGTCGGGGTGTGGAAACCGCTCACCGTGTGATCCGAAAACATGTCGATCATCTGGATGTGGATCGCCCGCTTTACCCGGATCACAACACTATGAAAGCATTGGTAAAGTCAGGTGAAATTCTGGTAGAAGTGGAAAACGCTGTGGGAAACCTGGGGTAAGTGAAATTTACCTGAAGATCAGTCCCACATAAAAGTTGATTTGTAATTCTGATGCGCAGCAATTCCGCCCATTTTGCGGGAGCGCTGGTGAAGTATCTAGACCCTTTGCTACACTCACCTGAAGGTGCCCTGGTGTCATGTTGACAATTTCTATTTTCAATTCCATCCATATCTTAGTGACTGACTGTTATTCTTCGCGCGGGGTGATGTAAAAATAGTCCCGCCCGAAAGCATCCAGATACCGGTCAAAGTTTTCGATCATCAGGTCCGGCAGCAGCACTTCTGGGGAAAGTTCGTCCAGGTTCGCTGGGTACACCACAAAGTGCACCCAGTAATTATTGATATCCAGCTGGATTCCATCCCGCGCGCCGCCGGCCAGCATGGCATTTGCCAGTGCCTCCATGGTCAATTTCGGCCCGGCGAAATAGTACAGCGTGTTCTCATCTTCAGAGATTCCCAGGCCGGAGCGCAAGGTTGGCGAAACATCATCCACCGTGTACCCCCAATCCTTTGGGTCGTTGTTATTAATCCTTGGATTGATCCCCCCGTCCTGTACCACCAGCGGGCCGTTCTGCCTCCAGGCAGTCATATCATCCGTCTCAATTATCTCACTCCCCCACTCTCCCATTGTTATCCTACCGTCCTCGTACATCGCCACCGTCCCCAAACCGTCGCGCGGCGGCAGCACGACCAATCCCCCGGACATGGCGCCCGACTGCCCGTGCTGGCCTTTAAATCCTCCATTGAAGGCTGCCAGCAGCGTACCAGGTACTTTATGCTCCTCCAGAATTTTTCCTGAGCGTTTGGGTGCCTCCGGGTTATAGGGTTCCTCAAATCCAAGCACAAAATTCAACTCAATTTTGGACGTATCAAACGCCACGATCGCCACCACCGAATAAGGCCGCTCAGGGTCCGGCTGCACGAACGAGCGGTAGGCGATCACCTCCCCAGCCGCGTTCCGAATATATGGAGACCAGATTCCCTCCCCTTCGATCTCACCCACGGATTGGACCTGCCGGGGAGCCCAGGGGGTGGGGGTCGGCTCCACTGTAGGGGTAGGTGGAATTAAGCTAGGTGTGGGGATCTCCAAACCCTGGTCAAGCGCGGGTGTGCTGGTGAGCATTGCCGCGGGTTGGTCCTCCCCGGCTGCCTCGACCAATTCTTTAGCTTCCGTCGCGGTGGGGAATTGTACTGCGGTTGGTTGGAGCGGTTCTTCGGTGTTTTCTAGGGTGAATTCCCAGGGCGCTTCCGCTTCTGTAATCCCCAGCTTGTACTCCAACTGCTGGATTTCATCTCCCGCACGCAGGTAAATCATTTCAAGCAAGGCGACCGGTTTATCTCCAACAATTGACCTCAGAACATCAGCCCCCTGCGCACCGAGAGACGGCCACAAGGAGATCGATAGGTACAAACCAGCTGTACAGGTGAGTAGGAAAATGAGGATTGCCCCGGCAATTAATAAGGTTGGTGATCTTTTCTTCATAATCCTTCAGGCACCTTAAAATGGGAGACCAGCATCTCCTGGGATGTAGACTCGGATAGCCGCTTCACCATTCACCGGGCATTTGTTTTCACAAATACCACAGCCTATGCAAAGGTCGCGCTCCACATACGGCAGTTGGATCTGGACCGTACTCCCACCGCTGGTGATTTGTTTTTCTTCCAACCGTATGGCTTTATCCGGGATCGGGCACATCTCTTCACACACGATGCACTCCTGGTTATCCCCCCAGGCGATGCAGCGGTTTTTATCAATATAGGCTTTCCCGATTACCTGCAGCCTTTTATCTTCCAATGTGAGCGCGGGTATAGCCTCAACAGGACAGATCTGGCCGCAGGCGCGGCACGAATAATCGCAGTAGCCCAGACGCGGTACAATGGCCGGGGACCATACACCATCGGATCCATACTCAAGCTGTGCAGGCTGTAATGCATTTGAGGGGCAGACCCGCACGCACTCGCCGCAGCGAACGCATTTAGACAGGAAATCGTTACCCTGCGCGCCGGGCGGACGCAGTAGATGGGGCGGTTCACGTGTAAACTCCGGCAGGCTGCGGAGTAAGGCAACCCCGGCAGCAGCCGTGCCCAAAGTCGCTATTGCATGCCGCCTGCCCGGGTCGTATTCCCGCCAGGCAGAGCGCCCCATCCGAGCTTTGAAAGCGACCCCGCCGCGCGGGCAGGCTTCCAGGCAATCCAGGCACATGGTGCATTCTGAGGAGTCACTGCTGTAATCCAAATCCGGATTGATTGTCCCGGTAGGACAGACCTGTGTGCACAGCTGGCAGCCTTTGCAGCCCTCGATTACCTCCCTGCGAACCAGCGCAACTTTGCTGAACAAGCCCAGCAGACCCCCCAGCGGGCAAAGGTACCGGCACCAGAATCTGGGTGCTGCCAGGTTCAAAGTGATGATCCCTAGAAAGACAACTGCAAAAACCAGCGCGTTCCGGTTGTAGACCGGTTCGGTTGGTAGGATCACAGGACGAACCCACGTATCGAACGATACAACTGTATTGGACAGGAAGGGTACCTGGTATAACGCACGTTCCAACGCGGTCACAATCTGATCCAATGCTGGCCATATGCTGGCGCTCAGCGTACGGTATAAGATGGTAAGCGGGTCGAATATCAACAGGGTCAGGTTTCCAAGCAGCGCTGCGAACAGGATTGTTAGAAGCAGGTAGTACTTCACCGACCGCCAGGATTCCCGCGGAGGATTCGCATCAGGTACCCGCCAGCGGTCGAGCGAAATTAAATCCAGCACAGTTCCCAACGGGCACAACCAGCCGCACCACGCCCGCCCGAATACCAGGGTCAGCAACAGCGTCAGAAGCGATAATGCTGATCCCACCAGGAATATCCGGTTTGAAAACAGGTGTGCAATGGTAAGCAGCGGGTCCAGCCGCATTGGGATATTCAGGATGTCCCCATTTACACTTCTCTGGCGGGAGAGGACAAAGAAAAGTATAAAAATCACCAGCGCAAGATACTGGACGGCTTTCCGGACTGTGATCCACGCTCCGGATGGACGCCAGGCCTGGTAGGTCTGCTTTGTTGAATTGTGTGCCATGTTAAATTAATTTATACCGGTAAGAAAAGCAGAAACATCCGTTAATTCAGAATTTGAAACGGTTGGTCCAAATCTGCCGGATCTAAGCGCTGGCGTTCACTTGCTCGATGCGTAATTCATCCAGGCTGCTGGTTCCGAGACCCATATCTTCGCCTGCCGCGATGAAACCCAGATCACGCGGCTGCCGTCCAAATAATGTCGCGGCATAGCTGTCGGCGGCCACGATATCCGTACTGATGATGACCGTATCCATTTGTTTTACGTCATCCAGATTTCCACCCGTCGGTCCGTGATCCATCAGCATGCGCACCGCATCCACCACAGTCAGGGTAGGGTAAGCCAGGCTGGACAGGTCAGCCAGACGCTGCCCCAGGTTGCGGTGCATTGCGGCGCGATTTTTAATCACACCCAGCAGATTCTTCATCCCCAGCGTTAAACCTGCCAGGCTGTGGTGTTTGGCAATCGGTACGTCGATCAGCACATCTGCGGTCAAGATATCGTCGAATATTTCAACGGAACGGATATCCCGGCCGTCCGGAATCTCCTTTGAAACGTATTTAAATCCAGGCATGAATGCCATCTCACCGCCGGCAGCCTGCACCTGCTCCTGAATTCCGGTTTTCCCATACGCCTGCTCCGGCGTGCCCCCAAATGGGTAATCCATCACTCGCACGCGCCCAGCGCCGGCCTCCAGGCACAGCTTGACCAGTCCCCCGACTACCCATGGATTGGTCGTCGTCGCGTATTCATACGTGTAGTATGCGTGGCAGATATTAGGCTTAATGATCACATCCGCGCCTTTACTTACGTACTGCTCCATACCGCCGAGCGCTGAAAATGCAAGCCGGACGATCTCTTCCGGTTCCCCGCCGCGTGCCACGACCAGGTCTGGGCTTCCTTGGGGAGTACCAGTCGGTTTCGGACGCACCTCGCTGGTGCTGGTTTCAACCTCTTCCACCAGGTCTGCAGTATTTGTACCAATTTGAGGTTGAGCAGTATCGGGGATTTTGCGCGTATCGGTTGGTGATATTTTGACTGGCTTACGCGTTGCCGTTGGAAAAATCGTTTCCTTCTCGCGCCCGCAAGAGGCGAACAACTGGCTTAAAGACACCCCACCCACCCCTAATGCCAGATACTGCAAGAATTCCCTGCGCGACATTTTTGCCATGTTGGATTACTCCTCATAACCTGATCGAAAACTTCACAAATCGTGTACCAGGCAAACCAATTTTATCAAAAATCCTGGCTCCCCGACACTTTCTAATACAAGTTCGATTTTGATGTTTATACCTGAAAGCTTATACCAACCAGATCAAATTTTGATAAGAGCTGAGAAAAAATGTATTGAATCAATTCAATATATGGATCATTAGCTAAAGAAAATTCGTTCTTTTGTAATTTGTATATACATGCTTCAAGAATTCGTGGATAAAAAAAGCGCTCGCGTAGAAAAACGAGCACTCAAGAGCGGGGAGGGCGGGATTCGAACCCGCGGTCGAGGATTAACCCGACAACCGCTTAGCAGGCGGTCCCAATCAGCCACTCTGGCACCTCCCCATTTGTTAATTTACTGCATCCCTGCATGCTCTAATCCCCCAGTTTTCAGGCGGAGGGAGAGGGATTCGAACCCCCGGTGGGCTTATCACCCACAGCTGTTTTCAAGACAGCCGCCTTAGTCCACTCGGCCATCCCTCCGGTTTCAGGAGGAAATCCCTCCCGAGCGCAGAAATTCTACCATATCTGCTGGAGGGCAGCAACACAAGCGCTTAAGATGTGCGCGGCTGCAGTTCTCATGCTATACTTATCCCATCCAACAAACAAAATTATAATCTCAATTTTTCCAATTCTCAGGCAGCTGCCAGACGAATAAAGACTGTATACTGATTATTCCCAACAGTTAAAGGAACCCGCCAGGGTTTTAACAAAACTAATCAAATGTCGCTCATCGCCCGCTCATCGCTTATCATCGCTGTATTCTTTGCGATCGACAAAGGCCTGGGATTCATCCGCCAGGTGCTGGTTGCGCGTGAATTCGGGCTGACTTATAACATCGATGTTTTCAACGCGGCTAATAATATTCCGGACCTGTTATCCGCGCTCATTTCCGGGGGCGCCTTAGGTGTTGCCCTGATCCCCGTGCTGTCCGAATACCTAGAACTGCGCGGACGGCAGGAAGTCTGGGACCTATTTTCGAGGATACTGAACCTTGCCTTTCTCACCACAGCTGGATTTTCGATAATAATTATTATCCTGGCAAAACCACTGGTCGAATATATTATCGCTCCCGGTTTCCCGCCCATCCAACAGGCTTTGACAAGCGAACTGATGCGCCTGGATTTGTTCGCTATCCTGATCTTTTCGATCAGCGGCCTGGTGATGGCTGGATTGCAGGCTAACCAGCATTTCCTGCTGCCCGCTATGGCCCCCGCAATGTACAACCTCGGCCAGATCTTCGGGATAGCCATCCTGGCGCCATCTGAAGGCATCACCATAGGCAGCATCACGCTGCCAGCATTCGGGCTGGGTATACACGGCCTGGTGTACGGGGTGATTATCGGCGCTTTCCTGCACCTTTCAATTCAGATTCCAGGTTTAATTCATTTCCATTTCCGCTGGACTCCAGCCATAAATCTGCGCAACCCGGGAGTAGTTAAAGTCCTGTATCTATTAGGTCCGCGCATCCTGACCATGTTTTTCCTGCAAGTGTTCTTTATCACCCGCGATAATCTCGCATCTGGATTGGGCGAAGGGGCTGTGACGGCGTTAAATTACGGGTGGTTCATCATGCAGGTGCCAGAAACGATGATCGGAACCGCGATAGCCATCGCCATCCTGCCGACACTCTCAGAACTATTCGCGCTCGGCAAGCGCGAGCAGTACGGCAGCACGATTAACCATGCGGTCAGGGTTTTACTCGCCCTGACCATACCTGCCGCAGCGCTGTTAGCAGTGGTTCTACCGCCTTTGGTGGAGTTCATATTCGGATTCGACAGCGCAGGAACCCAATTGGTGGTTTGGGTCACCCGGGCTTACCTGCTGGGTCTTACAGGCCATACCCTGCTGGAGATCTCTGCGCGCTCATTTTACGCCCAGCAGGACGCAAAAACGCCCTTATTTGTAGCCGCTTTGAACGCGCTGATGTATATTTTCTTTGCTGTTGCGCTGTCACGCTTTATTGGGGCGGTCGGGATTGCCCTGGCGAATACCATCGCATTTACAGGTGAAGCGCTGCTACTGCTGTACCTGCTTAAACGAAGAGGCGTTCGTTTTCCGCAAACCAGCCGCACAATCATAAGGGCTGTTATTGGTGCAGCCTGCGGGGCAGCGCTTGGAATACTGCTCCTGCAACTTCCCTTCTCTTCAATATTGATGGCCTTTCTATCTCTAGGATTCGGGTGCCTGGTCGCGGCTCCCTTTATCTGGCCGGAATTAAAACTGCTCATACAACTATAATCTTCCGTACGGGAGCGCTCCAGGTCCTGTATGTTAAAATCAGTTTTCTGAACACCATTTTTTCGCCAATTTTTTTCGCGTTCAACACACTTATTAGCATAAAAATCAACAATGCGCAAATATAGCCGGGTTATTTTCTACTTTCCGCTGTTTTTTATCCTTATATCTGCCAGATCGATTGTCGCCGCGCCAGCACCCAATTGGCAGGTAAAGGTTGATTCACGGGTGATTAAAGCTGCCAGCTCAGGCGAGACGGAATACCTGGTTTTCCTCAATCAACAGGCCGATCTGGACAAGGCTAAACAACTGGCTTCCAAGCAAGAGAAGGGTGAATTTGTCGTAAACCGTTTAAAATCTACTGCGGAGAATTCCCAGAAATCAATTCTGGATTTCCTAACATCGGGTGGCGTTGAACACCGCTCATTCTGGATTGCAAACCTGATATGGGTTCAAAGTGATTACGAAATCTTAACAGCCGTTGCCAGGAGAAGCGACACCGCAAAAATATATTCGGATCAAAATTTTGCCCTCAAATTTCCGGAAACTGAGCTTGCTCCTGAATTATCCAGTCGATTATTATCACCCGGTGGCATCGAGTGGAATATCACAAAAATAAACGCTCCAGTGGTTTGGGATGCTGGATTTACTGGAAGCGGTGTTGTGATCGGCGGACAGGATACCGGTTATGAATGGGAACATCCCGCGCTTAAAAGCAAGTACCGCGGTTGGGACGGTTCAGCTGTAGATCATAATTACAACTGGCATGACGCCATCCATACTGGCGGTGGAATCTGCGGACCGGACTCGCCCGAACCGTGTGATGATTACTGGCACGGCACCCACACCATGGGAACCATAGTCGGCGATGATGGTGCAGGCGCCCAAATCGGTGTTGCTCCCAGCGCGAAGTGGATTGGCTGCCGGAACATGGACCAGGGAGATGGGAAGGCGTCCACGTATATCGAGTGTTTCCAATGGTTCGTGGAACCTACCGATCTTAATGGCAAAAATGGGAATCCAGCCCTGGCACCGCATGTCATCAACAACTCCTGGTACTGCCCCCCACAAGAAGAATGCGCCTGGGATTCGCTTCAAGAAGTAATTGACAACACCCGTGCAGCCGGTATTGTTGTCGTCACATCAGCCGGGAATGATGGATACAAAGGATGCGGAACGGTAAGTTACCCGCCCGCCATCTACGAATCATCTTTCAGCATCGGGGCGACAGATCAAAACGATAACATCGCCAGTTTCAGCAGCCGGGGACCATCCGATTTTTCGAACCTGTTGAAACCCAATGTCACCGCGCCCGGGGTCGGCATCTATTCCAGCACACTGGATGGTGCTTACCGCATCGCAAGCGGTACAAGCATGGCAGCCCCACATGTGTCCGGATTGGCGGCGTTGTTGATTTCCGCACGCCCGGAATTAGCCGGCCAGGTCGAGCAGATTGAAACGCTGATCGAACAAAATGCGCTGCCGCTCACTTCCACAGAGAATTGCGGCGGCGTTTCGGGGGAATTAATCCCAAACAATACTTATGGGTGGGGCAGGATCGATGCAATGGAGACATTATTTGAGGATATATTTCTTCCCCTTTCATCGAAATAGTCCTATCCTTTGAAGTTAATAGATAGTTGATAAATATGCCTTCACTTCTGGCGAAGCAAGCGCGACGAATTCGCCAGAATACCCAGATCCGGTATAGATTGCGCCGCGGCAGCCAGGACCGGGGGTAATATTCCCAATGCAGCCAGGCTCAATCCTACAAGGTTGTACAATCCTGTGAACAGGATATTTATCCTTACCACCCGCATCGTCCTGTGAGAGATCCGGAAAACCTCAGGCACCAATGACCAATCATCCCGCATCAGGGCAACATGCGCAGCTTCAATTGCGATATCGCTTCCGACCGCGCCCATTGCAATGCCGACATCCGCCTGAGCAAGCGCAGGCGCATCATTGACGCCATCGCCGACCATCACAACCATATATCCGTCCGCTTGGTATTCCTTTACAATCCTTATCTTGTCCTCCGGAAGCAGGTCAGCTGAATATTTTATGACAGGTGCTTTTGACATATCCTTCTTGATCTGTCCAACCAGATCAGCCGCAGCCTGCTGGCGATCTCCTGTTAATATTTTAACTTCGTTTATGCCCAAGGCGAAAATGTCCTGCATGGCTGAGGGCACTTCAGCCCGCATCACATCAGCGACAGCCAGGACTGCCGCTACCACGCCATCTACCCCTACATAAATCAGGCTTCTTTCACTATCTTCTATGCTCAACTGCTCCTTCAGGTCCTCAGGAAATTTATTTTGAATTTCAAACATACGTCTGCGCCCGACTTCAATCTGTTTGCCATCCACATTTGCTGTCACACCGAACCCGGCGACAGAACGGAATTCTTGAGGTTCAACCAGCTTTATTTTTTTTACGCTGGCTGCATAAACCAGCGCCTTTGCCAGGGGATGCTCCGAGAACCTTTCCGCTGAAGCCGCCAGGCGCAGAACTTCTAACTTTACTTTGTCCTCATCCTCCCCCGCCTCGATACCATAATTCAGCAGTTCAATATCCACGATTTCTGGTTTACCAAACGTTAAAGTCCCAGTCTTATCAATTAACAGCACCTGAACCTGGTCAAGCAATTCGATAAATTTTCCACCCTTGATCATTATCCCGCGCCTAGCTCCGGCGCCGATGGATGCCAGCATGGCGATGGGGGTGGCTAGTGCAAATGCGCAAGAACATGCCACCACCAATACAGCCACGGTTGCCATCGGGTCCCGCCGGATAATAAACGTGAATAACGCGACAACTGCTACCAGCGGCAGGAAATATCCAGAAAAGCGGTCCGCCATCCGTTGCACATCCGCCTTCCGAGTCTCTGCTTCTTCAACCAGTTTAACTACCTGTCCAAAGGTTGTACCAGCGCCAACCTGCAGCGCTCGCACCTTCAGGCTTCCGGACTGCACCAGCGATGCCGCATATATTTCTGAGCCGGGTCCCGCTTCCAGGGGCATAGCTTCGCCAGTGATTGCAGCCTGGTCAATACTCGCGTAGCCGCTCATAACCGCTCCATCCACCGGGATTTTGTCCCCCGGGCGCAGCACGACCGTTTCGCCAATTTCTACCTGCTCGACAGGAATTTCAAATTCCCCACCCTCCCTCTCAACCCGCGCCTTTTGAGGCGCCATATCGACCAATCCCTTGACTGACTGGCGGGCTTTCTCAGTTGTAAAGCGCTCGACATAATCCCCGATGCGCATAAAAAACGTGACGATCATTGCTGTCGCCCACTGCCCGGAAACCAGCGCCGCAAGAACTCCCACGGTCATCAAAGTATGCGCGATGATCTGGCGCTGCAGGGTCGCTCTTAAAACACTGCGGAATACCGGGTACCCGATGATCACAACAAGCGCAGCCCACACTGGCCAGGGGACAAAAGCTGTCAATACGTCAAACAGACCAAGCCATTCCCCAACGATCACGGTAAATAAAACCACACCGAACAGGATCCCTAAAAGGATGAAAATCACCCGTGAAAAACTTCTGTTTTCCTCCGATAATTGAGCTGCACTATTTTGATCCAGCACTGAATACCCAGCTTTTTCAACCGCCCCTTTAATATCACCTAACTGCACCAGGTCTGGATCCATCTGGATAACAGCCTTTTCTGAGGCGAGATATACCTCAACTGAAGAAACTCCAGGCAGATCCGCGATCGCCTTACGTACATGAAGTGTACAATCAACACAATCCATGCCTGAAACATGGATTTCTACGCTTTCATTTTCAATCATTGCCAGATCAATTTATTGAATACTTGTTAACAATTAAAAAGGTCTTGTAATGAGACAAAAGCCCACCCAAAACCTTTTTGGCTTCTAAATATTTCGAATTCAGGATTGTTCTACCGGTATCTGGTTCTCTTTTTCAGCATCATGATCTTCATCCTCATGCGAACCAGCCATCCATAAGCCTAATTCTTCACGGGAGGCGTCTTCCGCATCCACTGTTGCCACCATTTCGCCGTGGTACATCACGGAAATCCGGTCAGATAAGGATAATATTTCATCCAGTTCAGCAGATACAAGCAGCACGGCAATCCCCTTGTCCCGCCGGTGGACAATCTGGCTGTGGATGTATTCAATCGAACCCACATCCAAACCGCGCGTGGGTTGGTTCGCGATCAGCAAGCTAATCGGGCGGCCTAATTCGCGGGCTACGATCACTTTTTGCTGGTTGCCGCCTGACAGGTTGCTGGTAGGTAATAATGCGCTGGGTGTGCGTACATCAAATTGTTGGATTAATTTTTCCGAATTTTCTAGCACCGCTTTTTGATCGCGCTGCAGGCCTTTTGCAAATGGGGGTTGGTAATAGGTATTCAAAACTGTATTATCTGATATGGTATAAGGCAGCACTAATCCATGCTTATGGCGGTCCTCAGGTATATGCGCCACACCCATTTCCACCAGGGCGCGCGGATTTACGGCTGGCAGTTCTTGATCATTCAAATAGATTGATCCGCCTTCGATCTCTCGTAATCCAGTCAGCGCTTCAACCAGTTCAGTCTGACCATTGCCCTGTACTCCCGCAATACCTAATATTTCGCCTGCCTTGACTTCGAACGACAAATCGCGAACCGTCAGCACATCGCGATCATCCTTTACATTCAGGTTCTTAACGCTCAACACGACATCCGCAGGATGCGCAGGTTCTTTGTCGATCCATAGGATCACATCGCGGCCAACCATCATTGCGGCCAGACCGTGTTCATCCGTATCGGAGGGTGTCGTATTACCCACCACTTTTCCCCGCCTCATGACTGTGATCTCATCTGCAATAGCCAGTACTTCTTTCAGCTTGTGGGTAATAAAAATGATCGAAACCCCCCGGTCAGTGAGCTGGTGCATCACCTTGAATAAATCTTCCACTTCCTGAGGCGTAAGTACTGCAGTTGGCTCGTCTAACACTAGGATCCTGGCTTCCCGGTAAAGCGCTTTCAGTATTTCAACTCGCTGCTGGACGCCAACGGATAAATCTTCAACCACTGCATTCGGGTCCACTTCAAGACCATAATCTTCAGAAAGCTGGCGGATTTGCCGGCGCGCAGTACGCAGGTCAAGGCTTGGGCCGCGCGTAACCTCGTCACCCAAGATCATATTCTCTGCAACGGTGAATACCGGAACCAGCATAAAATGTTGGTGGACCATTCCAATACCGTACCTGATGGCGTCGTGCGGCGTTTCAATGTTCACCCTCTGCAGCCCGTTCGTCCCGTGATTTGTGTTCAGCAGAATCTCACCCTCATCGGGCGTATATAACCCGTAAATCACGTTCATCAGTGTGCTTTTTCCGGCCCCATTCTCTCCCAACAGCGCGTGGATTTCACCCTTCTTGAGCGTGAAATCCACGCTGTCGTTAGCCAAAACGCCAGGAAAACGTTTTGTTATGTTATGGACTTGTAGTGCTATCTGATCGCTCATAAAGATATCCTTATCCATCTGTTATTCTTTCTTATACGGAACGCCGTCAGCCGCGGGCGGCCGCGCTCGGCCGCCAAATCCCGCTAATACGACGATCGTCAGTAAGTAAGGTAAGATGCCAATAAACTGGTGTGGGATATCCACCTTTCCTCCAAATTGCAGCTGTGTCTGGACCGCAGAAGCCAGACCGAATAACAATGCTGCTCCCCATGATCCTAATGGGGTCCACTTTCCAAAAATCATCACTGCCAGGGCGACAAACCCGCGTCCGTTTGTCATTGCGCGTTCAAAAGAACCTACAGCTTCCAGAGTCAAAAATGCGCCAGCCAATCCAGCGAAACCGCCGCCGATAATCACATTGACATAACGCATGAAGTATACATTCACACCTACTGTATCCGCCGCCCTCGGGTGTTCTCCCACTGCCCTGGTGCGCAGACCCCACTTTGTGTGGAACAGGACGTAGTGAACCACAAATACCAGGATGATCGTCGCATAGGTAATTGGCGGGTTATCGAATAAAACCGGTCCAACCAATGGAATTTTTGCTAATGGTCCTAATGCGATCGGCGCAAGTTTACCTTTTGTGGTCAAACCGGCAGTATAAAAATAACCGGTAAGACCTAAGGCCAGAATATTGATTACTGAACCTCCAATGATCTGGTCAATCATCAATGTCACCGACATAAAAGCCAACAGCGCTCCTAGCAAAGCGCCCGTCAAAACACCTGCGCTTACTGCAAATAAAAGATTCCCAGTCCAAACGTTTACCAAGAAACCGATGAATGCGGCCAGAAGCATCTGGCCTTCAATCCCGATATTAATTACCCCCGAGCGCTCCCCGATCAATCCACACATTGCGCCCAACACAAGCGGTGTCGATTGGCGCACTGCGGACGCTAAAACTGCCGCGGTTACACGTGGATCTATTATATAACCCACAATGACTGCAATCAGAGCTGCCAGACCAAATACGATCCAGACCATCCAGCGGGAAAATTTTCGTAAAATTTCTCCTGTAAGCGAGTCATGAGCAGTAGCCATGGTAGTCATATTATATGCCTCCAGATTATTGTTGTCCCCAACCAGTACTCAAAGCCGGACCTTCTTCTTCCGCCTCTTTGATATGAAAAACCTTCCGTACGATCATATCGGCAGCTACAAAGAACAGGATCAAAGCCTGGATCACATCCGTGATCTCTTTAGCCACCCCAGCGCTGAACTGCATCTGGGAGGAGCCTGCCTTCATTGCCCCTACAAGGATGGCTGCAGGTATCACTCCAAATGGATGCGTCCGGCCCAGTAATGCAATAGTAATTCCGTCGAAACCCAGACCAACATTGAATCCTGGTTGGTAGCGTCCTACCACCCCTAAGGTTTCGATCCCACCTCCAATACCCGCTAAAAAACCGCTTATGACCATCGTTAAAATTACTGTAAACGCCACTTTCATTCCTGCATATCGGGCAGCGTTGGGATTGAGACCTACCGTTCGGATTTCGAACCCGGTGGTTGTGTACCATAAAATCCACCAGATAATTACAGCCGCCAGGACCCCAAGCACAAAACCGACTGGTACACCGCCAATGGATGGAATTCGAGCCGAATCGAGAATCTCCGGTGTCCGGGCGACGATATTCCCGGGAGAGGTGTCCTTCAGTGGTCCATCCGCAAAATAATCGGTGATGTTGATGGCAATATAATTCAACATAATTGTGGTTATTACTTCGTGGGCGCCGGTATAAACCTTCAAAGCCCCGGGGATCGCCCCGTACAACGCTCCAGCAATTCCACCGACTAATAAGGCTAACAACGCGTGCAGTATTGGGGGCACGCCTTGAACAGCAAAGCCAACCACAGCCGCGGTTAGTGCCCCGAACAGCAGTTGCCCTTGAGCACCGATATTGAATAAGCCTGCCTTAAAAGCGAACGCGACCGCCAACCCGCTGAAAATCAACGGGGTGGCTTTCTCCAGAGTGCGTTGAATTGCAGCTGGGCTGCCAAAAGCGCCTTTAAACAAGGCTGCATAAGCCTGGATTGGATTGGCGCCGGAAACCAGCAGGATGATCGCGCCGATCGCCAATGCAAGAATCACGGCGCCAAGAGGAACGCTGATCGCTCGCCAGATTGTATTTAAAACAGACCTTAATGACCGTGATTGTGTGGAGGAGGGTTGTTCATCGCTCATTTTAATACCTCGCTCAGAACCATGGTTAATGGAAAAAAGACATTTTACCCGTCTTTATTTAACCCGTAAAGTTATTTTCTACAAATAAATTCAATTTATGACAAAATTTATAAAAACAACGTGCGTCGCACCTGAAAGGTGTTTCGCACGTTGTCCTTTTCAATCAATGATCCTTAAAGGTTACCTGATTATCCACCAGGGTTATAACCTGTGCTGATGGAACCGTCATCCAATCCTGAATTGATCGCTTCCAGTTGGTCTTTCACTTCTTGCGGGACGTCATCCTCATGGTCATGGAACGGCGCTAATCCGACCGGGCCCAGGAAGTTGCCGCCTGGGAAGCTTCCTTCCACTGAGTTTTTGATCAAACCCGTTACGCCAGGGGTGATCAGTTTCATCGCGCTCGAAATCAAGCACGGGTGCGCTTCTGGCACAGTCTCCCATTGGTCGGAGTCCACACCGATGCAGTACACACCCTCGTTACCAGCCACCTCGATGAGGGCGCCGTTTCCGGTTTTACCGCCCGCGCCAAAGACAAAGTCCGCGCCCTGGTCCATCGCCTGCTTGGCTGTGGTTGCGCCCCATTCTGGGTCAGTAAATGCAACATCAAGACCACCAGGGTGATAAGTGGAAATAATGTTGACATCAGGATTGATGTACTCAGCGCCACCTTCATAACCTTCCTTGAATGCCACGACCGGTGGCACTAGATCTGTTCCGAGAACAGCCGCGATGGTATTTGTCTTGGTCATCATCGCTGCCAGCGCGCCAGCCAGGAAACCGGATTTATCCTCGGGGAAGATCAAACCAGTCACATTTTCCAAAGGCGCACCCTGGAATTGGTCTACTCCTATAAAATCAACATCCGGGTACTTACCAGCGGCTTCTACGGTGGCATCAGCCATCGCAAAACCAACTGTGACGATGATATCGTATCCCTGGTCACCGAACAAAGCAATGTTGGATTGGTAATCCTTTGCATCTTTGGTCTCGACGTAATCAATTTGGGCGCCCATCTCTTTTTCTACTGCCTGGACACCTTCCCAGGCTGACTGGTTGAATGATTTATCATCAACCTCACCCACGTCTGTGACCAGTCCAACGCATAGCACGTCGTCGCTTGAACAATCCGCTTCACCGGACTGTGGAGCGCAGGCTCCCAGAAGCATCACAGAAATGACGAGAACGCTGAAAAACAATAAACCTTTCTTAGACATTATTTACTCCTCCTAGTTAATATTATAGGATTTATCCTTTTAAGATTGTGTTTTGTTCTGATATTGAAGTCTCTATATAATATTTGCCTCCTTTAGTCTAACACAATTTAAACTGCTTATTAAGTTATCATTCTTCACTTTTCATTGCGAAACATACGTGTTTACGCGATCTATTTATGTTGGCTTATGCTCCACAAGATAGGCAAATTTGTGTCTAAAATTACAAGAAATCGGGGGGGTTTGAATGATTTTCTTATACCACTCAAAATTTTTTTCCTTTGGAAGTACAGCTTATTGGGCGTTCACTGTAGTACAAAAACTGTGTATATACCAGTAAGATGTAGGGATAGTATACCCCAAATTATATCGACCAATATTAATGTTCTGGTTCAGTAAATCGTCTCTCCAGTAAGGGGGTTAATACCGGTATCAATATAACCGGAGGACAGTTCATCGAGAACTTGCTCAACGTGTCGTTGTCTGCCTGGACTGAACAAGGTTTCATTGCGGTTGTTAATTTCAATCGTTGGATTCACCACAATTCCTGATTCGCCCGCCATGATGCGCGGCCAAATTTCCCTTATCGCGCTGGAGGTATCATTTTTAACCGATGCGATCCAGCTGCCTTGAATACTGGCAGGCGGGTCGATCCCGCCAATCAGCTTTAATCCTGATTGAGCGAGGTTCTCCAAAAGTGTTAGATCCCCAACGCCGGGATGCACGTATACGGTTTGCACACCCTGGCCGATCAAAAAATCCACCGCTAATTGTCCTTCTTCGGGGGCAGCGCCGCTTGGCAGGTCATAATAGACCGGGTAATTTATAAAAGGAGGTACGACCGGTCTGCACAAACCACAAAAGAATACTACGCCGTTGATAAAGGCATTCCGGGCAGCATTTCCCGGGATTGTATCCCCGGCGCTGATAATTCCCACCCGCCAATCCTCAGTCAGTACAGTACTGAGATATCCCGCGATAAAGCCCTGTTGGTCTGGCCGGTCATCCGCTGTTCCGACAACGCTTACGTTATTCGACGGCATAAGACCCGGGATTCCAATTCCTAAAAAATGGATACCTGGATATGCCTGGGCGAGAGCCGTAATTCCGGGATCAGGCGGGATCAGGACCGCCAATTTGACTTCATTTGTTAGATAAGTCTCGATGGGTTCCGAAAGCCTTTCGAACTGGAATCCAGCTTGCTTCGCAAGATCCGCAATAGCAGGTTCAATCTCCTGAGCATAAGACAAATCCGTACCTGGCGGCATATAAAGTAAAATCTTTGCTGGTCCAGTTGTCGCCGTCGGGAGTGAAGTTGAGGTAGCGCTTGGTAATGGAGTGTTCGTAGCTTGAAGCGCGGGTTCGGTTTGAGTATCCCCACTGCTGGAACTACACGCTGCCAGGACCACAATTACTGCAATCTTATAAACAGTTAAATGAATCTTCATGAATCATCAGCTGTCTGCAAATCCATTTGAAATATGAATACTAATCCTAAATACAAAAAAATTATCAACCCTATTTTACACGAGTTGAAAAGGTTATAATAGGTCCATGATCGAATTGAATATCCCCGGACGCGGTCTAATTCAACTCGAACACCTGGTCAGTGATATTAACGGAACTATCGCTGTTGATGGACATCTGCTGGAGGGGGTGCCGCGCTTGATAACCGAGCTCCAGGATCGCCTGGAGGTGCACCTGCTGTCCGCGGATACGCATGGCTGTCAATCTCAAATTGAACGCAAATTAAACTTAAAAATGGTCCGCATACAACCAGGAGGAGAACAGGATCAAAAAGCCGCGTATATTGAAAAAATCGGCGCCCAAAAGGTTATCGCTTTCGGGCAGGGCGCAAATGATGCTGCTATGTTGAAAAAGGCTGTCATCGGAATTTGTGTACTCTCTGCAGAAGGCGCTGCAGTTGAGACGCTCAATTCTGCTGATCTGGTCGTACCGGACATCAGAACCGCGTTCCAACTGATCCAAAAACCTGTACGCCTGGTAGCCAGTCTAAGAAAATGAACTTTCCAAGTATTGACCAACAACCGGATGACCCGAACAATTTGCCGCCTGCCCGCCGGCGGCGCGCCAACCGTATATTAGCTCCACTTGAAGCGGACGAACAGGCGAATTTGCTTGCTTTAGTCGCTCGCCGTGCTGCGCCTTCATTTGATTTCTTTCTGTTTTCATTGATCGCCGGTTTAGTGATGAGTTCTGGCATCCTGCTAAACGAACCAGCCCTACTGGTCCTGGGCGCCAGCCTGGCGCCATTGATGGCCCCCCTGGTAGGCGTCTCACTGGGAACAGTGATCGGCTCTATTCCATATTTTCTTAAAAACCTAGTTGGATTATTAATCGGGTGTTTTTTCGCATTTTTTTCAGGTTGGCTTGCCGGGTATGCCTTAACTTCATGGCTGCCATTCAGCTCTGATAAATTCTATAACCAGGCGCTGTTGTCCTGGACGGATTTTGTTGTCCTGGCAGTCGCAGCTGTTCTTACCACGCTTGCCATAGCCAGGAGCGGGGTCAACGGCTCTTTCCCAAAACTGGCACTTCCAAGCGTTGCCTTGGCATATGAACTTTATTTGCCGTTAGTCACTGCGGGATTCGGGCTGGGAATTGGCGCAATGCGCTTGATGTACGACGGACTGGTTGTATTTTCAATGTTTCTTGCCTGGGCAGCCTTATTGGGAGCCATAACCCTGGCAATTTTAGGATTCCGGCCGCTGACTTTGTTTGGTTACACTTTAGGCGCTGTCATCATTATGGTGTGCATCATATTGTTGATTGGAATGAGCGCTGTCGGCGCAGTATTAAGCGCGAACGTTGCTCTTCCCACACCTGTACCTTCGCCCACTCCAACCCTAACTGCCACAGCTACAAACACGCCAACACCGGTACCCCCTACCTCAACTTTAACGCCCACATCTACTCATACGCCAACCCTGACGTCCACCTCCACGCCAACCCTTACGCCAACACCCATACTTGTCCTTGTTCAATCAGATGAAGGTGCCCGCATCCGTTCGGTACCAGGTGGGCGAACCTCCGGTTTTATCGCAGATAATACAATTGTAATTTTGGTGCCGGACTCGCTAACAGAAGAGGATGGTGTCGAGTGGGTTGGGGTAATCATCCCGGACGGGACACGGGGGTGGATACTGGCATCCCTGGTCGATCCAATTACCCCCACACCAACCCCGTAGGTATTTATAAATTCTTTGCTGGTAAATCTCCCGGCCCGAATGCCCCCGGCAGCAGTGCCGCCAGCGTGGTCTCTTGAAGCAGTTGACCCTGATCATCTGCAATGAACACCAACAGATCGGGACCGAACTCAGCCATAACCTGCCGGCAAGAACCGCAAGGCGAACCTCCATTTTCAGTCACAACCGCGATGGCGAGAAAATTCCGCTCTCCTTGAGATGCAGCCTTGAATATGGCTACCCGTTCTGCACATATGCTGGTTGGATATGCAGCGTTTTCCACATTTACGCCGTCGTATATTTCACCCGATTCGGCTAGAACGGCGGCGCCAACAAAATAACCTGAATAAGGTGCGTAAGCCCAATGTCGTGCTTCTACAGCAGCCTGGATTAATTCCTGGCGTTTCTCATCCATTTTCACGATTTCTATCCTTTTCTTCAAACTCACTTAACGGAACCAAGGCGGCACGCACCTTCCGAATCCGGCGTGCACTTACTTGCTCAACCGTCAAAAGCAAATTATCGTTTTGCACTTTTTCGCCAATGCTCGGTACGTGTCCTAATCGGCTGTAGATATATCCGCCCAGGGTGTCCGCTTCATCCGTTGGAAGTTGACAGCCCATAATATCGTTAAAATCATCCAGATCAATTCGTCCCAGAAATAAATAGTCGCCTTCCTGGGAGACATGATAAGGCGCTTCTTCAGCCTGGTCATATTCATCCTGAATTTCGCCAAGTATTTCCTCAACGATGTCTTCCAGCGTAACCAATCCTGCAATACCGCCATATTCATCTATCACTACTGCCATATGGAAGCGCTGGCTTTGCATTTCCGTAAGCAATTCGTCAACTTTTTTCGCTTCCGGCACAAAAAACGCGGGGCGCAGCATTTCACGCAGCGAAACCTGTGGTTTCCCCTCCCGCCAAACACGTAGCAAATCCTTCGCATATAATAACCCCAGGGTATTATCCACGGTATCTTCGTGAACGGGAACCCGGGAATGCCCGGACATAAGAAAAGCATCAACAGCTTCCAGTAAAGGCGTATTAACATCCAATGTCAGGATGTCGATACGCGGCACCATAATCTCACGCACCAATGTGTCCGCTAATTGAAAAATGGAATAAATCATACGGCGTTCATCTTGCTCAAAAACGCCTTCCTCTTCACCCATATCCACCAGCGATTTCAGGTCATCCTCCGTAACTGTAGATACTGTATCGTTGGTAAATTCAGTTTGTCCTTTCACGCCAAATGGGACGAAAATATAAGAAAGCGGCGCAATGAACAGTCGGACGTAGAAATTCAATCGCACTGCCCATAATTCCGGATGCCGGAAGACAAGCCTGTCAATCCCCCATTCAAGCCCAAAAAGGACTATCCCAATCAGGAATAATATACCTAACTTACCAACCAAACTGAGACCGGGTATGTAGACAAAAAAGGAGAGAATAAGTAAAGCAGCAATACTAAACCGTACGATTACCAGTATCAAACTGATACTGGCTTTCATTCGTAGAGGAAGTGGGATGTAATCCAACGTCCGGTTAACTGCCGTTTCCATATGATCTCGCAATCCAAGCAAGCGGGCTTGATTAACCTGGGTATATCCAGCACGCGC
>Ga0180438_10000929_pt1 | contig 53585 bp, 42 predicted proteins | sample SS_ome_12_FD_132455 | JGI IMG/M metagenome (GOLD analysis project Ga0180438, IMG submission 132455) | Hypersaline lake sediment archaeal communities from the Salton Sea, California, USA - SS_3_D_2 metaG | ecosystem: Environmental > Aquatic > Non-marine Saline and Alkaline > Hypersaline >...
CCTGCACTATGGGTTGCAGGTGATCTTAAAATTGAGGAGGACGATTCAAAACTCGATATTACTGGTTATGCCCAGATAGGACATCATATTGATATGAAACACTTTAATAACGCAAAGATTGATGTGCTGGGTGCATTATACGTTCTCGGTAACGGGGTAAAAAACGCGGATGGCTCCGCCAGTTCGGTTACGATTAGGGGGGCTCCTATAAAGGCGTCCCTGGAGATATGGCGGGATGAGTCAACGCTCGAGAAATGGTCTCCGGCGGGTGGGGCATTTTTTAAGAGCATAAACAGAGACTGATATAATCAAGTTTGAAACGATTCGCACAGGACAAAAAATCAGGTCTGGGAAGTGTTTATCGGCTGTTCACAGGAAGGGGGAAATATTTTTTGCCGTGTTTAATGACACGGATATCTGACGGAAGAAAGCCAGCGGTTTCATAGATACTGCAGCTGATTAGTTTTGTAACGGTTGTATCAGTTCTGCCTTGATTTCACCTTTGTAGAACGGCCAATAACAGGGTATTTATGCCCTGCTGAAAAGCAAGGGGGTATTTCCCGCTGGGGTGCATGGAGGCTTTCCGGAGTGTTGTTCACAGGCAATCAGTTTGTGCAAATAGGGTTGGTAAAGCCGGTTATAAAAGAAGTCGAAATAAGGGGTAAGATATTGAATTTATATTCAGAGGTCAGATATATGAAGTTAGCTGCTGCCACAGACTATTTCAGCGGCGCAAATCACGCGATACGCTCAGCTATCTTGTGTGGGAGACGCCGTGCTATGAGTAGTCGTGGCTTTACGTTAATAGAGATACTTATTGTCGTAATAATACTCGGGATAGCGGCAGCGATGGCGATTCCGCTGGCGAGTTCGGCTGGTGGTTTTCAGCTTACCGCCGCCGCGGATATGGTGGCCGCCGATATGGAATACGCCAGAAGTATCTCGATAAGCAGGGGACGTAATTACTCGGTGGTCTTTGATACAGCTGATGATAGTTACAAGTTGGTAGTGGACAGCAATGGTACGACGATTCCTCACACGGTCAACAAAGGTGATGATTACGTGGTGGATTTTGCGGATGAGGGTCTGGAGAAAGTGCATATTAACAGCACGGGCTTTGATTCAGATACGGTGAGCTTCGATTACCTGGGCAGTCCTTACGAGGGGGGAGGCAGTCCGTTGAACAGCGGGAGTGTAACGCTGCAGGCAGGCTCGACGACAAAGACGGTTAATGTAGAGCCGGTTACAGGTTTTATTTCGATATGCGAGTGAGTAAAGGCAGAGCCGGATGATAAATGCATTGATAAATGCAATGAAGAAACTGAAAGGGCAAAGCCCAATCGGTCTGGATATAGGCCACGATTCGGTAAAAATGATTCAACTTGCCGACAATGGTGCAAATGGCCGTGTGATGGCTGCGGCTAAACGATACCGGGCCAGGGGCGCAAAGCAGCTTAACACCGAAAGGCTCGTTTCAATGCTCCGTGATATGTATGTAGAAAGCGGATTTTCGGGCAAAGCGGTTGTTTCAAGTCTGCCGCACGCAAGTCTCAAACTAACAAGCTTGCGCGTGAGCGACTCTAACGAAGAAAGACTCAGAGACAGTGTGCAGCCAGAGATGTATCAGAGATTTGGGCTGGATTCTGAGTATGATGTCATCGATTATTTGCCGGCTGGTCGGGTTAGTCAGGGACAGGAGCTAAAGCAGGAGGTTGTTGTTTTTGCGGTTAAAGATAAGGATATCCGGGACCACATCGAATTACTGGAAAAGGCGGGCTTTGAGGCGGCGAGCATCGAACCTTCCGCCTGCTCATTATTTCGTTGTTTTCGTCGTAGTTTTAAGCGTGCAAATGATAAGGAGCAGACGTCAGTATTTGTGGACCTGGGGAGTGCTTTTACAACGGTTGTATATAGCAGGCAGGGAGAAGAAATAAATTTTGTCAAGCAGATACCGATTGGCAGCAGAAAGTTTGACAGCCGGGTTGCCAGCAAACTGGGTATTGACACGGATGAAGCACATTTGCTTAGAACACAACTTCAAAGGTCAGCTTTTGTTGGTGCCGGAACTAAGCAGCTTTGTGCTGTTGGGCACCGAACAGACGGAGCGGAGATGGACGAGGGCTCCCGCAGGGTAATGACAGATACTATCAGGGAAGTAGCGGAACAACTGGTTGCCGAGATAACCCGTTGTTTCAGATACTATGCAGTAACATTCCGGGACCATCTCGCGAAGCGTGCGATTTTTGCAGGCGGAGGAGTATATGACCCGATTTTGATGGATGTTTTGCAGCGCAGATTGGCAGTGGATATTGAGCTGGTGCATCCATTGAGCCAACTGGATATTACGGGAGTTGACTTCGACGGTGACAAACGCGGCTGTTTGTCAGAATGGTCGGTTGCTGTTGGCTTGGCGCTTAAACAGTCGGGCAAGTTTGTGAGCGAGGAACAGCTATGAATGAAATTGAGTTACTCCCTCAATGGTACAAAGAGAATAAACAAAAGCGTTTAAGCCTTCGGATACAGTATGCAGCAGCAGGAATACTCTTTGTGGTGCTCGTGGTGTGGAATGTTATTTTAAGCCATTCGGTAGCCGCAACAGCTGCGAGAATAAAAGAAAATTCATATCGATGCGAGGCCGTGGAAGCAGCTTCTCAGGAGTTTTCAAAAATTCAGGATGAAGTGAAACGGTATGAAAAAAGGCAAAAACTGCTGAACGATGTTGACAACAGGTTGTTGGTATCGAACGTGCTGGGTGAGCTTAGCTGGCTGATAGACAGAGGCATAGTAATCAGCCGGCTGAGTCTTCAGGCACAAGCATTTAAAAAAGACGGCGAAAGGGCGAAAGAGGGCTCGAGCGTTCGTGTATCAGAAAAGGCAAACGGTAAGAAATCGAACAGTGCTACCGGTAAAGCCAGATTCGAAATAGTTATGGATGGCTTAGCAGCGAACGCAGAAGACATTGGTCAATTGATATGCAGCCTTGAAGATTCATCATACTTTCGAGATGTTTATCCGTCTTATTCCCGCAGTAAGGTGCTGGGGAAAGTTGCAGGCCAGACTCAGGATGGCGGTAAGGTCAGTGAATTTGAAATTCAATGTTATCTTGCGAATTATCACAGGATTCAGCAAAGCCCGCAAAAAGCACTTAGTCAAGCGGGCATCTAAGTAAAGGTGCCAATTAATGAAGCTCCGGAATAAAAATCAAATGGCGGTGTATGTTATTCTGATTGTGATGGTAACAGGAATCGTTGTTTTCAGATTCAGGCCTCTTTATGCACAAAGGTCTCGTCTGGAGAAGAAATACGCCGAGCAGAAGCGGACAATACAAAATGCAGTTGAGCAAAGTGAGAAATTGTCGGATTTGTCCAGCCTGCTGAAAGAGATGAAGGAGCAGTCAGAGGATTACGATGCACAGATACCGGATGCTCCGAAACTGGGAGAATTTCTGCATATGATAGCGGAACTGATGAACGAACTGGAGTTGAAAGAACAAATGGTCCAGCCTGCTAAAGAGTCGAGCGCTGGTGAGTTGAACTCTATTCCGATAAAGATGCAATGCAGCGGAACATTGGAACAGTTTTTTGAATTTTATAAGGGCCTGGAAAATCTGGACAGGTTTGTTCGCATCAAAGGTGTGGAGATTGTAAATGAGGGTAGCCTTGACGGGCAGGTGCGCATGGTGACAGATGGTATTATTTATTATCGCCATGGAGACGGAGGCGACTCGGCAGCGAATGGCAAGCTTAACGCCAAAAGACAGTCATAACAGGGTTATATCAACTGTATTGGTTGAGAATATTGATGAAGGATTTCAAAAACAAAGGCGGTATCAGCGAGAGAGTGCTCGCTCGGCTTGCAGCCGAGAAGAAAAAGGGCGCCGTTGCTGTCTGTTTGCTGATTCTGATGGTTTTTATGTGGCTTAAGGCTCTTAGCGGAAATGGCACCAGAAAGCTGAAAGCGGCAAATATGACTGCGGAAACTAAAGTATCAGCCCGAGGTTCCGGAACAAAACTGGTTTTTACAGAACTGCCGCAGGTTATTGGTCGAAATGATAAGCTGAACAGAAATTTTTTTAAGGTAAATGACTGGGGAAACTTTTTAAGACGTGCCTCGAGTAATAGTTCAGGCTTGATAGGCAAAATAAACTCGAAAGAAGAAGGGGTTCGAGCTCGGCTTGGCAAAGTGGTTAAAGAACTGGAACTCGACGCAATAGTTGCCGGCGACAGGTTACAGGCTTTTATTAACGGCCAGCTTGTAGGCAAAGGTGACCACTTGAATGTCGGTTATGGTGGAAGCGATTACAGACTTGAACTGGTAGAGATAGATGAAGAAAAGGTGACTTTGAAGTGCAGAGAGGCCCAGATTCAATTGAAAGTGAACGAGGAACTTGAAATAACCTTTACGGATAAATGACCTGTTTATGGTTTAAGCTTAACCAATTATAAAAAGGAGCGAAATTATGTTTTTGCAGAAAAAAAGGCAATCGGCCGGCTGTAAGCATAATGGAAGGTTTTCGGAGCAGGGAGCGATAACGGCGTCAGGATGGTTGCTGCCTGTGGTTTTTGTCTTGATGATTCTTGTTACCGGCGGTGCCGAAGAGCTGGATAGCCAAGCGGTTTCCGGGCATGTCTATGACCGTATAGAAGCAGCCGGAGAAGGAGCCCAAAAGGATGGGGAGACAACAATTGAGTCGATAGTTTTTAAGAAAAATGTAGAGATTCGAGATGCACTTCGATTCCTTGCAGCCAAGTATCACAAGAACATCGTTCCGTCACCGAAGGTCAAAGGTGTAGTTGGAGTCGCCACACTTTATGATGTAACCTTCGATGAGGCACTCAATGCCATCCTGGGGCATGATTATAAGTACGAACAGCAGGGCAACTTTCTGCGGGTTTATACAGCAGATGAGTACGATAAAATAAAAAAGGACCCGGAAAGGATGATTCAGCGTGTCTTTACTCTCTACTATGTGAATTCCACCGAGATGCAAAAGCTCATAGCACCGGTTTTAAGTAGCAACAACATTGTTGCCGCGTCCGCTGGAGCCGGGCAGGACACCGAAGCCGGCGAAGGAGGCGACAGCCTTGCTATGCACGACACACTGATAGTCTATGACTACCCTGAGAACATACAAAAAGCCGCCGAGATAATAGAACAAATCGACGTCCGCCCGCCGGCAATCTTGCTTGATGTTACTATTCTCGAGGCTGAACTGAAAGATGTCACTGAATTCGGGGTTGATTTCAGCAGTGTAGCTGGTGCGGCCATCAGCATTTCTTCTGATGAAGGTTTTACCTCAAGCGGTTTTGCCAGTTCGGTAAGTACAGGTGGTCTTACCGCCGCTTTCAGTATCGATGACGTAACCGGATTTGTAAGAGCTGTGGAAAGTATCACAGATACCACGGTGCTGGCTAATCCGAAAATCCTTGCTTTGAATAAACAGGCTGGACACATACTCATAGGTTCCAAAGACGGATATTTGACTACTACACAAGTAAGCGAGGGTGCTGTTTTAACTCAATCAGTTGAATTTCTTGAAAGTGGTACAACATTAAAATTCAGACCCTTTGTTTGCAAGGACGGATATGTTCGAATGGAGATATATCCGGAACAAAGTTCAGGATCTGTTGACAAGCAGGCGAATTATGCTTTGCCCAGCAAGGACAGCACTGAGGTTAAGACAAACATTATGGTTAAAGACGGCAGGACCGTTGTAATAGGCGGATTGTTCAAAGATGATATCAGCCAGGCACATTCACAGGTTCCGGTCCTTGGCGATTTACCTATTGTGGGCGGTATTTTCCAGCAGGTTAAAGACACTGTTACAAGAAAAGAGCTAATTATTTTAATCACGCCGCACATTATCGAAAATCCTGAAGAAATGGAAGCTCATACCGACGCCGAAGATATCAAACGTGTAGTAGATGGCGCGCACGAATCTCTCAATATAATCAACAGGACAAAAATCTTCGAAGAAAGACTTGGTGTCGCCGAGCAGTATTATAAAGAAGGCTACTATCGTGCAGCGATGGATGAGCTGAACGGCATTCTCGAATTGCGGCCGAATTTCCCGCAGGCCGAGCGATTGAAGGTCAAAGTACAGGAGAAAATTAAAGGGGTTCAATAAGTAATTATACGCCTGTTCGGCGTCAGTTAGAGGGTGCTGAGTTGAAGAGAACAGTTGATTCATATACGGCTTTGATAACAGCATTGGTGACAGGTTGTGTTGCTGTTGTACTGTTTGTCGGTGTCTTGGCCGAATTGCTGGGGCCCGGCGATAAAGTCGGTTGGCTTCGGGGAGGGTTTGTGCGGCACTGGCGCACCATTGCGCCAGTGTTGTACTTTTTTGCCGGAGCTGGCGCAATATGGCTTGGTGTGCGTATCAGCAAAATAAACATGGCTGTGAATAGTATCACTAAACGCATCAACTGTTCGGACAAAATACCGGCGAAACGAATTGACAATGACGTTGTTCAGAAACTTAGTGACGCTGTTCGTAAGAGACTGAAAAGTCATATTGAGGCCGAGAGCGAGCTTGCCAGGTGTGTTAAAGAATTTCAGATACAAACGCGCCTTTCAAAACAGGAGAGGATTAACACAGAAGCGATTATTTACAGTATTCGTGACGCGGTGGTTGTTGTGGATGAATTTGACAAAATTGTAATGGCGAACAAGGCGGCGGGCAGACTTTTTGATTTTGACTTCAGCAAGGTGCAGCACAAACCGATTAAAGAAATAATCGGGGACGATAAGAAAGATTTTGTGCGGTTTCTCCGTGAAAGCCGACAGAAAAAACTGCGCGGCAGAAAAAAGGAGATTCAGTTTTTTGCCGGCGAACAGCCAAAGGTATTCGACTGCATTGTTTCGAGCATTTACGAGCAGGACGACACGGCTTGCGGCGTAGTGGCGATATTGCACGATATAACGAGGGAGAAAGAAATCTCGCAGATGAAAAATGATTTTGTAAGTCACGTATCGCACGAGTTAAAAACGCCTCTTTCGTCAATTACGGCCTATTCTGAGATGCTTTGTGACGGTGAAGCAGAGGACCCAAAAATGCGTGAAGAGTTTTACTCGGTTATTCAGAACCAGGCAAAAAGGCTTAAAAGAATGATTGACGATATTTTGAACATATCGCGGATAGAGTCCGGGCTGGTCAAGGTTTCGAAGGAACCGATGAGCCTGACGATTTTGATACAGGAACAGCTTCGGATGATACAAAGTTATGCGAGCGAAAAGAGCATCAGTATTGTCAGCCAGAAGCCGATAGTCCACGATCAAATTTATGCCGATAAGGATATGCTTTCGCAGGTGCTCGTTAATCTTTTGAGCAATGGGATTAAATATACGCCGCGGGGGGGAACGGTCGGTATAGAAGTCGAGGTTGACGAAGACCGGCAACTGGCCAGGGTTAAAATAACAGATACGGGAGTGGGAATCGGGCCGGAAGAGCTGGAACACGTATTCGATAAGTTCTATCGGGTTAAAGAAAACGAGAAAAAAGCCAAAGGAACAGGACTGGGGCTTAACCTCGTCAAGCAGATAATCGAGAAGGTACATGGCGGCCGGGTGTTTGTGACAAGCCAAAAAGGTAAGGGCAGCACCTTCGCTTTTGAATTGCCTCTGGCAAAGCGTGAAGCTGTCGCCGACGCAACATAACTTGGATAATACAAAATAGCAATAGTGTTAACAGTTTTTTAAGGTTCTATTGATATGAGGAGGTTGAAAAAATGACCAATAAGAAAGTGCTGGTAGTTGATGACGAAATCCACATAGTTCATGTAGTAGCTATAAAGCTCCGTAACAATGGCTTTCAGGTAGTTACGGCAGAAAACGGAGCCGAGGCCTTTGAGGTGGCAATAGAAGAAAGACCTGACATCGTGGTGACGGATTATCAGATGCCGGTGATGAATGGTATCGAACTGATAGAAAAGCTCAGAGCCGAGCCGGAGACTAGGAAAGTGCCGGTAATTTTGCTTACTGCAAGAAATTTCGCGATTGAAAAAGACAAAAGCGAGCAATTGCAGGTCTCAGAGTGTTTGAGCAAACCATTCAGTCCAAAGGAATTATTGCGAAGTATTGAAAGCGTGCTGTGCAGCATGGCAGCAGCGCGTAGTGAATGAGTATCTTTAATTGGTTGCCGGAACAATACGGCTTGTTGACCGAACGTGTTATTTTCAGATGAGATTGGAACTATGCCTCAGACACAAAGCAGTATTTTTAGTTTTTCGCAGCTTAGGAAGCTGGGAAAATTCGGTGCTTGCCTGAACAGGGTAGGCGTTAATTTTGCGGTTTTTGATTCGACGATGGAGCTGGTAGTATTTTGCCAGTGCGATGCTTTTCACAGCAACAAACATATTTTGAAAGAAGCGGCGGAAAGGGTCCCGCAGCACTATTTGGATACCAACAGGAAAAACCGAAAAAGCAGGTTGCATCGGTTTGGCGCAAAACATCAGATTCTGAGTGTACGGCTTGGATACGGCACTGGCTCTCAAGGTGTCGCTTTGATTGACCTTGGCGAGCCGGCATTGCTTGAAGATGCCAACAGACCTCGAGATGAAAATGGTGCGCAGAGCACTGAGTCTTTGAAAGGTACAGAAAAACCGCCGCAAAGGCAATCGGTTGAAATACTTGCCGAGATGCTCGGATTTTTGTCAGAAAGTTTCGATGTGGCCGAAAACTGTGAAGCACAAATAGAGGAAATAAGCAATGAGCTGTCTCAAGTTTATGAAGAGCTGGTCTTATTGCACAAGCTCAGCAATAATATGCTGGTAAATGAGTCGGATAATAATTATTTTCAGATAGCCTGCGATAGCTTAACTGATATTATTTCAGTAGAGGGAATAGCAATATTGGTTCAGAGTCCTTTGCAGAATGGTTCCGGGCTGAAGCTTGTGGCGGGGGCAGGCCTCATACAGATAGACGACCATATGTCACATCTGCTGTATGACAGATTAGAACAGGAAATTGCCCGGGGCCGGCAGGCACTTCTCGATAGCGAGGTGGATTCACCTTTCAGATACCAATGGCCGAGTCATATCAGGAATATAATTGCAGTTCCGTTGTGCGGAAAGGATGAAAGTAGGTCTGACGCCTTGAAGAATCTGGAACGCCTGAGCATGCAGGACAGCGATAAAGATGAGGAGATTTTAGTAAGCAGCCGCCCCATTGGTCTAATGGTAGCGGTCAATCAGCTTGATAAACCGGATTTTGATAGTATTGATGTAAAGCTTTTTAACTCGGTTGCGACGAGTTGTGCGGTATTTATGGAAAACGGAAGGCTGTTCAATGATTTGAAGGGATTATTCATTGGTTCGCTTAAGGCTTTGACCAGCAGTATTGACGCCAAGGACAAATATACGAGGGGCCATTCGGAGCGCGTTGGTTATATTTCGAGGTGGATAGCCGAGCAGCTTTCCCGGAAAAAACTTATTGAAAAGGAGCAGATAGATAAGATTTATCTTTCAGGACTGCTGCATGATATCGGAAAAATGGGTATAAGCGAAGTGGTACTCCGGAAAAAGGCGAAACTCAGTAGTGAAGAATTTGCTCATATTAAGCTGCACCCTTCTATCGGGGCAGGTATTTTAAGTGAGATACGCCAAATGAGGGAAATTGTACCTGGAGTATTGTATCATCACGAGCGACAGGATGGCAAAGGGTACCCGGACGGATTGACAGGCGACCAGATTCCTTTAATGGCAAAGATAATAGGTCTTGCAGACAGTTTTGACGCTATGACGTCACGGAGGGTATATCGCAGGGCATTAACAGTGGAGGAGTCTCTTGACCAAATTCGCGATGGGTTGGGCACACAATTTGATGAGACAGTGGGCAAGGCCTTTCTCGATAGTGATATTTACCGGCTTTGGGATGTTTTGCAGGGGGAATCACGAACAACCAACGTTGATGATTTTCAGAATTATTCAGAGTACGGGCTCAGTGCAGTTGGGAGTTTGATACGATGAGAATCAAAAAACAGGAACACTCTGACATTATGCTGTTGGAGCTGCAGGGCGACCTCGACATTGATTCGGTTGACCAGTTTCAGCGGATTATTCAGGAAAGTGTCAGTAACGACAAAAAAGGTATTGTTCTGGATATGTCGCATGTGGTTTTCATTGACAGTCGGGGACTCGGCGAGATTTTGTGGGCCAATGATTATTGTAACGACAATGATTGCCAGTTGAAGCTGGCGGGTTTTGATGAGAACTGTCGCAAGATACTGGAAATAACGCGGCTTAAGGACAAGCTTGAGATATACGACGAATGCGGCGGTGCGGTCAAAAGTTATGCCTGAGCGCCGGGACAGTGAGAGCCCCACGGCGAGGATTCCTTATGGACGTGATGATGCGATGACCGAAGCAGCCGTTTTGTTTTAAGAGGTATCGGATGGGTACGACAATCAGCAATAAGATGCCACTTGGTGAGTTGCTTGTAGCGCGCGGAATAGTAACCACCGAGCAGGTCGAAGGTGTACTTGCTGAGCAACGAAAAAAACGCAAGGGCGTCCGCAAGCTCGTCGGTGAGCTCCTGGTTGAGATGGGCTATTGCACGGAACAAGAGGTTGCGGCGGCGCTTTCAGAGGCATACGGAGTACCTTTTGCGAGGGTGACTCCGCGGATATGCGATTCAAAAGCAGTTGAAATTTTGCCGCGTGAATTGCTGGAAGAGCATACGGTCTTGCCACTTTTCAAGGTCAACAACGTATTAACAGTGGCAATGAACGAGCCTTCCAACATATACGTTTTAGATGAGATAGAGCGTCTCAGCAACTGTGAAGTTCAGGTGGTATGTGCAACTGCTGGTGACATAAAGGCAACATTACAGACTTATTTACCCGCCGCAAATGTATTTGTTATTAATGACATCATCGATGAAGAGGAACTTGAGGATTTTTCTCTTATAGAGAACATTACAGAAGATATCGCCAATCTTGAAGAGATAGCGGGACAGTCTCCTGTCGTGAAACTGGTTAATCATCTTTTTTACAGCGCAGTGCGTGAGAATGCAAGCGATATTCACATAGAGCCGGATGATAAAAGGCTTCGCATTCGTTACCGTGTGGATGGAAAGCTTTATGAAAAACTCAGACCGCCTCACCAGATGCACTCGGCGGTGGTCTCGCGTATAAAAATTATGGCAGAACTGGACATAGCTCAGCGCCGTCAATCTCAGGACGGCGGAATCCGTGTTCTGGTCGAAGGAAGACCTGTAGATTTGCGTGTATCGGTAATGCCGGGGAATTATGGCGAGAAAGTGGTAATAAGAGTCATCGACCCGCAGAGAATTGTTTTCAGCCTGGAGTCTCTTGGGTTTGCTTATGACAATCTGCGACTTTTCCGGCGGATAATACAGTCGTCTTACGGAATGGTATTGGTGACGGGGCCAACAGGTTCGGGCAAGAATACAACGCTTTATTCGGCTTTGACGGAATTGAACAGTGACGAGGTCAATATCTGCACAGTGGAGGACCCCGTTGAGAGTAACATCAGGGGGTTGAATCAATTTCAGGTGAATGAGGCGGCGGGCTTTGGTTTTTCAACGGTTTTGCGAAGTCTGTTGCGCCAGGACCCTGACATCATAATGGTAGGTGAAATACGGGATGAGCCTACAGCGGATATAGCTGTTCAGGCTGCGATGACGGGGCATTTGGTCCTCTCAACGCTTCATACTAACGATGCTGCGGGGGCCATAACACGTCTTTTTGACTTAAAAGTGCCGCCTTATCTTGTTGCAGCTTCCTTGAAAGGCATATTAGCTCAGCGACTCGTTCGCAAAATTTGCCCGGATTGTAAGATTGAGTATAAACCTGACAAGGTGGTTGCCAATGTGACCAGGGCATTTGATCTGAATATCGATAAATTTTTCCACGGAGCAGGATGCAAAAAATGCAGGAATACGGGGTATTCCGGTCGCATAGCGATTCACGAATTGTTTGTGCCGGATGAAGAAATTACCGAGATGATTACGACCGGCGTTTCACTGAAGAAACTCAGGCATGCAGCGAAAAATAAAGGTATGATTCCACTCCAGATAGACGGGTTGGAAAAGGTGGCTGCTGGTATTGTTTCAGTCGAAGAGATACTCAGAATTACTCCTGTGGATGTACAGCGGAAGGAGGATATTGCAGTTGATGGCTGAGAATAAAACGCTAAAACAAGCTGGCGGGATTTTAACACCTGGTGCTGCCGAAAAGGCGCCTCCGGTTGCTGAACAGGAAAAGCAGAATGCTCCTGATGGTATGGCAGCGCTCCGGAATACGACACTTGAAAAAGGGCCGTCTGAGTTGCGTTTCTCGCGCGCAAGGCTCAAACAAGGCGAATTGATAATGTTTATAACGCAGTTGTCCGTGATGCTTGACAGCGGCGTAGTACTTAGTGATGCTCTCGATGCCATTGTCGAGCAGTCCGAGCCGGGAACCTTCAGAATGGTAATCAGCGAGGTGGCTGAACTTGTTAAAAGTGGAGAGACCTTTTCAAAAGCTCTTGAATATTTTCCACGGACCTTCAACTCGATGTTTATCAGTATGGTTAAGGCATCTGAAGTATCGGGCAGAATGTCAGAGATGCTGGATGTTTTATGTGGGTATTTGAACTTTGAGGCTGAAACTCGAAAACGCATCAAAGGTGCTCTTACTTACCCTTTTGCAATGATACTGATGGCGATAGCTGCCACAGGCACATTGATGTTTTTTGTGTTGCCACGCTTTATGAAAATATATGAGTCTCGAGGCACCGAGCTTCCAAAGATAACTCAAATTATGGTAAAGTGCTCGCAGATGATTCGGAATTTGAATTTGCTGACCTCGCTTGTAACGGTAGCCGTTTTTGCAGCAGTTGCTCTGTATTATTGGTTCGGTACGAATTCCGGCCGCAGGATAATAGATTATGTAAAGCTACGGGCACCGGTTTTTGGCAGAATGTTCAGGGATATGCTTATAACCCGCAGTATGCGAATAATGGCAACGATGCTCAATACAGGAGTGAATCTTCTCGAGGCCATAGAGGTAATTCGTTCTTCGTGCAATAACTACTATTTTCAGCGGTTGTGGTTACAAACGGATGATAAAATTCGCAATGGTTATCAACTTTCAGAAGCCCTTACTACCAGTTCAGATGAGAAGTTTTTAGCTGCTCGCGGTGGCGGTGAAGAAAAGAAAACAAATATTCTGATTGACCCGGGGATATTACAAATGCTGCGGGCCGGTGAGAAAAGCGGGAGACTTGGAACGGTCAGCGATAAAATCTCCACTTTTTATGAGAAAAAACTACAGACTTCTATCGATGCTGTCACAGCTCTGATAGAACCGGTAATGATAACCATCCTGGGCAGTATTATAGGAACCATAGCGATAGCTCTGCTGCTGCCTGTTTTCCGCATTTCAACCGTCATCGCTCATTAGAAACCGCCCGTTGGTTAAAAACATCGGAAGCGGGCGGAAAACTGAATTTCCTCATTTTCTTATCCTGCACCGGACTCTTTTCCTTGTATTATTACAATGACAACTGTAAGCTACCAGTCTATATAGTCCGTTTTGTGAGCGAATCGGCGGTACACAATATCAGTAATATTACAGACAGAAATGTCTGCAGGAGTATTAAATGTATCTCTTAGGCTATGATATCGGCAGCTCTTCTATAAAGGCGACTATCCTTGATGCCGGCAGAGGCAGGGTAGCGGCATCAGCGACCAGCCCGAAGAAAGAGATGGAAATATCGGCACCTATACCCGGCTGGGCCGAGCAGGACCCGGAAGTATGGTGGAAAAATCTCAAGGCTGCTACAGCAGAAATAAAATCAAATTTTTCTTTCGACCCGAAGGATGTCAAGGCAATAGGAATATCCTACCAGATGCACGGCCTTGTGATTGTTGACAAGAACAAAAAGGTCCTTCGACCATCAATTATCTGGTGTGACAGCAGGGCGGTTGACATCGGACGTAAGGCATCACGCCAAATAGGCGAGGCCGAATGTCTCAAGCAGTTTCTAAATTCACCCGGCAACTTTACGGCGTCGAAACTCAAATGGGTGATGGAAAATGAACCGGAAATTTACAAAAAAATATATAAGATTATGCTGCCCGGTGACTATATTGCTATGCGTATGACCGACCGGATTGCAACCACTCCATCCGGACTTTCTGAGGGGATAATGTGGGATTTCCAACATCAGAAAGTCGCAGATACGCTGCTTGATTATTACGGGATAAATGCCGGTCTGTTAGCCGAGGTATTGCCGACCTTTTCGGTACAGGGCCAACTAACCACAGCAGTCGCAGAACAATTGGGTCTGGCCGAGGGCACCGTCGTCTCATACAGGGCCGGAGACCAGCCTAACAATGCATTAAGCCTGAACGTCCTTAAACCCGGCGAGATAGCCTCTACAGCAGGAACATCAGCAGTAGTCTATGGTATAGCTGATAAGCCGAATTACGATGAAAAATCGAGGGTTAACACCTTTGTTCATGTTAATTACTCGAAAGAAGCTCAAAGATATGGAGTATTGATGTGCCTTAACGGTGCCGGCAGCCTCAACAGGTGGCTGAGGCACAATACAGGTGAGGATTTGACTTATGACGGAATGAATGAACTGGCACAGGAAACAGCGATAGGCTCCGACGGCCTTGTCGTCCTGCCTTATGGAAACGGTGCTGAGAGAACTCTGGAAAACACCGATACAGGCTGTGTTGTAAACGGCTTGAATTTCAATATACACAACAGAGCACATCTTTTCAGAGCTGCCCAGGAAGGAATTGTATTTGCCCTGAACTACGGCCTCGGTATTATGCGCGATATGGGTGTCGAGGTAAAAACTGTACGGGCGGGGCACGCTAATATGTTTTTAAGCCCATTGTTCGCCCGGATATTTGCTACGATAACCGGCGCCGTGGTAGAACTCTATAATACCGATGGTTCGGCAGGTGCCGCAAGAGGTGCGGGGATAGGAGCCCGAATATACAAAAACTCCGGAGAGGCATTTGAAACCCTGGAGCGCAGGTGCATCATAGAGCCTGCCGCCGGCGAGGTCTCAGAATATAAAGCCGCTTATGAAAGGTGGCTTGCTATGTTAAACAATGCGATGGCCAGGTAAAAGGAGGTTTAAAATGGCTGAAGAAAAATCATATCACAGTATATGCAGGTGGACGTTTAATGCAGGTAAAGGCGGTTTTGTGCCGGCTGATGCCAGACCGGAATGGCTCGGCGACAGGTTCAGCACCGCCGATATGATAAGACTTGTAAAGCAGAAAATCGTCCCGCGAATGCCGGATAACGTCGAGCTTGGGATAGAGCTTCACTACGATATGGAAGTAAATGAAGATACCGCTGCTGAAATTGCCGATGCTCTTGACGAGTGCGGTATGTATCTTGCAATGATAACCCCCGGCGCCCACGGCCATTTCGCCTATGGGGGAATATCGTCCGTAAATAAGGCTGAGAGAAAAGCCGCAGAAAAATTCGGCACAAGGACAGTCGATGTAGCGTACGACCAATTAAAGAAGGCATGGCACCCGGAAATTGCACCTACTTTAGTTTTATGGAACGGCTCATTTGGATATGATATTGCCTCGGTAGCTATAAGAGATATGTATCAGAACTTAAAAGAATCGATAGCCTCATTGTGCAAATATGAGCAGGAAAAGGGAGGTCAATTATACATAGCGGTTGAGCCGAAGCCGAACGAAGGTCACCCGGCAATGCTGCTGCCGACTGTGGCGAGTACACTGTTGCTCTGGTTCAGGCTGGAAGAAGAATTCGGTATATCAAGAAAGAAAAAAGGAGTAAATAAAGAATTCGGTCATTCCGAGATGATAGGCCTTGACCATGTGTATGACACGGTCGAAGAGCTTGACAATAATGCTGTCGTACATATGCACTTGAACAGCCAGGGCTACAACGACGGCATAATTCTCGGCGGGCCGGGTAAATACGATATCGACCATGGAACAAGAATCAACGGTATGAACATAGCAATTTCTTCGCTGCTCCAGCAAGCCGGCTTCAACAGGTGGAAGGGGCACGATATGCAACCGCGAGCTTATGACAACGCCGAGCAGGCCACCGACCGCGTAATAAGAAGTGTCCTGAGCTGGGAGGCATGCGCAAAGGCTTCTAAACAATTAGACACCGCCACTCTGCTAAAGTATATGGAAAACAAACAGACAGCAAAAGCTGAAGATATGATAAGAGCGGCGGTTGTCAAAGCACAGCAACATTTTGACCGACTGTACTGATCACAGTTGATATTTTCCGTTGATCCGCGGGTAAGTACTTTTGTGATAACCTATTATGATTCTACTCGCGGGAATTTATTACCCTGAAGGGTGTATTGTTAATTTCAGTGTGAATCAGAGTATGATAACCACAGTAATTTTTGACCTTGATGACACGCTTTACGATGAGTTGCAGTACTGCAAAAGCGGCTTTAGGGCCGTCGCTGAGTCTCTGGTCGAAAAAAAAGGGGCGAGCTTTGATGCCGAACGCATATTTGAGACGCTGAACGAGCAATTCCGCAGCGGCGACCGCACAAAAATTTTCAATGCGGCATTAGAGCGCCTAAACATCGGCTATGACCGGCAATTAATAGCCGAGCTGGTTCGGGTTTACCGAAACCACAGGCCGCAGATTAACCTGCCGCAGGATGCCGGAACCACACTGGAAAAACTATCAAAAGATTACAGACTTGCAATGCTCACCGACGGCTTTATGCCCGCCCAGAGGTTGAAAGTTGAGGCACTCAAGATTGCCCGTTACTTTGAATGTATAATCTATACGGAAGAGCTTGGCAGAGAGTACTGGAAGCCAAGCCAGACCGGCTTCAAGAGACTGCTGGAAAAAATGCAGATTACAGCCGACAGCGCTGCTTACATTGCGGATAATGTCGAAAAAGATTTCATCGCACCGAACAGCCTCAGAATGATGACGGTTCAAATAATCCGCGCCGAGAGAATCAGGCCGGCATCAGTACCCTGTAAACCAGAAGCCGCCCCGAGACATATCATAAAAACTCTCACCCAGCTTACGGAATTGCTCGGTTCGGCGTAAAGTACGGGCATAAAAATTTTCCCTTTTAATCGCCCGGATTTTGCTTATAATTTTCTCTGTACTGAGAAAATGATTTAAGGGAAACCGAAATGCGGAAGCAGACAGTAGTAGTGATTATGGCGGCAGCCGTGGTCGCACTTTCAGGCGGATGCGTTGAGCGTCAGCTTACCATAAAAACCACTCCACCGGCCGGCCTTGTAACATTAAACGACGAGCAGATAGGAGTTGCGCCTGTTACGGTTAATTTTAACTGGTACGGCGACTACGCCGTCAGGATAGAAAAGCAGGGATATCAAACGCTCAAGACACACCGTAAGCTGAAAGGGCCATGGTACGATTATTTCCCCTTTGATTTGTTTGCACAGATTTTTTATCCGGGCAGAATCTCAGACAGCTATGAATGGACTTTCGAGCTTGAAAAGAAAAAACAGCCCACCACAGGAGAGCTTATCAAAAGCGCACACAAACTGAAGGAACAGCTAAAATAATAAGCGGCATTCAAGAGGAATCGTTTCACGTCAAAGCAGGTTTCCTCTGTACCATTCGGTTGCTTTTTCCAAACCTTCTTCGAACTGAACGACCGGTTTATAGTTGATTACCTTGTGTGCCAGGCTTACATCCGCCAGAGAATGTTTTACATCGCCCGGCCTGGGGTCGGTATAAATGGGTTTTATTTGCTTGTGCTCGAGGGTGTTTATCATATCTATAACGTCGTTAAGATTGATTTGCTCGCCGCAGGCAATGTTAACAACCTCGCCACAGGTCTCTTTTGACCCGGCTGCAAGCAGATTCGCTTCTACAACATTATCTACATAAGTAAAATCACGACTTTGAAGACCGTCTCCATAAATAGTGGGCTGCTCATTCTTCAATACTGCTGTAACAAATGCCGGAATTACTGCGGCATACTGACTGGCCGGGTCCTGCCGGGGGCCAAAGACATTAAAATACCTCAGTGAAATGGTCTCCAAACCAAAGACGTTAGCAAACACTGAGCAATAGTATTCGCCCATAAGTTTCGCTGCCGCATATGGCGAAATGGGATTGGGCTGAAACGTCTCAACTTTCGGAGAAACAGGGGCGTCACCATACGCCGAAGAACTGGCTGCATATACGAATCTCTTTACACCTGCGTCGCGGGCGGCTAAAAGCAGAGTAAAAGTTGCATCAACGCAATGTTGATGAGTGGCTTTGGGGTCGGTTATACTGCGAGGCACCGAAGGCAACGCGCCCTCATGCAAAACTACATCGATATCCTTCATCGCAGAACGGGCTACCTCTTCATCACCCATATCCGCCTTTAAAAACTCGATGTTGCCTCTGATGCCGGCCAGATTGGCCTCTTTGCCGGTGAGCAGATTGTCAAGCACCCTGACAAAACAACCTTCTTTCACAAGACGACAACAAATATTTGAACCAATAAAACCTGCTCCGCCGGTGACGAGAAATTTATCCATAGATCACATTTCCAAAAAATCTAAAACCTGATTTGACTGGGGCGCTGCATCTATCTTACACCAGCGAGCTGAGCTTTGTGATAATTCCTGTAAGATTTGGACTGTTCACGGAAGTAGCCGCCTTTCATAGCCTTAACCGCAACCAGCACACCGCCGATTATACCTGCCTTGGCCTCTCTGAACTCGCGCACAGTCCGCATTGCGACACCACGCCTCGTAATTCCGGCGTTAAAGACAAGGATTGTTCCGTCAACAAACTTGGTGACAACCTTAGCGTCGCTTACCAAAAGTGAAGCAGGCGTATCAATGATTATATTATCATAGCGTTCTCTGACATCTTTGATGAGTTCCTCCATTCTGCTGCCGCCGAGCAGCTCAGCAGGATTGGAAGGCAACTGACCGGCGTCGATTATATCAAGGCCGGCTGCCGGGCAAGGCCGGATTATCTCATCCACAGCCGTGCGACCCTGAAGAAAAGCACTCAATGCAGGAGTTGATTCCGTCTCTGATTGGCCATCTTTAGAGCTATCGGGCTGGTTTTCGGGAGTCTGCAAAATTGCCTGTAAGCCTGGTTTCCTCCTGAAGTTGGTATTTATCAACAATACCTTTTTCGCTTCGGCAACAAAGGACATCGCCATATTGACTGCAACGGAAGTTTTACCTTCACCTGCCTTGCCGCTGGCAATCATCCAAACGTTTGCAAATTCAGACTGATCGGCAAGTCTAAGATTAGCACGAAGCCTCCTGTAACTTTCACTTGTCATCGAAAACGGCGCGCTCGAGACAACATTGCAAGGCTTTACACCTTCAAGGTCATCATCCTCGGAGATATCGGGAATAACACCTAACAATGGAATGTGTAAAAACTTAATAACATCCCGAGGGGTACGAATCAAGTCATTAAGCATTTCGATGAGAAATGCGAGCCCCAACCCTAACATCAGCCCAAACATAGTACCGCCTGGGAAATAAAGCTCCCATTTCGGCGAACTCAATTCCATAGGCAGGGCGGCATAACTGACAAATTGCAGCTTGGAACTTTCTGGGTCCTGTTGAAGTATTCTATACTTCTCAATCTGTTCCTTGATGTCATTCAGAACATCCTTACGTTCGTCCCTGATGGTGACTGTCTTGGCATACTGCACTTTGGCTATATCGAACTGTTTTTTTCTCGCCGATGTTTCCTGCCTTAGCTCCTCCAGTTGTATACGGCGGTCTTCAAGAGCAACCAGAGCATCCTTGGCATCCTGGAGATTTGCCTTCCTGACCTGCTCGGCTATTTCAATCTTTCTGAGCTGCCTTTCTTCTTTGAGACGTCCTATTTCAGTCCTTGAGGTTTTTACTGCACGATGATTGTCCCCGAACTTTGTCAACATGCCCGCCAGAATAGACTGTCGAACAGCTATCTGATTGGCCAGAGTCCTCATTATGGGGTCCCTCTCAACTTGTCTCTCTACCTGCTCAGTGTCTTCAATTATGCCGGTGGCCTGCCTTTCCAGAGATCTTATTGTCCCCTTTAATTCCTGCATCTCAAGCAGAAGGTCATTCTGGCTGCTCTCCAGGTCATCCAGCTTGATCTCCAGCGTGTTTCTGTAAGCACCTCCTCTAATCTCAAGGTCGGCAAAACCACTTACCCTTCTAATAGCATCAAGTGATTCTTCTGTATCACTGAGCTCCCCCTGGACTATATCCCGCCGGTCCATCAGAGAAGTTATCTTTTCACCAACATCTCCGCGTCTTCCAGCTATCTGCTTGCGGAGAAACAAATCAATCATCTGGTCAACAATTAGCTTTGCTTCTTCAGCTTTGTGGCATCTCATTGAAAGTGATATAAAGGAGGCGTCACGCATGGCTGCCACACCGAAATCGTCCTCCAGCCCATCAGCAGCCTTCGAAATGCGTTCGGATTTGGATCTCCCCTTCGCAAAGCTTTTGAACCATTGCGTTGACTGAACATCGTCCTGATTTACCAAATCATTCAAATTTCCTCTTGATTTAATGAGTTGTGTAAAAGAAACTCGGTTTTGGTATTGAATATCCTTGTTCATAAAAGGATTCGCTATCATCATCGGGTCCGTCTGGCCAGGAGGTAATACTTCTATATATGCTTGAGCCCTGTACGTGGGATAGTATTTTTGTAACAAATACCAACCACTTCCTCCGACTAAAAATCCCAGAAAAGTTCCAAACACAATTAAGCATATGTGTCTTCGAACTATTAAAAATACATCCCGAGGGGTCATAGCCGCAGGGTTCGCACCCTGAGGCCTCGGACGTATTCCACCGTTACCAACTGCTTTTATTACTGGCTCGGTCATTTCAACCTCTCTTTATAGCTGCTAAAGCACATTATTGCTCTCTAACCCTATCCATAGCTTCGGTGATTTTTTGCACAGCGTCGGTACTCGCACCGTCGGATTTCAGTTTTTCAAATGCCTGCTTATACGCCGCCAATGCCTCCTTCGAGTCGCCGAGTGCCTCTTTTATCGCACCTAAATGCTCATAAACATCTGCAGGAACTTCGTCTCTTGTTTTTTCATATTGCTGTAACGAAGCCTGTATCATTTCAGCCGCCTTTGAGTACTTTTTGTTCTTGTAAAGCACAAGTGCATAAGTATCCAGGATGGCAGAGTTGTCCGGCCTCTGCTCGTAGGCCCGCTCTATATATTCCAAAGCCTCTTCCAGACGCTCATCTGCAGTAGCCAACAAATAAGAAAGATTATTCAGCACTGTCATATTATTCGGCATTTCAGGCAACAGGCTTTCGTACTCATTGGCGGCCTGTATCAAATAATTATTATCGGATGTCTTCTCATACGCCTGCTGTAATACACGCGTCTTTTCAGCGGTATAATTCAAATACTGCCGCCCATAAGCTTCACAGCTTTCACGAGCTTTTTCTATGTACTCAAGGGCCTTGTTATATTGCCCCTCCATCTCCATCAAGTTATACATAGCCCAGTTGGCAGCTTGAGAATCAGGATTTGCCGCCAGCCTTTCTCTGCATAATTGTGCCATCATTTCCCTGCCAAGCAACAAATCAACGCCACCTAAAACAATATTTGCCTGCTCCTCATTAGCTGCCGTCTTATCCATTGCTTGGCGGCAATACTGCACAGCCTGCTCTCGCTGACCGAGTTTCATTTTCGCCTGTGCCATCCGATAATATGCCATCGGAGCAAATTCTCCGTTAATATATTTGGCCGACTCACTGAACAATTTATCCAGCTTATCGGAAGTCAAAAGCGTGTATAAATATCCCGAAAGTGCCTGAATATTACCTTCGCCCTGTTGCAAACTCATCTGCCAGGCTTGTTTACTCAACTTCTCAGCTTTTTCCATATTACCTGTCTGAAAGGCAAATTCAGCGGCTCTGTGGTACCAGACAACACTATCGGGCAAGTCTTCTATCGTCTGGTCATAAAATCTTTGCAGTTCCACGCCCATACCTAAACTTTTATAAGTAAAAACAAGCAGCTCCCTTGCCTTCTCTGCTTCTTTAGATGCACTAATAACTTCTTTAAGCTCTATAATACCATCCTGATAACGACCAGCCCTCAAATAGGCCTGGGCAAGTATGATTTGCACCCCGGGCGTTTTGTTTAGTGCTCTGCTCTTTTTCAAATCAGAAATTGCGCGGTCGTAATTTGCCTGATACAAATTTGCCCGACCACGTAACTGCCAGGCAATTGAATTCTTATTGCTTGTTTCCAGTACATTATTGGCGAATTCCTTCGCTTCATCCAACTTGCCCTGCGAAAGGGCCAACCATGCCTCGAGCAGCGTTATTCTGTGGTCATCGGGATATTTCTCTTTAACGCTTTCCAGCTTGACAGCGGCATCATCAATAAGACCGAGCTTGAGGAATGTCTGAATTTGGAGAAGATGATTAACTATGTTATCTGAAATCTGGACAAGTTTTTCTGAATACTTTTTTGCCATTTCAGGGTTGCCGCTTCTTCGGGCAATAGCCACAAGGCCTTCCAAAACCTCTTCGTCTTCGGGTTTTTCTTCGTATAACTGCTCCAGAATTTGTCGTGCCAGGTCAAGCTGACCGCTCCTTACATAATAACGCCACAGCAATGGTTCCTGTTTTGCAGAAGTGAGCAGCTCTTCAGCCTTTTCGCTCTCGCCAACTAACCGGAGGTACTCAGCATATTGCTCAAGAACCCTCGGGTTTTCAGGTGCAGACTGATATGCCCATTGCAATGATGACCCCGCAATAGCCAACATCGCCTCTTTTTGTGCAGAGTCCTTCTCATCCATTGCGATATTAATAGCCAGTTGGGCAAGCGCCATTGCATTAGCTAAACTAGGATTACTTTCTTGAAGACTTTGCATTATTGAAATAGCTCTCTCGGAATCCTGTTCACTTATGTAGCTGGCATATAAAGTAAGAAGCTGCGTATTATCCGGGCCCAACCGGATAGCCCGTGAAAAAGCCTCTTTGGTCTCCCTCCTCTGTTCAGACGAAACCGCATCACCAAGCCCCTTGTCACGCAAATAGAGACGATAAGCCAATTTAAACGCAATAAGATTATCCAGCGGGTTAAGCAAGGCAGCTTCTTTTATGTCCTGGAGACTTTCAGTTATGTTGCCAAGTGCATTTTGAATGTCGCTCCTGAGCACCAAACTCTCTGAGAATATCGGCTTTTGTTTGAGGCAGGTGTTTATTTTTGACAGGGCATTTTCATAATCGTCCTGCGCATAAGAAACCATAGCGCGAAAGTAATTACCTTCACAACCGTCAAAATTGTTTGCTTTACATAACTGCACCATCTGCTCGGCCAGCGACCAGTCGTCCTGCGAGATGGCTAGATTGACTATGTTCATCGCCGCATCAAAACGTCTTTGATTACCCTTAGCAGTTGTGGATTGGATGCCGTCCTCCTCGGTTAAATCAAGAACGCTTTGGAATTGCTCTATGGCGATGTTGGGCTCATTTGTTCTTATATAAAAACTCCCAAGACTGAATCCTCTTTCAACGGGGTCGGAAATCTGCATTCTGGCGTTCTTTTCAATCTCGTTTTTTCTGTCAGCAGATAAATCTTCAATTTTTTTGCCCTCGGATAAAATTTGCCTGTAAGCGATAACCGCGGCGTTGTCAGGAAAATGACCGAGATACATACCTATAATATTATCAGCCTTGTTCAACTCTCCTATGTCTTCAAAATACGTGACGATACCTATAACAGTTGCCGTCTCAACTTCCTCCGGCCTGACTTCAAGCATCTTTGCAGTCAGCTCACTCAATGCATCACTGTACCCATGAAGTTCCTTTCTCAGAACTGGCAGCGACGAATCAGATTCTGTCTCTTGTGAAGGTGGCTGAGTTTGACCAAAGGATGGCCTTGTTTGAGATGCGGTATCGCTCAGTTCCTGCTGTCGAATAGCCAGGCGAACCTGACTGATTTTTGCCATTAGAAGTCGCCAGTTATACTCTATAGTGTCGGGGCTATGAACCGGAAACTTTGACAAAAGCTTTTCGGCGTCTTCTAATTGATTGGCCTTGATGTAGGCTTCAATCTGAAGATTGTTGGTTCGCTGATTTTGACCATAAACTGCTTTGTATTTATTTATAATATTTAATGACGCAATGGGATTATCAAACCTTGTAGCCAGCTCGGCATAATCCAGATAGACCCTAGGACGTGTTATTCCGATACCGGCTACAATAGCTTTTTTAAAAAATCTGACAACCGCACCAGTTTCTGTTGTATCTTCAAAAAGCCTTGCGAGTACATAGCATAGATAGGCGTCTCTAGTGTCTGCAGCTTCGTATTGCTGGTATATTTGGTATAATTTGCGAATTCCTTCTTGTTTGTTTCCTTTTGCCAGCTCAAGCATACCTCGCCACTTAATCACTCTCGGGTCCTCGCCCGTGTCGTAAAGCTGCTCAATTTGGTGGACACAACGCTGGATTTCCGGCAAAAGAAGTTCTCTTTTCGATGCAACTTCACCGCCGGACCATTGTGCCTCCAATATCTGGCTGGTATATGCCCTGGCAAGGAACGAATAAAGAACTGTTCTATTGTATTTATTAGCTGTCATCCGGGCTCCCTCGGTTTCCTGAGCCATGGGATACAACAGAGCATCCTCTGCTATCTCTATTGCCCTTTGGAGATGCTCATTGTTGTTATAAGCACAGGCACTGCGATAGTACAGATTGAACCCTGACTTAGCGTAATCTATATTATCAGGGGCAATTTGTAGAGCCTTTTCCACCGCTTTGAGCGCATCAGCAAGCCTGTCTGGACCAAGCTGTGGATAAAAACGTGCCAAAGATGCGTAGATTTTTGCACTGTCGGGAAATTTTTCAATCGCTTGCAAATACTCATTCTCAAGTGACTCGAGTGATACCGTCTCATCGGACGGTGTTGCCATAAAAACCTTCAATTCAAGCAGGTTAAGATGTGCTGTTGCGTTATCGGGGAGCTTTTTCACAGCTTCTTCAAGCAGCTTTTTTGCTCGCTGCACACTCTTCTCACGCTCTTCAAAATATCCTCGTCTGGCCATAATCTCGCCACTTGTTGTTATTGCTTCGGCCAAATAAGAATATATCTGAGCATTACCGGGCTCTATCTCAAGAGCTTTGTGCAAATCCGCAACTGCCTCTGTAAGAATGCTGTTCGGGTCATTTATCATACCAGGATGCTTGGCCATTTGTAACCTGGCACGTCCGCGGGCAAAATACAAATACTCACCGAGCTTCTTAACCGGAAGCTCTTCTTTTGGCATAACAGATGCCTGCCATTGAGAGATGTTTTCATGCAGAATATCATTGACATCTACAGCACCGATGAACTCTGAAATGAGACTGTTAAGACTGTGCCACGCCGACCCTGAGTTGCTGCTGTCAGCCATGATATAATAATATTTTGTCAGACCAAATCTCGCCCCCAGATTTCCTGGCTCCGCCTGAACTATCTTATTCCAGCTCCCCATAACGTTCTGCCATTTGTCTATTTTCTGATATATGTCAACTATTTGGAATAAAAGCTCGACTCTTTGTTCATCGGAATCAGACAGCTTATAGGCTTTGTAATAACATTTCGCCGCCTCATCATATTTTTCTTCCATTGTTGCAGTATCTTTAGCTTCCTGGGCCATCTTTAATGTTGAGTCGCCGTCACTAATGAATTTTGAGGGACTCCGGGTCAACTTTAACACAACTAAAACCGTTGCTACACCCAGCACTAAAAAAACCACCGAGCCAATTAATGCTACCTTTTTATTTAGTCTTTTCCTTGCCATAGTCTTCTCCTCACCGGGTTTTTTATGACTAACCCGAGTAATATTACGCTATTTAACTAAACTAACCACTCAGCTAGCTTCACCGCTATACTATATACTCTCCCAATCGGGCCAGTAACTCTTTTCCAAAACAGGCAGTACTACACCTAAAAGCTTTTTGCTTGCTTCAATTGCTTCGGATTTGCCGGGATAGGTGGTTCCAATAAAGCTATGATTATAAAATCTCCACTCTACTTTTGAAAAATACGAATGTGAACCCAGAATGTTCTTATTTAACGCCATTCTTACCTGCTCCCTCCCCGCAGCGTAAGCATCGTTGACCTTAAATAAATACAAAATGGGAATATTCCTGCTAAATTGTAATCCCTGAGATTCTGATTCCTTAAAAACAATACACCTGCCCGCCAGTTTCCTTAGCTTTCCCCCGAATTTTATTTTGAATGCAACATTGTCAGAAGTTACACGCTTGTAACCAGAACCAATAAAGCACTCGTCAGGGATATGAAGTACATTGTCAGGCCTTGGGTAATATGTAATGAACAAAGAGCAGTAACGCAAAGGACTGGCCGGCGAGACCGCCGTGTTTTCTAACATCAAGTGGATATAATCCTGTGTCCCCAATGACTCGACGATTTCTTCATTTCCGATCATCGCTTTCTTTACTACCCTGTAATCCCCCAGAGATTCACTGTCAAATTCACCAAGCGACTTTCGCAGCTCCAGAGGCTCTTTCTTCAGTACCACCCCCACTTTCTTTGTCGCTATAGACATACCAAGTGCGGCGATTCCAAGTACAACGGCACAAATTAAAAAGGCCGGCTGTGCCAGAGCTGCCAATTCTTTTTTAATCTTTTTGGAATTTTGAGCTTCCATATCGTTTTTTTGCCTGATTATGCTTAAATACCTTCGTTCCGGTGTATTATTATATCGGGCTTTACTTGCTCAGATTCCTCAACAAACAGACTTGATATAAACCATGCAAGACCACCGTATAACAAAAATGCAAGAGGAAGCATCAACATCCCAAGTATGTCATGGTAAATCCCATGAGCGTACTTCGGGGCAAGTAAAATGTAAATAAATCCGGTAATCGTAACCCTGACAATATTACAGATAATCGCAATTGGTATGGTGCTGAGTAGCAAAATAACTCTTTGCCAGATGGGCCTGTAGTGCAAATAAGCCATTGCCACTCCCAAAGCAAGAAAAGCCATTAAAAGACGCATCCCGCTGCATGCCTCGGCAACATCCAGTGACGGCTCCAGTTGCCGGCCCTTGTAAACTACGTCAATCACTACTCCGTGAACGCTGGCTTCCAGCCCGTTTACGATATTAAGAAGAACACCTGCAAACTTCGCAGCCAATTCTCGCATCGGATAGGTAATCCTGAAGTAATACCTGGACGGTAGTGGTACCGCAAATATCAAAAATCCCACAGGCAGCCACGCATATCTGACGAGACCCCAGCCACCCAAAAACAATACCGTAGCACCAAGTGCTCCTATCATACTCAGCGGCCGAAAATAACCGTAACCGGAAGGAGACAAAACGTTGAAAAAATAAAACGCAATCACAAAAACAAGGACAACAAGACCAAAATAATTCGCCTTGTATTCTGTGCTTAAAATGTCACTTTTCCTCTGATTAATGAAATACAGGCTGAACAGCGGAATCAAAAAACCATGCGACCAGCTGCTGTCTTCCAGCCACCTTTGAACAATATTGCTTATCTCGTTGTGGAAAACTTGGTACAGAAGAAAAGCAATTATCCCAATTTTGATGTAACCTGATATACCAATCTGCACCCAACTCTTCTCAGCCTGCCTGTGAGTTTCAGGTGTCGCGACAGTAATTCTGGATGGGTAATTATCAGACATAACAAGTCAAAAAAAATTGGAAACTCTTTTGGCAGCTTCTTAAACGGCTCTTCTGCAAAATTTTTAGAACCAATCAAAAAGCTTCTCTAACGTTCTTGGCTTACCGTAGTCTAAAGTAGCGAAGTTTCGGTCATAGATAAACCCAAAACCATAGGTCGCCCGGAAAGAGTTACGCAAAACCGCCCGCCATCTGGAGGTAGAATGAGTTCCGACGTTAATCAAATCATTCGGCTTAATATAAAAGTCAGGCTGCTCGCCGGCGGCTATTTTCTCAAGGTCCACCATTACAATCTCTTCCTCGTTTTTGCCAATTCTTCTTATAACCTCGCACCGCTTCGGCCAGGCCAGAGGCCCTAAACCACCCGCGGATGCAATCGCCATCTTTAGCGTCATCGGTCTGCCTGTCAAGGAAACAAAACCCTGAAAGTTCGTATTGCCCATAATAGCGAACTCACCAATAACGTCAACAGGAACATGTATGCTGTCGCCGGGGCGGACAATAATATTATATCGGGGATCTCCTCCCATAAGTTTATCGGTTGGTATTTTAATGACACGGCGCTGACGCTTAGCGGCCATCAGCTCATCCCACTCAAAATCAGCCGGCAAACGCTTCTTCAGTGCCCCGGTTTCCTTGAAGCCCTGCTTTTCCTCTTCTATTGCTTTCTCATGGCCACCGACACGAACAGGGACCCATTTCCCGTTTTCAAAAACCCACTCAATTCGACCTTCCGATCTGCCAACAGGCTTTACAATTAACGTGTCAGCCTCCTTTTGTTTGGAAACCGGCGAATCGTACTGCTTTTTTATCTTAGCTGTTACCTCCGGGCTGTTTCTAAATTCATCAGGCAAGGCAGCCTCGTCAAGCATTTCATCTGTGCCAAACTCGGTTGCGGTGATTGTAAATCCAGCTTCCGGATGTTTCTGTGCCCGAGGAGAGAGAAGCTTCATCATCTCGTCTTGCGTATCTATCTCTTCGTGGACCTTCGGTATGACAGGGCTTTCTTGAAGTGATTCTTCAGGCCTTATCGGCCGCGAAACATATATATAGCTGACATTGAACTGTGCCTGTACCCTGGCCTCCGCAAGTGCATCGGTTAGCCTGTAGTCATACCTTGGAATGTGATATCTGCCGGGCCCGGGAACAGCCTGACCAAGTATGGAAAACGTCCGCTTCTCTGACCGTAACAAAGTTGCCGTAACTCTGGGGTCCTTCAAAATATGTGGAGAGACAACCCCCTTTATTTCCTCCTCAAGCTCCTCTTCGGTAAGGCCTTTCGCCTGGACAACCCCGACTTCAGGAATCGATATCTTACCTGTCTCGGTAACTACAAAATCATTTTCAAATGGAGCATGTTGACGCAGCAGTTCAAATATCGATATCTTCACAATGTCACCAGGTGCGAAAACGTAATCCCTCTCATAGGCAATAACATCTATCGGTCTGGGCTCTTCGGCACCTTCCCATCTCGAAGGGCTCTCTTCGGCCACACCAAGCGTGTCGAGGATAACGTTTGTAGTGGGAACAGGTCGAAATCTCCCTATCTGGGTTGGGTCATAAAATTTATCACCGCATCCGCTAAGATACATACACCCAAGAGCCAGGATAAAAGATAAGGGTAAAATGCCACCACTTGTGCTTTTAAGAAACTTCATAATTTTTAGCACGCCTTTCTTTTTCTCAGACTTGTCTCTTGTGGAAACCGCCGAGAAATACCTCCATTGTAAAGGGAGCAATTTTCTCATTTATTCCTTAAAGAACCTTATACCTCAATCACGGTATCAATTGCTTTGTTAGTTCTATCGTCTTTGTTATTTCTATGCTTAACTTATTCAAAACAGAATATCCGAAGTTGCATTTGACCTTAATTTGCCTGAAATGCTCACGGTTTAGCTTGATTTGCGATAAAGATGCTGAATTCACCGGTTTTGTATAGCTAACCTCTTGACATAAAGCGAGTTATCAATAGCAAATCCATGCCTGACCGGCAGGCAGGCATCTAGAAATGTGCCGGTCGAACGCCTCCTTCCGCCGACAAAACGGCGAACCTACATCATAAATACTGCTGAAAAAAAGAATTGTTCGCTCTTCCCACCTGTAGTTGGTACCGATAATACCTGACCTGTACAGCCTGGATGCAAGAGCATGGAACGGGATTATTTGCTGTTAAATCTCGGAAACAATGGTAATCCCGACGATCTGTTCCTGCGGGATACCCTTCAGGTTCGTCTTATAAACATTAATCTTGCTCGGAACATAAATACCGCTCATCTCAAGCTCGCGATAGTCGTAACCCCATACCGCAAAAGAAGTCCCGCTACCATCACCAACGAACCATATCCTGTCGAGGAAATCAGTCTCGGCATTTTGATAAAAAACAACCCTGCGAATGCCTGTCACGCTGACCATTTTGCCTTGTGCTGTATCGGTTCTCGTCAGAGAAGTCCGGTAGTACATCCTCCCAGCCACCTTTACAGGCCCGCTCCATTGCAGCCTGACTACTTTGGGTTGCCGATGAAGGTCGGCCTTTTCGGCTGCTACATTCATCTGACGGCCGAGAAGATGGGCAGGAGCCGTCATTACCAGAAGGAGCGATTGAGCGAACTCAGATGGCGCAAGCCCGAAAAGCAGGTCTGCGGCGACATAAGGCCGTTTTTCTGATTTGTCAGAACCCTGCTGTCCTTGCACATCGCCTGATAGCTCAAAGTCCTCGTCACGGAGCAACCATTTATACCGGCCCGTCGGCTCGCCGCCGATTATCCGGACAGCCTGCGACCATGGATAAACATCATAATGCTGCCTGGTCAGATAAAAACTGCCGTCATCCTTATACAGACTTACCACGGCATTAAGGCTTATTTGTCTCGTTTTAACCCACTTATCCAGCCCCCCGGCGGCTTTGAGTGCCTGCTCAATATGGCTGTCTCTCAAAGAAACAGATTCAAGAGCCGGGCTACTTCCAAGTTTTTGCACCTGCTGTTGCGGACGTCCACAGCCGCCGATAGCTACCATCAAAACAGCTACTGCAAACACAAATCCTTTATTCATCTCCAATCCCCTTATCCGTGCGAGGCCCTACAGCTCACTCAAGCCAAAGGGCTCCCCGCTGGTTTTTTAAGACGCCGTATTTTCCCGCTCAGACGCCTTCTTCTCATCTCCCTCACAGCTTAGCTCTGAGAGCTGCTTCATCAGCTTATACCTGCCTGCAGCATCCTTGCCTGCCTGCTCTATCAATTTAGCGGCAATATCGGGCTGCTCTTTCTGCAGCCGACGGTAACGGTTCTCGCCGTACGCATACTCTTGAAAATCAAGCTTAGGTGCGGCGGAGTCAAATTGCAGCGGGTTTTTACCCTTACTTTTCAGCCTGGGGTCGAATCTGTACAATGGCCAATAACCGGTCTCAACCGCCTTTTTTTGATGTGAGAGGCCGTCACCAAGATTATACCCGTGGGCTATGCAGGGGCAATACGCTATTATAATCGAGGGACCGTCATAGCCTTCAGCCTCTACAAATGCCTTCACAGCGTGGTTCGGATTAGCACCCATCGCCACTTCCGCCACATAAATGTTCCCGTAAGTCATCGAGAGCAATCCTAAATCCTTCTTCGCCTGCTCCTTACCAGCCGCTGCAAACTTCGCAACCGCCGCCCGCGGAGTGGACTTTGACATCTGGCCGCCCGTGTTTGAATATACTTCAGTATCAAGTACCAACAGATTAACATCGTTCCCGCTGGCCAGAACATGGTCAAGACCTCCGTATCCAATATCGTATGCCCATCCGTCACCACCAAGGCCCCATACAGACTTCCTGACCAGATAATCAGCCACGCTCAAAAGCCGTCTGCATTCACCGGTACCGGCCTTTTCGCACTGCTGTTTCAGACGAGCCACCTGTTGACGCTGACGCTCTATCGCCTGCTGGGCCGGGTCATTCTCTAAGACTGCCTGCTTGATTTCTCCGGCAAGTGCCTTATCAATCTGACCTTGCCCCGCTGCCTCCGCAAGTAGTGTAAGAGCTACCTGTTTCAGGTTATTTACCGTAAGCCTCATCCCGAGGGCGAATTCAGCGTTGTCCTCAAACAGGCTGTTACTCCACGCAGGCCCTCTGCCATCCTCACGCTTTGTATAAGGCGTAGTCGGCAGATTACCGCCGTATATCGAAGAGCACCCTGTTGCATTACCGATGTAAAGCCGGTCTCCGAAAAGCTGGCTTAAAAGCTTTACATAGGCCGTCTCTCCGCAGCCCGCGCAGGCCCCGGAATACTCAAACAAAGGCTGAATCAACTGGCTCCCCTTTACACTATCGGGCTTGAACAAACTGCTCTCTGTGTTGGGTATCGAGAGAAAATGTTTGTAATTCGCAGCCTCCTGCCGGCGAATGGGCTCTTGCTTGACCATATTAATCGCCTTGCGCCCGGTAGGCTGCTTATTCTCATCACGCTCCAAAGCAGGGCAGCCCATAACGCACACGCCACAGCCGGTACAATCCTCAGGCGCAACCTGGACAGTAAATTTCTTGCCTGCAAAATCTTTTCCCTTCGCATCTGCGCTCTTAAATGCAGAAGGGGCATTCTCGGTGTACTTCGGGGCATAAGCTTTTATTCTGATTGCGGCATGCGGGCAAACCAGAGAGCAGCGCCCACACTGGATACAAATATCCGGCTCCCAGCACGGTATGTGCACTGCTATATTACGTTTTTCATACTGCGTTGTGCCGGTCGGAAACTTGCCATCGGCAGGCATCTTACTGACCGGCAGGTCGTCGCCGCGACGCTCAATCAATTGAGCCGTTACATCCCTTACGAACTCAGGTGCATCTTCTGGCACAGCAGGACGCATCTTTTTGCTGCTTGTGATTTTCCCCGGCACTTTAACTTCTTCAATCCGATCAGGAGCCTCGTCAACAGCCTCGCTGTTCATCCGGACTACCTTCTCACCTTTCTTACCATAAGTCTTTACAATAGCATCCTTTATCGCTTTAATCGCCTTTTGTTCAGTGATGATACCGGTGAGCTTGAAAAAGGCCGTCTGCATTATAATGTTAATACGTGGACCAAGGCCGATACTTTCGGCAAGCCAAATCGCGTCAACCACGTAAAACTTCAGCTTCTTATCGATTATCTGTTTTTGAACCTCTTTGGGCAATGTATCCCATATCTCATCCTTGCCGTGCGTGCTGGTCAGAAGAAAAATAGCGCCTTCCCTGGCGGACGAAAGCATATCGAATCTCTCCAGGAAGCTCGGATTATGGCAGGCTACGAAATCGGCCTGCCCGATAAGATAGGGCTTGCGAATCGTCTCTTTGCCGAACCGAAGGTGTGAAATAGTAGTAGCTCCCGCCTTGCGCGAATCATATACGAAATAACCCTGCGCATAATTATCTGTTTGTTCACCGATTATTTTAATCGAGTTCTTATTAGCACCTACTGTCCCGTCGGAACCAAGCCCGTAAAACATCGCCGAGTAAACACCTTGCTGAGAAATCTCGAAATTCTCATCAACCTCCAGGCTCTGACCGGTCACATCATCGATAATCCCGACACTGAAGCTGTTTTTCGGTTTTTGCGCATCCAGATTATCATACACCGCTTTTACCATAGCCGGCGTAAATTCCTTCGAGCCTAAACCATATCTGCCGCCCACTATGAGGGGGTATTTATCGAACTTGACCAGAGATTCAGCCATCGCATCGCCTGTGGCGGTACGAACATCGAGATAAAGCGGCTCGCCGATAGAGCCGGGCTCCTTAGTCCTGTCAAGCACCGCTATCTTTCTTACCGTTGACGGCAGAGCTTCTGCGAAATGCCTGGTACTGAACGGCCTGTAGAGCCTGACCTTTACAAGACCAACTTTTTCTCCGGCAGATGCCAGATATTCGGTGGTTTCATGACACGTCTCGGCGCCGGAACCCATAATTACAATAACTTTTTCGGCGTCCGGTGCCCCGACATAGTCGAACAGCTTGTACTGCCGTCCAACCACACTGGCAAACTTGTCCATCGTCTCCTGCACTATATCCGCCGCAGCCTGATAGTACCTGTTCACCGCCTCTCTGCCCTGAAAATAGACGTCAGGATTCTGTGCCGTCCCGCTTATCATCGGCTTGTCCGGCGTCAAGGCCCGTGCTCTTGCCTGTTCGACCAGCTCATCGTCAATAACGCTGCGCATATCGTCGAGCGAGAGCTGCTCTATTTTTTGAATCTCATGGCTTGAGCGGAAACCGTCAAAAAAATGGACAAAAGGAACTCGTGAGGCCAGCGAAGACTGCTGGGCTATCAATGCAAAATCCATAACTTCCTGAATACTGGTGGAGCTCAAAAATCCGAAACCCGTCTGACGACAGGCCATCACGTCCGAGTGGTCGCCAAAAATAGAAAGTGCCTGGCACGCCAGTGAACGGGCCGAAACGTGAAATACCGTCGGCAGAAGCTCGCCGGCTATCTTATACATATTGGGAATCATCAAAAGCAAACCCTGAGAAGCGGTAAACGTCGTCGCCAGAGAACCGCTCGCAAGTGCTCCGTGGATTGCACCGGCTGCACCTCCCTCGGATTGCATCTCTGTTACCGAGGGCACCTTTCCCCAGATATTCTTCTTGCCGCTCGCCGACCGGGCGTCTGCAATCTCTCCCATCCCGGAACTTGGCGTAATCGGATATATCGCTATGACTTCATTTGTGGCGTGTGCTACATACGCCACCGCACTGTTACCGTCAATCGTTACTCTTTCCGGCTTCATAATCTCCTTCCATGTAAAATCACAACCATAACTGCTGTTCACAATAGATAACCGCTGCTGTGCTTAAATGCACCCGGCACTATAACTATTCAAACCCTAACTTATACAAACTTTTCGCACCTGAAGCAAAACAATTTTGTCCCACCGAACTATGCCGGAAACACACGAATCACCCCACAAACACACAAATCACCCCACCATAACACCATATGTGGCTGAACTTGCGGACTTAAAATGCTTCAGGCAAAATCTTTTTCGCCGCGTCCCGCAAAAAACTTGTAATCTGTCGACGCGAATGCATCGCAATCACTTCTCTTGCTAACCGGTTACATTCTTCAATCGTAACAGAACGTATAATCTGCTTTATTTCAGGTATCATAGGCGGTGCAATCGATATCTTCCTGAAACCAAGACCTAGAAGTAAAGTTATATACTCCGGCTCAGAGGCCATCTCGCCGCAAATGCTCACGTCAATCCCGACCTTATGTGCGTCCCGCAGAACAGTACGAATCAACCGCAATACAGCAGGGTCAACCTCCGAATAAATCGTCGATACGAGTTCGTTGCTCCGGTCCACTGCCAGAGTGTACTGGGTAAGATCATTCGTCCCGATGCTGAAAAAATCAACGTCCCGGGCAAGACTAAATGCTGTTAATGCCGCCGAAGGGGTCTCTATCATTATGCCAACCTTGATTTGATGGTCGTATTTTATACCCTCTTCATCCAAATCTTCCATCACATCCCTCATTATCATTTTTGCCTGCATCAACTCGCCGAGATTGGTTATCAGGGGAAACATAACCCTCACATCGCCCAGCACAGATGCTCGAAGAATCGCACGAAGCTGCGTCTTGAACATAACAAGATTCTGCAAACAGAACCGTATCGAGCGCAAACCCAGAAAAGGATTCGGCTCAGGCGCAAAACGTTTACTCTGGGTATATTTGTCTGCACCGAGGTCCATCGTCCTGATTGTAACCGGCCAGTGCTTGAAAACACGTATGGTATCTGAATAGGCCTGATAGTGCTCATCCTCCGTCGGCTCGCTTAAACTGCTCAAATACAAAAATTCCGTACGGTAAAGACCTATTCCTTCACCACCCTTACGCAAAACTAATTCAACCTCGTCGGGAAACTCAATATTGCCCAGAAGCCTTATTTTCACCCCGTCACGAGTTACCGCGGGTTTCTCTCGCAATCCGTCGAGCTTGCTTTCCAGTGCAACAAAATCCAGGGAATATTTCCGGTACTCCTCGAGTGTCTCGTCATCCGGATTTATTACTACTACTCCGCGATTGCCATCGACGATAATTATATCTCCACCGCTGATACTTCCACTCAAATCTTCCAGCGCCACTACCGCCGGTATCCCAAGTGCACGCGCTACTATTGCTGCGTGACTGGTCCTGCCGCCGGCGTCTGACACCACTCCTCGCACGTAACGCTTGTCAAATCCTGCCGTGTGTGTGGGATTCAACTCACGGGCCGCTATAACGACCTCCTCGGTAAGATGCCTGATGTCCTCCCTTTTACTGCCAAGAAGCTGCCTTAAAATCCTTCGCTCAATGTCATAAATGTCAGCCGCTCTTTCACTGATATAATGGTCTTCAACTTTTGCAAACTCGCCTGCTATCTGACGAAATACCGACGAAACCGCATATTCTGCCGTTACACAATCGTTGTGAACCTTTTTGGTAATCTTGTTATAAAGACTCTCATCCTGCAAAAAACGCTGATGAACCGCAAAAATATCCTGAATGTCACGCTGCTTTATGTCCGAATGGACCGTCGTTTTCATCCGCGATAGCTCGTCGAAAGCCTGCTTGAATCCGATTTTTACCCTCTCAATCTCAGCCTTGCGCTGAGACGGATTAATCTGCCGCCGGGGAATCCGGTAGTCTTCCGAATCAATTACGAGAGATTTCGCAATGGCAATGCCCGGTGATACCGCTATGCCCTTTTTTATCTCCATCTCTGACCTACTCGGACTTCAAATCCTGTTCCTCGCCAGCCTGCCGCGAGTCGTTTTCATCCGGCATTCGGACCTCTAAAAGTTTGCTCAATAACTCAATAGCCTCCAAAGCATCAGGCCCCTCAGCTCGTAGTGTCAATTTTGTCCCTTCTGTAGCCGCCAGCATACTCATTTGCATTATGCTCTTACCGTCCGCCGTAGTTTCTGTATTGCTGACCTTGATTGCAGACGTAAATCTGCCTGCAGCATCAACGAACTGCATAGCAGGACGCATATGCAGACCATCAGCGTTCTTGACCTCTACCTGTCTTTCAACCATCTCCTGAGAAGTCTCTTTCCCCGCTTCCATACTTTGACCTTCACTTACCTCGCATATCGCCACTGCCACATCATAAAAGTGAATTTTCGTCAGCCTCTTTCAAAAGCTCTTCTATCTGCTCGGCGTTTTCGGCCTGCTTCAAAAATTTGCGAAATCGCTCTTTTTGAAGGTGCTTAAACACGCTTTCAATCGCCTGTAAATGTTTATCCGGGTCATCCGACGGACTGAGCAGCAGTATGATTGAATGCACCGGCTGTTTGTCCAGAGAGGCAAAGTCAATGCCATTACCGCTCACTCCAACCGTCGCTATCACATTCTTCAAAGCTGGGTGTTTAATGTGAGGCATCGCAACACCCTTACCCATCCCGGTGCTGCCTTCATTCTCCCTTGAAATAACCATCTTAACAATCTCGTTACAACTGCATCCTCCCAGCTTTTTCTGCGCATCAAGAGCACTGACAAGTTCCAAAATGGCTCCATCACGGTCTTTAGCTTCGAGCTCCGGAACAATCGCCTCAAAACAGATAAAATCAGAAAACTTCATTTGCTCTCCGCAAAACAATAATCAACAAACAAAAAACGAATGTAAATCGAGCAATAAAAAAACTTATTACTATTTAGGCTTTCCGCTCTGGGTGTGTTTATTGTTACGCTCCTTGTTTTTGTGCCTTCTTAACTGACGCTCCAGCTTACGTACGGCAAAATCGATGCACTTGTAAGCGTCTTTGCCGGCCTCAGTCACTACAAAAACCATATTCTTATGTTGTCCACGGACAATAATCTCGACACTCACATTATTCTCCGGACTGTCGACGCTGCCGTCTATTACTACTTCTATGTGGTTCACACTGTTGTAAAATCTGGGCAGCTTAGACGTTTTTTCTTTTGCATAAATCTTGAGTGCTTCGCTTATCTCTATATGCTTACCGACAATATCAAACAGCAAAATGCACCTCCTTGAACAGCAATACCCAAAAACCCTCTTGTTATTGTACACGACTTTTACCGCCAATCTCGCGATAAACACACCTATAATAAAGGCAAAAAGCACATCAGACAAGCAAAATCTTCCGGCCTGAAATTGTGTGCTGTTTATCGAAATGGCAACTTATACCAATCTCGTTTAATAATTGCGCTTTAATGCACCATAAGCGGCTTACTGATAATTAATTACAAAAACTAAACGCGCAACTTATTACCCTAAAGGGTATTACCGGAATTTCTTCTCAATCAGTTGGTGGTTACAACAAATCTGTTGCCCCGGATGAAATCTAAGCTCCACAGAATGCAGGAATTGCTGATAGAGCAATTGCCCCCGGAATCCAAATCAACTCGGGAAACTCTCATTAACACGAGGGACGTGTTAAAATAGTGAACTTTCTCGCCTTAGTGCAAAACCACGGAAAACCGAAAAAACAACATATACCTTTCTTGCCTCGTTTTCCTGTAAGCGGCCTCAGCCTGCCTGCCGTCCGCTTGGCATACCCCGGTGAACTAAATACCCAAACTAAAAAAAGCCAGATTCTAAAACGACAGAATCTGGCTTCGGAGGAGGGTGATGAAAAGCTTATATTAAACCGAACTGTGGCCACACACGGCCACCCACTTTTTTATTCCCTTTTAAACTATCATCGAATAAACTGTTGCCGATTCTTTAATAAAACTTATGGATAAGCTATACTTTTTTAGAAGGTAAATGCAAAAAAAAAGAAAAAAATAACATAATGTTGAAAAATAGCCCATAAGAAGTTAAAAATACCAATTATGAAAAACTTATAGGACGTACATATTAGAGCTGTTTTAACCGTTGGATTGTTATTTTTTACACTTTTTCGATATGAATGACAAATTTACCATCGCAGATTTGTTCCAGGCAAAGGCGCAAAAGCGCAAAATTGCCGCCGTTAGCTGCTACGACTATACCACAGCAGAGTTACTGGCAAAAACTGACATAGAAATGGTCCTTGTGGGCGATTCAGCCGCTCAGGTCGTCCTCGGTTTCGATTCCACTCTTCCAGCCACAATGGATTTTATGGTAACAATAACCGCCGCTGTCAGAAGAGGCGCTCCGGCTGCCTTTCTCGTCGCTGATATGCCGTTTCTTTCGTATCAGAGCTCGGTGGCTGAAGCCGTGAAAAACGCCGGACGGTTCCTCACTCAGGCGGGCGCACAAATGGTCAAAATCGAAGCTACACCACCGTATCTCGAAACAATCAAAGCCGTAAGCAACGCAGGCATACCGGTTATGGCACATATCGGAATAATGCCGCAAACAATAGCAAAAACCGGAAGACTCAAGGCCCAGGGAACCACAGCAGAAATGGCTTTGGACCTGATAAACTTCGCTGAAAAAACGCTCTCCGCAGGAGCAAGTGCACTCCTGCTCGAAGGAACCGCCACAGAGGTAGCTGCAATTGTAACCGAACGCTGCGAAGTACCTGTAATAGGCTGCGGCTCGGGGCCTCACTGTGACGGACAGATACTAATAGCGCCAGATATACTCGGCCTGAGCAGCCAGCCAACACCAAAATTCGCAAAGGCATACGCCCAGTTATCACAGGATTGTATCAAGGCGTTTGAAGATTACTGCAGCCAGGTAAGGCAAAACAAATACCCCGATGACCAGCACAGCTATCATATGAAAAAAGGACAGCTCAAAAGACTTGATGAGTTTATGAAAACTTAACACTGAAAATCCAGCCTGGTAAATGGCGCAAAAAAAGAAAAAATCCTATGCAATGAGCCGCCGCCGTAGGATAACTATAATTACGTCCTGTTTTATCCTCGTCGCTCTGTTAATCTGCCTTGACAGAGCCGGGCTGCCGGGTAACCGGAGAGTGCACAGTTTTGGTAACTCCAAATCCCTTCCGGTGGATGTATCAACATACCATTGCGGCACTGCAAAGGTGATTAACGTTGTTGACGGCGATACCATTGATATAGATATTCCTGACGGGGAAAAACCATATACACGCATAAGACTCTGGGGCGTTGACACCCCGGAAACCAAAAGCCCGACCGCAGGGCAAATGTATTTCGGCCCTGAAGCCGGCAGATTCACTACACGCCTTGCGATGGGCAAGGAAGTCAAAATACTACTCGACCCGGCAAAAGACACACGAGGAAAATACGGCAGGCTGCTGGCATACGTAAAACTGCCGAACGGCAAAATCCTTAATGAGCTGATTATTTCAGAAGGTTTCGGCTATGCCGACCTGCGTTTCGACCACTGCTTCTATCGCAGCTATCAGAGTCTTCAGCGAAAGGCGAGGAGACAGGAAAAAGGATTTTGGAAATCCGTACAACGAAGCCAGCTCCCACAATGGCTTCAAAGAGAAAAACCACAACTACTAAAAGAAAAACACCACCGAAAACACCCCTGATACCTTTTTAGGGTAATAAGTTGCGAGTTTAGTTTTTGTAATTATCAGTAAGCCACTGAGCGTGTGCTAAAGCGCAATTATTAAACGAGATTGGTATCATGCACTGATTGCAGGGCTGGCGTTGCTGAAGTTTGTTGCGGTTTCATACATTCTCGCTATCCGGAGCATCTTGTCTTCTGAAAAGGCGGGTGAAATAATCTGCATTCCTACGGGCAGGTTTTTGTCGTCGAACCCGCATGGGATACTGATGGCCGGAACGCCGGTCAAATTTGCCGCTATGGTATAAATATCAGAAAGGTACATCTGGAGCGGGTCGTCGATTTTTTCACCTCTCTTAAAGGCTGTGGTCGGAGAAACGGGTGTTATTATGCAGTCGCATTTTTGAAAAGCCGTGGTGAGTTCCTTTCGTATGAGGTTGCGAACTTTCAGTGCCTTGAGGTAATAAGCGTCATAATAGCCGCTTGACAGGGCATACGTTCCGAGCATAATTCTTCTTTTTACCTCGCTGCCAAAGCCCTCCGAGCGAGACTTCGAATAGACATCGAAATAACTTCTGGCTTTTTCGCTTCGGTGTCCGTAATGGACACCGTCGTAACGTGCCAGATTGCTGGAGGCTTCGGCGGTAGCCACCATATAATATGCCGCTACGGCGTAATCCAAAGACGGCATTTGCAGCTCAAGGATGTCGGCCCCGGCCCGGCGATATACATCCAGTGCGGCTCCAATCGCCTGGTTCACCTGCAGGTCCGCACCTTCGGTAAAAGCAGGGAGTATCGCAATTTTCAGATTAGACAGAGGTTTATCGAGTTCGGTGAGATAATCACAGAGCGGTGCCTGTTTTTCATCGACACTGGTGCTGTCGAGTTTGTCGCGGCCTGCTATCACGTTGAGCAGCAGTGCGGAATCTTCGACGGTTTTGGTGATAGGGCCGATCTGGTCGAGGCTGGAGCCATAAGCGACGAGGCCATAACGTGATACCCGTCCATAGGTAGGTTTCAGGCCTACTACCCCGCAAAACCCCGCAGGCTGTCGGATTGAGCCCCCTGTGTCAGAGCCAAGAGCGGCGAAACACATTCTTGCGGCAACCGCCGCGGCTGAGCCGCCACTGCTTCCGCCGGGTACCCGGCTGTTATCCCAGGGATTTGATGTCTTTTGTAGTCCGGAGTTTTCGGTGCTCGAACCCATTGCGAATTCGTCAAGGTTGGTTTTGCCTATAATTATCGCGTCGGCTGCGAGTAATTTTTCCACGACAGTGGCGTTGTACGGCGATAGATAATTTTCGAGGATTCGGCTTGCGCAGGTCGTAGGAGCAAAGCTTGTGCACATATTATCTTTTACGGCGACAGGTACGCCGGCCATAGGGCCGCAGATTTGACCGGCCTGAAGTTTTTCATCCAGTTTATCTGCCCGCTCAACGGCCTGGTCTTTCAGTGTCGAAATGTAAGCCCCGATTTTATTATCAAGGCTCTCAATGGCATCAAACGAGGCCTGTACAGCAGTTTTGGACTTCAGGCGCCCCGCCGCTATTTCATCGCGCAATTGTCTGCAAGTAAGGTTAACTATTTTGCTGCTCATCAGTCAAAAACTCTGGTTATCGTGGATAATTTTTTGCTGCTATATAATGCCGGCGTCTTCATCAAGGACTTTCGGGACCCTGAAAAATGAGGTGTTGGCGCCAGGTGCGTTTGCAAGAGCTTTGCGAACGGGGATTGATTCTGCGGCTTCATCCGTCCGCATGACATTATCTACAGGCAGGCAATGCGCCAGAGGCTCTACGTTGTCGGTGTTCAAATCATCCATTTTGTGGACGTATTCGAGGATTGCACTTAACTGTGACGTGAACCGCTCTGTCTGCTTATCGCTTAATTCGAGACGAGAGAGCCTGGCTACTTTCTGCACCAGCTCTCTATTAATTTTCTCCGCCACATCAATATCCTCAGTGAAGTAACAAGCAAACCACAAGTCACGCCACGCTCATAAACCAGCCGTAAAAAGCCATTCAGGAACCAATTATTCAGCGGGTTCGGCGGCGGGCCTGTAATTGCGTTTAGGTGGTTTCTGTACCATTCCTTTGCGGATGGCCTTGGCGGATACCTTTATTCTGCACACCTTGCCGTCCACAACGGCCCGAACCTTCTGAATATTCGGCTTGAATTTCCTTTTGGTCTTGCCGGTGGTCTTTCTTCCCACGCCGCCAAGGTGCTTAGCTTTTCCTCGCCGAGAGATCTTTCTGCCGGCGATGGTTTTTTTGCCTGTAAAGTAACATATCCTGGACATAGAGAGATTCCTTGTTTATTTGGTAGTCAATCGCTAATTCCTTCCAAAACCAATTATTATACAAATCACCGATTAGATTTCAAGTATTAATGGTTATTTTTTCGCTGTGCGGTGGAAATATGCCAATAAAAACATTTGCAAAGGAAAATGGCAGTTGTTATAATAGTGGGATTGTAAGCGATGGAATTGTTTGTGCAGACGGCCCAAACAGTGTGGATTTTGGCAGGACAAGCAAATAGACAGGTCATATTACCGGAAAGGATTTGCCTGAAAAATGCTGGTTAAGCAGAAAAAGCAAGAGATAATGAGAGACTTCGAGAATCACGAAGGCGATACCGGTTCACCCGAGGTTCAGATAGCTCTTTTGACGAACAGGATAAATAATCTCACTGAACATCTGAAGTCCCATCGTAAAGACCATGCCTCAAGGCGGGGCTTGCTCAAGATGGTTGCAAACAGAACGGCTTTGCTTAAGTACATAGGCAATAAGGACATTGACAGGTACCGACAGATAATAGCTCGTCTTGGGCTTCGCAAATAACAAAACAAGGATAGCGTACAAAGTGCATTTGAAAAACTTAAGCATATGAGAGTGGGGTGTTTTGTATTTTTTCACAGCACAGGAATTTTTTTTAATTAAGGAAAGCCAATGTATAAGGTTAATCAAGTAGAACGCAAGATTGGTGGCAGAGTATTATCGATTGAGACAGGCAAAATAGCCAAACAGGCAGATGGGGCGGTGATGGTGCAATACGGTGAGACGGTTGTGCTGGTAACAGCAGTGACTGCTGCTCCGCGATCGGCAGACCCGGGTTTTTTCCCGCTGAGTGTGGATTACCGTGAAAAACAAAGCGCTGCCGGCAAGTTTCCGGGCGGATTTTTCAAGCGAGAAGGCAGACCCAGCACTAAAGAAATACTTACCGCTCGTATGATAGACAGGCCGATAAGGCCGCTTTTCCCGGAAAGATATCTGCAGGAAGTACAGATAATGGCTGTAGTGTTGAGTTTTGACGGCGAGAACGACCCTGATATCCTCTCAATGATAGGAGCGAGTGCTGCCCTTAGCATAAGTAAAATCCCGTTTTTAGGGCCGATAGGGGCCTGCAGGTTGGGCCGAGTCGATGGCGAAATCGTCGTTAATCCGACACACGAGCAACTGGCATCGAGCGATTTCGATTTGCGTGTGACTGGCCGCAAAGAAGCAATGAATATGATAGAGATGGATTGTAAGGAGTTAAGCAATGAGGCCGCCGCCGAGGCCATAAACGAAGCGCAGAAAACGGTCGGCCAGGTTTGTGAGATGATAGATGAGCTTACCGAAAAGGTGGGTGTGGAAAAAGAAATCATCCTGGTAGATATGGATGAAGAGCTCTATGAAAAAATAAGTTCCGAGATATCAGCGAAACTGCACGAGCTGAAGCAAATACCAGACAAACAGGAACGGAATCAGGCGGTCAAAGGACTTTTTGAAGAGGTGACCCTGAAGTATTGTCCGCAGGAAGCAGCCAACGAGGGTGAGTCGTACGACATTTCTATGGTGAATCGGATTCTATCGCGTGTTGAAAAAGAGGTGGTTAAGAAACTTTTGCTGGATGGCAAGCGTCCGGACGGTCGGGGCTGCGATGAGCTTCGTGATGTAGAATGTGAAATTGGGATTTTACCGCGGACACATGGTTCAGCGCTGTTCACCCGCGGCGAGACACAGGCGCTGGTCAATATTACGCTCGGGACAGTACGTGACGCTCAGACGGTGGATGGCCTTCTCGAAGAATACAGGCAGAGTTTTACGCTCCATTATAACTTTCCGCCTTATAGTGTCGGCGAGGTCAGACCCGTTCGCGGACCACGGCGCAGAGAAATAGGTCACGGAGCTCTGGCCGAGCGGGCACTGAATATGGTATGCGTGTCAGATGAGCAATTTCCTTATACTGTCCGTGTTGTTTCAGATATTACCGAGTCTAACGGCTCCAGTTCAATGGCGTCTGTGTGCGGAGGCAGTCTTGCGCTGATGGATGCAGGAGTCCCGATTCAAAGGGCGGTAGCGGGTATATCGATTGGTATGATAAGCGACGGCAAAGGAAACCATAAATTGCTTACCGATATCGCCGGTGAAGAGGACCATTTCGGCGAGATGGATTTTAAGGTGGCGGGCACTTCAAAAGGTATTACGGCGATACAGCTCGATATAAAAGCGGAAGGTCTTTCACAGGAAGTGATTGTCGAGGCGCTGGAGCGTGCCGGAAATGCCAGAGCAGAGATTTTGAAGGTTATGGACAAGGCGATAAGCAAGCCTCGTGAGCAGCTTAGTGACTATGCACCGAAGCTTTTGACTATGCAGATTGACCCCGAAAAGATTGGTAAAATAATTGGTCCTGGCGGCTCGATTATTAAAAAGATGCAGGAGGAAACCGAAAGTGTGATTGAGGTTGAAAATGACGGCAGCGTTTACATAAGCTGCCTGAGAGGTAATGGCCATCTCGAGGCAAAAAAGATTATCGAATCGATGACGCGGCCTCCGGAAGTCGGGCGCATATATTCTCAGTCGAAGGTTGTATCGGTAAAGGATTTCGGTGTCTTTGTTGAGTTTGCGCCAGGCGTGGAGGGGCTGTGTCATATAAGTGAGCTGGCGGAAGGTTATGTTAAAAACGTGCAGGATGTCTGCAAGAGGGGTGATATTATAGCTGTAAAACTCCTGTCGGTAGATGACCAGGGCAGGTATAAACTATCCCGCAAGGCGGCCCTGGCCGAAACGAGTCAGGCAGAGCAAGAGCCAGTCAGGGAGGAATAGCAGATGGGATATTCGGTTAAATGGGGTATTTGTTACTGCGATTGTACTGCACGGGTTTAAGCGAGGCGAGCAGGTGCAGCTATACGCAGCGGATTCAATATGGTTGTTGATATTATTGCCGGCGACACCGGTTGTGGTGTTGTCGGTTTTTTTAATTGCACGCAGATATTCAGCCGGTTCGCCTGGGGGTAAGCAAAAGGCCGGGAGCGATGAGAGTAAAGAGTGGGAGAGGGTGCTCGGTGAGCTTGCACATGAGATTAAAAATCCTGTTTCGACTATAAAAATCAATCTAAGGCTGATTAGTGAGCAGATTCAAAGCAAGTGGTTGCCCGCAGGTGAGGCGGATAAAAAGGAAATTGACTCGGCACTTCGCAAAATCAGCGTAATCGAAAAAGAAAACGACAGGCTGGGGCAGATACTTGAAGATTTTGTAAAGTTTGCCCGCCCCGCCCAGCCTCGTTTTTCAAGTGTGGATATCAATGAGCTGGTTACCGATATGATAGACTTTTATCAGCCGCAGGCACACAAGCATTCTATAGCGATAAAGTCGGAATTGTACAGTCGTCAACTATTTTGCAAAATTGACCCTGATATGCTAAAACAAGTGCTGCTGAACCTTTTCATAAACGCCCGGGAAGCTATGTCCGGCGGCGGTGAGCTGGTAATAAGGACAGGCAAGAAAGCCGGCAATGTGTTAATTGAGGTTCAGGATACGGGCGTTGGGATAGGTTCTGATGATATCGCCAATATCTTCGATGCGTATTATTCGGCACGAAAGGATGGCAGCGGTCTCGGACTTGCGACCGCCAAGAGGGTAATTACAGCCCACAGAGGAACGATAGAGGTAAAAAGCGAGCCTGGCAAAGGCAGTTTGTTCACAATCAGGCTGCCTTTCAGTCAAAATGTTCGGTAGGTTTGGCTTTGTTAAGGTTGACTTTGCAGTTTGCCGGGCGGACGGCGAGGGTTTTGATATTATGAGCAAAGAGAGCTTGATATTAGTGGTGGACGATGAGCGGGACCACGCTGAGGGGGTTGCCGAGGCTCTCGAAAAGGTCAAAGCAAAGACGCTGGTAGTCTATAACGCCAAAGATGCCCTCCAGATATTGAGCGATGAAAGTGTTGATGTGGTTGTTACGGACTTGAAGCTGGAGGATGAAATGGGGGGGCTGGACATCCTAAGGTCGGCCAAAAGGCAGAGCGAGCAGACCGAAGTTATCCTTATAACCGCATATGCGAGTATTGAGACCTGCAAGAAGGCGCTAAAAGAAGGGGCTTATGATTATCTTGTAAAGCCGATAGATATAGACCAGTTGCGCGCGCTGGTGCAGCGTGCAGTAAAGCGCACCGCCAGGTCGCAGGCCTTTCAGCGGTCATCCCGGAATCATAAGGAATTTTCTTTCGATGGTGTTCGAGGGCAGAATCCGCAGATGCTCGGGATATTCGAGGTTCTTCGGCGAGTCGCGCCGACCGACATACCGGTATTGATTCAGGGACCAAGCGGTACGGGGAAAGAGCTTTTAGCAAAAGCCATTCACCAGAATTCTCACCGCTGGAACAAGGCGTTTCGACCGATTAACTGTGCTGGTCTGGCAGAGAGTCTGCTGGAGAGCGAGCTTTTTGGTCATACCAAAGGCGCTTTCACAGGTGCAACGCAGGTAAGGAAGGGATTATTCGAGATAGCGGATAATGGTACGCTTTTTCTGGATGAGATAGGAGATATGCCGCTGGCGATGCAGGCCAAGCTGTTGAGGGTAATAGAAGACGGTGTGGTGGTTGCAGTCGGTTCAAGTAAGCGGGTAGTTGTGGACGTTCGTATAATCAGCGCTACCAACCATAACCTTCCTCGTATGATTGAGGAGGGCAGGTTCAGGCAGGATTTGTATTTTCGGATAAAAGGTGTCAGCGTGACGGTTCCGTCACTGCAGGAGAGGTCCGAAGATATAGGGCTTTTTGTGGATAGTTTTCTGAAAGAGGCTTCGCGGGAAACCGGCTATATGGTGAGCGGAATAACCGATCCCGCTGTTAATGCTCTGCGTAAGTATAACTGGCCTGGTAATATCCGTCAGCTTCGCAATACTATACGGTCAATGGTGGTAATGTGTGAGACAGAGAAACTCGACGTTGCCGATATTCCTGCTGAAATACATCAGGTAAGACAATTGACGGGTACGCCGGGAGGTGCGCGTAATCTTGGTGGTGTGGCGCTCAACGACCTGGAAAAGCAGGCCATAGTCGAGACGCTTGCCAGAACGGGGAATAACAGAGAAAAAGCCGCAAAGATTTTAGGCATCGGAGAGCGGACACTTTATCGCAAGATTAAGGAATATAAACTGTGAGGTTATACCAATCTCGAATTGCAATTTAATGCACGGTAAGCCGCTTATGGCGCATTAAAACGCAATTATTAAACGAGATTGGGATAACCCATAAGTTCACCCGGAGAAGAAAAACGTCCAAAGTCGAATATTTCGGTAATGATAGTAATAGCACTGAGAGTATCAATCCCGCGAAAACAACGTAAAAGACCAACCACTTTTTTGTAAGGCTTGCTTTTCGCAAGTTTTTCTACCTGTTTGCCAAGAGAATCCAAACGCTGTAAGCAGTGCTGCATCTCTGTGAAATAATTGTCAAACAAATGCCTGTTTGATAACCTTTTTGGTCATCTTGGTGATTTTACGTGCAGTGTTCCTGGCGGCAAATCTCACAATTTCCTCTTACCAAGGATAGTGCAATGCAACTTTATGTTCTTTTTTGTGTGTATCCATCGCTGCATAAGTTATACTGTTACTCATATGGTCGGCTCCTTTACATTGTATACGGCTCTGTTACCGCAAGGTAATAATCCGCGATTAATGGTGGCAACACACTACCAGCTCGCTCATGAACCTTTTATCGGCTAATGACGACTTTTACAATCACGGTGCCGGTCGTCCCATATTTTCTAAAGGGTATGATTTATGACCGATATGCAATACAAAGTGATAGTGGGTCTTGAGATTCACGTGCAGTTGAATACACAGAGCAAGCTGTTCTGTCCCTGCAGACTCGAATTCGGCGCCGAGCCGAACAGCAGAACCTGCCCCGTCTGCCTTGGACTGCCTGGTTCTTTACCGGTTATAAATAAAAAGGCGGTTGAGTATGCCGCACTTGTCGGAGTGGCACTTAACTGTCAGATAGCGCAATTTACCAAGTGGGACAGGAAAAGTTACTATTACCCCGACCTGCCCAAAAACTATCAAATCAGCCAGTACGACCTGCCGCTCGCTTCCGGCGGATTTATCGAAATCCCCATAAGCAACGGAAAACTCAAAAAAGTCGGAATCACAAGAGCGCATCTCGAAGAGGACGCCGGAAAAAATCTGCACTCATCTGCTAATCTTACTCAGGTGGACCTCAACCGTGCAGGAACACCGCTGCTCGAGATTGTTACAGACCCGGATATGAACTCCCCTCAGGAAGTTAAAACCCTCGCTGTCGAGCTGCAGCAAATAGTCCGTTACCTGGGTGTATCTAAAGCCGATATGCAGAAAGGCCATATGCGATTTGAGCCTAACGTTAATCTCATCGTTACAAAAGCCGGATCACAGTATAAAACTCCTATCACCGAAATAAAAAATCTCAACAGCTTCCGGGCGCTGGAAAAAAGCATTGATTACGAAATTAAAAGACAACTCGACGATTTTGTCAGAACCGGCAGGGTGATGAAGTCCGGCAACAAATCCACCCGCGGCTGGGACGATGTCAACGAGACAACCGTTTTGCAGAGAGAAAAAGAAGAGGCACACGATTATCGTTATTTCCCCGACCCCGACCTTGTCCCTCTGCGTTTCACGAACGCAAAGCTCGATGAAATACGCTCTTGCCTGTGTGAACTGCCTATGGCAAAAAAACTCAGGTATATCAGAGAATATAACCTGAACGAATACGACGCCGGCGTCCTCACCACAGACAGAAAAACCGCCGAATTTTACGAGCAGGTCCTTACTTATCCGAAGGTTGACCCTAAAAGGGCGTGCACCGTGCTTACCCAGGAATGGATGAAACTGGCCAACAAGAGACGTTGCAGAGTTTATGAGTTAGGTCTGACACCGAAACATCTCGCCGATGAGTCGAGAATGATAGATGTAGGAGACATCACATCGACCGCCGCCGAAAGTGTGATTACTACTATCGTTGAAAGTGGAGATGCTGAGAATAAATTATTTGAAAAAGTAGCAATTGATAAAAATATGCTTTCAAAAAGCGACGAGGGAGAGCTTGAAAAACTTGTCGATGAAGCTCTTGAGAACAATCCGCAGGCCGTTGCTGACGTCAAAAGCGGCGGCAAAAAAAGCAAAAAGGCCAGAGGTTTTCTGATGGGCCAGGTAATGCAAAAAACAAAAGGCAGTGCAAATCCGAAAGTCGTATCCGAACTCCTCGCCCGAAAACTCCGATAAGCAAACCACAGCAACCAATGTAGTTAGACCACCGATTTATTCGCGGGGGGCTTTGTGGAATACAAACCGATAACACCGGTTAAAATTAAGTACCGAGCACCTTTTTCTCCGTGCCCCTTAATAACCTTTTGATATTACTGCTGTGCCTTGCGATTACCATAGTCGGTATCGCTGCCGAAACGACGAGCAACGGCCACAGATTACTGAAATACCAGTCTGCAACCAGCACGATACTGCCGGTAAAACAAACAGGAAACACGAGCGCCCCAATAATGGACGCCAGCGAAATTAACCTGCTTGTTAGAACCACGACCAGCCAGACGCCCAGTGCTATAACGGCACATATCGTATAATAAGGCCAAAGCCCCACTGCCACTCCGAAACTTGTTGCGACCCCTTTGCCCCCCTTGAATTTTATATAAACAGGAAAAATATGACCGACAATCGCAGCGCATCCCACAGCAAGCCACAACCACAATAACGATGGTCCGATGCTGACGGACAGTGACTTTATCAGCAGCTTTGCTGCAAGCATCGGAATAAACCCTTTCAGCACGTCCAGTACGAAGCACAAATACCCCCACTTTCTGCCCAGTGCCCGTGACAGATTGGTAGCACCCACATTGCCGGAACCGATTGCTCGCAGGTCTTTGCCGTGAATTTTTGCAAGGACAACCGCAAATGGTATCGAGCCGACCAGATAAGACAGAATTATCAGAATTATGAATTCCATTAATGCCCACGTCTTTTCAAAATGGTTTCATAAAGGTTTTCCAGTTTTTCGGCCGCAGTCTTTATTGACACCTTTGTGCTGATATCGTCTGCCGCAATGTGCTCTGACGACGCAGCGATGTTTTTACTGTGTGTAAAGTGCGTGATGGCTGCGGCGAGCGCCTGTGTATCACGCGGCTCATCGACAACAAGACCGTGACGCCCGTCTGTAAAAAGTTCCGCCGCACCGTTAAAACCGCTGGTTATTACTGGCCTGCATTCAGCCAGCGCCTCCAGAATAAATCTGCTGCACGGGTCGTAGAACGTCGGCAATACAGCTACGTCCGTCACCCCGAGCAATTCCTGAATGTCGGCCACGGGACCGGTGAAAAACATCCTTCCTTCTACACACATTCTCTCTGCGAGCCTGCGATATCTGCCCTGCTTACCCCTGCCGGCTATAACAAGATAAGCCTGACACCCAGGCCTGTTCTGAATGGAAACAGCAAATGCCTTTATCAGACAATATAACCCTTTGAGACGGAAATTGTGCCCCGCAAAGAGAAAAAACACCGATTCATCAGCCTCTTTTAACCCGAAGTAATCCATTATTTCTGAACGTTTTTTATCAACCTGCTCTGTTGTCGGCCTTTGGCGAAAACTAATACCGTTATGAATAACCACCAGACGCTCGTCCGCAATGGCATAATACTTTTTGAATTGTCTCGCCACGTAATTGGAAAGGGTTGCGACAATGGTGTCAGGCTGATTTAATGCAACTGCTCTCTCAGCCCGGACAAGCTGCGCCCTGCGAAAGTTCATCGAGGCTGTAAGAGTTTTGTATTTTCTGACCGTTTTGTTTTCGTAACTCACGATATTACGCCGGACGGCCTCAGGGTAACTGCCGCCGCGGGGCTGATAAACATCCGCCGAATCCAGCGGCAGCACCGAATGAACTATATCAAAATCATTCTCTGACAGATACCGCTTCAAAGCTTTGCTGAACGCGGAGTACGATACTCGCTTCTCCCTCTCCTTCCTGAACAGTATATGTGTGTGCTGCGTATATGGTGTTCCGGTCGCAGCTACTGTTTTCACCTCTGCACCGAGACAAGAGATAGCCTCTGCCAGTTCCTGTACAGACCGCTCGGCCCCGCCTAATGCAACCTCAGCACGCTCTGTTATTATTGCAACTTTCATTTGCGCCTCAATAATTCGCAACCGGCCGTCAGTTCTTGTATGGTACTTCCCTGCCGTGTTTCCTGTCGTGGCGGGCCATCCGTTTTGCCCTGACAATTATCTTGCCGATTATGTGTTTGTCTTTATCAGTTAGTTTGTTATGCCCTGTCAGGGCCAGATAAAAACGCAGGCGGTCGGTGCTCGAAAAACAACTTGCCGGCGCCGAATAAAATAACTGGGCCAGGTCCTTAATACGGTACCGCTCACTATACAATAAAGGCTTAAATGCCCTGGCCAGGTCAATCAGGTGAAAATGCCCATTCGTATCGTAAAAAATGTGCGAAAAATACAAATCCCGGTGCCTGTACCCAGTCTCGTGAAATCGAACGATGAACCCGGCAAGCGATGCAAGAAATCTGCGTTTCTGCTGCAAATCTTCCACGCTTACCGGCTTGGTGACATAATCAGGCAGCCGCCGCTCGAGCGATTCAGCCTCGGCAATCTCTTCGGTAATTATGAAACTTCTTTTCTCCAGCAGCCACCTTCGCTCCTCGCCCGACGCTACTGTCACAAAGGTATTGACACCAGCACGTTTTAACTCCCGGGCCGGAGAATATTCAGCACAGGCACAACTCATTAATTTGCGATGTGCGAAAAAGTTCTTAAATTGTATCTTCAGCGGCGCTCTCGAGTAGCGCTTTAAAAAAAGATTTTTGACCGGCGACTCGGCCCTGAACTTAATCCGCTCTCTGTAATCTGCCAGATTCGACTTGCCGAGATTTTCCCCGCCGCTAAACTCAAATACACCATCGAAATCCAGAAGATTTAATCGCTCGAATTCGGATTTATAAAGAGCCGATACCAGTATCCCATCGCCAATTTTAATGAACTCTCGAATAGTCATAAAAGAATGATTAAGAATGATTCTCCAGTAATTGCCGGGCCGCTTCATAAACCTGGGCCGTGCTTATAGCCTCCATACAAAGATGTTCACCCTGTCTGCATTTAGGCCGCTGGCAGGGAGCACACTGAGCTTGCCCAACGATTTTTATCTCATCGGAGTACTCAGTATCGGTCCAGGCCGGTTCGTTGGGCCCGAAAAGACTGACTATTTTGTCGTTAAACGCCTTAGCGATATGCCGGGGACCGGTGTCGGTCGTTATCACTAATTCGGCCATACTGAAAAGAGCTTTCAGCTCACCCAGACTAATTACCTCCCGACCGAGGTTAATGACATCACTTCTGCTCACACTGCATATCTGCTCCGCCAACTGCCGCTCGACCGCATTATTGGATACCGATATGATAACACGCGCATTAAAATTGTCGTAGAGCCGGTCAGCCGTCGCAGCGAAACGCTCGGGAAGCCAGAACTTGCTCGGCCCAAACGCACTGCCCGGCACCATTATTACCAGTGGGCCGGAAGAATCTTTAAGCTGAGGCAGTTTTGACCTGACATTTTCGATGTCCTTTTCATTAACCGAAAGTTCCAACTCCTTCGATGTGCCCGATGCCCCGAGCGAGCCGGCAATCTTGAGATAATAATCGACCATCGGAACCGGGCGAAAACTGTTATAGTTTCTTAAAGGGTATAATTTGCCGGTCAAAAAAATCGAGCGGCCTTCGCGAGCATAACCAATCCTGTTGTGTATGCCGGCCAGAAAAGTCGCCAACGCCGAGCCAAAGGAATTCTTAAACAAAACAGCCTGCGAAAACCTCCCTCCTCTCAATGCCGCTGCAATCGACAGCGGGTTTCTTTCAGTTATGCATTTCCACTCATCGTTAAAAGGGCACGGCTCCAGTATCTCTCTGACTGTCTGTCTCGCCAAAAAAGTAATGTGCTTGGAGCGGTAAAGCTCTCTTAATGCGCGAAGGGCAGGTGTACACAGAACAGCATCACCCAGCGGAGAAGGCAGCCACACCAGAATTTTTTCCTGTTTTGACCGCATCTTTGCTCACCGCCTGGGGCCTTCGACCATAAAAAAAGTAAGGGCCATTACCTGCAGTACCGCCGCAAACAAAAGTGTTATCAAAATCGCATCGCCTCGCGGCCTCGGACTCATTACAAGCCACAACGCAATCAGAAGGCAAAATAATACCACCACCTGAACAATCCCCGCCATGAATCGCATTATCGAAAAATCGCCGA